>Ga0070741_10000117_pt1 | contig 304586 bp, 267 predicted proteins | sample Coa_R1_4_FD_66440 | JGI IMG/M metagenome (GOLD analysis project Ga0070741, IMG submission 66440) | Surface soil microbial communities from Centralia Pennsylvania, which are recovering from an underground coalmine fire - Coalmine... | ecosystem: Environmental > Terrestrial > Soil >...
CTCTCTCGCACTCAATGCCGTTCTCCCCAATCCAGCCTCCTCCATCGAAGGCCTAGATTAGGAGACATTTCTAATGCAACCAGAAGGGGACATTTCTAATGCAATTCAACAGAAGTTCATGTGGCAAATTGCGTGTCGAACTATCCATCTTCCCGAATTACGCGCAGCCCCTCTGGCGAGAGACCGGGAGGAAAGACAAACCCAGAACCGCGCTGAGTCGAGATTCGTGCCCAGGCAGAGCGCAGGGCGTCGATTTCCCTGGCTTCACCGATGGCCCACACGGCGCCTCCTCCGCCATGACCGGCAAAGCGAGCGCCACAACCGTGGTCGTAGGCCGCGCTCAGCAAAGGGTCTTCCCGGACGGGGTTCGTCGGGTCCATGAACATAGAACGGGTATCCGCCTCTGCCGACAGCGCACGGGCCGCAGCCTTGTAATCGCGATCGCGAAGTGCGTCGCTCATGGCTCTTGCGGACGCGGAAATCCTGATAAGCGGCTCCAGGTTCCCCGTCTTTCTGAAGGTTTCTTGAAAAGAGCTGCGGCGCTGACCGGCATGAGGCTTCCCGGAATAGGCGACTACCACATGGGAAGCGAGTTCCGCCGGATCGATTACGGGTGGCCCAATCTCGAAACGCAACTGGTCTGCATATTGCCAACGCCAAAGATGAACCCCGCCGTAGGCTGCTGCTGCCTGGTCCTGCAGGCCGGTGTTGTCATACAGGCCATCTTCCAAGTGGTGTGCGAGAAGCACGACTTGGCATAGGTCCTGGGCGCTCGCCTCGGGCAAATTCAGCAACTCGTTGAGCGCTCCGATCAGTGCAACGGTAACGGCTGCCGATCCCCCGAGGCCGCTCCGGACCGGGGCCTCTGCGTTTACCGTGATTTGTAGTCCGTGTACTCCAAAGTATCCCACTACCGCGAAAATCAAGCCGAGCGGCCCTTCTAGCGGGAGGGTGGGAAAAGCGCAGCACTCGGCTCCGATGTCCTTCGACTCGACTAGAATTTTGCCTGCTTCGTACGAAGTCAGCACCACGGTTGTGCGCGCCGACAGCGCGATCGTGAGGGTCGCAGGCTGCCAGTGCCTGGCTAAGAGGCCCGTGATGCGATGATCGGTGCTGCCCCCGCAATCCACACGACATGGAGCGGAAGCAACAATCCGTGCTCCTTGAAGACGATCCGATACATCTTGCCAGCCAGGAAACGCGATCCGACACCTCCAACTCGGGTCGTTTATTTTACCTATGCGGCTTTACCCATAGCTGCGACCAGCGGTGCAGTTGTGCAATTGTCGGGATGATCGGGGTCAGTTCGATGAACGACCAGAGGGTCAGTGAACCTGGCACACTGTTCCGCATCTCCGAATTTCAACACCACGCCGAATGGCTGATCACGGTACATCCGGTTTAGTTCAGGCCAGTTGCGGTACATGAAATAAGCCGCACCCTTCGTGCCCACCGGACCCAGACCGGCTAGGACAAAAATGTCGTACTGTCTACGCTTGAGTCGCTGCACAATCGCATAGTCGATCTTGGTGGCCTTTCCACTGGAATAGTCGTTATCCAAGTCCAGGTTTCCATCATTGGGGAGCCAGGTCCAGTTAGTTCCAGAAATCCGGCAAGTGCGGCATTCGATCCGAAAACCTTCCTTGCCATCAATCCGGAAATGGTAGCGTGCATTGTTGCTTGAAAGGGCCCATTTTGTATGGGCGTTGGTGAGCGAGCTTCCAACTAACAGTAAGTGCTTATCGAGGTCTTTGTCGTCCACTTTATCCGACGCACTGACCTCAAGTCTCTCGAAGCCGCGGACTCGTGACACCATGCTGCAAAGATAAACCGCAGCCGAGGTATCCTCGGGAGAAACAGTGCTTCCATTGAAGACCTGCTGATCGCCACTCGCCGTTTTGTATGTTGTTTGAGAGTCTCTGAAGCAGGACAGCACGCAGAGACAATCTTCCGTTCGCTTTGCCATTCCGCCGAGAAAAGAAATCTGGTCCTCTTCAGTTTGCCGCCAGCGCGCCTCAGGCAAAGTTTCCGCGAGAAACTTCTTTACGTGACCGTAGACCAAGGCGTTTCGCGCGCTGGGCTTGCAGATTTCGAAATGGTCGGCATCGACCGCGATGGCCGATCTTCCGGAAATGTGCGGATCCGCGCTGCTAGGGTCAACTACCCAGAACGGCGAACGGGGAATGATTTTCAAACGTTTGCCGGGAGAGAGTTTTCTGTCCTCACGGAGGGCCAGAGTGCGGATATTCAGTTTGTCCACGTTTTCCCGGTACCACATATCGACTTCGTTCAGGTACGAACTGTAATGGCGAAGGTCGTTCATAGTGACAGTACAGCGGGCAGAGCGCAACCCCCGGACCAACGTGGCCAGCGCCGATCCCTGATGTGGTGTCGCCATGAAAATTACGGCTTGCGTGTGTTGCGTTAACTCTCGCGGTCCGCGGTCTTTGTGCTGGGACCCAATTTCCAGGATGTATTTCACGAGTAGCCCGCCCAGGCTATGGGCGATGAAGATAAGAGACCTCTTTCCCAAACCTTCATCCACCAGGTAGGCAAGCAGGTTTCTTGCTCGAGTCGGGAGTTCCATGGTGTCACCACGGTCTCTCCAATAAGTGGGACTGGCCGGATATCCCAAGCTCCAGACCGCGCAAGGGGTGTCTGTATTGAGAAGGTCGTCGTACAACCAGCGCGGCCAAAAGGTGTCTTCCTGGTGCGCCACCATCCAGGTTTCGCGGCAATCGCCGCCCATCCCATGAACGAACACGATATCTGCAACCGCCGTGGGCGGATTTCCAATTACTTCCAGCCGGACGTCGGACATAGAAACCTCCCAATGCTGTCCTTATTTCCGATCATGGGAGCTGCGCAATAATGTTCAGGGTAATCGTGATCGTACTCCGCACGGACGTGCCGTGCAATCTCATTCGCCGGGAATAGAGTTTGGGTGTCCGAAGATATCGCTAAACCAAACCGCGACTAATACTGCTGAGTGGTTCCCGGTAGGTTAAAGTCCAGCCCTAAGTCTTCGTTCGCCTGTCGTGTGGCAGCGACATCGAGCTGGTCGAGCGGTATCTTTCGCGCCCGCTGTTCGCTGAAGATCCAGAGCGTGTTTCCCACGACCGCGTAATTCTTTACCTCTTCGCGATGCTGATCCTTGAAGATCAGGACAGTGAAGGTTGCCGGCTCGGGCTTGGCGGCAGTGGCTGGCGCCGACGGTGGGCGAGGGACATCGGGCGGAGCAGGCCGCGCGTATTGCTGCTCATGTAACCTGTCTACCTCGTCCTGCAAGCGATCAATCTGCTGCTGCAGTTGCTGGGTCTGTTCGTAGTACGCGTTGTAAGCGCTCGAGGGGTCGTAAGAAGAGGTGCCGTAAGCCGAAGAAGCCGAACCCCACAGCAACGGATCGTAATATCCGCCGTAGTATCCGTAGTAAGCGGGATAGCCGTAACCCCACCACCGCCGGAAATGTCCGTGGCGATGGAAGTACCAGGGGTCGGTGCGGATTCTGATGCCGCCGCTGCGATACGATCCGCGGAAAACGATTCCACCACGCGATCCGAAGCCGGTGCGAAATCCCCCGCCTCCGCGCCGCTGGGCCAGAACCGGGGCGCAAAGGAGAACTGCGACGAGCGCCGAAATACCCGCCAGACGCCGCATACAGACCCATTATAGTCCCGCTGGCACGCTTAATTCTGGTTGCCGGCGCCGTGCGTCTGACCGCAAAGCCTGCAGAAGGTTGGCGGCTCGTTGTTGTCTACGCGGTGCTTGACCGGCTTCAGGTTTTTCAGATACGCAAACATCGCTTTCAGATCATCGTCGTTCAGGTTCTGATACACCCCGAACGGCATGATGCTGCTCAATTCGCGGGCCTTCACATAACCGGTCCGCATCGCCTGGAGGAAGAGAGATTCGTCGTAATAGCCGATTCCGCTGGGGTCTGGCGTAAGATTGGCCGCGGCAGCGTCTTTCGGTCCTTCCGAGAAGACATTGCCTCCGGCAAAATCCATGCCGGCAATGACCTGCCCGTGCTCCTGCGGGGTATGACAAAAATAGCAACCGGCAACCTTCACCAGGTAAGCCTGGTATTTCGCAGAGTCGCTCTTGTCAGGCATCGGTACGGCCGTAGTAATCGGCTGCGGCGCGGTCCGAATCAGGTATTTCACCGGAAAGATGATTTCGGTTTTTGGAAGCTCGTGGCGCACCGGAGGCAAGGTTCGCAAATACACCACCAGCGAGGCGATATCTTCATCACTGAGTGCCTTGTATTCGCCGTAAGGCATCAGCGGGAACAGCGCGCGTCCGTCATGCCCGATACCTTCGCGGATCGCGCGTGCCAGCTGATCATCGGTCCAGCGTCCGGACCCGGTTTCCATGTCGGGCGTGATGTTGGGAGCGACCACGCGTCCCGGCAAGCCGCGGAACGGGATCACCTGCCCCGCACCCTCGGTGCCCGCGATGACCGGCGCGCCGTGCTTGGTGTAGTCATGTTGCGAGTGGCAGACGTTGCAGGCGCTGAGCGCGTTGAAGATGTACTTGCCGCGCTCGACCCTCTGGGGAGTGGATTCGAATTTTCGCGAGGTCGTGGGCCGGGCTCGGGGACCGATGAACGGGCGCCATCCGATAGTCAGGCTGATTCCCGCGACCAGTAAAACGATAACGGCTAGCAAGGCGAAAAGCAGAATTCTGCGCAGTCGTGTCATAAGTTGTATTTGCGTTCGGCAGGCTCAAGCGGCGGTACATCGTACCGCCGGCGTCCTGCCGCTAATGCTTCTTCTTTTTCTTAGCAGCCTTGGGGATAGGCTTGGGAGTTTTCTTAAGTTCGGGCTTATGCTTCCTGGCGTCGCTTTTCTTCACGGCCGCCGGCTCCGGCTTCGTCGGGTGCGCGACTGGAGCGGGCACCGCCGCAACTTTCCCTTTCTTCTTGCCGGATGATGGCGGTACAGCTGCCGCAGCCTGCGCCGCCGCGGCCTTAGCGGCCCGTCCACGCTTTGTCGGGGGCGGTGGCGGCGGAGGTGGAGGCGGTGGCGCCAGCGGTTTCAAGAACTTCAGAATTTCAGTGCGCGAACGCAGCTTGCCATCCAGCAACAGCAAAAAGACATCGTTGGCAATCTTCGGATACTCCGGCAACTGCGGCGTGATGTGCAACTCCGCCATCTCGGGCAGGGGCACCTTCTGCTGCACCTGCCGCCACTTGGTGAAGAAATTCCGGATTTTCTGCACCACGCCCTGCTGCTTCGCCGTGACCGCGAGAAACAGCACCATCTCCGGGCGCGACTCCGAGAGCAGCTTCCATGTGCGCGACGGCGTGGCCGCCTCTTTACTGTTCAGACGCTTGGTGAGTTCCTTGGCATGATCTTCAAGATGACGCCAGGCCTCAACCAGGTCTTTGCGCGGAATCATCTTCCGCATGTCGGCAATGTCTTTGTCGCCGAGGCGGGCAGTCAGGAAATACATCACGGCCGGTGCGGGATCAGGCGCATAGCCGAGTTCGTTCATCTGTTGCCGCGTCTTCAGCAGCAATCCGAGGCCGTTGGTATCCACCTTGGCGCTGGTCCAGTGTGGATTGAGCACCTTCAGCCATTCTTCCTTTTCCAGCACGCGCACAATGTGCAGGGGGTCTTCTTCATACGCCAGTTGCTCGATCTCGTAACCGATGGCCTTGTCGGTAATGTACTCGATGTAGTTATTTTCTTTTGCCGAGGCGAAGCGTATTTGGGTGCGCTCTTCGAGCGGCCAGTGAAAACGCGCGGCGAAACGGCTGGCGCGAATCAGGCGCGAAGGATCTTCGACGAAGGCATAGTTGTGCAGCACGCGAATCAGCTTGGCCTCGATGTCGGCCGCGCCGTTGAAAGGGTCCATCAGCAAGCCGCGTGAACCCGGATTGAGTGAAAGGGCCATGGCGTTGATGGTGAAATCACGCCGTCGCAGGTCTTCGATGATCGTGGCAGGAGCGATGACGGGAGGCTTGCCGGTTTTTTCGTAAAGCTCGGTGCGCGCCATACTCAGTTCGGCGCGAACATTCCCCGGCAGGGTCAGATACAGCGTCTTGGTATCGTCATCGGCAGCACCAATGAGGGCGCCCGCGCGTTCCAGTTCTTTTTGCAGTTTTAGAGGATTGCCCTGAACCGTGAAATCGAGATCACGAATGGTGAAGCCGCTGATGATGTCCCGGATCGCGCCGCCGGTGAGATAAATGTTCATGCCCGCTTCCCGGGCAATGTCCTGTACTAGCGTGACCCCCCGCTGCTGATCGGGGGTCAACCGGGTCTCCATGGTGTAGATGTAATCTGCCATGCTTTCGTGCTACTGCTGCGCTACACTCCTTGGCCCCACCGTATGGGCGGCGATTTCCACAGGGCAGACTTTACCCCAACCTGTGCTCCCGGCGCGTTCCCTATAACTTATTCTTTCCACGAGGCTTAGGCTTGCATTGATGGGTGGCGGCAAGCATCACAAAATATCACATAGTTAATCTTTTGGCTACTAGGAAGGTGTTGCCTCGGCAGTTTCACCGGAAAAGTGCGAGAATCGGCTTAAGCTGTCTTGCGAAAGCTGTTCCAGCGCAGCCGGTTCAAGCTAGCATGTCTTCCACCCACAAGAAGGTCATTGTCCGAAAGATGGACCGCGACACCGTCAACGGCTATGTCGGGGCCGCGAACTTTATCCACGAGGGCAAGGTCGAGTTACTGAACGTTGCCGGCAACGTGGTTGCCATCGAACTGCGCGACATCAAGGGCGTCTACTTTGTGCGCGAATTCGGAGATTCCGAGTCTCTGACCCGGAAGACTTTCACCAGCCGCCCGCGCACGGAGGGCTTATGGGTGCGCCTGCGTTTCAAAGACAATGAAGTGCTCGAAGGCATGATGCCGAATGACCTCTCGCAAAATATGGCGGAGGGATTTCTGGTGAATCCTCCGGACCAGCGCTCGAACACTCAACGCATCTTTGTGCCGCGGAGCGCTTTGGAATCGCTGACTGTGCTGGCCGTCATCGGAGCCACACGCCGCCGTCGCCGCGGCATCCCCGAAGACGTGGGCCAGGTACCCATGTTCGGAGAATAAATCCGGCGATTCCGGACGCTCGTCTCGGCAGCAAGCCTTCCGTGCTCTGCGCACGGAGTTCCGCACCCAATAGGGACGAAGCCGCCCGTCCCCTGAGAACTTCGAACTGTCTTGCATGTGTCAGGTCCAGTTCGGGCTCTCACAAATAGCTGAGCCACGCCCAATCCCGGTGCCGGCTCCGGAATTTCATGAACCACAGGCACGGCAGGTAGAGGATGGCCACCGCTACAATCCACATGGCGTAAATAAAAGGCAGACCATGACCATAACCTAAAGGTCTCTGCGCGAAGTCTGCAATGACGGGGTCATGCCAAGCCGGCTGATGAAACGCGAGTGCTATCAGCCTCGCCATGACGTTAAGCAGGTAGAGGTGCAGGACATAGTAAAACAGCGGTACGCGCCCATAGACCAGCAGAATTCGGCTGATCCCGCGCTCTGCTTTGAGCTTGTCGAGCAGGCCCAGCACGGTGAGTGCGGGCCCAAGCGTCATCAGCAGGTAAGCGAGAGAAGGCGGATACTTCAGCGTGTTGAAAAACGAGATTACGGTTAACGACAAAGAAGGTTGAACACTCCATGGGCCCGCAGAGCGTGGATATCCATAGGGCAGCCCCGCGATCCCATTCCCATAAAGATTGATCCCGCGCAGGCAGAAGAAAAGCGCTGTGGCGCAAATTCCGAGTGTCAGAATCCATTTGCGGCGGTCCGGCCGGAGCAGCAGCTTCCCGAAAGCAAAACCTGCCGCCATCACGCCGACCCATGGAATCAGCACGTACCTCACAGAGAACTGAAAATTACCAATCGGAATGCGCCCGGGCGAGTGCAACAACATCCACACCCAGTACAAGCTTCCGAACGAAGCCGGATTGATGGCATCGAGCAGATTGTGCGTGGCAATCATGCCAAGCCCCACCACCGCGATCCAGCGCACCGGAAGGCGCACAATCAGCGCCATCACAACCATGCTCCAACCCAAGATCCAGATCACTCCTCCATGCGCCCAAGGGATGAAGCCCCATGCAAAATCAACCACGGTTAACTCGAGAAACACCAGCCACAGCCCACGTGTCCAGAAGAAGTGCGAGACTTGTGACAACGACTTACCGCGGCTGGTGGCGAGGAATGCTCCGGTCCCAGCCAGGAAAGCGAACACCGGCGCGCAGAAGTGAGTGACGAAGCGGGTTAGAAAAAGCGCACCGTAAGTGTGAGCCATGTCCTCCGGAGCAAACCGTAAATAGGTCAGGAAGTCCCGGGCATGGTCCAGCGCCATCAGCACCATGACCGTTCCCCTCAGGACGTCCACGGAAACCAACCGCGCAACCTGCACGGACACCTGAGAGGCTTTCGCGTGGAAGCTGGTGACTGCCCCGGGAAGCGCAACCGCTACCATGCCTTCGTCGGCGTATGTTGGTTCTTTGTGCATAGTTCCCCTTACAGAGAGATCGGAAACGGAATGCAAAAGACGACACCGAGAAGAAGGAATCTGGGCTAGCGAAGCCGCAGGCCGTCGCAAGCCAAGGTTTTTGCCGTGGGCCAATAGGGCTCCGCCTGAATTCTGTCCACCTGCGCCGGCAACGTAAGTACAATAGCTCGATATGAGTCGCAGTCCTGGTTGGGCCCCTATTCCCTTTTTATTATTGCCTCTTCTTTTTCTTGGGGGTTGCGGTGGTGGATCCAGCCCGCAGGCATCCACTCCGACTCCACCGCCGGTCATGGTTCAGACCGTTCCCACCACTCAGATCAGCACCGACACCTTCACCAACTCGACAAGCCAGCACGCCACGGAAGTCGAGACTCACGCGCTCGGTGTTGGCAATACCATAGTCAGCACCTTTCAGGTCGCGCGTATTTTCTCCGGCGGCGGCGCTGATATCGGCTGGGCAACTTCGATTGATGGGGGAGCTACCTGGGCTAATGGATTCCTGCCCGGCATCACCATTTTCGATGGCGGCGCGTTCAATGCAGCCAGCGACCCCGTGGTCGCCTACGATGCGGCGCATGCCGTCTGGATGATCAGCACCCTGCCGATCGCCGCCAGCGACAAGGTCGCGGTCAGCCGCTCCACTGATGGGCTCAACTGGGGCAATCCGATCATTGTCAGCAACACGCCCGATAGCGACAAGAATTGGATCGTATGCGACAACACCGTAACCAGTCCGTTCTATGGCCACTGTTACATGGAATGGGATGATCCGGGGCAGAACGGGCTCGTGTGGATGACGACTTCGACCGACGGTGGACTCACCTGGTCTGCGGCGCAGAATACCGCGGACCTTGTCGCCGGCATCGGAGGTCAGCCCGTCGTGCAGCCCAACGGCAACGTGATCGTTCCCATCGAAAGCGTGACCGGCGCGAACATGCTGTCATTTTCCTCTACCAACGGCGGGGCAAGCTGGAATGCGTCTGTGATCATATCGAGTATCACCGACCACCTGGTGGCAGGTAACCTTCGCACCAGCGCCTTGCCTTCCGCCCAGGCCGACGCGGGAGGAACCGTCTACGTCGTCTGGCAGGATTGCCGCTTTCGCGCCGGCTGCGCCTCGAACGACCTCGTCCTCAGCACTTCTACTGACGGAAACTTCTGGGCTGCGCCTGTACGCATCCCGATCGATTCCACGACCAGCACCGTGGATCATTTCATCGGATCGCTTGGCATCGATCCTGCCACCTCGGGCGGCAGCGCGCACCTGGGACTTACCTACTACTACTATCCCGTGTCCAATTGCGCTGCCAGCACCTGCCAGTTGATTGCGTCGTTCGTATCGTCGAGCGACGGCGGCATTACCTGGAGCGCGCCTTCCGCCCTCGCCGGGCCAATGCTTACCAGCTGGCTGCCCAACACATTTGCCGGATTGATGGTCGGAGACTACGTTTCGACCGTGTTCTCCGGGGGCAAGGCGTTTCCCATTATCTCCGCGGCCAGCGCAAATTCCGGGTCGCTCTTCGATGAGCCGATCTTCACTGTGAGCACGGGCTTCGCCATGAACCGCAGCGTTTCGACCTTCAGCTCAAGCAGCGAACAGCCCGTCGCCAACGCGCACTCCGATCATCCACCTCTCGCCTTCTACGATCAGGAGCATCGTCACGCAAGGCCTCCAGACTAATCCACCCGTGTAACACAGCCCTGGACGCTCCGCAGAGCGCAGCACATGCTTATGGTCTGGAGGAATGCCTCCGAAGCCATGCGGCCTCAACCTGACATCACATGGATTGACAATTTGTGTGTACCCGCGTACCGTTGCGGTGATTCCGTCCCAATCTTTTTCGTGTGCGCGGCCCAACTCCCTCTGGCCGCTCTCTCAATTTAAAGGAGCCTTGATGCGCAAATTCGCGCCACTAGTTACGCTGCTGTTTCTCTCCATTTCGGGTCTGGCACAGTCCGCACCCCAGGTGGTTTCTCAAGTGAACGTAATCATGCCAAAACCGGGAATGACCACGCAGTTTGAAGCCGGCCGCAAGGCCCACTCCGCCTTCCATGCCGCACAGAAGGACACCTGGACCGTTTTCGTCTGGGAGATCACCACCGGCGAGCGCAGTGGCGCTTACATGAGTTCTTCTCCCGGCCACAATTGGAAGGACTTCGATGCTCGCGAGGCCTTCGACAAACTGGACGGCCCTGATGTAGCGAAAAATATGGGCCCTTCGAGCGGCGCTTCTTCAACCGCGTACTATGTGTATCGCGACGACCTCAGCCTGACCAAACCGCCCGCGATGCCTGCCAAGATGCGGACGACCGCCACCTACTCGGTGATCCCCGAACACCTGAATGACTTCACCGACGCCATCAAGAAAATCAACGCGGCGATTCAAAAGACCAATTATCCTGTGCAACCCTCTCGCTGGTACGGTCTCGCGAGCGGCGGGAGCGTCCCGACCTTTGTGTTGGTAACCGACCGCGCGACCTGGGGAAACATGGAGCCGCCAGAAAAGAAACTCGAAGATGCGCTCAAAGAGGCGTACGGCGATAATGGTGCCCAGGTACTGGATCAGCTACGCCACAGCTGCAGTCAAATTGTGAATGAGATGTCCGTTTTTCGGCCTGACTTGAGCTACATACCAAAATAGCCAGCTCCACTCGGGGCGGACATCTTGTCCGTTCCCGAGTGTACCGCTGCCCCGCGGCCGTCATGATGCCGGCGGCACTCCCCTCCATTACAATCGCCTCATACTATGAAACTTGAACACATTGCTTCCACGCTGGGAGTGCGCCTCGCTAACGGCGCTCCCGACACGGAGATTCACGGAGTTGCGGGGATCGAAGAAGCTGGGCCAGGTCAGATCACATTCGTCGCCAATCCCAGGTACTCAGGCGCAGCCAGGAGCACGCGAGCCTCGGCGATTATCGTCGCCGAAGATTTCCCTGAGGTCGCTACCCCGACATTGCGCAGCAAGAATCCGTACCTCACCTTTGCTCGCGCCCTGGAACTCTTCTACCAGCCCCCGAGTTACGCGCCGGGCGTGCATCCGACGGCCGTGATCCACGCTTCCGCGAAGATCGGTAAAGGCGCGCATATCGGACCATACGTCGTGATCAATGAAAATGTCACGATTGGAAAGAACGCTGTTCTACTCGCGCACGCTGTCATCTACCGTGACGTCAAGATCGGGGACAACTTCTTCGCGCATACCCACGCGGTCGTCCGCGAGCACTGTACGCTAGGCAACGACGTCATCCTTCAAAACGGAGCAGTGATTGGGGCCGATGGCTTTGGATTCGCCAAGGACGATGCCGGCAAGTGGCACAAGATCGTGCAGTCCGGCCCCGCGATTCTCGAAGATGAAGTCGAAGTGCAGGCCAATGCCTGCGTCGATCGCGCCAGCGTTGGCAGGACTCTGATTGCGCGCGGCGCCAAGATCGACAACCTGGTCCAGGTTGGACACGGCTCGCAGGTGGGAGAGAATTCCCTGCTATGCGCGCAGGTTGGACTCGCAGGCTCCACCGAAATTGGCAAAAACGTGATTCTCGCCGGGCAAGTTGGCGTCGCCGGCCACTGCAAAGTCGGCGACAACGCCATCGCCACTGCGCAGACAGGAATTCCCAGCGATGTGGAGCCAGGAAAAATTGTCAGTGGATATCCGGCGATCGACAACAAGCTTTGGCTGCGCTGCTCTGCGACGTTCAGCAAGCTGCCAGAGATCGCAAAAGCGGTGCGAACGAAAGCAGCACAATGATGGCGCCATTCTTGTAGGGACAGCCGCCCTCGGCTGTCCGGCAGAGCGACTCCGCAGCTTCTTGGTACGCAACTACCTGCCGCTCGAAGCCTGCCGTTCAAGGATGCGCAAGCCGTCCCTGGCTGCCTTGGCCACCTCTGGATCGGGATCCTCGGCGTAGCGTTGCAGTTCCGGCTTCAGGCGTATTGCGCCAATGTCACCGGCCATGACCAGTGTCATCGGCAGGTTCAGCCGGCGCTTGATACCCTCTTCGACCAGCGGTTCTGCGTATTTGCCGGCTTGCACCAGCAACATCCCGGCAATCGTGCGTACGTCTTCCTTCGGCGAATCGAGCGCGTTCAGCAAGGCGCGCCCCGCCGATTGCAGCCCGGTCGTTCGCCATACTGACTTGAGAGCAAAAAGACGCGCCGCATCCACCACCGACATGGAACCATTCTATGCCGTCCCGCAATCGCGATCACAGCTTGGCGGGGATGTTGTACTTCACCCAGTTCGCAGGGTCGTGGGTCGCGAAGTGATCAAACCATAGTGGAAGCACATTCTCGCTGATCTTCGCGTCTTTGAACTTCTGCCCGCCGCGATCGGCCAGGATGACAAGGTCGAGATGAACCCGAACCGAAACGACCTTTTTAACCGACGCAAAGTCGGGTGTGTATTTCGGCCAATGCACCGGGCAACTGAGCATGACCAGTTTGCCGATGGCGGTCCCGGCATGGTTCGCCAGCATGGCGACGCTTCCGCCATGGCTGTGGGTATAAAGATCCAGCCCGGCAAGCCCTTGTGCCGCGACCCAATCGTGAAGGTCGCTTCCCCCCAGCGAGCGTGCTGCGTCGGAGTAGCCGCCGGACCATTCAAAGCGATTCGCAGCGCCGTACAGACTGGGGTCCACACTGGCCTTCAAGTATTTCCAGAAGTCTCCACTCGGTGGCTGCCACCATCCCGAACCCCGTGCCCAGGTACCATGAATGATGGTGCTGGTGTGCGATTTGTTCAGCCGGGTCGGTCTTCTACCCCGGCGAAGCAGGGGATTTAAGGCCGGGTTCGCCGGGTCCAGCCTGGCGAGCGCATGCGCCGCCACTTGCCGGGTCAGCGGATCCGCGCTCGACACCCCCTTTTCCAGCACTGCGAGGGCGCGATGCGGCGTAACCGTGAGATCAAAATACGAAGACGCGGCAGACACTCGCACCAGTTCGTGCGCATGCTCCAAACTCGCTTCCAGCAAAGCTCCAGCCGTGGCCGGAGTCGCCTCTTTGTAGAACGCGTTGGCAATCCTGGGCAGGGTCGCGGCAGCGTTGCGCTTTGCCGATTCGGTTGGGCGTGCGGAACGGGGTGCGGCAAACCGTTTCCCTAACATGCCCTGCAGTTCTTCACTGCTGAATCGGGCGGATTGCGGCGCCATGTCGGGAAAGCCGAGTGCGTCCATGTCGCTTGACGGCACTGGGTCGGGCGCGGCAACAAGATTGGTTGGCGCCGCTTTCAGCCGGGTTTCGGGAGCGCGCAGACGTATCGGCGTATCGCGCCGGATCTGGGTTCCGATCAAAAGCAGGGTTGCGGCTTGCGACAGGAGATAGTCGCGGTCTTCAAAATTGGTGAACGCCTTGGCGCCGGCGACTGGCTGCGGTTGAGACACTCGTCCCCGGGATCGTGTGGGCATAAGAATCCTCCAAGGGAGCCAGAGGAACTTATCACAGGTGCCTGCCGGTTGTCATGGGCGGTGACTTGGCCAGTGTCGGGGCGGGACCTGCGCGCCCGGATGAAGTCGTGGGCTTAGGCGGTCAGGCTGCCTTCGTGTCCCTTGGTGTCCTTGGTGGCAAGAACCGGTCCCTGGTTTTCGATGGGAAGTCCGCTGTTGATTGCAGCTCGCACTTTCTCCATCAGGCATTCCCGGCTGCCGAAATCTTCCGGCTCGATAGGATCATGAAAGATCACCGTGGCCGTTCCCGGCCGAATGGAAAATCTCGCTTTCGGCATGATGTAATGCGTTCCCACGATGGTGATGGGCACCACCGGAACGTGACATTCTTCGGCCAAATAGAACGGACCCTTCTTGAACGGCAGCAACTTGCCGTCGAACGAACGCCTGCCCTCGACATAAATGGTCATGTTGACGCCGGAGCGAATCACTTCGGCGGCGGCACGCACCGCCGAGATGCCGGCATCGCGATTTCCGCGATCCACTGGCACCAGCGATCCGATGCGCATCAACTTCCCCAGCAGCGGGTACCCGAACAACTCCTTCTTGGCCATCACCGAGGTCCGCTTTGGAATCAGCGGCAACAGCAGCGGCGGATCGATGTTCGAAACGTGGTTCGACATGAAGATATAAGTCCGCGCGCGGTTGATCTTCTCCATTCCGACCGTCTGCACGCGCACCCCGGCGATGCGAACCCCGGTGATCGCGCCCCACATCGAAACCTTGTAGATAGCGGTGATGTCGCCGGTAAGAAAGGTCCAGGGAAACAGGATCAGGGCGGAGAGCGGCAGCAGCGTTCCCCAGAATGCCAGCATGGCCACGGTTCGAATCACTTACTCTCCTTCATCGTCGCCGGACAGCCATGCCGCGCGGCGAGCTTTTTGCTGCGGCGTCATATTGTCCACATCCCGCAGCTCAAACTCAACCTCTTCCCGCGTGCCCAGCGTCCATTGCAGATCGCGTTCCCCATGGCGATTCTTCACCCGCAGCCGGATCGCATCGCCCGGCGCCAGATTGGCGAGTTGCTGCTGAAAATCCGAACTGGCGTCGCGGCCGTTAATTTTCAAGATGCTATCGCCAGTGCTCAAGCCCGCCTGTTGCGCCGCGCTGCCCGCTGAGACCGCGGCCACCGAGGGCGGTGCGCCAAAATTCCGTGTTGCCGAAAATCCCAGGTCGGCCACCGAACCCGGCCGTCTCACCAGCCGAAGCCCGGCTGTTTTAAAGAAATCATCCCAGGGAATCTCCACCGTTCCCGCCACATATTTTTCGAAGAAGGGCTTGAGATCGGCGTGGGTCAGGGTCTCCGCCGCCTCCCGGATTCCCGCTGAATCGGCAAAGAACCTGCCCTGTTGCGCGTAATTGCGGTTCATCCAGAGAAACAGATCGTGCAGCGAGGCCCGTCCCTGGCTGGCGTCGCGCATCGCCAGATCGAGAATAATTCCGATCAGGTCTCCCTTGTTGTAATAAGAAATGCTGCGCTCGGGCAGACGATAGTAAGAATATTTTTCCAGCCACGCATCCCGGCTTGAGGATTCCGCCGACTGCGTCAGGTGAGCTGGGCGGCGTTCGAGTGCGGCAATTTCGTTTGCAATGCGCTGGAAATATCCCGGCTCATCCACATAGCCCGCTCGCATCTCGATGTAGTTCTGCACGGTGTCAGTGAACCCTTCGCTGAACCACAGCGACGGAGTGTACTGCTCTTTTGTATAGTCCACCGGCTCGAGCGACTGCGGCCGGATGCGCTTCACGTTCCAGAGGTGAAAAAACTCATGCGCAGTAACGTCCGGCAATGCCAGAGGATTGTCGGCCAGCAGTTGCGCGTTGACATCAATGGCCGTCGAGTAGGCATGTTCCATGCCTCCGCCACTGGGGCCTTGGGGAAAGTGGTAAATGAAGAGATAGCTCTCGAAGGGGCGGTCGTTCATCCACTTGGTGGCGGCGGCGGCAACCCGGCGCACCGTAGAGACCACGCGCCGCATGTCGTAGGAAGCCTTATCGGCGTCCACCACCACGCGGTACCGGGCTCCTCCCTGCTCCAGGTCCGATTCTTCGAAGCTTCCCAGCTCCACCGGAGAATCCACCAGCCGGTCATAGGACTCGGCCGCCAACTCCGGTTCATTTCCGTGCTGAAGCGCGCACGCAACCTTCCAGCCTGTGGGCAGGCCGGCAAACGAGACGGTCACAGGCGCGCTTCGCTGGTCCACGGCGTACATCAGGATTTCCGCAAAGTTGAAGAATCCGTGAACGGCGTTAAGCTGCGCATTGTACGGTCCCGGCTGATCGGCAAAGATTTCGTACTCGACCAGCGCCCCGCCCGCGGCGCCGGAAATTTGCCAGCGGCTCTTGTCAATGTCCCGCACCGTAAGCGCATGGCCGGATAAATCGCCGGCTTTCACCCAGTTCACGTATTGTGCGAAGTCGCGGACCTGGTAGAGCGCGTTCCATACCGGCAATTGCAAGTCGCGTTCAGCCGTCCCTGGCGGCAACTCCATCTTCACATGCACCAGGTGCTGCTCCGGATGGGCAAGAGAAATCGTATAGCGGACTGCAGGGCCGGCGGCCGATGCCACTGCGCTCCAGAGAGCGCATAGCAGTACGAGGGCTGACCGATTTTGAAAGGACCGCGTTCCGGTAACGATCACGCTTTGGCGGAAACCTCCGCTGCATGATCGCTGTTGGCGGCCAGGGACTTCAAGCGCTGCGGCAATTTCTCGTAGATCCCGCCAAATCCGCCGTTGGAGAGGATGGCGACCACATCGCCGGATCGCATCTCCGGAACCACCAACTGCACAATGCCATCCACTTCCGGAACCACGCGCGCGCGACGGCCGTGCTTCTGAATTTGGGCAGCAACCGCGGAGAGGTCCAGGCGTTCGGCTTCGGGGATGGCATCGGATTTGAATACATTTGCCACGACGATTTCGTCTGCGAGCGCCAGGCTGCGCGCCAATTCGTTCTGAAAAACATTTCGCCGAAGCGTGTTGGACCTGGGCTCAAGAATCGCCCAGATGCGGGCGCCGGGATAACGGGACCGCAATGCCGTCAGCGTGCCGGCAATAGCCGTGGGATGGTGCGCAAAATCATCGATGATGGTAATGCCGTTCACCTGGGCCCGGACTTCAAGCCTGCGCTTCACGCTCTTGAAAGTCTTCAGGGCAGCTGCGATTTCTTCCTTCGGGATACCATAATGCGAGGCCAGCGCTGCGGCGGCCGTGGCATTCCACACGTTGTACTCGCCCCCCAGCGCGAATTCAAAATCCGCCCAGTGCTCGCCATCTTTTCCTACCGACCAGGTTGTCTTCGAAGGCTCCAGAGCGAGATTGGTTACGCGCCAGTTCGCCCTGGCGGTCGCACCGTATCGCTCCACCGTGCAGAAGGTCCGCGACAGGCTCCGCTCCAGACTTTCACCGCTATCGAAGGCAATGATCTTTCCCCTTCGCGGCACCAGGTTGACCAGGCGCTTGAAAGCAGTCTCTACCGCATCAAGGTCCTTGTAGATGTCGGCGTGATCGAACTCGACCGAGGTCAGAATCACGGAATCCGGGAAGTAGTGCAGGAACTTCGGCCCTTTATCGAAGAATGCGGTGTCGTATTCATCGCCTTCCAGAATGAAGTGCTTGCCCTGCCCGACGCGAAAGCTGCTGCCAAAATTCTCGGCTATGCCGCCGATCAGAAAGCTGGGCTGCTGTCCCGCGGTATGAAAGATCCATGACAGCATCGAGGTGGTTGTGGTTTTGCCATGGGTTCCCGCCACGACCAGCACTTCTTTGCCTTTGAGGAATTCATCGTGCAGGAGCTGAGGCAAAGACACGAACGGGATATGTTGGTCGAGAATTTCCTCCAACTCCACATTCCCGCGCGATATGGCGTTGCCGACCACCACCAGGTCAGGACGCGGCTCCAGGTTTTTAGGCGAAAACGGCTGCGATAGCGGAATGCTCAGCGAAGCCAAAAAATCCGACATGGGAGGATAGGCGGCGGCATCCGATCCGGTCACGCGCATGCCGCGCTGTTTCAGCATGCCCGCAAGCGATGCCATGGCCGTGCCGCAGATTCCAATCAGGTGAATGTGCTTCGATGAAGTCATCTCTTTCCTACTTGCATGGCTGGAGTTTTGGCCAACGCGGTCGCTGGTTGCAGGATTTTCAAGCTCACGCCCTGCGCCGACACGCGCAACTGGCTCTGCACTCCGAGAGGCAGGGTTACGTTCTGCCGAGATACATGCCCTGACCGCAATCCGTAAGCGATCGGGATCCCAAGCCCGCCCAGCACTCGCAGAATGACCTCTTGCAGGGTGTATCCCTGGTCTTTGGTCTGCACGCAGTCGAGCATCTCGCCGAAAATAATTCCGCGCACCTGTTCCAATTTCCCCGCTAGTTTCAGCTGCATCAGCATGCGATCGATCTGGTAGGGCTTGGCGGCGATGTCCTCGATGAACAGAATGCCCCCCTCTGTGCGGATCTCGTAAGGAGTCCCCAGCGATGCCGCCAGCATCGATAGACACCCGCCGTACAGAATCCCATCTGCGAAGCCTTCCACGAGCCCACTGACCGAATCCGCCTTCACTTCCCATGCGGCAGTGCCGCTCAAAGCTGCGGACCAGGAGCCGAGGTCCACGCCATCGGGTTGTGAAAAATCCTTGGTGACCATGGGCCCGTGAAATGTCACCAGTCCCGCCCCATCGGCGAACCAGGTCAGCAAGGTAGTGACGTCGCTATATCCAATAAAAATTTTCGGGTGCGCGGCAATCTTGTTGAGATCGAGCACCGGCAGGAGGTAATTCGTGCCATACCCGCCGCGGGCGCACAGAATGGCCCGCACCTCGTCACGGATGAACATGTCTTCCAGTTCGCGCTTGCGCCGCTCGATCGATCCCGCAAAGAAAAGGTCGCGATCCAGAATCGAATCGAAGTAGAAAGGCTTGTAACCCAACTCACGGAGGGCCCGGCACCCGGCATCCAGCATCTCGCGCTGGATATTGCTTGCGGGAGCCACGATGCCGACCGTGTCACCGGCTCTCAGCGCGGGCGGCGTGATGCGAGCTTTGGGAGACGAGGGCATGAAAAAGTCATCGTATCAGCACAGCCGGAAGCAACAGCAGTTACCTGCGTCACCCAGGTAGCGGGCATCGGGATTCGCTGCGATACGCTCACCCGAAGAACTCTCCCCGAGCGACCAGGGTGGCCGGACCTCGCAAGAAAACGTCATTCACCCAGCGCACGATCTGAATCCCGCCGGGCGTATGCACCCGTACCGGAGACTCGGCTCGGCCGGCCGCAATCGCGGCGACTGCTGAGGCGCACGAACCAGTGCCGGAAGACTGCGTTTCTCCAACACCGCGCTCGAAGATGCGGACTTCAATATTTGATTTGTTATCAATGCGAACCAGTTCAACGTTGACCCCATACTTGAAGGCAGGATGGCGCCCGATCTCGGCTGCCTCCATCCGCCACTCTGCAGCAAACTCGTCGACAAAAATCACGTAATGGGGATTGCCCATCGAGACCGGAATTCCCCGCACCATGCCGGAAGTCAATTGAAGCGAGACCTCGGCATCCACCTGTGGCTCACCCATCGCAATTTCAAATTCATAGTGGGTGCCGTTCACGCTGGTCAGCAAGCAGGTCTTCACTCCCGCGCCGGTGCGGATCACCACGGTTTGCCTCGGCTCCTGCGAACACAGGTAGGCGGCCACACATCGGGTCCCGTTTCCCGAGATCTCCGCCTCAGAGCCATCGGCGTTGAACAGTCGCGCGTGGATATCAGCATCCTGGGCCGGAAACAGCCACTCCACCCCATCCGCACCCACGCCCTGATGACGGTCGCAAATCCGGCGGCTGAAATCCCCAATTTCTGCCGGAGCATGCATGCCATCCATAATGAGGAAATCGTTGCCGCAGGCGCTGGCCTTGGTAAAGGAAACGCCGCTGAGAAGAGCGGTCATTCGGCGACGATATTTCCCAACGGCTTGACCGAGGAGAACTGGCTCGATTGATACAGTTGGAGCACCAGGGCATCATGCTCAGGCCGCGACGCCTCCACCCCGAATATGACGCGGGATGAGTCTTCAAATGAGGCGGCGTGCACATCCCGCATAGCGAGTCGTTCGGTTTCCAGTATGCGGTTGAGTTCGTCCAGCACGCTGTCCGTGCTTTTGCCTTTGACTTCGTAGGTGTGCACGGTGGCCTTCAGCGCATAACGTCCTTCCAGGCTTCCCAGCAATGCCAGGGCGATCAGTAATACCACCGTGGCAAAGATCGCGGTGGCATATAGGCCTCCGCCGGAGGCCATACCGATCGAGGCGACTACGAAAATGGTAGCGGCCGTGGTCAAACCTGTGACCGAGCCTCGCGCATGCAGGATGGAACCGGCGCCAATAAATCCGATTCCCGGGATGATCTGCGCGGCGATCCGGGTATGGTCGCCGCCGAAACCTGCCGCCAACTGGTGCGATAGCAGGGTGAACATTGCGCAACCGAAGCACATGAGCATGTTGGTGCGCAGCCCCGCAGGCTTGCGCCGGAACTCGCGCTCCAGGCCGATCACGCCGCCCAGCAGCGCGGCCAGCGCCAAGCGCAGGATGGCAACGGGGAGAACCCCGCCCAGTTCGTGGCGAAGCGTATCGAAGGTGAAAGAAATCGCAGACACCAGAATGGAAAGAATTTTACTCCCCAGCGGTCCTGGGAGCGATTGACGCGGCTGATTACCGTCCCACGCGCGCCCGATAAATTGTCGCCTCCGGTTGCCCGGTGCTGTGAATCACCATAATCGTCTGCAGGCCTTTGTCGCGGACTGCGGTCGAAACCGGGTCTCCGGCAAATGCGATCACAAAGTCCGCATATCTGGCCGGATCAGCGAGCGCCCGCTCCCATAAGCCTTCCGGATCGGAAGGCTTTTTCCAGGTGCGATGATTGCCTTCATGGATGACGTGGGAGAGAGGGATTCCGGCGCGCTGCATCGCTCCAACGTGGTCCCCCAGATACATCAGATAGGTCGTGCCATCCGGCAACAGCATCAGCGTGCCAGCGACATCGGCTTCGAGAGCGATCCGGCCGCGAGAGTTGATAAATGCTTCGCGGTAGGTAATCGGTTGGGCACGCCAGACCGTGTAATAGCTCCCGGCCACCAGCACCAGGGCGGTGAAGGCGGCTGCGGGCCGGCTATGCGGCTTTTGCCAGAGCTTGGCGAAAAGGTAGGTGGTGAGCGCTGCCGAGACTGCAAACGCAGGCAGCAGTTCAATACCGAAGCGCACGTTGTAGTAAGAAAACGGCCACCACACTGGAAGATAAATCGGCACGTCTCCATAGGCGAGCGAGAGGGTGTAGAACGGGAGCGGACTCCAAAGCAATAGCAGCGGCCAGAGACGACGTTCGAAGGCGATCGCGGCAATTCCACAGATTGCAAAGAATACCCACAGGTTCTGCCAGTTCCCCTCCGCCGCACTCATCTTTGCTGCTTTCAGAAAAAAGGTGGCCGCGGTGTGCAAGCTATGTTGCGCGGGATTGATGGCCCCGGCTTGCATAGTGCGCGCCTGGATCGCCTTGGCGGAGTAGGCGCCATTGGCAAACTCCAGTGGGTTTTGATAGATGATCCAGTTGTACCCGAGCCAGAGCAGCGGCCCAGCAACTGCGAGAAGAAGGAAGCGAAGAAGTGGGCGAAACAAGCTGCGGTTTCTCACCGCCAGCATCAAGCTCACGCTGCACAACACGGCTGAGAGGAACCATCCGTCGTAACGCGTCAGGCAGGCGGCGAGCACGCAAAGGCCACACCGCGTCAATGCCGTCCCGGAAGCGTTCCGCACAAATTCGCTGAAGTAGACCAGCGACCAAACCAAAAGCGCGACGCATAAGGGCTCTGTCATGGCCGTTGTCTGCAGATAGATCAGGTTCGGATTGGCGGTAAAGGTCAGCGCCGCGATCCAGCCTGCTGTGCGCGCGGCATAGTCCGGTGCAGTTTCCCGGCTGAGAGTGTCGCGTACCAGGCGCAGGATGCCGACGACCGAGAGCACGTAAGCAATCATGGACGGTACGGAACCGCCAATTCCCGTCTGCCACATCCATTTCGAAGCCACAAACGGGATCATCAGGATGTGTGGCAACGGCAACCAGACCGTGCCCAGTTGCAGCGGCCCCGGAGTCATCGAGTCAATGACGCGGCGTGCAATGTTCATGTGCGCCACGGCATCGCCATACATCAGCAGAGCATCGTTTCGTAGATAGTAGAGAAAGGAAAGGATGGAAATGCAGGCCGCGATCTGGCCGGCCAGCAGAGACTCGTGGTCGTAGCCCGGTTCGCGCTGTTCGCGCCGCTTCATCCCAGGTGCGTCAACTCGCGGAAGACCTGGAAGCGCCCATCGATTTCGTTCCGGGTAAGGGATTGCAGCCGCTCGGTGCCAAAGCACTCGACGGCGAACGATCCCATCACGCCGCCATAGAACAAGGCGCGCTTCAGGACCTCGCGATTCACCTCGTTTTGTGACGCAATGTATCCCATGAACCCGCCCGCGAAGGAATCTCCTGCGCCGGTCGGGTCCTTCACCTCTTCGATGGGCAGCGCCGGCGCGCGAAAAGGATGCGTACCTACGCCGAAGGCGCCTTCCCGAAAGAAAATCGTTGCGCCGTATTCGCCGTGCTTCACCACCAGCGCCTGCGGGCCCATGGCCAGGACCTTGCGCGCGCCCCGGGGCAAACTCTTTTCGCCGGACAGCATTTTGACTTCATTATCGTTAATGAGCAGGACATTGACCAGCTTCAAAGTCTCGCCCAACTCTTTGCGCGTGCGGTTGATCCAGAAGTTCATGGTGTCCCCGCCGGTCAGGCGCACATCTTTCATTTCCAGCCGGACCGCGGCCTGCAGCGTGGGATGGATATTTGCCAGAAACAGGAATTGCGAGTCCATGTACTCTACCGGGATCCTCGGCTGAAAATTTTCGAACACGTTCAGCTCGGTATAGTCGGTCTTGGCCTCGTTCAAGTTGTCCAGGTACTGGCCGCCCCAGCGGAAGGTCTTGCCCGGGGCGTGCTCAATGCCGCGGGTATCGATGTTGTGGCTCTTTAGCACCTCTTCATGTTGTGCAGTGAAATCGTCCCCCACGACACCAACCACTCGAACCTGGGTGAAGTAACTGGCGGCCAGCGCGAAGTAGGTGGCAGCGCCGCCCAGCACATCCTGGACGCTGCCCGAGGGCGTGGTAATGGAATCGAAAGCGACGGAACCAACGGCAACAATGCTCATCAGGATTTCTTGTCCAGGTATTTATCGAGAATCAAACTCAATTTTTTCCGGGCGGCTGCGGGAATCGTGCCCGGATCGGTCAGAAGAGCATGCGCGAGCGCGGAGCCGCATTTGCAGCCTCGCTGCTGCGGCATATGCGCAACCGTTTCACGCACCACCTTGCAGGCGTTCTCGGCGTTCTTCATGAGTACGGCGACGACTTGATCGACCGTAACCGAATCGTGATGCGGGTGCCAGCAATCGTAATCCGTCACCATGGCGATGGTGACGTAGCAGAGCTCGGCTTCGCGCGCCAGCTTCGCCTCCTGGAGGTTCGTCATTCCAATCACGTCCATGCCCCAACTGCGGTAAATGTTGGACTCCGCCTTGGTGGAGAATTGCGGACCCTCCATGCACAGATAAGTCCCACCATGCTTGGCGGTCACGTCCATCTTGCCGCACGCGATTTCCACCGTTTTCGCCAGCTCAGAACAGACAGGATCGGCAAAGGTAACGTGCGCAACCACGCCTTCGCCGAAAAATGTGTCCACGCGATGGCGGGTGCGATCGAAAAATTGATCGGGAATCACGAAATCCAGGGGCTTGTGTTCTTCCTTCAAAGAACCCACGGCCGAGACCGAAACAATGCGCTCCACGCCCAGTTGCTTGAAGCCGTAAATATTGGCGCGAAAATTCAATTCGCTGGGAAGCAGGCGGTGCCCGCGTCCATGACGCGCGAGAAACGCAACCTTGCGGCCCTCGAGCTTGCCGAGAACGTAGGCATCAGAGGGGTCGCCGAAGGGAGTCTGTTGTTTCACTTCCTGAATTTCCGACAAGCCGGGCATGTTATAAAGCCCGCTCCCGCCAATAATGCCGATCTCCGCCTGCGCCAATCGCCCTCCGGAACAAGGTGTAGTGTTGAAAGTGAACTCGTGATTATACAGGGTGAATCCGAATGGAATGCCGGGGGACGCCCCAGCTGCCTTGTTGCGAGCTAAGGCTGCCGCCGGACGAGGCGTCCAGGTCTGCCAAGGATCCAACTTGACCGAGTAGAATCCTGTCATGAAACTCGCCGCCGCCCTGCTTGCACTGGTCGTCTCCGGATTCGCCCAGACCACAGCCACCATCCCGATCACGCTCGACCATAACCGCGTCGTGATTGATGTGCGCTTCCCGCTTCCCGACGGCAGCACCAAGCGCGTGCGTGGCTGGGTGGACAACGGTAATCCCGAGATGTGGATCACGGAGGAGCTGGCGAAGAAGCTGGGGCTGGAGATTTCGGCGGACCTCAAGCAAGAGGGCGGCCTCAAAATTCGCAGCGCTCCGCCTCCGCCAACCTTGATCGTAGGAGGGATGCAACTGCATCCCGGCGACATCAAACGAGTCAAGGTGCTGGTGGCGCGAGATGCCATCGCCCCGGGCATGAGTGCCGAGATCAATCTGCCTTCTACCCTGCTTCATCATTACGATGTGCAGGTGGATTATCCCAACCGGGAATTCACCATCGCCGCTCCGGGCACCCTTAAGTTCCAGGGCCTTGCCGCGAAAGCCACCGTCAACCAACAGAATGGCCTGGTCCAGGTTCCCGCAAAGATCGACGGCGAGGATCACAACCTCGCATTGGACGTGGGTGCCTCCTACAGCTTCGTTTCCGCTACGCTGATCGCGAAACTGATGAAGGTCCACCCCGATTGGCCGCGCGCCACTGGAGCCGTTGGCGCTGCCAACATGTGGGGCTGGGAAGACGAACCGCAACTCCAGTTGTTACGAGTGCCGGGGATCGATTTCGGAGGCGTTCCGCTCAACGAAGTTGGCATGGCTTCGTTTGAAGAGAAGGGGTTGGCTTGGTTCGAAAAACGGGCGGGAGTTCCCACTGCTGGCCTGCTCGGAGCAAATGCGTTTCTCGGAGATCGAGTCGGAATCGACTACGTGCATGCGACGATTTATATCGACAAAGTTTTCAAGAAGATTTCTCCCGAGATAAACGTGATCGGCCTTACGATTCGTCCTGAGCCCGACGGACGCTACACAGTGGCCGGGGTGGCCGAATACCTGGGCAAGCCTGCGGTTGCAGACGTCAAGGCCGGGGATGTTCTGCTCACCATTGACGACACTCCCGCCAAGGGCGGCACCATGGGGCAGGTCTGGTCGTTGCTGGGAGGATCTCCGGGCGACGTCCGTACGCTAACCTTCGAGCGCGAGGGGAAACCTTTTATGGTGAAAGCCACGGTGCGGGGATTTTTGGCGAAATAAATGACGGGGCCTCGCGCGTCAAATATAAGAGGAACTATTTTCCCCACACATCCGCTTCCAGCTTCTCGGTGGTCGCCCGGTCCAGACTTTCGCTCACGAATACCTGATCGTCTCTGACTTCGATGACCACGAGTCCGTCTTCGGTGTTGAATGTGTTTCTACCACTCAAGGATTCTCTTTCAGTGTTTTGGACAACATCCGTGGCCCCGAACTCATCCGGTGCATCCACGTGCTTATAACGCTGGGTGAGTCCGCTGGCGTACACCGCTGCGAATTGCGCGGCCCACTCGGGACTGGCCCACTTCGAAACGTAAAGCAGACCAAGAGGTCCATTGAGGTCCTTCTTCGAATGCCCGGCAAAGTAATAGCCGCCGCGCCACTTCGGATACATCTGCCGTGACCGCTCTACGCCGGCATATTGATCAATCAATACCGCGACATCGAACTCTCCCACCGCGCCCAGGTCGAAGCGCTCGTAATCTTTGAAGTCCTGTTCGAAATCAGGGATTTTCATGGGAGGCAGCTTCTCCCCGGCCAGGTAAGTTTTCGGCTCCATGATCTCCCGCGTGGTGCGCGGCGGGTTCTTGAAGGTGCCGGCAAAAGCTTTCTCCTTGCCCCCCGACTCCAGCAGGTCAACCACGAACTCCACCCCGTACCGGTAGGGAAAGGTCAGCGCTTCTTTCAGGTACAGGGGGGCGTTCTGGAATTGCGGGGAATCGGGCGTGCCCACGATCATTCCGTCTTCAAGCGCCTTCATGATCGCACGCGAGTTCTGAAGCGTCTGCCCGGTCGGGCGCAGATCGTAGTCAATCAGCACTGCCATGGCCTGGCCTTCGATGACCGCCTGGCGCGCGGTGTTCTCCTCATCTTTGTTCATCTCTTCCGCGCTGGGATGTTTTTTACTGTCGAGATCGATGTCTCCCGCCTTCATCCATTTCTCGAGGTCGAAATTCTGGTCCTGGAGCGCATGGGTGAGTTCGTGCGCCATCACGGGCTTTTGCTGTTCCAGATCCACCCAGTCCAGCAGGTTCACGGTCTTGGTTTTGAAGTCGTAGTACCCGGCGACCTGTTCGCGCAATAACGCCACCAGGAACATCTGCAGGTTGAAATCTCTCGGCAACAGGCCAAACTTCTTGAGCACCAGTTCGGAGCGGCGCAACCGCTGCGCATCTTTGTCTTCGGTCATGTTCTTTTCGAGATATGCAACGACTTCGTCGCGGCTGGTGAGCCTGCGCTTTACCTCCTTTTTCCTGGGCAGCGCGGTTTCCCGGCTGGCAAATTGCAGGATCTGGTCAACCGAGCGAAAGAGCGCTTCTGTCTGCGGCGTTGAGACCTTGGTGGCGGCGTCATCCTGCCCGGCGGCTTTGGCGGCGCCAGTGTTCCCGCTCGCGCTTGGCCGCTCCGCAGTCCCGGTCTGAGCCGGGGCTTGCGCCCATAACGATCCCGCGAGCAGAAGAACAAAAGAAACAGCCCACAACTTCCGGTAGAATTTTTGGGTTTGCGTCATTGAGTCCGTCTATGCCCGATTCCGATTCCCGCGAGATGGCCGCCGAGTTGTTCCGCCACGCTTACGAAAAGCAGATGGCTGGAGAATATCAGCAAGCCATCGAGCTTTATACCCGTTCCATCGCGGCCTTTCCCAGCGCCGAGGCGTACACCTTCCGGGGCTGGACCTACTCATTCATGAACGATTACGATCGCGCCATCGCCGACTGTCTGGAGGCGATCAGGGTGGATCCCGAGTTCGGCAATCCTTACAACGATATCGGCGCGTACCTGATTGAACAAGGAAAATGGGACGACGCGATTCCCTGGTTTGAAAAAGCCATCAAGTCGCTGCGCTACGACGCGCGTTGCTATCCGCACTTCAACCTGGGACGCGTCTACGAGCATCGGCACCAGTGGGAAAAAGCTCGCGAGTGCTATGCGAACGCGCTGGCGCTGGATCGCCGCTACACCGCTGCGCTGGCCGGAGTGCGACGACTGCGCGCGATGTGCAACTAAATTTCGTCGTTGGTCCCAGGTCGATGGTCGTTGGCTATTGGTCGTTGGTCGTTTGGCCATTGGTCGTTGGCCATTGAACTTCACCCTCTCCACCTTGTCATTCCGAGCTAAAGGCGAGGAATCTGCTCTTGCCTGCAGCACCGCACTAACGTGCTAGATGGTCTCTTACCCACTCCCCGGCTTCCCTGGTTCCCAATTTCCCGCCAATGTCCACGGTGGTCTTCTTCTGCCGCACCGCCTCGAGCACGGCAGCTTCAATCCTGTCCGCCTCAGCACTCAGCCCAAGATGATTCAGCATCATCGCTCCAGTCAGAATCGCACCGAACGGGTTGGCAATGTTCTTGCCCGCGATCGGAGGCGCCGACCCGTGCACCGGTTCGAACATCGAAGTCTTTCCGGGATGAATATTTCCGCTGGCCGCCATGCCCAGTCCACCCTGAATGCCGGCGGCCAGGTCGGTGATGATGTCGCCAAACATGTTGTTGGTAACGATCACGTCAAACTGCCGAGGATCGCGCACGATCTGCATGCCGAGCGCGTCCACGTACATGTGTTCGGGGGTGATCTGCGGATATTCGCGCGCGACTTCCTTGAAGGTGCGCTGCCATAAGCCGCCAGCGTGAGTCATGGCGTTCGACTTGTCGCACATCAGAACCTTTTTCCGCCCCGACCCGTCGAGTTTCTTGTTGCGCTCACAATACTCGAAGGCAAAACGAATGATGCGCTCTACGCCCTTGCGGGTGTTGATATCTTCCTGCGTCGCAATTTCGTCCGCAGTTCCCTGCTTGAACACGCCCCCTAAGTCTCCGTACACCCCCTCGGTGTTCTCGCGGATCACGACGAAATCGATGTCTTTCGGTTCAATCCCCTTGAGCGGGCAAAGCGCAGCGTCCATCAGGCGCACGGGACGGACATTGGCGAACAGATCCATCTTGAAGCGCATGCCAAGCAGAATTTCCTTGGCATGAATATTGGTCTTGACTCGCGGATCTCCGAAGGCGCCGACGAGAATGGCATCGAAATCCCGCCCCAGCATCGCGAAGCCGTCGGGGGGGACGGTGATGCCATCGCCAAGGTAGCGGTCCGCTCCCCAGTCGAATTCCGAAAACTCCACGGCAGCGCCCGCCGCCTGGATCACCTGGACCGCTTGCGGGACGACTTCCTTACCGATCCCGTCTCCGGGAAGAACGGCGATACGTTTTTTCTGGCTCACGGATGGCAAAATAACACAGGGAACGCAGAATCAGGAACTTAGCTGTATTATAGCTGATAGATATTCACTTGCAATGGAACCTGGGGAGCAGCAAGAGCAAATTTGCCGGGTAGATCTTCGCCTGGAATGCCTCGCCTTTGCGTTTGGTGGACCATACGCAGCATTTGTAGGCCTTGGAGGACCCAAAGCCTGTCCCGGACTTCCCGATCGATCCTGGGGCATTTAAATGCAAAGTTGTTAACTGACGGCTAAGCGTACTGTTGCATTCCGCCACACAATCGAGCTGCTTCTGATTGGCCGCGAGCCCCCGCAGAGCCCTTTTGCCTTCGCTATAATCAAATATTCGATATGTCCCTGACTTCGACCGACAGACCGTCCCCGATCTCTGCTTCGTTGAGGAGGGAGTTTCAGGGCTTGCTGTCGTCTGCTGGGCTGCACGATCTGCGCTCACGGGCGAAGCTAGTGCTTACGGGCAGCGATCGTGTGCGCTGGCTCAACGGGATGATCACCAATAATATCCGTGATCTCGCCCCGGGCCATGGCGTTTATGGGTTCCTGCTCAATCCGCAAGGGCGGATTCTGGGAGACATGTACGCCTACCAGCGCGGCGATTCGTTGCTGCTCGACACTGCCCAGTCTCAAGTTCCCAAGATGCTCGAGATCTTCGATCATTACATCATCATGGACGATGTCAAAGTCGCCGATGTGAGCGATAAGCTGAAGGCGCTGGGCATTTTCGGTCCGATGGCGGGTGAAACTCTGCGGACGGCAGGAATCGCTGTCCCTGAGTTGCAGCCACTGCAATTTCTGGACCTGAGCTGGTCGGGGTATGGAATCACAATGGTTCGCGGAGACGGCCCTCTGGTCGAGAATTACGAAATCTGGATCGAGCCATCCAACTTTGAGGCGTTGTGGAGCAAGCTGATCGAAGCGGGAGCTTCCGCTGTGTCAGGGGACGCCGTCGAACTGCTGCGGATCGCCTCAGGAATTCCGGAGTACGGACAGGACATTCGCGAGAAAGACCTGCCCCAGGAGACCGAGCAGGCGCGCGCACTGAATTTCAGCAAGGGCTGCTACATTGGGCAGGAGATCGTCGAGCGCATTCGCTCGCGCGGCAACGTACATCGCAAGTTCAGCGGCTTCACCGTGCAGGGATTGCTGCCTGCTCCGGGAACCAGGATCGATAGCGACGGAAAAGAAGTGGGAGAGGTTACCAGTTCAGCGCTACTTCCGGTCAGCGACGGGGAGCATGGTGTGGTGCTCGGATACATCCGGCGCGAACACGCCGCTCCGGGAAAGACGTTGCATGTAGGCGAAGCGAGCCTGAGCGTCACCGACCTGCCGTTCCGTACAATTTTGAAGCACTGAGGAAAAGCATTTATGGCTGAGAAAAAACAAGAGGCATTTACCGTCACCGACCGGCGGCTGTTCACGCCTGACGGCGAGTTGAGGTCGGAAGCGGCAGAAAAGCAGCCGGCACCCGAGCGGCCTGCCCCCGCTCCCCCTGCGAAGGCGGAGTCACAGATTCACGAGATCGCGACTGGCGAAGACACCGAAGCTCCGCCGCCGCCCACCGCAGAAGAGCAGAAGGAACAACATGAAGCCTATCGCAAGTCGTCGAAGGACCTGGACACGCGGGTCGAGCTGAGCGGGCACTCCGCCAAAGAGCTGGAGATGACCTTTGAGCGCTTCATGGCGTCGCTGTACATGACGGCGATGCTGCAACTCGGACTGATGCGCGAAGAAGGCGGGCAGCCGCGAGTCGACATCATCGGGGCGCGCCAGACCATTGATACGCTGGGCTTGTTGCAGGAAAAAACCAAGGGCAATCTGAGCAGTGCGGAAGAGAACTTCCTTCAAAACTGCCTGTATGAGTTGCGTATGGCGTACGTCGAAGTGACTAACGCGCTGGCGCGCCCGCCGGCCACTCCGCCTCAAGGTACGGGAACCAGCGGACGATGAAGGCGCGTCTGACGGTGCTGGGCAGCGGCACATCCATGGGCGTGCCCACCATCGGCTGCGATTGCGAAGTCTGCCATTCGAGTGATCCGAAGGACCGGCGCACCCGCCCGTCTATCATGCTCGAATACAACGGCAAAGTGGTGCTGATTGACACCACGCCGGACTTTCGCGAGCAGGCAATCCGCGAGCAAATCAAGGCCCTGGACGCAGTTCTCTACACTCACACCCATGCGGACCACATTCTCGGCATTGACGACTTGCGGCCGCTGAGTTTTCATCGCGAGCAAAGGATCCAGCTCTACGCGCGTCCCGAGGCCGCCCAGTTCCTGCGCAACATGTTCAAGTACATCTTCGACGCCGATTACAAATATGGCGGACTGGCGCAGGTGGACCTGAACGAAATCGATGGCCCGGTGGAACTGTACGGCGCCCGCTTCGATCCGGTGAAGGTGATGCATGGCGATGCCGAAATCCTTGGCTTCCGCTTTGGCTCAGCCGCATACCTGACCGATTTCAGCGACATTCCGGAGCAGTCGTTTCAGCAACTCGGGGGATTGGACATCCTGTTCCTGGATGCGCTGCGGCATCGGCCGCATCCCACGCACTCGACGATTGAGAATTCGCTGCGGATCGTGGACCGGCTGAAGCCGAAGCGGGCGTTTTTTACCCATATCTGTCACGACCTGCCGCACGAGGCGACGAACGCCACGCTTCCGGCGAATGCGAAGTTGTCGTACGACGGGTTGAAGCTAGACTTCGAGATCTGATTGTCAATTTTCAATGGCCAACCGGCCATTGAAAACCGCGAAAGACCTATGCACGTGTTTCACAAACTCGAGGATGTGGCGGCGGACTTTGGACCGACGCTGCTGAGTGTTGGCAACTTCGATGGCGTACACCGTGCGCACCAGAGCGTGCTGACAGAGATTGTGAGCCGGGCCCGCGCCCAGGGCGCGAAGTCGATGGCGGTCACGTTCGAGCCGCATCCGATTCGAATCCTGCGGCCGGACTCGGGGTTGAAGCTGCTGACTCCGACTCCGGAGAAGGTCCGCCTGCTGGCGGAAACAGGCCTGGACGCTGTGTTGCTGCTTCCCTTCACCCGCGACCTGTCGTTGATGACCCCGCACCAGTTTGCCCACGACGTGTTGAAAAAGCGCTTACACGCCCGCGAAGTCCACGAAGGCTACAACTTTCATTTCGGACACAAAGCCCAGGGAACGATTGCGATGCTGGCCGAGTTCGGGCGAGAACTCGGGTTCGCCGTGAAAGAGTATCCGGAAATGCGTTTGCGGGGAGAACCGGTCTCGAGCAGCCATATCCGTAAGCTGATCCAGGAAGGCCGGGTGAGCCGGGCGCGGCATCTGCTGGGGCGGCCGTTTGCGATCTTGTCCACGCCGGGACGCGGCCGCGGTTACGGGTCGAAGTACACTGTGCCCACCATCAACCTGAGCCGATACGAAGAACTGGTTCCGCGCGACGGCGTCTACATCACATGCGCGCGTGTCGGGAATGAACGCTTTAACTCGGTCACAAACGTCGGCAAGCGCCCGACCTTCGGGGATGAGTTATTCGCCATTGAGACCCACCTGCTCAACTTCCATCCCATCGAGTTGAAGCCGGAGACGGAAGTCGAGCTGTCGTTTCTGCAGCGCCTGCGCGACGAGATCAAGTTTCCATCGGTGGAGGCGCTCAAGGAACAGATTGGCAAGGACGTGAAGAAGGCGAACCGTTTTTTTGCGCTGGCGAAGTAGCGAATTGTCGATTTTATTCGCGGGTTGTCGATTGCAAAACCAGACAACTCCTGGCGATTGCTCTCGCGCAGAGCAAACATGCCCCACACGAGATCGGGTTCTCTCTTCGCCCGGAGTGTCAAGCTTCCTCCGTGTGCGGTTGTTTTCAATTGCCAATTCGCAGTTCACAATTGACAATTCCCTGCCATGGCTTCCGCCGCGCGGCTGAATCTTTCCGAGATCACCACGGCGCAGCGCCGCACGCTGCTCGCAGCCTCTCTGGGCTGGATGCTCGACGCCTTCGATGCGATGCTCTACGCGCTGGTGCTCACCTACGTCATGCGCGATCTTGGCATGACCAAGGGCACCGCCGGCTTGCTTAACAGCCTGACGCTGCTGGCTTCGGGAATTGGAGGCGTCTCATTCGGGTTCATCGCGGACCGGATCGGACGCAAGCGCGCCCTGATGCTCAGCATCCTGACCTATTCGGTATGTTCGTTTGCCTCCGGCCTCTCGACGTCGGTCCTCATGCTGGCGATCTTTCGTTTCATCCTCGGCCTGGGCATGGGAGGAGAGTGGAATACGGGAGCGACGCTGGTGGCCGAGACCTGGCCGACAGAGCTGCGCGCGAAGGCACTCTCGATTGTGCAGAGTTCATTTGCCATCGGCTATGCCTTTGCCGCGTTGGTAGCCGGCATCATGCTCCGGTTCTCCAACTGGCGCACAGTTTTCTTTATCGGTATCTTGCCGGCCGCAATCACCTTCTGGATTCAGAAGAGCGTACCCGAATCCCGCATGTGGGAGGAGCACCGAGACTCGGTAAGCCGCGTCAATGCGGAGGGGTTCGCACAGATCTTTCGGGGGCCCTATGCCAGGAAAACTTTCGCTCTCTTACTGGTCAACTTTTTCGGCATGTTCGCCTGGTGGGGTCTGTTCACCTGGGTTCCACCATACCTGTCACTTCCAGTGGAGCAAGGTGGCCGAGGTTTCGGGGTGATGGGCACCACTACGCTGCTGCTGGTCTTGAATCTGGCGGGCATGTTCCCCGGCTACGCCAGTTTCGGATGGTTCGCCGACCGTCTCGGGCGGCGCAAGGCATTCATAGCATTTCTGGTGATGGCTGCGGTGCTGGTTCCGGTGTATGCGGTCGCCCGCAATCCCGTGATGTTGATGGTCGCGGGAACGGTCGTGGCATTTTTTGGCACCGGCTTCTTCTCCGGATCGAGCATCATTGGCAGCGAAATCTTCTCCACAGAGGTACGCGCGCGTGCTTTGGGCTTCACTTACAACGGTGCGCGGGCGATGAGTTCGGTGGCGCCATTTGTGATCGGGCGCGTGGGCCAGGCCAGGGGTTTGAGCTCGGCCTTCTACTTGTGTGGAGCGTCGTTTCTGCTTGCGGCGCTGGTCGCTACGCAATTGCCCGAGACAAAGGGCAAGACGCTGGAATAACTAGCGAACGCCGGGAAACGTAGCTTTGACACGTGTAGAAGTCTGCAGGTACGAGTACCAAACCACACCGTAAGCCAGCCGGCCGAGGACAATCCTGAACACGTCAATGTGGACGCCGGCGATCGCCAGAATCGAATTGAGGGCAATCGCAATGACGGTTGAGACCAGAAGGTAGGACTTCGCGAGTGAAGGGCCTCTTACATCTTCACACCACAAACGCAGTCCGGCTATGACACTGAAGATGCTCAGGCCAGAGTAGATCACTCCGACAGACGCTAAGCGAATCAGGGTGGGAAAGTGCGTGTATCTGGAGATTGCCAGGTTCTTAAAGGCGAGTATGGCGATGCGTCCCTGCTGAACGGGCCCAACGAGTAAGAGACTGATACAGAAAAACAGGAGCCAGCCGCCGACTCCCCTGGGTCCGACAACCGACTGGTAAAGGTAAGTCGGGGTCGAAACAGTGGCTGCGGTAGCTGGGGATGGAGGCCCACACCGCGGGCAGGCACCTTGAGACTCTTCTGTCCCGCATACTTGGCAATACAATTCGCCTCCAAAATAGCAGCGAGGCGCACTGTATATGCGCAGCGACCGGAGATCAAGGCTTCATTCAATGGGTTCTACGACCATTGCTTCTTTCGACCGGCGATCCGGCAGTTGCACCACGACGGTTGCAGCGAGCACCAGAAGAATTCCGAGGGTCTGCACCGGGCGCATGATCTCGCCGAGCGCAATGGCGGCAATCAGGATCGAGAATACCGGTTCCAGGCAACTGACCACCACCGCACGGGTCGGCTCCAGGTGTTGCAGCCCAGCAAAGTAAAAGGAAAACGGGCCCAGCACCGAGAGCAAAGCAAAAACCGCGAGGAAAAGCCATTGCAGGCCTGAGTAGTGCGCGGCGACGATCTTCCACGGCGGATTGACCAACAGCCAGAACAGGCCGGCACTCAGGGTGGTGTAGAACAGCACAATCCAGCGATTGTTGCGGGCAAGCACACTATGGCCGCCGACGTTGTAGAACGTAAACGAGAATGCCGCAAGCATTGCGGCGATGAGCCCCATGGTATCGATGCGAAACCCGCTGCCGCCCACGATTCCGATCACCAGGGCAATTCCCAGCAACGCCAGCAGGACTGCCGCTACGCGTGGCAGCGTGGCTCGCTGCAGTCCGCGGGCAACCATGTAAAGCAAGACCCAGACCGGGGCCGTGTATTGCAGGGTGATGGCGGTGGCGACATTGGTTCTTTGAATGGCAAGATAGTAAAAGTAGTTCGAAGCCGCGACTCCGAGAGTGCCAAGCAGAAAGATTCTCGCCATTTCCGCGACAGGCAGTTTCAACTGTGTCCAACCGCGAGACCAGGCCAGCGCCGGCAACAGCACCAGAAATGAAAAACTGGTCCGGCATTGCGACAGGATCAGGGGATCGATTGGTTTCAGCGCTTCACCACCGGGAAGCAAGCGCCCGGTGAACGCCGCCCGGCCAAGGCTGGCGGCAATCCCCCACAGCAGAGTGGCGGTGGCGATGTAGAGATAGCCGCGGATCGGGTGCGATTGTCTGGACAAGGACGAGCGAAATTTTGATTGTTGAGTTTTGATTGCTGAATAGCCATCAACGTCGCGCCTTCATTCAACAACCAACAATCAAAGTTGAATGATTATTCCACATACTCGACCTCATAACGGATGTTTGCGCTCTTACGGAGCATGGCGGCCACCGAGCAGTATTTCTCTTCGGAGAGCCGCACTGCATCCTCGACAGCCTTATGAGAGACCTTGCCACCGATGCGGTAGATGAGCTTGATGTCGGTATAAACGGTGGGCGGCTCGGGAGCGCGTTCGGCCTGGGCCAGCACCTCCACGGAGGTGAAGGGCTCGCGCTTCTTGCGCAGGATGCTGACCACGTCATAGCCAGTGCAGCCACATAGACCGATGAGCACCAGTTCCATGGGGCTATTTGCGGTTTTCTTGTCGCCGTCCATCACGAGGGCATGGCCGGAACTGCTTTCTGCGACGAAACGCTGGTTGTCAGAATAGAGGGCGCGGGCTTCAGTCATAAGTTTCCATTGTAGATTTTCGATTATTGAATTCAACCGCGCATTGCAGTCGTGCTGGATTCATTAATAATCCGTACCGGTTGATTCGCCTGGGATTGTAGCTCAGCCGCAATGTTGTCACGGCCTACCTGCGATTGTCCGTGACCGGCTCGGGGTGGATGAGCACGCGGAAAAGTTCCGGGGCTTCTTGTTTGAAGCGGATCTCCATCTCGGTTTGAATGTCGTGAACGCGGGAAAGCGGGAGGTCGTCGCGCATGCTGCAGTGACAGGAGACGTAGAGGCGGCCGCGGACGAGCTTGAAGTGGAACTCGTGCACATCCATGACTTCCGGAAAGTCTGTAGCGACCTTTTTGAGGCGCTTCTCGAGATCCGGGTTGAGCACGATCTCGTCGCCGCGCTCGATGGTGGCGGGCTCGCTTTCGATGTGGGTCAGGATGGAATTGATCTCGGGCACATCGCGCCGGATCTCGGTCTCCAGGACGGTCACGCGGTCGTGAGCATCTTTCAGGCTCAGGCGCTCGTCGAGTTCCAGGTGCTGCTCGACATGCAAGTCTCCCTTCAGGTCCTGGACGCTGACGTCGTGCACATTGAAGTTGTGGCGGGTAGCGACCGCACGCACCCGGTCAAAGATGTTCTCCGTGTGTTGCGCGCGCGGAACGGAGTGCACCATCACGTCCGCATCGGGCAGCACGTCGTGAACGGCCGAGGTGACGGCGCCGGCGACTTGCTCGGAGCGCTGAAAGGTGACATTGCGATCGAGGCCAATGGAAAGATCGGCGAAGTAGCGGTTCCCGGCACGGCGGATGCGGACCCGGTCTACCTCGAGCAAGCCGTCCACGTTGGAGAGCGCGGCGATGATCTTGCTGCGCGCGCCGGCAGGTGCAGCGTCAAGCAGCGCATCAATGGTCTTGCGGGCCAGTCTCCAACTGACGGACATCACCACACCGGCCACAAACAGAGCGGCAATTGGGTCCGCATCGCGCAACCAGGGAATGCCGTAGCTTCGGCCCGCCATCACCAGCAACAGGCCGAGAATCACGACGGCGCTCGACCAGATGTCGGTCGAAAAGTGGAGCGCGTCCGCTTCCAGGGCTTGGCTGTCGTACTTGTCGGCAATTTTTTTCAGGGCACGCGAGCGCCAGAAGTCTACGACCATCGAGAACAGCATCACCAGGAAAGCAGCCAGCGTAGCCTCGATTTCCACGTGATGAAAGAACAAGCGCCGAACTGCCTCGTAAATGATCCACACGCAGGTGAGCAGCAGCAGGCCGGTTTCGATGAAGGCGGAGAAGTTCTCCACCTTCCCGTGTCCGTACTGATGATCGACGTCAGCGGGCTTGTCAGAAACCCGAACCGAGAAGAAGGTGATGATGGCGGCGATCAGGTCAAGCCCGGAGTGGGCGGCCTCGGAAAGGATACCCAAGCTGCCCGTGCTGATACCGACCAGGACTTTCAGGACGGTAATCGCAATCGCGGCGAGAACGGAATTTCCGGCTACGGCGCGCTTCTCCGCGCGCATAGATTCGGAGCTGTAATTTTCAGCACTCGCCGACATATGGGCATTATCGCTGTCATTCGGAAAAGCGCCAAGTGGCGGGCAGGTGGTTGGCTCTCTGAGGCAATACAAGCGCTGTAGTGCTCTGCTTCCAGAAGGCCTGACAAAGGCCTATGCATAAAACGAGCGCGGAAGACCCGCGAAAGGCCAAGGCCCAACCGCGTGCCGAGCAGTGACTCTGTGCTAGGATTTCCTGTACGACTTTTCGATCTCACCTGGAGGACTCCTAAAAATGACCCACCGTGGGTTAGTCTGTCTGCTGCTGGGGGGCTTGGCCTGGGGCCAAGCAGCCAAGCCGGCAGCCCCGCCGGCCGCAACACCGCAATCATCCGCCGCTCCCATGAGCGAACCGGCAGAAACCAAGCAACCGGACCCATCCAAAGTAGCCGCTGATGCGCCGGTTATCACCATTGCCGGAATGTGCAAGAACGCCCCCAGCGACAAGGCTTCTTCCGATCCGAATTGCAAAACCGTGATCACCAAGTCGGAGTTCGAGGCTCTATTGGATGCGGTGGCACCGAACCTGCCGCCCGCTTCACGGCGCCAACTGGCCAACCGCTACGCAACCGGGCTGATCATGGCCACCCAAGCCGAGAAGATGGGACTGGACAAGGGTCCTCACTACGAAGAGATGCTGAAGATCTCGCGCATGCAGGTGCTGGCCGGCGAGTTGCAGAAAGCGATGCAGGAGAAAGCCGGCAATATTCCTGATGCCGACATCCAGAAATATTACGACGAGAACAAAGCAGCCTACGAAGAGGCGGACCTGAAGCGGATCTTCGTACCCAAGAACAAGCAGTTGGAAGCTCCGAAGGTGAAACTGACCGAGGAGCAGGAAAAGAAACGTCAGGCTGACGCGGAAGCTGCTATGAAGCTCGAGGCCGACAAGCTGCACGCGCGCGCAGTGGCGGGCGAAGACTGGAGCAAGCTGCAGGAAGAAGCGTTCCAGGTCGCGGGATTCAAGGCCAAGGCGCCGAGCACGGACATGGGGAAGATCCGCCGCAGCGGGTTGCCGCCCTCGCAGGCGCCGCAGGTTTTCGACCTGGCGACCGGCAAAGTCTCGCCTGTGATCGCCGACACCTCCGGGTACTTCATCTACAAGATGGGTGAAAAGGACACTCAGCCGCTCGACAAGGTGAAGGAAGAAATTCATAACACGCTGCGGGCGCAGCGCATGCAGGATTCAATGCAGGCGATCCAGCAGTCCGCCACGCCCACTTTGAACGATGAATACTTCGGCGCGGAGCAAGCCCCAGGCGCGGAGATGATGGGACCTGGCCATCCGCCCATGACGCCGGACAAGCCCAAAGCCATGAAGCCCCCGTCTTCCGGAGCTGGACCGAAATAAATGCCCGCTGAAAAGCCCATGGTGGTGGTGACCGGCATCGCCGGGAACCTGGGGCAGCGTCTGCTTGCCCAACTGGAGGATTTCGAGGTCATCGGGATTGACCTGAAACCCCCGGCGGGTAGTGGCGTGAAGCGCTTTGTCCAAATGGACCTGGGGCAGGAAGCGTCGTGCCGCGAGCTGACGCTGCTGCTCCGGGAAACCAGGGCAGCTGCAGTGGTACATCTGGCGTTTGTGCTGGATCCCGTGCGCACTGGTGTGCTGGACGTGGACCGCATGTGGCACATCAATGTCGCCGGGACCGCGCGTGTGATGGAAGCCATCACCGAAGCCAACCGCGACGAAGCAGTCGTACAGAAGTTCGTGTTTCCCAGCAGCGTGTCGGTCTACGGCCCCGACCTGAAAAAGCCGGTCACCGAAGATGCGCCCTTGCAGGCGCATACCCTGCCCTACGCCATACACAAGATGGAGTGCGACAAGGTTGTACAGCAGCGCGCGCCATCATTGCGTGGATGCAGCGCTTACATGCTGCGGCCGCACATCATCACCGGAGCCACCATGGACAATTACATGGTGGGCGCCTTCCGGGGAACTCCGAACGGGCGCGGAAAGAGGGCTGAGCGCATGCGGCAGCAAGGCAAACGGCTGCCCTGCGTGCTTCCCTACGGTGGCAAGTACCTTTCCAACAAGCTGCAGTTTGTGCACGTGGATGATGTGTCGCGGCTGATTGCGTTCCTGGTACGCAAGACCGAACCCGAGGCGCAGCGGCTGACCATCTTGAATGTCGCTGGGCGAGGAGAGCCTTTGACGGTCGAGGGCTGTATCGGGGTGGCGCGCTCAAAGCTGGTTCGCGTGCCCTCGAAGTGGGCGCTGGAGATGGTGCTTCGGTATTACTGGAAGACCGGGCTTTCGGCGATTCCGCCCGAGGCCCTGCCCTACCTGACCAGCGAGTACACCATGAACACCGAGCGCTTGCGTAAGTTTCTGGGAGCAGAGTACGAGAAAGTGATCCGCTACAGTATCGTGGACGCATTCGCCGATTGCTTTAAGGCAGAAGCGAGCGCCGGGCCGCAGCACGCGGCGGCCGCGGTTCCACAGTCGTAACCCAGAGCGTCGTTGTGCACGCGAGATCCTTCGTCGGGCTACCGCCCTTCTCAGGATGACGTCTCGAATGTTTTGAAGCTTATAGGCGACGCCATCCAAACCGTCAAAAGGGTTTATTTGGCGCCGGCTCCGCCGTACACCGCCGGTTCCCCCAGACTTCCTGGTGGCGGGAGATGACGCAGGTAGATCACGATTTGCCAGATTTCATCGTCATTGAGAATTCCTTTTGAAGCGGGCATCCCGGACGGAAAGATCCCGTTTTCGATGATCCACTTCAGCTGCCCGTCGCTGTAGCTTTGAACCGCCGGCGAACTGAGCAGAGGCACGGGGGGCGACATGCGATCGGCAAAGGGAACGCCGGTATTCTGGCCGTCGAGACCGTGACAGACCATGCAATAGTGCGAGAAATTCTCCTGGCCCTGGTGGATATTCTCCGGGGTGGCGGGGAACGGGTTGTGATCCGCGCGTCCGCCTACCGTGATTTTCCGCTTCACGCCCTGCGCCACCGCGCTCTCGATGACGCCAGGCTGCCGCGCCTGGCATCCGGCAAGCGCCAGAAGCAGGACAGCTTCCACCCCTCTGAGCCACTTCTGTGCTTGCCGGAACTGTTTCACGGTTCACTCCACCACGATCTTCATGTTCATGTTGCCGTGGTTGGCGCCGCAAAAGTGGTCGCAGATCGTGGTAAAGGTTCCCGCGCTCTGCGGCGTAATCGTGACGTCGGTCGGCTTGCCGGGCTCGATGACTTCGTCAATCTTCAATGCCCGCATGAAGAATCCATGAGTGACATCTTCACTGGTCAGGCGCAGAGTGACAGTTTCGCCCTTTTTTAGCGTGATCTGGTTAGGGCTGAATCCGAAGCGCTTGGCGGTAATCTCGATCACGCGTGGGGCGGCCGCCTTGCTTGGGGTATGGATGCTTACAATGGACAACAGCGCCATTGCGATTGCCAACTTGCGGTACGTCATGGGATTGATCTCTCCTTACAGTTTTGGGTTTCTTAGCAATTGTTGAATGCCGTTGATGCCTGAGAATTCGCGAGCCGTGAGTTCGACGTCCTGAATGTCAACCGAATTGGTGACCTGCTTTCCGGTGAAGTTTTCGTGCACCAGGCGAATGCCGAGATTTTTGAAAGGCGCGTCTTTGTCGAACGGCAGCGGTTTTTTGTCGGCAACTTTTTCCGGGTCGGGGAAGGCGAAGATCAGGGAACGCGCGGCGTAGTGATGCACGTGGCCGAGTTCGTGCTCGTCGTCGCGATGAATGTGGCCATAGAGAACGGTGACATTCTGATAGGGAGCCAGCGCATTCATGACCTCGTCACCATCGCTGGTAAACCACTCCCACTCGGGCTTGAGGTCGAACAAAGGACGGTGGGTGAAGACCACGATAGGAGCGGTCGTGGCAAACCGCGAGAGATCTTTTTTCAGCCAGGCCAATTGCTCCGGGCCGATCTCGGGCTTCGCGCGCGAGACGTTGTCGAGCGCGATGAAATGCACGCCGCGATGATCGAACGAGTAGTAGCTCTCGCCAAAAAAGTCGTGGTACATCGAACCTTTGTCGAGGCCTGCGTCATGCTCTCCGGGGACGCACTTGATGAGCGGCACGTTGATGCGCTTTGAGATCTCGAGAAACTGCTTCATGCGCAGCGCGTGGACGTCTTTCTCTTCGGTATCGTGGGTGAGATCGCCGGTAAACAGCACGAGGTCCGGGCGTTGTGGAAGCGCGTTGATCATTTCCACGGCGCGCTCGAAAGCCCGGGTGCCCAGTGGATCGGGAGGTCCATTGAAGCCGACGTGAGCGTCGCTCAACTGGACAAAGGAGAAAGGCGTGACTACTTCCCCGTTCTGCTTGCCGAGAAAGCTCAGGACCTGCCGGCCTTCGGCGGAAGCGGCCACTGCGGGCACTGCGCTGTACAGGACTCCAACCCCCAGCGCGGCCCCGGAAATCTTCAAAAATGATCTGCGGTCGATATCATTCATCGTGGTTCTCCATGTGCTACTGGGAGAACTTCCGGGAGGGCCGGTTATTCCATGAAAATCTTTTTACTTTGTGTGGAATAAATCGATGATTTGCTGGTTTACTCTACTGGAGTTGTGAACGACCGCCTGACAGCAGCGACCTTCGAAGAACTGGCCTTGCCGCTGTTCGACCAGCTGTACAACTTCGCCCACTGGCTCGCGCGCGATCGCGCGGAAGCGGAAGACCTGGTGCAGGAAACCTACGTGAAGGCGTTGCGCGGATTCGCATCATTCCAGCCCGGCACCAACTTTCGTGCCTGGATGTATCGCATTTTGCGCAACACGTTTCTAACTTCGCGCACCGGCCTGAAGCAGACAGTGACGCTGGGTGAGGACGTACCCGAGCCGGCGAGCGAGCAAACTCCGGAGAGTATTCTCCTCGGGCATGCTGAACAGGAACTGCTGCAGGCGGCGATGGAGGACCTGCCACTTCCCTCTCGTGAAATCATCCTGCTCGCCGATGTCGAAGAGATGTCATACCAGGAGATGGCAGAGACTCTCGGAGTGCCGATCGGCACGGTGATGTCGAGGCTGTCCCGCGCCCGCAGAACGTTACGCGATCTGGTGAGAAGGAAACTGGAACATCATGAGCGACCCCTGGTCGGTAAAACTCGAACCGTATCTTGACGGCGAACTCTCGCCGGAAGATATGCGGGACCTGGATTCACATTTGCGGACCTGCCCCGCATGCGCGGCGGAGGTGCTGAGGCACCTGCAGATGAAGCGGGCGGTGCGGGCAGCGGGGCGGCAATTCAGCCCCAGTCCGGAGTTCAAGCGCCGCGTACAACAGCAGATCGCGCCCAGGCGGCCGGCAGCGGCAGCCTGGCGCTGGGCCGTTCCCGTGCTGGCAGTCCTGCTGATTGCACTTTCAATTTACCTGGGGCGGCAGCGATCGCAAGCCCAACATGCATCCAGCGAATTGGCGGACCTGCACGTAACGACGCTGGCCAGCACAACCCCGGTTGATGTGGTGTCGTCCGACCGCCACACCGTGAAACCGTGGTTCCAGGGAAAGATCCCGTTCACCTTCAATCTGCCCGAGTTGCAGAATACGGAATTTACTCTGCTCGGCGGGCGCATCGCCTATTTCAATCAAGCGTCGGGCGCGCATCTGATCTATCAAGTTCGCAAGCACGAGATCTCGGTGTTCATTTTCCCGGAGCGCGACTTGAACGCGCTGGGCACGGGAAAGACACTCTCCTTCAACAGCGCCAGCTGGAGCGAAGGTGGGCTGAGCTACTTTGTGATCGGAGACGCCGCGTCCGATGACATTCAGAAGCTAGCGGCATTGTTGCAGAATGCGGCAAAAAACTGAGATCTATTTCCTGCCACGATACAGGCCTGCGATTCCAAAGGTGTAAGGGGTCCAGGTCGCTTCTTTGAAGCCGGCGCGGCGCATACGGTCCAGCATTTCCCCAGGCTGTGGGAAGCGCTCGACAGAGGCAGGCAGGTATTTGTAAGGCCCGTCGACGCCGGAAATCCAGGTGCCTACCCGGGGCAGCACTTGCTTGAAGTAGAAGCGGTACAGCTTTCCAACCGCACCCCTGGGCTCCCCGAAATCGAGGATGCCGCATTCGCCCTTGGGTTTGAGCAAGCGCACAATTTCGCGGAGTCCGGCATCGTAGTCAGCCAGGTTGCGAAAGCCAAACGCGGCCGTAATCAGGTCAAAACCATCGGCGCCGAACGGAAGCGTGAGCGCATCGGCTTCGACCCAGCGCAGCGATGTCCCTGAAAACTTCATCTGGGCTCGTTGCAACATGGCATGGGAGAAGTCCGCGCCGATGATCCTGGCGCGCGGATGCGCGACCTGTCGAAGCGCGTGAGTCATGTCCCCGGTGCCGCAGCAAAGATCGAGGACCATCGCATCGGGCCTTCCAAGGGTGGCTGAGAAGGTCCGGGCCGCGCGATTCCACCAGAGGCGATCGACGTGCAATGACAAGACGTGGTTCAGCAGGTCGTAACGCGGCGCAATGGAAGTGAACATCTCGCGCACCACGCGGCTGGCAGCGCTGGGGTCGGTAGCGCCCTCCGGGGCGGCGCCGATTACGGGAGCTTTGGGGGGACTCGGCATTTCTATGAACGGAACCTCAGGCGCCAGAGCGCAAATGCGACTTTCCCTTTTCGGAGAGCCTTCGCAGCCGCTCAAGCGAATTGAGAATCAATTCATCGGGGACATTGTTCACGATGTCCACCTTACCAATCTCGCGCGGGAGGACGAAGTGCACGGCGCCCTGAAGCGTCTTCTTGTCCGATTGCAGGCGGCGCAGAATACGCCGGGGATTCACCTGAACTCCGGGCAGCGGTCCAAGCCTGGCAATCGCAGCGGTGATCCGGCCCTCCGCCAGCGAATCAAGGCTACCATTCGCGGCGGCGATGTGCGTAGCGGCCATCATGCCCCAGGCAACGGCCTCGCCGTGCAGAAAATACCGGTAAGCAGTTTCGGCCTCCAGCGCGTGACCAATGGTGTGCCCGAAGTTCAGGATGCGACGCAAGCCATGCTCCCGCTCATCAGCCGCGACCACGCCCGCTTTCAGTTTCACCGACTCGGCAATGATCCACTGCAAGGCTTCCGGATCATTTCGAAGGTCACGCACCGAGGTGCTTTCCATTCGGATGAACAGCTCGGGCTTGCCGATGACACCGCACTTGAGCGATTCGAATAGTCCAGCTCGAAATTGGCGATCGGGCAACGAAGCGAGCACATCCGGATCAATCAACACTACACGCGGTTGATGAAACGCCCCGACCAGGTTCTTGCCGGCACGAAGGTTGACTCCAGTCTTGCCTCCTATGGAAGCGTCCACCTGGGCCAGTACAGTGGTGGGGATCTGCACTACATCAATGCCGCGCATGTAAAGCGCGGCAGTCAGACCGGCCACGTCTCCGACCAAGCCCCCACCCAGAGCAACGATCACAGAGGACCGGTCCGCGCCGGCAGCAGCCAGCTTTTCTGAGAGGGTCTCCACGGTGGCAAGCTTCTTATGGCGCTCGCCGTCCGGCATCTCGATCAGTTGCGCGCTGAAGCCCGCCTGTTTCAGCGAGGAAAGCAGTTTTCGGCTCCACTTGCGGACCGGGAGCACCGATATGACGAACAATTGCGCCGCTTCGTCGAGGATGGGGCGCAGCAAGGCTCCAGCGCGCTCCAGGGTCCCGTTTTCGATGATGGCACGGTAAGGGCGTGGCGCGACCGCGATTTCAACACGCGTCATGCAACGCCATCATAACGTACCAGCGGCAGGAGCCCGAACCGTGGGCATAGGAGTGCCGCGCGAAAGATCCATTACTCCCCGGTTTCTGCTTTTTTTGGAAATGCGAGCGACGCCCCTACCGAGGTGATCAACAATCCCGCTACCACCGCGAGCGAGACTGGGGTGGAGATTTCGTAATAGTGCGAGATCAGCATTTTGCCCCCAATGAAGATCAGCACCAGCGACAGGCCATAGTGCAGGTAGTGGAAAATCTCCATCATTCCCGCCAGGGCAAAGTACATGGACCGCAATCCAAGGATGGCAAATATGTTGGACGTGTACACGATAAACGCGTTGAGAGTAATTGCCAGCACGGCAGGAATGGAGTCCATGGCAAAAATGAGATCGGTGGTCTCGATGACAATCAGCACCACAAACAATGGTGTGGCGTATAGCTTCGGGCGCCGGACAAAGAACTTCCCTTGTTCGTAACGATCGGAGACCGGAATCCAGCGGCGCAGCAGGCGCAGTACCGGGTTCTTCTCCGGCTGAATTTCTTTTTCTTCACTGCTGAGTAACTTGATGCCGCTGTATACCAGGAGTGCTCCAAAGACGTAGATGATCCAGTGGAAGCGCTGGATCAACGTCACGCCGAGCAGGATGAACACGGCCCGCATCACCAGGGCTCCCACGATTCCCCAAAAGAGAACCTTGTGCTGGTCCGGTCGTGGAACGTGGAAGTAACGAAAGATGAGCAGAAAGACGAAAAGATTATCAACGCTCAGCGAAAGCTCGATGACATAGCCGGTGATGAATTCCAGGCTTTCGGCGCGTCCGTGCCAGAAGAACACAATGACCGCGAAGATAAGGGCGAGAGCAATCCACACCAGGGACCAGATGACGGCTTCACGAAACTTGACGATGTGCCCTCGGCGCTGGAACACGCCGAGGTCCAGCGCCAGCATGGCGAGCACGAAGAGATTGAAGAGTATCCAGAATAGGAGCAAGGATGATTCCTAAATGAAATTATTGCCGGGCCAGTGATGCGCTCGGGCTGGTTCACTGCGCTGCACGCCAGATCCCTCGCTGCGCTCGGGACGACGTCAATAGTGGATATAAGAGTCCCTCAATCAAGCCAGACTTCGGAGTCCGTTCTACTGCGCGCGCCCCCGCTTTCCGCTCTCCCAGTCGGCCCAGCCTCCCGTGGCTTTCAAGGATTCGTCAAGGTGGGTTTCCCGCAGCAACTTCTCAACCTGGGCACGGCTTTGCCGCGGACCAAGACGGCCGGGAGCACTCGCCAATGCGTACGTGACATCGGCAGCGATGGCAACATGCTTTTTCAGTTCATGGATGTCCACCTTGTCAAAGGTGTCCGACATGGCATGATAATTAATCAGATAGTTGGCCTCTTCCTGATTGCCGACCAGCGTGGGCACCCCCTCCAGAAAAAAGTCATAGTTGTCGGTGTCGGCGCTGGCGTCGTTTGTAATCTGCTCGACCTCGTAGCGCTTCAGGGGCGCGATGAGGTGAGCGACCGCCGGAACCAGGTCTTTTCGTCCGCTGAGCGAGAAGCCGGTTACACGACCGTTGCCGTCGTCAAAGATGACGGCCGCGATCGCATGATCGAGTTCCTGGCGGTGGTCGCGGGCATAGGCCCAGGAGCCCAGCAAGCCTTCCTCCTCCCCGGAAAAGAGGATGAAGCGAATGCTGCGCCTAAGATGAGCGCCCGAATCCTTGATGGCACGCAGCGCGTCAACAACCAGGGCTGCATTACAGCCATTGTCGAGCGCACCGGTACCGAGGTCCCAGGAATCAAGATGCGCGCCAAGAACTACGAACTCTTCCGGCTTCTCGGCGCCCTTCAGCTCGGCGACAACATTAGCGGCCTCGATCGGCCCGCCAATACGGTTGGGAATGGAGATATCGGCGAACAGCTTCTGCCCTGCTTTCTGGAGGCGGGCAATGCGGGCCGCGTCCTCGCGCGCCATCATCACCATGGGGAGCGCCTCGATCTCACCGGTTACTGTATCGGTATGGCGGTAGAGCAAGTCGTGGGGTCGCGTGGACTGAAAGGCGACCGCCAGCGCCTTGGCCTTGACTGCGCGGCGGATTACGCCAGGGGCATTATCGTATTCCGCGTCGAGATCGGCCCACTTGCGCATCTCGTCCTGGTGAACCACGAGAATCGCGCCTCCGATGGCGCCGGCGCTGGCAAAGTCCTGTTCGGAGCCTCTGCCAATGTCGATGATAGGGACGTGCTGATGGGACTCGAGCGCGGGAGCCCAACCTACCGAAACCACGCGGGTGACGAACTGCTCGGGGACGGTTACGCTGAGCCGCGTCTCGCCTTCCGACCATGAAGCGGGGATGCTGAAGGTCTCGGTGTGTACGCTATCGGCGCCCGCCGCCCTGAACGCAGCGATGCCCCAATCCACGGCATTCTGCATGGCGGGCGTGCCCGGCACGCGGCCCCCCACCTGGTCCGTCAATTTTTCAAGATTGCTTGCGATGCTGGAGGGTTTCAACGCCTCAGCGAAGACCCGTTCACGGTCTTTCGAGTCCTGGGCAACAGCAACGCAGCCGAAGATGACCACCGGTACAACCAAAGCTTTCCAGCTTGGCATAGGAAGAAATTAGAAATGAAATGCGGCAAAAGAGCAAAGTCCTGAACCGCGGGCGCGCAGAGGGAACTATGCGACCACCAAGGGCACAATGCCGCACAAAGGCTTATTTCATTTTGTCGAGGATCTGCACGGTTTCGAGAATTACGTCGCCGACGATCTGCAGGCTCTTGGGGGACAGCTTGTCGAGCGTGTCTTGCGGGGTGTGGTGGAAGACGTTGTCATAGCCGTAGTCGAGATCGATGATGTCAATGCAGGGCACGCCGCGCTGCACGAAGGGCAAGTGATCGTCGTCAATAGCCACCGTGCGACGAAAAAAGTGAGACTGATATCCCAACCGCGTCGCGGCCTGATACAGGACGCTGGCGAGCCAGGGAGTGGAATTGGTATCGCGGTCGATATTCAGATCGGCGTCACCGATCATGTCGGCAAGAATGAAGGCCTTAATATTTTTGAGCGTTCCGTCTTTTTCCCACTTCTCCGCAAGATGACGGGTGCCGTAGAGGCTATCGGTATTGGTCCACGACTTCACCGCCTCTTCCCCGTCGGTCCAGACAAGCCAAACGCTATAGCCGTCGCGCTTCTTGCCCCGCAGCTGGTTGGCAAGTTCGAGCAGGATGGCAGTGGAAGACCCTCCGTCGTTCGCGCCCACGTAAGCGGTGTTGCGCAGGGGATAGTTTGTGTCGTAGTGCCCGGCGATCACGACCACGCCATCACGGCTTCCCGGGAACTTCGCGATGATGTTGCGCACCGGGAACTTGCCTTCCGGAGTTTCGGCGGTGAAGGCGTCGTCTTCCACCTGATCGCCCTTGAGGTGTGCATAAATGTAGTCTTCCAGTTTTTTGTGATTGGCGCTGCCGATGGGGCGAGGCCCGAAGGCGACAATCTCTTTCACATACTGCATGGCGCGCTTGGCGTCGATTGCGGGAGGTGGTCCGGCGTCAGCAGGGGCCGGTTGCTGGTCGAGCGAAGTCGGCAGATAGGTGGTGGTTGTGGCCTTGGGCTGGTCGTCAGCCTTCGCCGGTTTTTCCCGCGCACATGCGGCCATGCTGAGCAGCATACAACCGGCAACGGCGAAAGCCGTAAGCTTGGAAGTGAGTGACTTCATCCTCAGTTCTGTTCCCGGCGCTTCTTGCGCTGGGTGGGATGCACGAAATACGCTACCCCGATGCTCAGGATGTAAAGCACGACCATGGGCGCGGCGAACAGGCACATGTTGAGGATGTCGGTAGTGGGGGTGAGGATCGCGGCCACTACGAAGATGCCCAGGATGGCATAACGCACGTTGCGCCACATCCAGCCGGCGGTGACGATGCCCATCAAGGCGAGGAAGAACACCAGGATCGGCATCTCAAACACCACCCCGAGTCCGATGATGATGGTGAGGAAAAGGTCAATGTACTCATTGATGGTGATCATCGGCTGGAACTGCTTTCCGAAATCAATCAGGAAAGTCAGGGCCGCGGGAAACACCATCTTGTACCCAAAGAATCCGCCCGCCATGAACAGCCCGACAGTGGACACCATGAACGGGACGAGGTACTTCTTCTCGTTGCGGTAAAGGCCGGGCGAGATGAACAACCAGACCTGGTAGAGGACGAAGGGCGAGGCAATAAAGAGACCCGCCATGGCCGCAATCTTCAAGTAAAGGTTGAACGGTTCGGTGGGGTTGAGGAAGACCAGTTTTGGGGCGGCGCCGTTCTTTTGCAGCGCCTCAGTGATCGGGGCCTGCATGATGCCAAAGATCTTCTCCGCATAACCCCAGCAAACGAAGAAGCCGACGGCAATGGCGATAATGGAATAGACCAGCCTGCGGCGAAGTTCCTCGAGGTGGTCGAGGAAACTCATGGCCGGCATGCTTTCCTGCGGTGAATCGGCAGGAGGTAGTTCGGCGACGATCTCAGGCATCAGGAGCCTTGCCTACGGGATTCGACTCCGGAGGAGAAGTGACCAACCCGGTCACGGGAGAAACATCACCGCTGGCAACCGTTCCGTTGGGAGGCGCTGCCGGCGGGCGAATCTGCCGTTGGGCTGTATCTATATCTAATTGGGATATTTCGGACTCAATCTGGGCCTTAAACTCATTGCTGGCACGCTTGAATTCGTTCAGGGCGCGCCCGACCTGCCGCCCGATCTCGGGCAACTTCCTGGGCCCAAAGATGATCAGGGCAATCACGAAGATGAAAATCATCTCTGGCAGGCCGAGATTCATAGTTCCATAATACTTCGGCAGGAGTAGGTCAGCAACGAGCCAGTCTCGAGTTCAGCAAACTTTTTGCAACTGGGACCTTGTTGCGAGCCCCCGAAGCAGGGTCGCGCATCTTAAAAGAGAGCGCAACGGTTTGATTACCGGAGTGGTTACTTTGGGAAGAGTAGAAGCACTCCGGGTGCCATTTCCGGCGTGCTATACTGCGCTGAAACACTCCCGGCAAGGTTCGGTCCAATTCCAAGCCGAAGGAAACTAAAGATGGTTGGTAGTGCTCGTCGTTCAATCTTCCTGGTAGTTTTGATCCTCCTCACGTGCGGTTTTCTGGGCATGCTGTTTGGCCAGAAGATCAGCCCCTCGGCCGCCAGCAACGGCGATTCCGATGTCCGCGAAAGCCTGCGGCAGTTCAGCGACGTCTACGCCATGGTGGAGCAGAATTACGCCGAGCCGGTCAATGCCGACAAAGCGATTTACAACGGCGCGATTCCGGGCATGCTGCACGTGTTGGATCCGCACTCCAACTTTTTCGATCCTAAGTCGTATTCCCTGCTGCGCGAAGATCAGCGCGGGAAATACTATGGCGTGGGTATGACGGTGGGTCCACGCAATAACAAAGTCATCGTGATCGCGCCGTTTGCGGGCACCCCCGCATACCGCGCTGGAATCCGCCCTGGCGACATCATCATCGCGGTAGACGGCAAGGCGACCGACAACATGAGCACGACTGACGTTGCCGATCTCCTCAAAGGACCCAAAGGCACCACGGTGCACATCACGGTGCTTCGCGAGGGCAATGAGAAGCCGATTGACTTTGCCGTGATCCGCGACGAAATTCCCCGCTACAGCGTGGACCTGCATTTCCTGCTCCGTCCGGGAATCGGCTACATGCACATCTCGGGATTTAACGAGACCACCGAGCATGAAGTGGCCGACGCACTCGACCAGATGGGCGACCTGAAAGGGTTGGTCCTGGACCTGCGTCAGAACCCCGGCGGACTGTTGAGTGAAGGCGTGGGCGTGGCCGACAAGTTCCTGAAGAAGGGGCAATTGATTGTCTCTCACCACGGCCGCTCTTCCCCGGAGAAGCGTTACGTCGCCAGCCACGGCAATGGCGGCAAGGAATATCCGCTGGTGGTGCTGGTAAATCGGGGAACGGCTTCTGCGGCTGAGATTGTTTCGGGAGCGATTCAAGACCACGATCGCGGCCTGATCGTCGGCGAGACCACTTTCGGCAAAGGCCTGGTACAGACTGTCTATCCCCTGTCGGAAAACACCGGCCTGGCCCTGACCACGGCCAAGTACTACACCCCGAGTGGACGCTTGATCCAGCGCGACTATTCGAACGTTTCGCTCTATGACTATTATTTCAACCGCGAAGGTGCGGAAGAGCCCGGGGCGAACAACAAAGACGTGAAGCTGACCGATAGCGGCCGCATGGTGTATGGCGGCGGCGGGATCACCCCCGACGTGAAGATTCCTCCGATCAAGAGCAATCACTTCCAGGACACGTTGTTGCAGCGTTATGCGTTCTTCAACTTCGCCAAGCGCTACATCGTGAATCATCACCCGACTGACAAGTTTGAAACCGATGATGCCACGTTGCAGGATTTCCGGAAGTTCCTGGATGAGGAGAAGATTCCTTACAACGAGGCCGACTTCGTGGAGAACAACGACTGGCTGCGTTCCAGCATCAAGAGCGAAATTTTCATCGACGCCTTCGGGCAGGAGAAGGGCTTGCAGGTGCGGGCCGAAACTGATCCTGAAGTAACCAAGGCGCTGGAACTGCTTCCGCAGGCGAAGGCACTGGCAGACAACGCCAAGCACATCGTAGCCGAGCGGACATCGGCGCATTCGCTCACTCGATAATTTTACGGTTCATGAAAGGCCCGGACAAAAACCCGGGCCTTTTTTGTTGCGGCAGCGATTGGCAATCGTTGCGCAAGAAGTTTTTTCAGGCCAGACAATGAATGATGGATCGGATTTTTTCTGCACCCGATCCTTAACGTCCGCAGTCTAAGGAATGATGAGTTTGTCGAACGGGTTGAGAAGTTGGCTGCCTGGGTTGGCGCTGGTCCTTTGTTGCGGGATCAGTAGCGCGCAAGGTCTGCCGCCTGCGCACACGGGCAGCGTTCCGGGCGGAATGAACTCGTCCCCCTCGATGTCTTCAGGGGACGCTCAGCATGCTCCCTCGCAGGCTGCCGCAAAACCTGGGAGCGTGATCGGGACGGTGCTGGATCCGAATGGCGCCCCGACTCCGAACGTGGTCGTGCGTCTTACGAACGAGGAGAAGGCGTTCACACAACAACTTTCGACCGGGGACAACGGCCAGTTCTCTTTTGCGAACGTTCCGCCGGGCCGGTTCAAGCTTACGTTAAGCGCTGAAGGATTTGGCAAGCAGGAAGTCTCCGGAGAACTCACATCCGGACAGGTGAACCTGCTGCCACCGATTGTGATCGCAATCGCGACCGTGGTGACGGATGTGAAGGTCACGGTCGATCCCGTGGAAGTCGCGACCGAAGAAGTGCACCAGCAGGAGCAACAGCGTGTGCTTCGGGTCTTCCCCAATTTTTACGTGACCTACCGCCAGGACGCCGCGCCCTTGACCTCAAAATTAAAGTATCAACTCGCCTGGAAATCGAGCACGGACCCGGTGACAATCGCCGGAACCGCCTTCCTGGCCGGACTTCAGCAAGCGGGCGATCAGTACTCGGAGTTCGGGCAAGGTGCGGAAGGTTACGGAAAGCGCTTTGGCGCCAACTACGTGGATGTGTTTGCATCGACATTTCTGTCCGGGGCGGTTCTGCCGTCGCTGCTGAAGCAGGACCCCCGTTATTACTACCAGGGGGCCGGCAGCACACGTTCGCGATTTCTACATGCGGTGGAAAACGCAGTTCAGTGCAAAGGGGACAACGGACGCTGGCAGGTCAATTACTCGAACCTTGCCGGAAGTTTCGCGGGAGCCGCCCTGTCATCCGCGCTATACCCTACCGATAATCGGGGTATGTTTATCCTGTCGAACGGCTTTATCAGGTTGGGAGAAAGTTCTTTGACGGGCGTGATTCAGGAGTTTGTGCTTCGCCGGTTCACGAAGAGGAAGTAGCGAGGCCGCGTGAAGCGGTGAAATTACGGTTGGCGGAGCGGGCTCGGATCAAACCGGGCCTTTTTTTCTCCTGAATCGGAATAGTTAGTTACTCAGGAGCCCTCTATCCCGGTTTCCAGCTTGCCTTTTTCTAACGGTAAACAAACATTTCGTGCGCGTGCCACGCAGATTCCACCCTTCGGGTCAGAATCACAAAAGCTTCGCAAACCATGTTAGGTTTATCCGGCGGAGAGACCTTGCCGGAGCTTCCTGACATTGTGTTGTACATAGAGGCGCTGGAGAAACGGATTCTCGGGCGCACCCTTCAGAAGATACTGATTACCGCGCCTCATCTGCTGCGGACTGCGGTGCCTCCCATTTCCAGCGTTGAAGGAAGAAAAGTCGTTCGCCTGCGGCGGATCGGTAAGCGGATCTGCATTGGCCTGGATAACGATCTCTGGCTGGTTCTTCACCTGATGATTGCCGGGCGCCTGCACTGGGCCGATGCCGGGAAAAAAGTTTCCAAGGCGCGCGCCCTTGCGCTCTTCGAGTTTGACAGCGGGGTGCTGAGCTGGACCGAAGCCGGCTCGCAGAAGCGGGCCTCGCTCAACGTCATGGCCGGGGAATCAGACCTGAACGCCATTGATCCAGGTGGACTGGAGGTCCTGAATGCAAGCCTGGAGCAGTTCACACAGGTCCTGCAGTCGGCCAATCACACTCTGAAGCGGGCGTTGACTGACCCCCATCTGTTCAGCGGCATCGGCAATGCCTATTCCGATGAGATTCTGTGGGAGGCGCAGCTTTCTCCGGTGACGCTGACCAGGCGGTTGAGCCCAGCAGAAATCGCGCGACTCTATCACGCAACACGGAACATTCTGACGCAATGGACGGAGCGACTCCGGGAGCAGGCCGCCAATAAGTTTCCCGAGAAGGTGACCGCGTTCCGTCCGGAGATGGCAGTACACGGCCGCTACAAGGAAATCTGCCCGCGCTGCCACGGAAAAGTCCAACGCATCCGCTATGCCTCAAACGAGACCAATTATTGTCCTACGTGCCAGACTGGAGGAACGTTGCTGGCCGATCGTTCTCTTTCGCGATTGCTGCGCGAGGATTGGCCAAAGACTCCGGAAGAGCTGGAGATGCGGACGGGAAGACCCCGCTGAGCTGCCTTACCAGCCTTCCTCTTTTGCCATTGGTCGTCTGTGAGACAGAACCGGACCCTTGACCCAAGCAACAGTTCGGGCACTCTCGCCGTCTTAGAGCGCTGCGCCTATGCCCACCCAGTCCAGCCCCCCGCGCGAGGATGCTGCCGAAAAACCACCCCTGGATGCGGCGCCAGCTACCGAAGCACCCGCTGAAACCGTTGCTTCCGTAGCGACGGAAGATGTTGAGGTCATCCAGGCTTCCATCAAGGCCGCCTCGGTGGCGCAAATGGTGGTCGCGTTCATTGCGGTACTAGGACTCATTTACCTGCTCAAGATCGTGATGGCGACGACGCTGGCGTCCATCCTTTTGGCATTCGTGCTTGAGCCCCTGGTTGCGCTGCAGATGCGCATCCGGATTCCGCGCTCGGTGGGCGCATTGATCGCGGTCATGTTGCTGATAATGCTATCGCTGGCCCTGACCTATTTCTTCTACAGCCGCGCCGTGGACTTCGCTACGGAACTGCCAAAGTACTCCAGCAAGATTCGAGCAACCTTGAGCGAGTTGCGTCAGCAGACCAGCAAGATCGAGGAGAGCACGCGCTCGGTGATGGCGCCGCCCAAGGCTGGACGGCAGCCGGTCCCAGTCGAGGTGCAGGAAGCGCCGGGATTGTCTCACATGATTTCCGCCGGCAGCACCTGGGGAGAGAGTCTTCTGGCAATCACCTTCGTGCCGTTTCTAATTTATTTCATGCTGACCTGGAAGGCCCACGCGCACAATGCGACGGTGCGCTTGTTCCCGAAAGAACACCGGCTCGTGGCCCACCGCACGGTGGCGCGGATTTCGGAGATGATCAAGAGCTTCATCCTCGGCAACGTCGTGGTCGGCGTGGTCGGTTCTCTCGTGGGTATCGTGGTGTTCTGGTGGCTGCATATTCCCTACTTCTACTTTCTCGGAGTGATCAGCGGGTTCATCAGCCTGATTCCTTACCTGGGCGTCTTTCTGGCACTGCTGCCTCCGTTGGCGGGAGGAATTGGCATCCTGAACAAGACAGGATTGTTCATCATCCTCGGTACCGTGGTGGCGCTGCACGTGATCACAGTGAATGTGCTGTACCCGAAGATTGTCGGCCGACGGCTGCGGTTGAACCCGCTGGCAATTACCCTGGCGTTGTTGTTCTGGGCGTGGATCTGGGGCGGGATGGGGCTGATCCTGGCGGTGCCGATCGTCGGGGCAACCAAGATCGTGTGCGATTACGTGGATCCGTTACGTGGTTTTGGGGCTTGGCTGGGGGAGTAGGCCGCATACCTGCTATCGAAAAACCAGAGCGCAGAGGCGCCAGGAAAAATCGGCAAAAGAACGCCTAGAAATCTGCGGTACGACCACCATTACGGGGTTGCCCTTCCCTTCATGCGATGCTTCGCGTTATATTCCAAGCCGACTTCATAGGAGGCACTTATGGCTATCGAAACCAAACCCGAATGCCGGGCCAGGAGTTTTGGGGAGAACATCGAAAGCGACCTGGCGCTGGAGTTCATGCGGGTAGTGGAAAACGCCGCCATCGCGTCGGCACGAACCATGGGCCAAGGCGAACGCAAGCTCTCGGACCACGTGGCCACCGAAGCTATGCGGCACACCATGGATACGGTCCCGATGCGCGGAACCATCGTGATTGGCGAGGGCGAACGCGATGAAGCGCCGATGCTGTACATCGGGGAAAAAGTGGGCGCAGAGTTTCCAGACGGGAAAGAGGTTCCTGAAGTGGATATCGCGGTGGACCCGCTGGAAGGCACGAACCTGTGCGCCACGGGCGCTCCGGGATCGATCACCGTGCTGGCTGCTTCGGAGCGCGGCGGGTTGCTGAATGCCCCCGATTGCTACATGGAGAAGATCGTAGTTGGGCCTTCCTGCAAGGGCGCGGTTGAGATGGATGCGCCGGTTGCCGATAACCTCAGGAACATTGCCAAGCGGCTCGACCGTGATGTGGAAGACCTGGTGGTGATCGTGCTGGACCGCCCGCGACACGAGAAACTTATCGCCGATATTCGCGCCGCGGGGGCTCGCATCCGTTTGATCGGAGATGGAGACCTGTCGGCAGGAATTGCGGCGGCGGTGATCGGCACCGGGGTGCATGCTGTCATGGGTTCGGGGGGAGCGCCTGAAGGCGTGATCACAGCGGCTGCCATCCGTTGCCTGAATGGTTACATGCTGGGCAGACTGGTAATTAACAAGCCAGAACTGGAAGAGCGCATTGCACGCATGGGAATCAAAGACAAGAACAAGATTTATGAAGCGGAGGACCTGGCGCCCGGCAAGCAGCTCATCTTTGCAGCTACGGGAGTGACCGACGGTGCGTTGATGAAGGGCGTGCGTTTCTTCGGTGAAGGAACGCGGACTTCATCGGTGATCATGACGCTACGTACCGGGAAGGTGCGATTTGTCGAGAGCATTCATCTGGAGAAGGGTCCGGATGTGAAGGTGCGGTTCGCGTAGAAATTGTCTGTCAAGAAGCGAAGGCCTCCTACACGGGAGGCCTTCGCTATTTGATTCGTTCTCCCTTCATTCACTTTGTCCAGGGTGCAGGTTCCGAACGCAGCCCCGTTTGTGGGCGGCTGCCTATGAACGATGCTAGTCTTTCTCCATGAACACTGAACGTAAAGAGCCCGCTTATCTCTTCACCGAGGCGCAGGTCGCGGATAAGAGCGAACTGGCAAGACGGTTTATCGAGATGCGATCGAAGCTGAACACCATCGTGGACCAGGCTGACAATTACCTGGTCAAGCGCTTCTACAATATCGACCACAACACCTATCTGGAAGGGGCGATTCCGGCAAAATACAAGGAGTTGATGGGACTGGTGGTGTCGGCAGGGCTGCGCTGTGACGATTGCATCCATTACCACATGATCCAGTCCTACAGATTGGGCGCCAACCGCGAGGAGCAGGAAGAGGCACTCAATGTGGCTCTGGTGGTGGGTGGGAGCATCGTGATTCCGCACCTGCGCCGGGCATACGCGATGCTCGAAGAGCTCTATGGATCGTAGCTCCAAAGCTCCCGGCAAGAGCGCAGTCTGCTCTCTTGTTCCCCGGAAGTGTCCTGTCGAAGGTAACGTCGAAGCTGTTGAACCCATCAAAACGGGACAGTTCCGGCAACGAATAATGGCCACGTTACTGCCGATACCTCGCAGGGTCTTACTTACTTGCGTGTCCTCAATGTGATCTAGATCACCCGATGTTTACTGGCTTGGGCGAGACACTACTCGCGTACCACAGTGCAGCGGTTTCTTGCTGCTGACGGTATATAAGCTTCGGGAGGTTAGATAACATGGGCCTACATCGTTGTTCACACAAATGCGTGCCGAGTTTCTGGTTCTTGGTAATACTTGCTCTGCTGCTAGTGTGCACAGGCTGCGGCAGCAGCGGTGCAAACCAGAACAGTGGGCCCGCAGCAGGCATTGGGGACACCGGTCCCATCACCCCGTTCTTTTCTGCCCCCAGCACCCCTTTACAAGTTCGGGTTGGCGACGACCCCTCCGAGCAAATCCTTTCTTGTGACCTCGATGTCGAATGGATCAAGCTGAAAAGCTCGACCGACCCCGCCGTCTCTGTGAGGCTACTGCCGAACGAGAGCACGATCGAATTCACTCGCCTGGCACAAACTTTCGAACCGATCGGGTTGCTCGATACCACCCAGGGCACCTATGACCAGTTTGAAATGAAGATTACGGGAGCCACGGTTGCATATATCGATCTATTCGGGCGACCGCGGAGGCAGGTGGTGACGACGTCGTTGACAAGTCTGGTGAAACTGGACCGCCCGGTCGTGATCGGCGATATTCCGACCATCCTTGACATTGATGTAAACCTGGCGAAAACGGTCCAGCTATCCCCGGTCACCAACCAGATCTCACTCAAGGGACCGGTGGTCACCGTGGCGCAGAACAACATTGCCGGCCCTGGCGGCGCGCCCAGTTCGATGCATCGTGGAGCCAGTTATGCACATTCCTCCGGCCAACTGAATACCCAGACCGGCGCGGTCGACCGCCTGGTAGGCATCGCGAGCGAGGTCGGGGATGACGAGTTCACGATCACGGTTGGCACCACTGAACTCTCATTGCAAGTACACTTTGACGGCAACAGCGTATTCGAGAATGTATCACCGGCTACTTTGGACGGAATGCTCATCGAGGTGGAGGGATGGACCCAGCCCGATGGCTCGATTTACGGGAATGAAATCGAGGGTCTGAGCTCGAAAACCGGCGCCGAAGTGGAAGGCTTCCTGGTGAGCGCCAGCGGGTCGCTGAAGGTTATTCCACAAGATGCAGTCGGGTCCGGGGCGAGCCACTCATTGATTGGCACACAGGTGGGCGCGATCCTGGGCACCGGGGTAAAGTACTCGGTGAATTCGGGCGAGGAGGACTTGACAGGCCTTCCTCTCACGTTCGATGCGAAGCACATCTTCCCCGGCCAGCGGGTCGAGATGGACAGCAGCACCGGGCTGGTCAAGATTGCGAACGTCATGCAGGTTCAACCGCACGAAGTTGAACTGCTGCACCAGAGTTTAAGCGGAACCGTAAGCAACTACACCATCGGCAGCACCTGGATGCCGGAGTTCGACCTGATTCTCAGCGCGAATTCGCATCTCGCTATCCTGAACCCAGGGACGCGTACGGTGCATGTGTATCAACGGTCCACGACAGACATGTCTTCACTCACGTCCGACTTGCAGGACGGGACCTCGTTGACGATACGTGGATTCCTCTTCTGCGGCGACAGCAACGACGTCGCTTCGGGAACCCCGCTCCACTTTGGGCTCGTCGCAAGTTCAATGAGTGAAGTCCAGTGAAACGGGCGCCGGGCACCCTCCCCCACAGGCTGCCCGGCACACTGAAGGTGTCCCCTGGTTTTGAGCAGACAAGCGTCGCGCAACGCCCTCGGTCCTCATTTGAGGTACTCCGAGTCCCTGGATAGGTCCGGGGGAATTGCTTGCAGCGGCGGAAAGTCTTCCGAATACCCTTTCAACATGCTGACGCTATTTTCCCTGCGCAGCGTTCCGTCGTGGACGCCCATGGTATGCGGTTTTCCGTCCGAGTAACCCTGCCAAAGCGAAACGCAGGCATAGGCGCCATCTTTGCGCAGGACGTAATAGGTCATGTCAACGAAACGAAGCCTGCTCATGTCGTTGTTGTAGTTGCGGACAATTCGCTTAAGCGCGTCCATTCCCGCTTCCTGGGGCGACATGCCATGGCGCATGTTCTCGATGATGGTATGTGCGCCCGCCACCTTGATGTTTTCTTCTCCGCTGCCGGTTGCGCCGGCCGAACCCACGTCCTGATCGGTGTAGCAGCCGGCGCCGATAATGGGCGAGTCTCCAACTCGTCCCGGAAGTTTGTATGCCAGGCCGCTGGTAGTGGTGCAGCCCGAGATCTCCCCTTTATCGTTGAGGGCAGAGCAGTGAATGGTGCCGGTGGGCGGGAAAAGGACGCGACGGATCGCGGCGTGCCGGAGTTCTGGTGCGATACCGATATCGGCGGCTAATTCGGCGAGTTTGCTATACCGTTCCTGCCAGAGATCAGATCGGGGCTTAGTGTCGGGCGCAATCCAATGTGGATCGGCAAGTCCCGGGCCCCACCAGTCATTGGTGGAGTGGAACTGTTTCCAGAGCATCCAGATTTTGCGGGAGTTCTCGGTGAGCAAATTTTCGCGGGGAAATCCCATGGCGACGGCAAATCGCTCGGCGCCTTCGCCCACCAGCATGACGTGTCCGGTGTGTTGCATGACCGCTTTCGAGACCAGGGAGACGTTCTTGATATTGCGCACTCCGCCGACTGAACCGGCGCGGCGAGTGGGGCCATGCATGCAACAGGCGTCCAGTTCCACCACTCCTTCTTCGTTGGGTAGACCACCGAGCCCAACACTGTCGTCTTTGGGATCGTCCTCGGGGCCTTTCACGACCCGCAAAGCAGCGTCGAGGGTGTCAGCGCCTCCGCGCAGCATGGAGAAAGCTTCATCGAGATAGTTGTAGCCGTTGCCGGCGCACACGATGATGGGGCGCTTGCCTCCGATGGTGGTGGTTGTAGCTTTCTTGGAATCCTTTTCTTGTTCTTGCGCTTCAAGTCCGAGAGAAACTGAGCAGACGATAGCGGTGGTAAGAAAGTCGCGGCGCGACCAGGTCATGCATTGCCTCCGGGCAAGTGATAGGAGCGAGCGAAAGAATAGCACGCGGAAGAGTTGTAGTTGGCCTACGGAGTTCCAGTGTGAGACGGACGGGGGACGCCCGCCTCCACATCGAAATGGCCGGCAGGATGCCAGCGTTACGATTCTGGCAGAATCTATGCTACTGCTACCGTGCCTTTGCGCTGGTCGGCGCGGAAACGGAGCAAGGCGGCTATGTTCCCCACCTGGTCAAACGCAGGCTCGTCTTTTACGTAGAGCAGTTCGATGTCACGAAGTATGGCGTTGCGGATAATGGGATCGCAGACATCCTCGAGTTCACGGGTTGCGTGTCCACAGGCCGGACAATGACTGACGAGATGAGAGTCGAGGTGTCCGCAACTGGCGCACTCCACGGCCCGCGCCTTGAAGTTGTCCCCAATCAGCAGCGTTTGTACTTCGCCCAATTCCAGCGAGCGCAGGACCCTGCGCAGTCCGGTAACGCCGCGGCTATTGCTCTTGGCCTCGCTGATGACATTACCGACAAGCAGGTGGCGTCGTGACTCAATGGAATCCTTGAAGATGCGCGAAGCCTCCTCGCGAATCTGCTCGTTGGTGGCGGTAGTCGCGTCGGCGGAGAAGCGGCCCAATAAGCGCTGTTTAACGTAAGGATGAAGGTGCGGTTCCAGCTCTGACCAATGATTTTCCTGACAGCCGATGATGATTCTGTCCCAGGCATTGGCCTCTGCTTCAGACTTCAGGCGTTCGGCAACATCCTTGAAATGGCGCATCGCGTCGTCGGCTACGCGGCGTTCAGCGTGGCCGGCATCGTATCCGCCAAAGCCGTCGCTCTTGGAGCGGCGAGGGGCCGAATGCACGATGTCGTGCTTGTCGCGTAGTTCTTCGAGGCGGAAGTCAAACAGGCGGGCGCGCTGGCGGTTGATGACGGCAACGCAAATCCGCGGCTGCGCTCCCAGCAAAGCAGCTAAGGGTTTCAGGTGGAAGCGCTGGTTCACAAAAAGCTGCGTGGACGAGAGCAGGGGAGGCAATTCAAACTCCCGCCAGAAATTATGCGAACTGCAGGCGAAGACCGCCTTGGCGTGTCCCGCGGAGAGGCCGGTGATCATTTCCAGGATTCTCTCCAGATCGGCGCGGGCGCATCCGTTCTTGCCGTGCTTTTCCGCCTCGCGCTGCGCATTTCGCACCAGGTCCTTGACCAGGATGGCTTCGGCCCGATGGGCGCGGTTCTGCGGGGTAGTAGGCTGGTAATAGAAACTTAAAGTGCAACTCTCCTGACCCTGAGGTTGGAATGACGCCAACTCACGGATGTCATCGCGTGTGATCATCACGAGTTCTCCTGACTGGGTGAGATTCGAGTTAATCGGTTTCGGATGTGTGGAGCACTTTTTCTTTGAAACGATCTGCAATGGGGGGCGAGCGGCGGAGGTGCTCGCGGGCCTTGGCAATCGAGCTTCGTACATCGTCCATCTTTCGATCGGTGATGGCACAGATCTCCGGCACCGAAAAACCTTCAATCCCATGCAGGATGAAAGCTTCGCGATCGGTGCTGTCCAACCCTTCCAGTGCGAATTGCACCAGGCTGATCATCTCGTCGGAATTGGCGATATCTTCCGGAGTAGCGGCGCCACGGTCGGGGATGATGTTCTCTTCGGTGAGCATCTCATCGGGCTGGTGATACTGGAGTTGCGGCTCATCGCTGGCGCGGACATTCTGGGTGCGCGCGGAATCCTCCAGATGGACCGAAGTAAGCTCCTCGGCGCTGCTCGAGGAGAGGTCGTTCAACGCGCGGATGGCTAAACGATAAAGCCACGGTTCCAGGGCCAGGCGCTCCGGCTTCTCCCCGCCGTCGCCGAGGGCGCGTGCGATGGCCTCGCCAATGACTTCTTCCTTGCTGATCGAATCGGGCGCAATCTGGTCGATGGATTCGCGATAGAGGATCTCGCGGTCCACGAAGAGTTCCAGGCGCGAGAGGTTGGCGTTTACGTAGGAGCGGATGTCCTCCTGGGAAATGGTCTGGGGTTGGACGGCAGCAATCGTCTGCTCGAATGGAACCTGGACTTCGGGGCGGGTTTCAGTGCCGCGCCGCCAGCGTGGCCAGCGATGGGAGCTGCGCAACAAAGCTTTGTGCTTGTTGAGTTGCTGGAGCAGGTCCTCGAAGGCGCCTTTGATTGCGGCCGAGGCGGTTGACGCACTCTGCTGGACCGCCATCTGTCCGGAAGGCAGACGCAGGTTCAAGGAGACGACAAAGCCCTCGCGGGGAGAGTTTTGTTCCACGCTGCCACGTAAATGGACCAGTTCGGGGCGAAACACCTGCAGGCGCTTGCGAAGCTTTTCTGTCTGATGAGTTATTTCTTTTTCTATGTCGGGAGTTTTATGAACTTTGTAGCTGACATGGACGTTCATTCAGGCCTCGAAGACGGGAGCAGATCCCGTGAAGCTTTCTTCCGCTACAACCTGATTCTACACCCGCTGGGAACAAGTAAATGGAAATTAGAGGAGCTCTGGAAGGGGTGTGATGGATGCACTTGCGGCGGAGCGGGAACGGCGTTGAAATTCCCGATTGGGCTGAATCTCGATTTCCCGGCGCGGTCGAAAGCGACGGACGAGGCGTATGTTCCCACGCGGACTTTTCTTGTCTAGACAGCTACGGTTACTGAAGTTTCGGTGCGGGTGACTGGGCGGTAGAGGGTGTCACGCTCGATGGGTTCGCGGCCGGCTTCGCGGATCAGGCGGACCAGTTCCTGGCGGCGCATGCCTTGCGGAGTGGTAGCGCCCGCATCGTGATAAATCTTCTCTTCGACAACGGTGCCATCGATATCATCGGCGCCGAAGCGAAGAGCAATCTGTGCAATCTTCGCCGTCATCATCTGCCAATACGCCTTGATGTGCGGAAAATTGTCGAGCACCAGGCGGCTGACGGCTATCTGTTTAATGTCAAGCATCCCGGTGGTCTTGGGAAGATGCTGGAGGGGCGTATTGTCGGGATGAAAGGCGAGCGGGATAAAAGTCTGGAATCCGCCGGTCTCATCCTGCAGGGCACGAAGTTTCAACAGGTGATCCACGCGGTCCTCGTCGTTTTCAACATGGCCATAGAGCATGGTCGCATTGGACTTCAGGCCGATCTGATGTGCCGTTCTGGCCGTATCCAGCCACTGATCGCCATCAATCTTGTGGTCGCAAATGATGTGACGAACCCGGTCGGCGAAGATCTCCGCGCCACCGCCGGGCAAAGAGTCCACTCCGGCAGCCTTCATTTGCTCCAAAGTCTCCCGGATGGAAAGTTTTGCGCGCTTGGCGAGGTACGCGACTTCCACCATGGTAAAGGCTTTCAAGTGCACCTGCGGGAAGCGCTGCTTAAGGCCAGCGGTTAAATCGAGGAAATACTGGAACGGCAAGTCGGGATGCAGACCGCCTACGATGTGGAACTCTGTGACGGCCTCGGTGTAACCCGACGCGGCGGTCTGGAATGCCTCTTCCAGCGCCATGGTGTATGCCCCGGGAGTGTCCTTCTTGCGGCCAAAGGCGCACAGGCGGCAGGCGGCAACGCAGACATTGGTGGGATTGATATGGCGATTGACGTTGAAGTAAGTCTTGTCCCCGTGCAGGCGCTCGCGAACGTGATTCGCAAGCCAGCCGACAGCCAGAATGTCTCCAGTGCGATAAAGAGCCAGAGCATCTTCCTGAGCAAGGCGCTCGCCGGAAAGGACTTTCTTTGCTATCGGTTCTAGATGCGGATCGTCAGTCTGGAATGGGTGCACGTTCGCCATCTCTTTGATGATACCGCAGGCAGACGGACGAAGTCACAGGCGAAGGAACCGAGGTGCCGAGAGCGTTGGGATCAAGCGCCCCCGGCAAGCGGGGTCAGTGACGGGTGGAAGAGCGAACGGAGAGATCGTTTGCCTGCAGGTAAACACCGGAACTCTTTTCCGCGTCGTGCATCGAACCCTTCTCAGCGGAAGTTTGATCCGCGGCGTACCGGCTTGCAGGCTGCACTGTTCCCGAGACGGTGACTATGTCGCCTTTTTTGACATGCAGGGCTTTCATGTTGGGATCGTTGTCGGCTTTCACTATCAGCAAGCGGTGGCTGCCATCCTGCCCTACCCAGAAGTTGCCGCTGTCGTTCGTGTCCTGCACCATGACATTCTGCAAAGTTACGCTCTTTCCAACCCAGTTGCCGGGGTGCTTGTCGTTGTAGATCACTCCAGGGTCTATCAAAACATCGGGCGCGGGATTGGTTTCCGACTGGGCGGCACTGGGAGCGCCTTGCGGCTGAGCGTCCTGCGCGAAGGCTCCACTCACAAGCACAAGGGCTGTGAACATAAACAAGTAGAAGCATTTTTTCATTTCTGACCTCCTATTTCTCCAGATATTAAGACGGTGCAAGCGCGAGCTTCGTTGCTCGCAACCAGAGCGGCTGATCTGAATTGGCTGTTAATGGCGGAGTAGCAGATCCGCGGCGACAAAGGCGAAGAACACGACCGAGATCACGCCATTCATAGCGAAGAAGGCGGCGTTTAGCTTGCTGAGATCCTCACTGGAAACGAGCGAGTGCTCGTAGGCGAGGAGCAGGGCCACTACGCCCACTCCCACGAGCGCAAGTTTTCCCATGTCGAAAGAGAGTACCGCAGCGATCAAAAGCAGCAACATGACCAGGTGAAAGGCCCGGGCGATCCAGAGCGATTTTGAGATTCCACAATAGCGCGGAATGGAATGAAGGCCGGACTGACGGTCGAATTCAAAATCCTGGCAGGCATAGAGCACGTCGAAGCCCGCAACCCAGAAAACCACTGCGGCGGTAAGCAGCAGGATGCGAGAGTCCAAGGATGCGCGAACCGCAATCCATGCCGCGGCCGGAGCGATGCCGAGCGCGAGTCCAAGGACCAGATGCGACCAGCGCGTAAAGCGCTTGGTATAGGAGTAGAGCAGGAGAATTGCGAGGGCGACCGGGCTGAGCAGAAATGCCAGGCGGTTCAGTTGCCACGCGGCGAAGAAAAAAATAGCGCTGGCAACGACTACAAACGTACCCACGAACGTGGTACTCAGAGCGCCGGCAGGGAGGGCGCGAGCCTGGGTGCGCGGATTGGCTGCGTCAATGCTGGCATCGGCAAGGCGATTGAAGGCCATTGCGGCGGAGCGCGCCGCGACCATGGCCACGATGATCCACGCCAAGTGACGGAACGCAGGGATGCCACCCGCGGCCAGCATGGCTCCGCTCAAAGCGAATGGGAGTGCAAAGATCGAGTGCTCCCACTTGATCATCTCCAGGGTGACGCGCAGGTTGTGAAGGGTGCCCACGAAATGATTTTACAAGTACGAGCCGGGCTCACCAACCGTCAGAGTACGCGTTCTTTCCGATCAGGGGCACAAAGCGGCACGCCTCGAGCGTGGTGACCGTGATCTGGCCGCCCTGCCGGGACACGAGTTCCAGCCTCTGGCCGGAAGCGGGGCCGACCGGAATTACCATGCGGCCCGGGTCCGCAAGCTGGCTGAGCAGGGACTCGGGAATTTCTGGAGCAGCGGCAGAGACGGCGATGGCGTCATAGGGCGCGTGTTGCAGAAGGCCCTGGCTCCCATCGCCCACAACCACGGTCACGTTCGTATAGCCCAGCTCAGACAGACGCACCCGAGCCTGCTCGGCAAGCAAGGGGTAGCGCTCGACGGAATACACGGCGGAAGCGAGTTGTGCCAACAGGGCGGCCTGATAGCCGGAACCTGTGCCGATCTCAAGCACTCGCGCTCCCCCCGGAATGGCCAGGGCGTCGAGCGTTACGGCAACGATGTAAGGTTGGGAGACGGTCTGGCCTTCGGCAATGCCGAGCGGGCGATCTTCATAAGCTTCCCGCTGCTGGTCTTCCGAGACAAACAGGTGCCGGGGAACGAGTTCCATGGCGGCGAGCACGCGCTGGTCGCGAATGCCCCGAGAGCGAAGCTGGGAATCCACCATCTTTCTGCGGGGCGCTTCGAAGCGGTCGTGTTCGACTCCTACACCCATACCTTTGGGAACGATACTCTGATTCGATGGCGATTTCTGCCGGGGATTTGGCACGGAGGAGGAGTTCAAGTTGCAATATCCCGAGCATCAACACTGCCGGGCAATGTCTATAAAATTCGGCCTGTCCCCGAGGCCTCGCTTATTTCTTTCGCTGCCGGATGCGTACGTCGAAGCTGACAACCCCGTTCTGGTCGCGAATGCCGACAATCGAGACGTTGCGGCTGATGTTGTACTCGACTTGAATGATCTGCTGGGACGCCTGCGAGACGTTGGTACTGTAAGTCAGGGTGAGGTTATTCGCCACCTGCTGCTCAATGGTGACCTGGGGCCCTCGGATGGGAGTGGTTTCCGTGCTCAGCCCCTGGGGATCGATCTTGATGCGGCTCACGCCAAACAGACGTTGCACGCGGTTGCTGAGGGTCGCGTTCAGGGCTTCGGTGAGGATCAGGCTGGAGGCTTCCGAGTTGAAACTGCTCTGTCCCGAACCCTGGATCTGAGCCGATTCTTCCTGTGTCCGGCCTAGAGCGAGAAGCGCGATTACGTCGGCCTCGGGCAAAGGAGGCTCGGAACGGTAAATCACGTGCAACTTGTCGGGCTCGCCGTTCACGTTGATGGTGATGTCATAGTCACGGACATGGGTGGCGGCCTGCAGGTCGAGCACCGGCGTGGTAGTGACAGGGTTGGAGAAGTTGATGTCGCCGCGCTCGAGCCGGTATTTCGCGCCATTGAAATAGGCCTCGCCTTCGAGGATGTCGGCTCGCCCCAGTAGCACCGGCTTGGCGGCGGTCCCGCGCAGGCGCAGGTCGGCGTCGCCGGAGAGGCGCACCACGGCCGTCTGCATCTGCAGTTCTGGCGCGGTCACGATGTGCACGTCCATGCGGATGCGGTTCAACAGCGGGTTGGTCTGGGGAAGCGCGGACTGCTGCGATGTGCGCTGCAGATAGGCGCCAAAGTCGAACCCTGGAGTGAAGGCGAGCTTATTGACGAGGATGTCGCCCGAGAGCGTGGACTCGGTGGAAGTGCCGGAAAAATGGAGATCGGCATCGGCAGTGGAACTCACCCCGGGCGGGTATCGCAGCCGAACCCCCTTGCCGTTCACGTTCAGGTCAAAACTGAGTTGGTGATTGTAAGTTGTGGCGTAACCGGCGAAAGTGACTGCGCCTCCACCCGTGCGCGCGGTCAGGGTCTCGATTTGCAGGCGGTTCTGGTTGAAGACCAGGGTTCCGTTGATCTCACTGAGCCCGCTCGGGAGGTCAGAGTAGGAGATGGAGCCATGCGTAATCTGTAGGCGTCCCTGCAGTACCGGTTGCGAAAGGTTGCCATTCACGGAGACGTCGACGGAGACGATGCCCGAAGAAGTAAAGTCGGGATTGAAGCTTTCGATGAGCTGCAGGTTCACGCTGCCTTGTGCGCGCAGGTCCATGGAATGATCACCCGCGAGCTGCATGGTACCGTTGGCGGAAAGATCAGTTCCCTCTCCGATCATGCGAAGCTGGTCCACTTCCAACATCTGATTATGGACGGCAAAACGAAATGGACCGTTGTTGCGAACCTTGATGTTTTCGATATCGGCGTAAACGTCTGTCAGATCGCCCACAATACTGAGTTCGCGCGGACGCCGCATCGGGCCTTGCACTTCCAGGTTACCGGCTATGGCGGAATGCCCCGTAACCTGGCCCTTAAGATAAGTTCGCAATAGAGAATCGATGTCGAGATGGCTTGCCTGCAGGCTGATTTGCGAAGGCCAGTCGTCGCGCAGGTGAATGCTGCCCTGCATGTTCAACTCGGCGTGCTCGAATTCCGATCGTCCGACGAGGCGAAGATCAGCGCCCTGGGTTGTGGCATCAAAGACGAAGTCCCCGGAACGCTCGCCGTCAAAGGCAAGATCGCGAAGCCGGACCGCAGCATTGATGACCGGCTCTTCCGCGGTACCCGAACCGGTGGCAGTGAAATTCATTCGTCCTTCCACCTTCACCCGCGACTGCTGGAGCGATGGAATGCGGGAAAGGTCGAAGTCGTTGCCGGTCAGGTTGAAGTGAAAGATCCGGCTTGACGGATTGTAGGTGACGCCGCCGGCGACTGTTGCCTCGTAGTGTCTGGCCTGGATGTTGTTGAGCTCGGCGTCGCCGTTGGCATAGCGCAGGTCGGCGGTGAAGTGCTGCAGCGGTTCGCCATAAATCACCGTGTTCACGATTTGAACCTGCCCTTCGGCGTGAGGATTGGCCCTGGTGCCGGCGGAGAGCAGGCGCAGGTTCATCTTCCCGGCAATAGGATAGTCGTAACCTGCCAATGCCAGTATCTCGGAAGCATCGGCATTGCGCATTGTGACGCGAGCATTGAACGGGCTGGACGGACTGAATTCTCCGCGATCGAGATTTGCAGTGACATCGAAACGAATTTGCGTTTCGCCGTGGTGGAGAGTTCCGTTGCGCGCGGAGACCGCCTGCCGCGAGAGTTGTACGTCCGTGGTGAGCGAATCCCAGTGGATAAACCGCTTGGGAGAACGCTCGGTAGCGGGAACGACGGAATCAAAATCTTGCGCCTGAAGATTGCCGCCAAGCGAAGGGTTGTCAAGTTTGCCGGACGCTACACCGTTGAATATGGCTTTCCCGTGCAGCACGACCGGAATGTGTTCGGGATGACCGAGAAGTTCCAGGACCGGTTTCCATTCCGAAAGATCGGTCGTCGTGATCCCGATACGCAGAGCCGCGTTCGAGGCCAAGCTGCCGTCGGCTCGAACCTGTGTGGCGCGGGTGTTGAGACTCAACTCGGAAATTTCTAATTCTCCAGACGCCGCGCGGTAAGCCCCCCTGGCGCGGCCGCTAAGTGGCATCTGCCCAGGGTTGAGGCGCGCGGGAGGGGTGAGGTCAAGCGCGAAGACAGGTTCGATATTTTTGGGGGAGCCGGTCCACCGTCCTTCCACCGTGCCGCTGGTGGACCCGGCGAGATTGAGGCGATTCAGGGAACGCGACCGGCTCGAGAACATGGAAGCAACGACCGCGGTGGAAAGGTCCTTGAGCCGGAGGCGAATCGCCCCTTTTTGCTGCTCGTCAGCACGCGCTTCCTTTGTTGCTTTCGTAGATCTTGCCGCAGGTTCTGAGAGCCAGTTCACCACGTCCAGATCGCCGCTCGCGCTGCCGCCCAGTACGCGGCCATCTATCTTCGAAACCAGAAGACGTTTGGGCGTGAAGGCGTAGGCCGCGTCGAGCGAAGCGCCGTGAAGGTTCACATTACCGTTGCTAAATTCAAGTTCTTTGACCGCCACCTTCCCATCGGTTTTGAAATCCGCAGCGGACCATTGCCCTTCCCCAGTCGCGTGCAGAGTTCCACGGCGGAGCGCCGGACTGTGACTGATGGCGCCGGCCTCCTGCAGGTCAATGCTTAGATCGTATTTACCCTGCAGCCTGGGGTTGCGGAAATTCTCGATGTTTCCGTCCAAGATGAGTTTCGAACGCCCTGAACTCGCCTTGAGGGACCTGATTTCGACCGAGTCGCGGTACAGGTAAAAGTGCGCTTCACAGGTCCATGAGGCAGGACGGTAGTCTTTGTAACGAGTAGCCGCTCTGCCGAGAAGGACATTGGTATCGTAACGGCGGTGCAGCAGCGAGTAAGTCATGTCCGCCGAGACGTCATTGGCTTCAAAATCCAGAGGAATTTGCTTTTCGTTCCAGATGGCCACGCCCTGGCGGAATTCAAGCCGCCCGATGGAAAGGGCAAAGAGTTGCTCGACCGGAGTTTCGGTGGAGGCGCGCTGAATCTTCGGCGCTGGCTGGTTGGTGGTGCCGTCAGGATAAGTGATGATGTGAATGACGGGATGTTCAAGAACCAGCGAGTCGAAGCCGACTTCGGCGCCCAGCACGGAGATAATCTTCACCCGGGCAAGAAGGCGGTCGAAATGTGCGTAAGGAATTTCGGAGGACGCTTCCTTGCCGTGGATGGTCAGGTTTCGAATTTCGATCCGAAAACGAAACGGCGTGGTATGAAAGCCACCCAACTCTACTTTGCCGCCAGTGACGCGTTCGATTTCATCTACAACGCGGCGGCGCACTCGGGACTGAAAGGCGTCCGTGGTGGCATACCAGGATAGCCCCGCGAGAATCAGCGCCAGGACGGAAAAGACGATCGCAACATAGCGCCAGAACTTGCGCGGCGGCAAGCTTTCGGCTGATGCGGTCATTGGAGAAGATTTTCTGCTGTGCCGGTCGCGCCCACGAAATGAATATTGCTTCCTGAGCGCAGGTTCTGAAGCCATCCCACCAGCAACTCATTTACCTTTTGTTGGGTGAGCAGCTCCTTGATTTTCGGGCTGACGTCCGACAAGGCGACGGATTGGTTGCCAGCTTGCCGCAACTGCGGCAAGAGTTCGCGATTGTAGTAGCTCTCGATGCTTTTGGAGTCAATCTGGACCGAGGGACGCAGGCGAGCATCCACAAGCCGCATCAACTGGAGCTGTAGCCTGAGCCGGCTTTCCAGGTTTTGCTCATTCAGGCCGTAGTGGGCCAGCAGGCTTTGCCAACCGTCGTCCGTGGCGGCCTGGGGATATGCTTTGCGGATCTCGCGCACCCGGTCGGCCACATCGGAATCAGGAGCCGGAGGAAGATCGCTGCCATGGACTTGCTCCCGCAGCAGTTCCTGGTCAATCAGGTGATCGAGAGCAGCCTTGCGGTCGAAGGCAGCCATTTGCTCCAGGGGCCTTCCGGCGCTGAAGGCCTCAAAGCAGACTTCGTCATCCCAATCGCTTTGCAGAATGATGTGGGCATTCACGCTGGCAACGATCCGATCGATCATCTCTGCGGCATGGGCGGGCAGAAACGCAATCGCCACCACCGCCGCGAGCAGGATCGAGTTGGGCTGGTTCCATCGCATCAGAAAGTCTGTCCGATACTAAAGAAAACGTTAAAATGGCTCAATTGTTGCGGAAGAAAAAATGGAGATGAACTCGGGCAACTGCTCGTCGGCAACGGATTCCGCGAATTGGGATTGGTCTGGCAACTCGGGAACGCCGGCGGATTCAAATTGTACCCGAAATCGAAGCGAACGGGACCAATGGGTGTCTTGTATCTCAACCCCACCCCGATGGCTTGGGAGATGTAGTTATAGCTGCAAGCCGCGCGTGTAGCCGCAGCCTTGCACAAATCCGGATTGGGTTGCCGCCAGTGCGCAAAGCTGTGAAGCATGTCGGTGTTGCTGGTGAAGACGTTTCCCATGTCGTGAAAAATCGCAAAACTCAGGTTGTCCTGAAAAAATGGCAGCGTAACCGGGGGAAGGCGCAACTCGATATTGTTCAGGAACAAGGAGGCGCCTCCCAGGGGGAAACCGGTCGTCGGGTCCCGGGGCCCTGCCTGATTTAACCCAAAACCGCGATGCGAGTTTCCGCCGCCCATGAAAAATCGCTCCGGAAGAGGAATGACAGTAGGTGTGACGCAAGTTGTGGCGCCGGGGGTTGGACAGGGCTGACCGGGAGGCAGGATCAGCGTATTACCGAAGACAGTTTCCAGGCCGAGACGAGTTGAGCGTGCAATCACCAGCTTACGATTATTGGGCCGAGTCTTGCCTACTTGGTGATAGGTGGAGTTCTGCACCAGCAGACGGCTGAAGTCCGCTTCCGAGCCGAAATAGCTGGACGCGACTCCGCCGTCGATGGTGTTGTAGCTCCCCTTGGTCGACTCCAGCGGGTTGTCGCGCTTATCGCGAATGTAGCTGAAACCGGGGATTCCCACGCGTACCGGCCGAGACAACAGCGGCACCTGGTCCGGACTGATCTCGACATTGCTGGCCTTTACCTTACGGTAGGTGAACCGGTAATCCATGGTGGTCGAGCGGCTGACGGTTTGCTCAGCCTGTACGGAACCCTCCAGCCGTTGTGATGTAAAGGTGGTGACATCCAGTGTGTTGTCGTAGAAGGAAGTGATCGAGAGCCGCCAGCTTTTGCTGTTGAACCACGCCGGGGCGTTATAGCTGATCAACGCGCGCTGCTGCAGACGTCCGACATGGCTCTTAAAGGTGACGGTATGATTGCGGCCGCGGAAATTCAGGCGTGTTACATCGAACGAGACGCGGGGACTCACCCCCGTTTCACCCTGCGGCTGGTTGGTCCCCACCGCGGGTTGCCCGGTTTGAAATTCGAGACCAACACCGTATTGGAAGGTGTAGCGCTTTGCTTCCTGCACCCGCACCAGGACATCTTTCTGTGGTTCGCTGCCCTCGGGATTCTCTACAGCGGTCTCCACCTGGCTAAAGATGCCGAGATCGTACAGGTTCTGCTGGGTCTGCAGAAGGTCGATCTGGCTGAGCGGGTCTCCGGCTTTGACCTGAACTTCGCGCTGCACCACGAAGGGCTGAGTGTGTTCCATACCTGAGACCAGGACCTGGTCCACAAAGAACTCTTCCCCCTCCCGCAAAGTGAAAGTGACATCTACACGGTCCGGTTGATCGGAACTGGGCTTGGCGGAAGCTTCAAACACAGCATTGGGAAAGCCGCGGTTGAAATAGAACTTGAGCAGGATGTCGCGGTCCTGTGCGATGTTGGTTTGTGAGAAGGGCTGGCCCACTTCCGTGTTGAGGGGCGGAAACTGATCTTGCGCGATGAGGGTGTTGCCCACAATATGCAGGGCTCCCACCAGGCTCTGGGGTCCTTCGTTGATATGCACCACTATGGCCAAAGCTTTCTCCTGGCCTCCATAGTCGTCAATCACATTGCTGGTGATCTTCACCTGCTGAAAGCCATTCGCGCGGTAGAGGTCTTCCAAGCCCCGGACATCGTCGTTGAGCAGCCCCTGGTTGTAGCGGCCATGCGAAAAAAGTCTTCCCGCCGACTGCACCTGCATCCGGGAGCGCAGCAACTCCTCGGAAAAGTAGTTGTTGCCTGAGATCTGAATCTTCACCAGCTTGTGACGGGGACCGGGATCGATCACGTAAACCACGTGGAATTCGTCTCCGCCGTTAACTTCGCGCTTAATGATGCCCACCTTGGCTTCGAAAAATCCCAAACCCTGCATGTAGTTCAAAAGGTTGCGTCGGCCCTCATTGAGCAGATCTTCGTCTACAGCATTTTCTTCGTAAACGGGAACATTCCTCTTCAATACGGAGCGTCCAACCTTGTAACCCTCGGTAAGAATTTGAACCTTGGGGCCGGGTTCAAAACTGAAGGTGAAATCCACAACATTTTTGTCGGGACGAAAGGTGCGGTCCGCAATCGCCACCTGTGCCAGCAAGCGGTCCTGCTTCACGAATTTCTTGCGCAAACGGTCCAGGGCGTTGCTGACTCGTGCCACCGTCACCAGGTCACCGGAATGCATCTTGGCGATGTCCTGCACTTGCCCTGCCGAGAACCCGGGCTTACCCGTGATCTTTACGGCGCCCACGGTGGCCTGATCGCCGGGCTGAATCAGGAAGGAAATGAAGACCTGCTGAGATTCCAGTTCGTACTTGGGGGTCGCCGTCACATTGGACTTGTAAAAGCCATTCTCCTGCATGATCTGCTTGATGTTCCGCAACGCACGATCAAGCTTTTCCGCGGTGAACACCTCTCCGAGTTGCAGTTTGGAAGCGTTGGTAATCTGGTTGGCGTTGGGGCGGTTGGGATTTCCCTCCACATTCACTGCGCCAACGAAGTAGTTCGGCCTGGTAACGAAAATGAGAGCGACATTTCCCGTGGCGGTGCGCTCGGCCTGCGCGCTGATGTCGGCGAAGCGGCGGGTGGCGTAGAGCGCTTCCATGCACTGCCGGACGGCTTCGCGGCTCAACGCGCCTCCAGCCTTGATCGGCACCAGGGCACGCATGTGCTCCTGCTCCTTGGCGGAGAGGTCAGGAAACCGGACTTCCTGGACTGTAAGACCCTGCAAGGAGGACATGCTGGGCAGGGTGGCGGAGGGCGTGGCCGTACCGGAATTTTGCGCGGGTCCTGCAAGGGGGGTTGCGCCCACGGCAAACGGAACCGTGAGAGCCAGCGCAATGAACGCCGCGAAAAACGCGCCCTTGAGTTGCAACCAGACTCCTCAACGCGGAACAGCGGATAAGTAGTTCGATGAACGCGACTTGGGCCGTGTTGTCCTCCACGGTGAGTGCCCGCGCCGGGTTCCGACCTATAATACTGGTTTTAGCATTGGAAAATTGATGACCTCCTGGGAACTCGACGAGCGCTACTCACGGCAGATTCTGTTCAGTCCCATCGGAGCAGAGGGGCAGCGGAAACTCCAGTCAGCCCGGGTAAGTCTTGTGGGATGCGGCGCAACTGGCTCCGCCATCGCATCCCTGCTTGCGCGCGCAGGCGTGGGAAGCTTAAGGATTATTGATCGCGATTACGTCGAGCCCAGTAACCTGCAACGGCAATCCTTGTTCGACGAAGCCGATGCGGCGGAGTCGATGCCCAAGGCGATCGCGGCAGCGCGCAAGGTGGCGGCATTTAATTCCCAGATCGTGGTCGAACCCAAGGTCGCGGACCTGATTCCATCCAACGTGGACGAGTGCCTGGCGAACTGTGACCTCGTCATGGACGGTACCGACAACTTCGAGACCCGGTACTTGATCAACGACTATGCCGTCAGTCGCGAGCTTCCGTGGATCTACACCGCAGCCGTGGGAAGTTACGGGGTGACATTAAATGTCATTCCGGGGGTCACGGCGTGTTTAGCGTGCGTGTTTCCGGACGCGCCGCGCGGGGCAGTGGAAACCTGCGAGACCTCGGGAATACTGAATTCCGCGGTGAACCTGGCGTCCTCGGTCGCGGCAACCGAAGCGCTGAAGATTGTGATCGGGGCGTCTGACCGGGTGAGGCGGACGCTGTTTTCGTTCGACGTCTGGTGGAATGAGCGCGCGGAGGTAGCGGCGGATGCGCCGCGTGCAGGCTGCCGGGCGTGCGGTGAAAAAGATTTCATTCACCTGGCGGGCGACAGCAGGCCGCACATTACTTTGTGCGGGCGGAATTCGGTTCAGATCCATGAACGGGAGCGTCCGCTCGATCTTTTGCAAATGTCGGAGCGACTTAAGCCACACGGAACCGTGCGGCATAATGATTTTGTGCTCAAGTTCTGGCATGAGCCCTACGAGATGACGCTGTTCCCCGACGGCAGGGCCATCATCAAGGGGACCACAGACACTGCCGTGGCCAGAAGTCTCTATGCCCGCTACGTTGGCAGCTGAAAAGCCGCTTCCAGCAAGGCTTTTCGGGTGTATGATGCCTCCAAGCTAAGTACCTTTTGCGGCGCCAAGCTGCGATTCGAGTTCTTTGACCCTAGGAGGTTGCATGCGTTCTGTGATGGTGTTCTCTGCTGTTCTACTGCTCTGTGGATTTGCCGCCGCCCAGGCGACCACGATTGGGGGTTATGCCAGCAATTGGGTTCCTTCCTATGGCGTGTATGCGGCACCGTTCGTGCCACTCGTTGTCACGCCGTCAGTTTCCCTGGCGACGGTTTCACCGGATCCCGTGGGAGCGAGCAACGCTACCTGGGGTAACGTCGCCGGAGCCACTAATGCCACTCTCTCCATTGTGAATGAGCCACCTGTCGGCGTGTACACGCAACCGGTCTGGTACGGACCGTCCGCAGTTTCGCCCGCCCCTGCCGGGCCGGGGCATGTGCGTCATGAAATGGAGATGCATAGCGGGCATCACGCGGAGCATCGCAGTTTCGACTACATTGCCGGCTACCAGATGAATGGCATCGCAGCCATGGCCAAGATGGGTGCGGGAAAGAAGGCGAACCGCACGATCACGAATGACGACATCAATCGCATGAACCAGTCTACCGGCACGGTGAAGTACGACGGGAAGACTGAGCAGATGCACTGATAATCTTGCACCCATTCCCTCCGTGAGACTTCGTGTCCTTGGTGGTTCAAGAACTTCTTTAAACCACCAAGGACACCAAGGACCACAAAGGAAGCAGACACTCACCAACTGATCATCTTGCACCCATTTCCTCCGTGAGACTTCGTGTCCTTTGTGGTTTAAGAACTTCTCTAAGCCACCAAGGACACCAAGGAAGCAGAAGCTCACCAACTGAAGCCAGGAAAGAGCCCAGGGCTCCACGAACGAGATTGTCATCGCGCCCTGCGTCCTGCGTCCTAACTGGTTAGGCTTTCCAGCACCGTGAAGAATTCGGGGTAGGATATTACCGCTGCATCGGATCCGTGAATGATGGTGTCTCCTTCCGCACGCAGGGCGGCAATTGCGAAAGCCATCGCAATGCGGTGATCACCCTGCGAGTTGATCTCAGCGCCTTGCAGTTTTTGCTGGCCGGGGATTTTTAGTCCGTCCGGCCTTTCTTCGACTGCGGCGCCCATCGCGCGAAGGTTGTTTGCCACCGCCGCGATACGGTCCGACTCCTTGACCCGCAACTCCCCAGCGTCGCGAATTTCGACGCCCTCCTGTGTATAAGGGGCGATGGCGGCTAGAACCGGAATCTCGTCGATCAGGGCCGCGGTGTCGGCGCCGGCGATGATGGTTCCGCGAATTTTGTCGCCTTCGATCTGGACGGTTCCGCGCGGCTCGCCATGATATTCCTCAAGTGAGAGCACCGAGATCTTCAGTCCGATGGAAATCAGCAGGTCCAGCAGGCGGGCACGTGTGGGATTCATGAGCAGATCGGGGATGGTCAAATGCGAACCGGGAAACAGAGCAGCGGCACAGAGGAAGAACGCAGCGCTCGAGATGTCGCCAGGAATGGCGGCTTCGATGGCTTTGAGCCATTGTCCCCCGGCAATGCAGACCCGGTTTCGGCCGCGGTGGATCTCTGCGCCGAAGGCACGCAGCGCGATTTCTCCGTGATCGCGGGTGCGAAGTGGTTCTTCGAGGCTGGTCAGGCCGTTCGCATAGAGGCCGGCGAATAGTAGAGACGATTTTACTTGCGCGCTGGCTACCGGCATCGCGTAGTCAATCGCGCTCAGCCGACCGCCCCTGATCTGCAGCGGTGGATTCCCTCCCCTGGAATGAATCTTCGCTCCCATCAACTGAAGCGGTTCGATGATGCGCGCCATGGGACGGCGAGAGAGCGATTCGTCTCCTACCAGATCGCTGGTAAATCTTTGCCCGGCCAGAATTCCGCTCAACATACGCATAGTCGAGCCAGAGTTGCCGCAGTCCAATTCATGTTTCGGCGCGGACAACGCCGAGCCCTGACCCTGGATTAAAACTTCGGTATCGGTGCGCTCCCAATTTACCCCGAGCGCCTTGAGGCAGGACAAGGTGCTGGCACAATCGGCTCCGGTCGAGAAATTTGTCAGCCGCGTTGTACCTTCGGCAATCGCAGCCAGCATGGCATAGCGGTGGGAGATGGACTTGTCCCCGGGCAGTCGAGCGGTCCCGCGTAGATTGCGTGCGGGTCGGATCACCACCGATGACGCGGGAGCCATGCAGGATCAATATAAATCAGGGACGCGACACTGGTGCGGAGAGCGCATCGGCTTTCTCCGGAGAGAAAGCCAACTGCATCTGCAGCGGTTTGTCGCTAACCGACCAGCGCTTTGGCTCTGCTGCTGGCTTCGCTGAGCACGTCGGCGGGAACTTCTTTTGCGGTCACGTGAAATTCGAAGCGAGGAGTTTCCTCTCCGCGTCCCCAGCGATTCACTTCCCAGTGGGCACGAAGAAATTTCACGCCGGCATGTTCGGACAGGTCCAGTAGGGCCGGATGATCTCCCCGATAAAACTTCTGCGGAAACTTCAACAGCGGTTTTGGCGACCACGCCGTGCCGTCGGCGGAGCCATGCACGGTGACGTCGATGGATTCCTGCTCGATGATGTCGGTGATCTGCAAGGTGAGCAGGAGCGTGCCACTGCCCGCGCCGCTAATGTCGAGGGCCGGTCCATCGCCTTTGGCCGTAACCACGGTCTTTTCCGGAACGAGATAAGTATCGATCATGACGGGGGAATTGTAGCAAAGCTCTGAACGTAACCCCAGCGAGCATTCAGGGCCTGTTATCCCAGTTTGTCGAGAAACTGACGGACAATTCTTCCGATTTCGTGCGGCTGCTCCCAAGGCGAATAGTGGCCGGCCCTGGGCACCACGACCATCTCGCTCCCGGGGATGTGCTGCTGCATGAGCCGGGCCTCGGCGACGCCGGTCGCCTCATCTTCATCGCCGGTGACAACGAGCGTGGGCACGTTGATGGTTTTCAAAGTTGCAACAGAATCGGGTCGCTCAGCCATTCCTCGCTGCACCATAGCGACATCCTGGGGAGACATTTTCCTCATCATTCGCAGCGCGCCGTCCACCAGATCGGGACGCGACTCGAGAGTGGTCTTGCCCAGCAGTTTTTTTATTGTGGCGTCAAAAAACTGTTCCGTGCCGCGCTCAAGCACCTCGTCGGCGGCCTTCAGGCGTCCAGCCCGGCCTTCCGCATTATCGGCGCCAGCCTTGGTATTGCAGAGCATCAGGCCCGCGACGCGTCCGCGAAATCTGCGCCAGAATTCGAACAACGCGTAGCCGCCGATGGAGACCCCAACGAAGGGTGCGCGGCCGATACCGGCATCATCCAAAACGCGCACAAGGTCACCAGCATGCTTCTCCATGGTGGCGGGACCTTCGCCCACGTCGGAGTCTCCATGGCCGCGAAGATCGGGAAGGATCACGCGATACTTGGAGATCAGCGCCTGGGCAGCAGGCTTCCAGAGTTCATGGTTCGCTGGAAAAGGATGGAGCAGGACGACGGGAGCTCCGTCGCCCAGGACTTCGTAGGAGATTTCGGCGTCACCGCTGCGAACACGGTTCATATATGGACGGGATTCTCGCGCCAGCGCCAGGCCGCGTCAGAGTTTGTCTGTGGCGCGGTTGGAACCGCGCCTTCAAAGTGTCAACAGCGGTACATTCCGCCCAGCTCTTAAGAGATCGTCGCCGGCGTTCCGCTTGGTGCCGGAAGCATGCGCGGCTCTTCCGGAATCACGATCCAGGCGATGGGATAGGAAAGCACGCCAATGACCGTCATCACGGAAGCGAGCAGCCAGACCAACCGCACCAGGTTTACGTCAAGATCGAAGTATTCGGCGAAGCCCAGGCAGACACCGGCGATCTTGCGTCCTTCGCGGGGACGCACCAGCCGCTTGCGCGCAACCACTCCGGCCGTCACCCGCTTGCCGCAGTAGGCGCAAAGATTCGCGTCATCCTGAATCACCTTGCCGCAATAACAGCAGTACATAAACACCTCCGGCATCATTCTATTCCACTCGGTAAGGCTCTTTGAGCCGTTTACGGGCGAGATCGGCATTGTCGTTGTCGGACTTGCTGGCAATCACGGCTTCGTACTTCTTGAGCGCAAGGTCTCGCTTTTGCAGCAAGTCATACATTTCCCCGGCGCAAAGATTGGCTTTCTGGAGTACTTCGGGGTCCGGATTGTCCGCATGGCCGACTTCATCGTAGGCGACAGCCGCGCCCGCGTAGTCTTTGGTGGCGCGCAGCGTGTCGCCCAGGCTTAGCGCGGCAAATTCGTAGTGCAGGTTGGCATATTTTCCTTCACGGCCGGCCTGCCAAATGCGGCGATAGACAGCCGCGGCTTCCCCCAGTTTGCCTTGTGCTCGCAGTAGATTGCCCTCTTCGAGAGCCAGGAGGAGATTTCGCGGGTAACTCGGGATAAGGCTGCGCGTGTATTTGAGGGCCTCGTCGTACTGGTGCTCCCGGCGGTCAAAGAGGGACAACAGGATCTTGGCGTCGACGCTGGTTTCGCCGTTGCTGTGGGCAGCGTCTTTCAGGTAATCGAGGCCAGTCTGTTTGTTGCCGCCGAGGCGGACCATGGCGACTGCGACCTTTACGCCCCAGGGCAGGCTGCCCATAACATAGTTATGCGCGCCCACAATCAACTTGGCATCGGTATAGGAGGGCGAGAGTTCGAGCACGCGCTCATGGTCGCGACGCGCACCCACAGCGTTTCGTAAGGCGGAGAACCATGCGCGCTCGATCAGCACCGTGTAGGTGGAGAACTGCGCGCGAGTAACGCCACGGGCATAGAGCGCGTCCACGTCCTTGGGATCGTCGGCAAGACGAGCCTCCTCGAGTTTCAGGGCGTGATCGACCAGGTCGCGAATGCGCTGCGCGGCCTTGGGATCGGCTGGCCGGTGGGGCTTGCCCACGAAGCTGTCATTGGCATAGTCGCCGGTGTTCAGCGCTCCCATGCGATACAGCTCCTGAAACAAAACACCTGTCAGCAGGTGGTTCACGGCAAACGGATCGTTGGGATGACGATCGGCGATCTGCTGAAATTCGCGAATGGCCCCGTCGAAGTCGAGGTTATAGAAGCGATCAAAGGCGCTGGCGTTGAGCGAATCGGCGGGCCGGAACACCATGTTTCGGCTGCCCTGGGCGGCGGCCAACTGGATTCCGAGCAACAGCGCGAACGCTCCGACGACTGTGGCCCGGAAAGTGACAATACTGTCTTTCACGTCGCTTGGCGAGGGTTGAAATAGTGTAACCGAACAGCTGCTCCCCGAACCACGAACGACACGGGGGGTTCGCGAGGGTAACGATATCTCAGCTATACTGCCGCAAGTCCTCCCCCAATCTTCCCTAAGGATAGAGTAAAACTTGCCGGGTGCTCCCGTTCGTTCTATGGCGGATCGCTCTACAGTGTTCGCGGTATCAATGATTTAGGTGTAAATGGGCTTTGGACTTTGGCTTGCCAATAACAGGAAGGCGGATTTTATGGCAGAGCTGGCACACAACCCTCAACAGGAATTCTGGCGGCCCCCCATGCCAGTGACGGAGGCTGCGAGTCCCGCGGAAGTCTGCGGGGGTTGCGGCACCGAGTTTATGGTGGGCTCGCGTTTCTGCCATTCCTGCGGAATGGCACGCTCGAGCCTCGGTACCCGGCAACATTCGAGCTTTGACTTCCTGAGCGCTCTTGAGTTTCACAACATCAAAGACGGCTTAGGGCTCTCGACTGCTTCGCTGATTGCATTTTTGGTGGGCTCTGGCTGCGCGCTGTTCGCGTTGCTGGCGGGCATCATCTACAGCGAGAAGACTCTGCTGGATTGGCAAGCGGTGCAGTTGTTCAGGATCCAGTGGCTGCTGGCATCGATCGCGTCATTCGTGGCCGGAGTCCTGCTCAAGAAGAAAACTGAAATGAAAGATTAGCTTTCTCGTACGGGAGACCGTCCCCGGGTCTCCGCCCTCCCTCCCCCTCATTCTCCCAGGTTCTGTGAAAGGCCCTACCTGACAGTGACACTGTCTTCAGTGGACGGGTTCGGGATCGTGGGCCGTCGGGATGCGTCTTTGCTGATGCATACGATAGAGATGGTGCACCGGACCGGTGCCGCGTCCCATGGGGTGAGCATTCGAAATGGCTGCGGCAACGTAAGCCTTCGCCAGCAGGACGGCCTCCGGCAGTCCCCGCCCGAGGGCGAGGTGGCAGGCCATCGCGGTAGCGAATGCGCAGCCAGTGCCGTGAGTGGACTTGGAGCGCTGCCGTTCGGACTTAAAAATCTCCTGCTCCACTCCCCGCGTGCTGGTGAAGCTCAGAAGGTCGACAGCCTTTTCAAGATGGCCCCCGGTGACGACCACAGCCGCCGCCCCCATTTGATGGAGCTTATGGGCCGCCGCACGCATTTGATCCTCGGCCTTCACTGCCAGTCCGGTCAGGGCCGAGGCCTCGTCCACGTTGGGCGTGACCACTACGGAAAGCGGAAGCAGCTTTTCGAGCAGCAGCTTGGTTCCGGTCGGATCCAGAAGGTCTGCACCCGAAGAAGACTTCAGAATGGGATCGAGCACGACGTTCGGCAATTTCTGTCTTAACAGGAAGTCGGCGACTGCGCGCACCACCCTGCCCGAGCCGAGCATTCCGATGTGTACAGCCGCAATCTCTACATCAGAGGCGAGTTCCTGAAGGGTGTCGGTGACCAGGCTGGGATCGAGTGGCTCAACCCGGCGTACCCCGCCGGTGGATTGCACCGTCAGGGCGGAAATGCAAGCCACCCCGTAGCAACTATGGGCAGCAATGGTTTTGATGTCGGCTGTGACGCCCGCGCCGGAGGAGGGGTCGAATCCGGCAATCGTCAACACTACCGGCGGAGATGCAGCCATAGGCGCAATGTATCAAACTCAGGCGCTCGGCATGTCGCTTTCAGCCACTCCGGAGGTTACCACTGGGTGCAGTTCAGGAATGAGGCACACATTCGGCGAGACAGGCCACATCGCCGGAAGTTGCTGAAAATAGTACTCCGAGGGGCAAGGCTCGTTATTCTCAACAAAACAATGCACTTGTAATTAATACCCAGCGGCAGGGCCGCGGTTATTTACTTTAAGATAAATAGTTAAGTTGCTGAATCTTAGCGTTCTCTGGCGTGTTACTCAGGATTTACCTTAGGTTACGTTGCCTACGTATTACTATCTAGTAATCTTGCTACAGCGTTTTCCGGGTTGACATGGGCAAATTGGCCCGTTAGCATCTCGAAATCCCAGGGAGGTGGAAGGCGAAGTAACAGCGGTAATGACTTTGAACGTGGAGGTGACTGAATGCAACGTGGTATAGCTCATGGACTGGCGATAGTTTTATCGGTCGTCAGCCTGGGAGCGGCTCAGGGGCCAACTAGGTCAGAGTCGATCCACCGGCAAGCCGGTGGAACCCAGCACATCGCAGCGGCAGTCCTGAAAAAGATGCCGCGGCCCAAGCCCTACCAGGTCGGAACAGCTTCCTGGTACGGAAGCTACTTTGAGGGCCGTCCAACAGCCAGCGGCGAGCCGTACAACATGTATGACCTTACAGCCGCACACCCGACTTTGCCCTTAGGCTCATGGGTGCGAGTCACGAATCTTCATAATGGTCGCGCGGTGATCGTCAAGGTGAACGATCGTGGTCCGATCGTTCCAGGACGGATCATCGACGTATCGTACGGGGCCGCCCAGGCTCTGCGCTTCAAAGACAAAGGTCTGCAACGCGTCCGGCTGGACGTAGTTCCGCAACCGGAAGCCCTGGCTATGCTTCGGCCAGTGGCGTACTAGCCGAAAATCTTCTAGACTCCAGACGTGCACGATCCGCGCCAGCGTTTGATCGTCGCCTTGGATGTTCCGTCCGCAGCCGCCGCCCAAAGGGTGGTGGCGGCTGTGGGCGATTCGGCATTTTTCTACAAGGTCGGAATGCAGCTTTACACCGCCGAGGGTCCAACGGTGGTGCGCGACCTGATTGCATCCGGCAGGCGTGTCTTTCTAGACCTCAAGTACCATGACATTCCCAACACCGTAGGGTCCGCCGTATCGGAAGCTGCGAAGCTTGGGGTGAGCATGCTTACCGTACATGCCCTGGGCGGGGGCAAGATGCTGCGGGCGGCAGTGGAGGCAGCAGAAGCCGTCAACCCGCAGCTTATCGTGCTTGCGGTCACCGTACTGACCAGCATGAGTGACACTGACCTGGACAAGATCGGCGTGCACGGGCAAGTCGTGGATCAGGTGTTGCGCCTGGCGGCAGTGGCATTGGCCGACGGTTGCCGGGGAGTTGTAGCTTCGGCGCGCGAGGCATCTGACCTGCGCAAACGCCTGGGGTATGACTTCGCGATCGTTACACCCGGAGTCCGGCCATCGGGGGCTGAGCCCGGAGATCAGGCGCGCGTTGTAACCCCTAACGAAGCCATCTCAGCCGGGGCAACTCACATTGTGGTAGGACGTCCGATTACCGCCGCCGCCGACCCAGGATCGGAAGCTCGGGAAATTCTCTCGCAGATTGCGGCGGCTGAAACGGTGCGCAGCCCGGCCTGAGGGGATTGCTTAGAGCTTTTCCGCGAACTCGCAGGCCGAGCAAGAGATAAAGATCCCGCCCGGAACCCCGCGCTCGCGGTCCTTGACCCGCTTAACGATGCGTGTGGGCTTGCCGCACTTGGGACAATCCGTGCTCTTGCTGGTGTCCATCACTTTTTTTCGATCTGCTGTCTTTGCTATCTTGGCCATGATTTCTCTCCCGATCTCGTTTCGCGCACAATCTCGCCTGGCATCGCAATCTTCCTGAAAATGTTTGGAGGCGGCGTTCGAGACCGCTTTAGGAATTAACCTGGAAGACGATGGGCAGAATCAATCTGCCTTCCGGATTTTACAGTAAGGCCTGGATTGTTGTCTTGCTGAGTGAACCTGGCGGGTTCAACGACTGAATGTCCTCGACGAGGATGCTGAGAACGCCGGAATGTCTTCCTCTTTCCAGCCGCTGCGTGAGATGTTCTTGTAAAGGATCGCGGCGCAAACTGCCGATCCCACCAGCAAGATGAGCCCTTCCCAGGCCGGCCCGATCAAGACATGACCCAGCCCGAAAAGAGCGAGGTAAACCATGGCACAACCCAAGATCCACGACCACAGGTTTCTTGCCAGGTCCTGAGTCTGGGGGACGTCAGGAGCGAGGCGGGCGACCGGCCTCCAACCAGTGATCTGCGGACGAACTTCGCGATAGAACTTCAGCAGCACGGCTTCCGGTTCGGGACGAGTCATGAACGTCACGACGAGCCAGGCCAAGGTCGTAACCGCCGAAGTGGTAAGTGCGGCTTTGGCGAAAATCAAGGCGCTGGATCCCGAAAATGGAGAGGTCACGCGCAACAGAATAGTCATGACCAGCGCGGTTGCCATGGCGGAGATCTCGCTCCATGCATTGATGCGCCACCAGTACCATCGCAGCAGGTAGACGGCGCCAGTACCCGCGCCCACTTCGAGCACCGCCTGCCATCCCGACTTGATATCAGCCAGGACCCAGGACACAGCGGCAGAGGCGATCACCAGGACGACTGTGGCCCCCTGGGAAACGCGCACGTAATGCTGATCGCTGCCCGCGCGGTGAATGAAGCGGCGATAGAAATCCGACACGAGATAAGAGGCGCCCCAGTTCAATTGTGTAGCGATGGTGGACATGAAAGCCGCCATGAAACCTGCGATCACGATGCCCCGCAATGCCGCCGGCACATGCCGGCTCACAATGAGCATGTATCCGGTCTCGGGATGCTCGAGGCCGGGATACAAAACCACCGCGGCCAGTGCGGTAAGAATCCATGGCCAGGGACGGAGCGCGTAATGCGCGATATTGAACCAAAGCACGGAGAGCAGTCCGTTGCGTTCGTCCTTGGAACTGAATATGCGCTGCGCGATGTAGCCTCCGCCGCCAGGCTCTGCGCCTGGATACCAGAACGCCCACCACTGGACTCCGATATTCACCAGAAAAGTAACTACCGGCAGCATCCAAAGCGGCTCTTCGGTGATCGGGCGCGAGAAATCCGGAAAGAAGGAGGTAGCGTCGCCGGCCCCAGGACCGGCAGCGGTTCGCATGGCTGCCAATTTGCTTAATAGTGCGCTCATGCCGCCGCAAGCGGCCACCGCATACCAAGCGACGCCGATCACGATGGCCATCTTCAGCGCGAACTGGAAAAGGTCGGTCCACAGCACTCCCCAAAGCCCGCCCAGCGCGACATAGAGGCCCGTGAACGGGATCAGGAAGAAAACGCAAATGGCCAGCGCATTGCGGTCGCTCACCCCCAGAGTAGTAGCAACAATGCTGGTCATGGCCTTGGTGACCCAACCCAGGATCAAGCAATTCATGAGCAGGCCAAGATAGACAGCGCGGAATCCGCGAAGGAAAGCAGCGGGCTTGCCGGCATATCGCATTTCGGCAAACTGAACGTCGGTGAGTAATCCTGAGCGCCGCCAGAGGCGCGCGAACAGGAACACGGTCATCATGCCTGACAGCAGGAACGCCCACCATAGCCAGTTTCCTGCGACACCCTGGGTGTAAACGAGGCCAGTGACCACCAGCGGAGTATCGGCGGCGAAGGTCGTCGCCACCATCGAGGTGCCCGCGAGCCACCAGGAGACGTTCCGTCCGGAGACGAAGTAGTCGTCCACACTCTTGCCCGAGCGACTGCGGAAATAGAGACCGAGAGCGAGAGTTATCCCCAGGTAGGCGAGAATCGCCGCCCAGTCAAGAATTGTGAAGTGCATGCTGCCGGTAAAGATACAACGAGGCTGGATCAGTGGAGCAGAAAAGAACCGGGGAATCAGCCGGTGTAGCGCAGTTCGACAACGGTGCAATCATCGCTCAGCGGGTTGCCGGCGCAGAAATTCGAAATGGCCCCAAAAATTTCGTCCAAGGAACCCTTGCCGGCAACAGCTTCCAGGCGGAAGTCTTCGAAGAAGTCGCCATTGGCATTTTCAGCCTCGGTTACGCCATCGGTGACCATGACCAGTTTGTCGCCGGGCTTAAGAATGCAATGGTCGCCCTCATAGGTCGCATCTTTCAGAAGGCCGACCGGGAGGTTGCCATGCGCGGGGCGGGTGACCTGGTCCCCCGAAACCAATAGTGGAGGGACGTGTCCGCAATTGACGTATTCCAACTCACCGTTGGGGCGAATGCGCGCAATGATGACGGTGGCATATTTCTCGCCGATATGCTTCTGGGTGAAGAAGCGGTTCACGGCGGCAACGATTTCCGGAAGCGGCATGCGGGCGGTCAGTTGGGAGTAAATCATTCCCTGGAGAGTCGAGGCCAGCAGCGCCGCCGAGACTCCCTTCCCGCTGACATCGGCAAGCACCACAGCCAGGCCATCTTCGGTATTGACGGCGTCGAAAAAGTCGCCGCCGATTTCCTTGCAGGAGAGATTGCGGCCGCAGAGGCGGGCAAACGGGACCTCAGGAATCGTGACCGCCATCAGTCCATGCTGGATAGATGCGGCGATGGCGAGTTCTTGCTGGTAGCGGCGCGCGGCTTCTTCAGCTTGCACCAGGCGCGCATTTTCGATCAGGGACGCAGCTTCGTGAGCAATGGCGCGCAGGATGTCGTTGCTCACGCTGGAGATGTCACGGGAAGCAAAGCGGGAATCCACGTAGAGCGCGCCCATGACCTCGGCGGGGGTTTCACCCGTTCCCTCGGTTCCGGGTTCGCGCGTGGCTTGCACCTGCGGCTTTCGCAGTGGAATGCAGATCACGGTACGCAGATCGTACGCGACGATGCTCTGGCGGCCAGCCAGGTCCAGCGATTGGCTGGTGTCGGTGATCACGAACTCGGAATTGGACTTGAGCGCGTCTTCCAGGATGGAGTGCGAAATGGTCTTGTCGTCGAGCATGGGCTCGCCGCGCGAGCTACGCCCGGCCGCCAGGCGGAGATCTCCATTGTCAGTTTTGAGAAAGACGAACCCGCGCTCGGCCCTGGTGAGCTTCAGAGTTGCGTCCAGCAAGGTGACGAGGATTTCATCAAGCACCCCGGTGGTGTTGAGTTTCCGGGCGGCTTCCAGAAACAAAGTGAGTTTTTCCAGATCGGTGGTTTCGGTAGAAATGTGCATGCCCGAGATCTGGCTCAGGAATTCGCGCGCGGTGTTGGAAGTGGCGTGCTGCGGGTTGAATATGACGTACGCGATGTCGCGCACACCGAATTCCAGGCGGTCATTCTTCTCCAGGGATTGCCGCTGGACCCGCTCTCCGTTGACGAACGTTCCGTGCTTACTGCCCTGGTCGACTACGTGGAAGCGTCCGTTTTCGGTGACGATGACTGCGTGGTCACGCGAGACGCGAGGGTCGGCGATGACCAGGTCCTTGTCCACCTTCCTGCCGACGGTGAAGGGACTGTGATCGAGATTGATCGTCCTCTGTTCGTTCCCCTGGACGAACACCAGGGTGGGAAATACTCCGGAACCTGACTCGGACGACGACCCGGCAATGGTCGGAAAGGCCATATAGACAAAATGTTCTTACGAAATCATGACAGGAAACAAGGCCGCGCGGAGAGGAGGAAGACTGGCTCCGCCCGGTTCCAGGCTCATGCCTTCTTAAAGGCGGCAATTGCCTGCTGCTCAGTATCGTACACCTCAAACACGGTGACCAGCTTGGTGATTTGGAGTACGTCTCGCAATTTCTGCCCAAGGCCGGTGAGCTTGATGTCGGCGCCGGAAGATCGAGCCGAGGAGTACACGCCGACCAGCATTCCCAACCCGCCGCTGTCAATGTAAGTTACGCCAGAGAGGTTCAGCACCAGTTTGCGCGTGGACGCCAGGAGTTTCTTGAGTGTGTCGCGCAACTCCGTCGCTTCTTCTCCGAAGACAATGCGGCCCTGGCAGTTCACCACCGTCACACCTTCCGTGGTGTGGCTCTCCATCTTCAACGTCATTTGCACCTCACCGTCAACAAAGGTTCGAGAAGCGTAAACAAAGCGCTGCGACAATGCAAGCCAGCGAGGTTAGAAGGAGTGGGTTGCGGCATCGGCTGAACTCACTCCGAATTGCGATCGCATGATGCGCCGGAGCAAAGTGGCCAATAGGGGTAACACTACCAACGGGACGGCAATGCTGGTCCACAAAGGAACCGCCCAGGCCTTTTGCACCGTAGCCGCTGGCAGCACGAGGGCAGCGAGGGTGAGAGCCAGCGACGCGATCCATTGCCACAAGAACACGAAAGCAGCCAGAAAGAAAACGATCCGGCCGATTCCACGGTCGCTCACAAATTCCTTCCATGACCGCATGAGCAGAAATACCGCGGGCAGAAGCAGGACCTGGTTATAGGGCGCAATCATCGGCACCACCAGGACCGTCACCAGCAACACCAGCGCAGACACGGCGATGAAGACCTGAGAATCCACCGCCGACTTCCGGGCACGCCAGCAAACCACGGCGGTACCAAGAACAATCAAGCCATTCAGAATCGTTCCTCCCGCGCGGGTGGCGAGCAAGTCGAGCAATGATACCGCGCCGGTATAGCGTGCATAGGCGCGCAGGCCATCGAGAAATCTGCTGATCCATCCAGGCAAGAGGAGTTGCCCACCGAAAACGAGCGCCGCCATGGTCGCGAACAGGGCGATGACAAAGTTCCGCCGTTCGCGCCAGCGAGAGACCGACCACAAGCAGAACCACACTGCGGGAAGAGCGACCAATTGTGGCTTGATGGATGCGATAGCCAAAAGCACTCCGGCAAGAACCAAGTGTCCGCCGGCGAGCAACGCCGCGCTGATGGCAATCAGTCCGCCTGCAAGCAGGCTGAGTTGTTGCAGCTTGATTCCCTGCACCGCGGCGTAGGTACTGAGGGCAAGCAGGACGAGCGTGACGGACGCGATGCCGGAGATCCTCCATCGCAAGAACTTCAGCCACAGTGGAACTGTGAGTGCGGTCAGGAGCAACAACAGCCATGAGAAGGCGCTGCGTACCACGCTGAAGGGCAGTTTCACCGTGGGCGCGAGCAGAAATGCAACGTAGACCGGATAAGCGAAACGCTGCTCATCTTTGGGATCGTCCGGGCGATTGGGATCAAGGACCTTGCCGTAGTAACCCAGTTGAATCTCTCGCGTGACTTCATCACTGTAGGGGTCCTGATGCTTCAGCAGCAGGTCACGCACTCCGACCCAGCGGGGATAGAGATCGGACAGCGTGCCCCGAGGGCGGTTGTGAGCAGCGGCATCGGCTATCTGATAGGGAATCAGAATTCTCTGGACGTAGAAAAGCATGCTGGCAGCCATCACTGCGGCCATCAGCAGAAGCACATAGCGGGATGTGGAAGGCCGGTGGCCTGACACAGCCGTCATGTTACAACTGAACCGGCAAAATCGTGCGAACCAGGATTCTAGTTTCGAGTGTGATTGGGTTGTGCGCCGGTGTTTATTCCTGGCTGATGCTGCATCACTTCCAGCAGGGCGCAGGGGATTTTAATTGGGCAATATGGATGGCGCGCGACCTGCTGGCGCGCAAGAATCCGTACGACCGGACCATGCAGTTGTATCCATTGCCCGCCGCCCTGTTTGCGCTGCCCCTGGCCTGGCTGCCCCGCACCGTGGCCGGAGGAATTTTTTATGGTGTGAGTTCCGGCCTGATGGCATTCGGGCTGACGCGTCATGGGTATCAGGCGCTACTCGTGTTTCTTGCCTATCCGTTCTGGGCGGGAACGCTGACGGCGCAGTGGACACCCCTGCTCGTTGCCAGCGCTTGTTTCCCGCTGCTGTTGCCGGCCACGCTGGCGAAACCGCAGATCGGCTTCCCAGTGGCAGCGCCCCACTTGAGCAAAATCGGGCTCATTGCGTCCGCCGTGGTTCTGGCTTTGAGTTTCGCCGTTCTGCCGCGCTGGCCATGGCTATGGGCGGCACACTTCGGGGAATATCAGCGGTTCATTCCCCTGTTGGTGTCTCCCGGGCCGCTGCTTCTGCTTGCTTTATTGCGCTACCGGGACAAGGACGCGCTCTTTCTTCTGCTCGCGGCGGCGATGCCTCAGCGCTGGTTTTACGACACGCTGATTCTATGGCTGATTCCGAAGACCCGGAGACAGATTTTGTGGACAGTGCTGGTCAGTTGGGTGGCGGGAATCTGGCGCTGGTATCACATTCCGCATTCGTTTATAGAAGTAGGCCGGGTGAGCGTCCTGTGCATGTATTTGCCGATGCTGATGGTGATTCTTAGCCGGTCGCTTGCTCCGAGCAGATTTTCGGGTTTAGGGCGCCGTGATGCGGGGCCTTTCTGCTGGAATAAGCGTTTGTGGCAGCGAAACAACACCCCAAAACCATAGAAAGGTTATCAGTGCGAGCCAGTTCAGTTGGCCATACTGCAACCAAAGGACGATAAGCAGCGGACTGGCATAGAGAATCGCAATGGGTCCGAATAGAAGAACGCGCTTACTTTCTTCGAGAGCCGTGTTTAGGGCATAGTTCAAGATCAAGGCAATAGGCAAAAGGTACAAGGTCAGATCATAGGCGAAAGCATGATAGCTACTGAGAACACACAAAATTACGGCAACTGAAAATGAGAGCTGAAGATTATGTTGCAGGGCAAATCTCCACCGGTAGCTAGCCAACGCCAGCAATACAACTGTAACTGCCAAGAACAGGAGGTTGACCTGCGGTTTAGCAAAAAACGAGCTAGTCTGGGTATCCAACAAACCTCGAAGATTGGGCATGTCTGCAGGAACGATCCCCCGACCCATGTGGACCTCCGCGTTCCATGCGTACTCCGGATACGTCAGAGCACCCCGCCAGCCCCCAAGCATGGCAACTGATAGCACAACCAGCGCTGCGCCGACGGAAAAGAAGCCCCCGAGTGCTCGCCAGCGTTTCTGCGCCAGCATCATCACCACAAATGGGAGCAGCAAGTGAAAACGGAAGAGGCCGAGGGCAAGCCATGCCCCAGCTGCAAATTCACGCTTCTTCTCGAGGCTAACGAACGATAAGCACACAAGCAGCAGCAGCAAGATAATGTCCTGCCCTTGTAAGAGAGAGACGCTGACCGGATAAAAGCCAAGTGATGCCAGCAGCCAGAACAGAGTGGAGGAAGTGTGAAGGAGCGGTATGTGCTGCCTAAGCAGATACGGCAAATAAACGAGAACCGAAACACTTAGGGCGTCCCAGAGGATAAAAGCAACGACATACGGCAAATAGGTGAACGGGACGAAAAGCAGGGCCTCATACGGTGGATGATTGTACGGCAGCGCTCCGTGCCGGATGCTTACGCCGGAAGCAAACTCCTGCTGAATGCGGTACTGCGTGGAATCATCGTAGAGTTGATGGCGCAACCCCGCGCGCACGATCTTGCCGGCGGCATACATATGGGTGAAGTCGGGATAGCCTCTTCGTATTAACGGAGCCGCGTTCCAGATCAGCCCAATATGCAGAATTGTCATGCACACCAGATACAGGCCCACAGCTTTTCGTGTCTTGAACAGCTTCATGCGAAGGGACCTCTTCACCTTGCGATTTCGCAGCGATTCTACATCGTCGTCGAAACAGGATAGGATCAGAGCAGGAACGTGAGACCCTCCCTGAGCATCGACCAACTGTTCCTCGTGATCCTCCTGGTGGGCGTGTTTACTATGGCCATGCGGCCAGTCACCGACCCGGATCTGTGGTGGCACTTGAAGACCGGAGAGTTCATCGCCGCGAACCATCACGTCCCCCGCACAGACCCGTTTTCATTCACGCGCGCAGGACAGCCATGGGTAAATCACGAGTGGCTCTCGGATTGGCTGATCTTCAAGCTGTATCAATACTCGGGTCTGGCGGGGCTCGACGCGGTTTTCGGAGCCGTGCTTACTCTCGCACTATTCGTGGTTTTTTTGCGTGCCTGCGGCAGCCCCTTCGTTGCAGGACTATTCACCGTCTGGGGTGCGATTGCCTCCGCTCCCAGTTGGGGAGTGCGCCCGCAAATGTTGTCGCTGCTACTGGCCAGCACCTTTCTCTGGATCCTCGAACGGACGGAGCGAAACCCGAAAGCGGCATGGTGGATGCCTGCGCTCATGTTGCTGTGGGTGAACCTGCACGCCGGGTATGTGCTGGGAATGGCGCTCATAGTCTTGTTCGCAATGGGACTAGCCTTGGAGGTCGCGTGCGGACGGCGACTCTGGGCAGAAATCTCCGGCCAGATTCGAGCGCTAGGCATTGCCTTGATCGCCTGCTGTGCCATTGTGCCTTTGAATCCCAATGGCCTTAAGCTCTACTGGTATCCGTTCGCGACGGTCCGTTCCCACGCCATGCAGGCGTATATTGCGGAGTGGTTCTCGCCTAATTTTCACGAGGCGAAGTTCCTGCCCTTCCTGCTCATTGTGCTTGCCATCGTTGTGTTCATGGCGAGCGCGCCGCGGCGCATGCGGACGCCCCAGTTGCTACTGCTCATGGCCACGACGTGGATGGCGCTTCATGCCTCGCGTCATATACCGATATTCGTGCTGGTAGCGGTGCCGGTGTTATGCGGACTGGCGGAGCCGACGTTTGCATCGCGAGTGGTATTCAGAAGAAAATCCGGTCACAACGTCGTGAACCAGGCCATGAACTACGCGGTGTTATGCGCACTGCTGGTATTTGCAACGGTTCGAACCCGAGCCGTGATCCAGTCGCTTTCCGAGGTGGAAGCGCAGAATTTTCCCGCCGAAGCAGTTCGTTTTGTCCAGGAGCAACATTTAGCAGGTCCCATCTTGAATCATTACAACTGGGGAGGCTATTTGATCTGGAAGCTCTATCCCCGGTATCGAGTGTTTATTGATGGCAGGGCGGATGTGTATGGCGACAAATTTATGGATCAATTCGCGGAATTGTATTACGTCAAGAAATCGGACTGGGGTGCGCGGCTGAATGACTACGGAATCCAGACAGTCATGATGCCGCCCGATGCACCGCTTGTCGGTGCGCTTGAACTCAGCAAGAGTTGGAGCAGGGTATACGCCGACTCCCAGGTGGTCATCCTGACCCGGGATCAGCAGGCTTCCTCCCTCCGTTAGCGCGCGTGCCGTAAGCCTTTGGTGATACGCATTTTAGACCAAAAAAGAACTTTGGATTTTGCCCTCGTTTGCGTTACCATAGGTGAGTTCCCCCAGACTGACATCATCAGGTTCCTGCAGGTTCAAAGTTCAGCGGGACCAAGGTGGATGTGTCCACACCGAAAAGCTGAAGAGATACAGCCCTCTCCTGAGCTTCGCCGGTCATCGAGGGTCGAACATGATACAGATTCTCAAGAAGCTTTGGCAAAGCGACGAGGGTCAGGACATTGCCGAGTACGCGATCATGCTGGCAGTGATCTTGGCTGTGGTGGTCGGCACGATTCAACTGATTGGGAAAAGCGCGAACAACGTTTTTTCCTCGGTTGCCAGTTCGATTCAGTAGCCGGACTCCGCTTAGCCAAAGAATTTCTCTCCGCAAGTATTCAAAGTTCTTGACCGAGGCAGGGTGTTATCTGAGAAACTACCCTGCATTGGAAGGGCAGAATTCCAGACAATTTGCGCAATAAATTGTCGTTCGAAAACCCCGTGAAAGGGTATGATGGGCGGGGGAATCGAGGAACTCCTCTCGTCCCTCCGCAAATCATTGAGCATTAAGCACGGAAGGCTTGGAACAAAAGCGCGCGATTGCGCATAAACTTGCACAAGCTCAGGTTGGGGTGTGCCCCCGGCTTGGCGCTGGAGGACGAAAATGCGTGACACTCTCCTACGGTTTTGGCGGGACGACGAAGGGCAAGACATCGCCGAATACGCCGTGATGTTGGCCGTAATCCTGGTAATTGTGGTCGGTACGATCCGCCTGATCGGCACCAATGCCAATAACGTGTTCTCCACAGTTGCGAGCTCGGTTCAGTAGCCACAGCTGGCGATCGGCGATTTACCCCCGTAATCTGCCGGGAAACGTCAGAGGGGACAGGATCGGGAACGGTGATCCGCACCTGCGATGGAGGCGGCTTGGTCAGGCGCCTTCGAGGGAGCTGATTTTCGTTTTGACTCCGCGAGCCGAAAGCTCGGCAGCGGCTCCGGGAACGTTCTTGCCTCGATGTCACTCTATCGCCTGGCGGCATGCGGGCACGCTTCCCCGTTTTGAGGAGAAGGAATGAATCGCAACCGATTCGTCATCATCGGCCTCGTGGCCCTGGCGTTAGGCGTATTGGTCAGTGTGGGGGTTTACCGCACGCTACAAAGTCGCACGACGGCCGACAACCGGCCGGGGGCGGATGTAGTGATCGCGGTGAACGATCTTCCGGTAGGGTCGAAGATCGGCGAAAACGACGTGAAACTCGTGCGCCTGCCCGCGCCTGACCTGCCGCCGAACTGCTATCACCAGAAGGAAGCGGTGATTGATCGCGGCGTCGTGCTTCCGATTCAGCGCGGCGAGTTCATCCTCCCCAGCAAGCTCTCGGGCAAGAACGTCAGCGGGCTGCCATCGCTGATTCCGCCGGGAATGCGCGCCGTTTCCGTGCGTGTGAACGAGGTGGTCTCGGTGGCTGGGTTCGTGCAACCTGGGACCCGCGTGGATGTGCTGCTCACGGGCAATCCCAGCGGCGGCACCGAACAGCAAACCACGACAGTGTTGGAGAACGTCTCAGTGATCGCCAGCGGCTCGCGGCTGGAACGAAATGCGAATGGGGAAACCTCGTCGGCGCCCGTGATTACCCTGCTGGTATCGCCCGAGGACGCACAACGATTGACCTTGGCGAGTCAACAAGGACGAATCCAACTTTCACTGCGGAACCCGCTGGACACACAGCAAACCGATCTGGCGGCGGCGCGCTCCGGAGGCTTATACAAGATCCCGGCGCCATTGCCCGTTTCAGCGAGCAAGACTCACATAAAGGCCATGAAGGTGCAACCGGCTCCTGCGCCGCAGAAGTATACGGTCGAGGTATACAAGGGCGACAAAAAAGACGTGCAGAACTTCGATGAAGGGCAACCGCAATAGGGGGCGAGGTCTGAACGTATGAGGATCTGCTCCCGCGAAGGGGAGACCAGGCAATTGAAAACTAGTTGGCTCGTGAAACTGGTGCTGTCGAGTGTCGTACTCACTTGCTCGTCATTTGGAATTGGAGCCCAGGATAACGCAGCACCCGCGCCTGCCACGCAGAATGCTCCCGCTCAGCCGGAGGCACAGGGGCCGGGCGCTGCATCATCGCAGCCCGCCGCTTCCGAAGGTGCGGCGCCACTGCGGGTTCTCGTGGGCAAGTCGCTTCTGATCAATACCACCGAACGGCTCAAGCGGGTGTCCATTACCGACCCGTCGGTGGCAGACCCGATCATCGTCACTCCCACGCAGATCCTGGTCCACGGAAGGTCGCCGGGTGAGGTCTCGCTGCTGATCTGGGACGAACTCGACCGATCTCGGAGTTTTGATTTGCGGGTGGACGTGGACGTGAGCGCGGCCATCGAGGAAGAGAAACGGGTTTTTCCCGATGAGCAAATCACGGTCACGCCGTCGCGCTCGGCCATCGTGCTTTCCGGACATGTTTCGGACGAAGAAGTTTCGAAGCGCGCAGAACAGATAGCAGCCGCGTATTCAAAGAATGTGGTGAACGTTCTGAGCTTCGGCCCGGTCGGCGCGCAAGAGATCCTGCTCGAGGTAAAGTTTGCGGAAGTGGACCGTTCGGCTGTGTTGCAGCTGGGAGTCAACCTGTTTGCGCCGGGGCTCGGCAATACGGTTGCTTTGACCCAGACCGGCCAATTCGGCGGCCTTACCGTTCACAACACGGCACAGACTACGACCACCAACGGCAATACGCAGACAACCACAACCACAGCGACCCCGCCCACTGTGACTATCTCGGACTTTCTGAATGTGTTCGTGACCCGCACCGACGTAAACATCGGGGCAGTGATCAAGGCGCTGCAGCAGAAGAATATCTTACAGATCCTGGCGGAGCCGAATCTGATCGCAGTGAACGGCAAAGAAGCGAGTTTTCTGGCGGGCGGTGAATTTCCCTTCCCGATTGTGCAGCCCGGCCAGGGTTTTACCGCGGTTACAATCTCATTCAAGGAATTCGGGGTAAAACTCAAGTTCACGCCGGTAATCATGCCCAATGGAAATATTCACTTGAAGGTTGTTCCCGAGGTCAGCACTCTGGATTTTGCCAACTCCTTGACCATATCCGGGTTCACCATTCCGGCATTGAGTACGCGCCGTGCAGACACCGAGTTTGAGTTGCAAGACGGCCAGAGCTTTGTGATTGCCGGGTTGATGGACAATCGCGTAACCAACATCAGTAGTAAGATCCCGGGACTGGGCGATATACCAATCATCGGCAACTTTTTTAAGAGCAAGAGTTCACAGAAAAGCAACGCCGAACTCATGGTGCTTTGCACAGTGCGAAAAGTTTCGCCCAGCTTGCAGCCACCCCCGGGCCCGACGTTCCCGAACCCGTTCCTGGACCAGAACAAGTTTGATGGATCGAAACCGAAACCCAAACCCTCGGATAAGTAGTTCGATGAGCGTGATGACAATCCGGGCGTTGCAGCATTGCCGCCAATATTGGCGCGTGAGTAGGGGTTCAGCAACACAATGCCCGAATTATCTGTAGTCATAGTGGCAGACGACGCCGAACAGCGCGCCGTGCTGCAGGTGCTGGTGGATGGGACCAGCGTGGCCCGCGCCGTCCACAGTTGTGCCAGTTATCCCGTCGCCGCGACCGACCCGACCATGCGGCGGGTACAAAGCGCCCGTCCCGACGTGGTGTTGATTGACATCACCAGCACCAATGCCCAGTTCGCCTTGCGCGGCATTGAACTGCTGCACCAGGAGCTTCCAGAGTCCGCGATTTTTGCCATCGGAAGCATGTCTCAGCCGCAGATCATCGTGAACGCGATGCGCTCGGGCGCCCGCGAGTTTATTGAGCGTCCCACCACGACCACCGATCTGCTCGAAGCGTTTGTCCGCCTGACCACGGCGCAGCGCAAGGGACACAAGGAAGGCAGCCGCGGGAAAGTCTTCAGTGTCGTGAACGCCAAGGGTGGAAGCGGAGCGACGACCATCGCGGTCAATCTTGCGCTCGCGCTGCAGGCGGCCCATGGACAAACCGCGCTGGTTGACCTTGCGCCCCTGGGCCACGCTGCGCTGCACATGAATCTCAAGCCGCTGTTCAGCGTTGCAGATTCACTGCGCAACCTGCACCGGCTGGACAGTTCCCTGCTGGAGAGCTTTATGACCCGGCATCGCGATGGGTTGCAACTTCTCGCGGGGACCAATGCGCCCGTGCCGGTCGAGCCTTCCACGGCAGAATTCGCGCGCCTGTTTGACATGCTGGTCAGTCATTTCCGGTACGTGGTGGTGGACGCTTCTTCGCGGCTGGATGCGACGACGCGGTTGGTGTGCAACTTGTCGGAGACGGTGCTGCTGGTCGCATGCGCCGACGTTGCATCCTTGTGGAGCGCGTCCCGGGTGCAGCAATACATTGGAGAAACCGGCGGACGCGAACGTGTGAAACTGGTGTTGAACCGCTTCCGCAAGATTCCCGGCTTCAGCGAAGCGGATGCCGAAGCGGCCGCCGGCGTGAAGTTGCTATGGAAGGTTCCGAACCAGTATTTTGCGGTATCGGCTGCGATTGATCGCGGCATACCCTTGATGCAGCAGAATCACACGGAAATCGCGCGCTCGTTCAGCGCGCTGGCCACGCTATTGACAGAGAATGACGACGAAGTGAAGCGAACAGCCTGGTCGCTGTTCAAAACGGTGTAATTGAAGCATGCCGGCGAACCTACAGAGTTTTGAGAGGACCGAGTACCAGCAGGTCAAAGCCGATCTCCACCGCAAGATCCTGGATCGCTTAGATCTCGAAAAGCTGGGCCGCACCGCCAATGATGCGGCCCGCGAAGAAGTGCTGGTGCTCATCCGCAACACCGTCAATAGTGAAGCGGTCCCGCTCAGCTTTGCGGAGCGCGAACGTCTCGCGCGAGAGATCCTCGACGAAATTTTCGGACTGGGCCCGCTCGAACCCTTGCTCAAGGACCCGTCGATTTCCGACATTTTGGTCAACCGTTTCGACAAGGTCTATGTAGAGCGCGGCGGAAAACTCGAGCCTACCGGCTTGAGCTTCAAAGATGACGCGCACCTGATGCAGATCATCGATCGCATCGTGTCGCGCGTGGGCCGGCGGGTGGATGAATCGTCCCCCATGGTGGATGCCCGGCTGGCGGATGGTTCGCGTGTCAACGCAATCATCCCGCCACTCGCCATTGATGGCCCTTGTTTGTCCATTCGACGTTTCGGGCGGGATCCCATCACCGCCCGCAACATGATCGAGAACAAGACTCTCACCGAGCCGATGCTGGAACTGCTTTCGTCCATGGTGAAAGGCCGCTTAAACCTGCTGATCTCAGGCGGTACGGGCGCCGGCAAAACCACATTGCTCAATGTGCTTTCCGGTTACATCCCGAATTCCGAGCGCATCGTGACGATCGAAGACGCCGCCGAACTGCAAATGAAGCAGGAGCACGTAGTGCGCCTGGAAACCCGGCCGCCCAACATTGAAGGCAAAGGCGCGGTCCGGCAGCGGCAGCTTGTCATCAACAGCCTGCGTATGCGGCCTGACCGCATTGTGGTGGGCGAGGTGCGCGGCGAGGAAGCTTTCGACATGTTGCAGGCCATGAATACCGGCCACGAAGGTTCCTTGACTACGGTCCACGCCAACTCGCAGCGCGACGCGCTGGCCCGTATCGAAAGCATGTTTTCGATGGCCAATTTGAATATCCCCGAGCGGGCGGTTCGCCACCAGATTGCCTCCGCGATCCATGCCGTGGTGCAGATCGCACGCCTTTCCGACGGCACCCGGAAGGTGATCACGATCTCTGAGGTCACGGGCGTCGAAGGCGAAGTGATTTCCATGCAGGACATATTCGTATTCGATCGCACCGGACTGGACGAAACCGGGAAAGTGCGCGGCGTGTTCCGGGCCACCGGTATTCGACCGAAGTTTGCCGAACGGCTCGCGACCTCGGGAGCCCGGTTGCGTCCGGCATTGTTCGAGTCGAGGATGGAAATTTAGCAAACCTTTGGAATTCTCATGATCGGCCTGATCGCATTTCTCGCGTTTCTTGTTGTCGCCTTGCTGGTGTTCGCCGTCGGCTCTCTACTAGACGAGCGCAGCGCCCGGGCCCGACTTTTGCGCGAGCGGTTGGCGACCGTACAAAAAGCCGCCGAGCGCGCGCCGGACGAAGAACTGGCCCTGCTGCGCGATGAGATGCTCAGCGAGATTCCCGCCCTGGATAACCTGCTGCGGCGTTCTTCGGCGGCGGTGAATCTGCAACTCATGTTGGCCCAGGCCAACCTCGATATGCGGGCAGGCAACATCGTGATCTTTTGCCTGATCAGCGGGGCTGCACTGGGCATTGTGGTGCTTTGGCTCAGTGGGTCTTCTGTCTGGGGTCCGGCGTTTGCGGCGGCCGGGGTCCTGCTGGGGGCGCTGATTCCCTATTCCTATGCCTCCTACCGGCGCGCCCGGCGGTTTCAGAAGTTTGAAGAACTGTTTCCGGAGGCGATCGACACGCTTGCTCGAGCAGTCCGGGCCGGCCACGCGTTCACCACCGCGCTCGAGATGATTGCCAACGAGTTGAACGAGCCAGTCGCGGGAGAATTCCGCAAGCTGTATGAAGAGCAGAAGTTCGGCCTGCCGGTGCGGGACGCGCTGCTGAACCTGACCGAACGTATTCCGCTGGTGGATGTGAAGTTCTTCGTGACCGCGGTCATGTTGCAGCGCGAGACCGGCGGCAATCTGGCGGAGATCCTGGACAATCTTTCTTACGTCATTCGCGAGCGCTTCAAGATTCAGCGGCAGGTGAAGGTGTATACCGCGCAGGGCCGGCTCACGATGCTGCTGCTGATGGGACTTCCCCCGGTGATCGTGGTGGGCATGCTGACGCTCAACCCAAGTTTCATTCGTCCGCTGTTTACCGATCCTCTCGGACACACGCTGGTGGTGACCGGCATCACGCTTCAGACCATCGGGTATTTCGTGATTCGCAGGATCATTCGGATCCAGGTTTAGGAACATGCTGATCGCTCTCGTCATCGTGATCTTTCTGACTGTCGCGCTGGTGGTGTTTTCCTTCGGCGCGGCTGCGTACGCTCCGACTTCAGTGATCGGCACCCGGCTGCGAGCATTGGGCTTTCAGCCACGGCAGAAGGAAGAGAAGCCGGCATTCAAGGAGCGTATCGAGCAGGCCCTGGACCCGCTCAGCAAAGCCATCCCGCTTTCCCCATCCGAGGTTTCACGCACCCGCGCGTGGTTGATTCAGGCAGGCTTTCGAGAGCCCAGGCACCTGACGCTCTACGTCGGCAGCCGGGCCGCATTGACCGCGCTGGGCTTTGTGACCGCCATTGCGGCGGGACTGGGTATGACATTTGTGGTCAGCCTTGCGGGACTGGGATTCTTTATTCCCCGGTTCGTCCTGAAGCGCCTGATCCGCGAACGGCAGCAACGAGTTCGCCTGGCGTTGCCGGATGCCCTGGACCTTACCGTCATCTGCGTGGAAGCAGGGCTTGCGCTCGATCAGGCCCTGATGCGGGTAGGAGAAGACTTGTATCATGCGCATCCCGACTTGAGCTCGGAGTTTCACCTTGTCAACCTGGAGATGCGCGCCGGAAAACCGCGTGCCGAAGCGTTGCGCAATTTGACCGAAAGAACGGGCGTGGACGACATTCGAGCGCTGGTTGCAACACTCATTCAAACCGATCGCTTCGGAACCAGCGTGGCCCAGGCGTTGCGCGTGCATTCCGATTCCCTGCGTACAGAGCGGCGGCAGCGGGCCGAAGAGCAGGCCGCCAAGACCACCATCAAGATGGTCATCCCCCTCGTACTTTTTATTCTCCCCTCGATTATTTTTGTAACCCTCGGGCCAGCGATTATCCAGCTGTATCGCACATTGCTGCCCGGATCAGGGCGGTGATGGTACAGTAGCCGAACCCAGGAGTTGTATGCCCGCAGTTCCCACAGGTTATGCCTTTAATCGATCCCGCCAAGCCTATCTCGCTACCGAAGTTGCGGTCGCGGACACGCATTGGACCCGCTTACGGGGGTTGATGGGAACGCCGGCGGCGAGTTTCCGCTCGGGCCAGGGGCTATGGATTGTTCCCTGCCATGGCGTGCATACCTTCGCCATGCGCTTCCCTATTGATGTGGTTTATCTGGACCAGGCGAAGACTATCGTCCATCTTGAAAAGAGCTTGCAGCCGTGGCGCATCGCGCCGATTCGTCGCAAGTCGGTTTCGGTCCTAGAACTTCCTCCTGACACTTTGAGTACTACGGGGACGGTCATCGGAGATGAACTCGAGATCACGCTGGGCTCGCGGACTGGGGGCCCGTCGTGAACGACGCTCCCAAGCTTCTGGTGGAGTGGTCGTCGCCATGGGAAGAGTTTGTCACCGCGGTCCGGCCTGCCCTGGCGAAGTCTCCCAAGCGCCTGGCCGGTGAAGCCAATACCGGGCTATTTCCCTACCGCGGAATCCTGGCTTCCTGGGTCTGCGAAGTATTGTTGCTGATTGCCGCGATTGTGATCCCCGCCAAGCTCGCCATGATTCGGCCATATGCGCCACCGCCACTCCCTAAGTACGACGTGATCTACTACTCGGGCGATGAACTTCCGCGCACCGAGGACTTAGGTGGAGCGCAGTCGGGTAATTCCGGACGGGCGGGCGGGAAGGAAGCACACCATCGCAGCCAAACCATCCGCGTGGCGCGCGGCAACTCGGTGCGAGAAAAGATCGTGGATGCGCCACGACTGAACTTGCCGCGAGCGGATTCGGAAGTGGCGAACCTTCTTGCTTACAAACCCATCCCTGGCCCTGCCCCCACGGAAGGATTGAGGTCATCGCTCCGCGCTCCAAACCTAGGCGAAACTGCGATCGCCCCCATACCCCAGGCACGACGCGACACATTTCAACCTGCGCCATCGCTGGTCCCCGGGATTGTTCCGCCGACACCACCTGCACTGCGAGGCGATTTGTCATCCATGCGACTGCCGGGAAACAATCCGGTGCAGATTGTCCCGCCCCCGGTTTCTGCTCCTGAGCAAGTCACAAATCTGAATCCGAAACTGACGCTGCCACCGCCGAGCGTGATCGCGCCGCCTCCGCAAATCACGCGAGAAGTCGCACGATCGGGACCGGGATTTGGGCCGGAGTTGCGCAACCAGATCGTTCCTCCGCCGGTTCAGGTTGGGAGTGCGACCGGAAATCGCCGCGCGGTTGGAGGAATTGGAGACGCTTCGGTGGTCCCGCCTCCGGTTCAGGTCGGCGGCTCTGTTCGGAGGCAAGCGACGGGCATTGAGCTTGGCGGAAATCCCAACGTGATTGCTCCGCCGGTGCAAGTGACCGGCTTAGCAAGACAGGGCATGCCGGGTTTGGATGGAAGCGCGACCGTGATTCCTCCTCCTGTAACGGTTTCAGGCGGCATCGGGGGCCAGGGCCAGGGGAACCGAGGCGCGGGGCGGGGGGGCCCGCTGGACGTCGGAGAAATGGCGGTGGCCCCATCGAATGGCGGCGGGGGAAGCGCTTCGGGAAGTGGTGTGATCGTTTCGAGCCAGCCAGGTTCGAAAGCTGGCGTACCCGGCAACGGGAGCCCCGGATCCCTGGCGATGTCTCCCACAGGGGGAGCGCAGCCCGGAATTGGTGGATCGGGCGGCGGCACCGGGATTGGCCGCGGAACCGGCCCAGGCAGCGGGTTTGGCGGCGAAGGGCCGGGCGCGGGGAAAACCGGAGCTGGCAAGGGCTCCGACACGTTAGCCAAGGGCGGAATCTCTCCTTATCCGGGACCGGGCGGAGCAGGCAGCGGAACCACCGGCAAACCCGCCGTGCCGGGCGTGTCTGTGCGCGGAGGGAGCAGCAATATCATCACGCTTCCCAGTTTCGGGTCAGATGGAAATCAGCCCAGTGACCCCACGCATTCTTCTTCGCTGAAAGACCGTCACGGCTCGGGCATAACCATCGTTGCAACGGCACGGTCCGGAGGAGCCTTCAACTTTTACGGCAGTGCCTTAAAGGGCATGGTGTACACCACCTACCTGGATACCAAGCTGGGACGGGCTGCCTTGGAGTTTGCCGACAGCACTTCCGGTTCCGGGGCCTATGCGGGAGATCTCACCGCGCCTGAACCGATGCGCACGGACTTGCCAGATAATCTGCAGCCTTCGCGACTGATTATTGCGTTTGTTCTGGACCGCTCGGGACAAATCAAAGACCCGAAGGTATTGGAAGGTGGAACTGCCGAATGCACTCCCAAGGTGCTCGCTTCACTCGCCAGTTGGAAGTTTCGCCCGGTACTGCGCGGAGATCAACCGGTTGAGGTCAATGCAATTCTCGGCTTCAGCATCGATACCCGCTGAGCGTAAGCGCTGTCATTTCTCCTGGGGTGCTGTAATTCTTCTGAATACTGTCGCGGTCTCGTCTTCGTATTCCGCCTGCCACTGGTGAGTTTCCTTCAAAATATTCGATAGCGACGATTCGGCTGGAAGCACGACGAGGTTCACCTGCCAATCACCCAGTACCTTCTGCCAACCCGGCACGACATGGATTACTCCCAGGTAACGTCTGAGAAAAGCGTCGCCATAGAGGTCGTGGCGGTCGTCCGCGAAAACCTTCTCCCGGGGATAAAGGCGGTAGATCAGATACCCGCCCCAATAGTCGGGAGCGAAGATGGGCATACCCGGATGATGTTGCTCCACGTACCCCACCGCTTGTACTGGGAATCGCTTGCCGCTGAACTGCGCGTCCAAAAGTTGCATTGAACCGGCGCTTCCGTGATTGAAACAGATGACGCACAAAAGAGCAGTCCCCAGCATGGGCCAGAGATGACCGCGAAGTCTGAATTCCATCGTCGTCATGCGATGGGAGAAACTCAGGAACCATCTCCAAGTACCGCGAAGGAGAGTCGCACGTTCCGCGAACTCTCGAATGCTCGTCGACAGCACGGGCGCGATGATTAGACCGAGCAGGATGGAAGACGCAGGCAAATTGCGCGAAGCATACATCCCGCTATAAACGGCAAAGACTGCGATCAGCAGATGCGAGGTGCGGAGCTTGCGAGTTGCGATGGCCAGCGTCGCAATGGTTACCAAAACCAGGGCCGCGAAACACTGCTGGGCCAGACCGTGGAAATTGGGTGACTGGAATTCCTCGACGTGGTTCATGAGGAATCGGTCTGTCAGGTATCGGTAAATGTGCAGGTGAAGGTTGTAGCCGTAAGGATTGACGAGGGTGACCAGCAGGGATAAGGCGCTCGAAGTTGCCAGGGCTTTCATCCACTGCATGATGTTGTTGCGGCTCTCCGGCATTCGCCAGTACTCGAGTGCCTTGCCGAGGAAAAAGAGAGCACACAAAACAAATCCGAGCAGGAAACCGCCGTGCACGTTGACCCAGAACAGGGTGATGAACGACAGCCAGTATAGGCGCCTGGGATCGGCGCTGGTCTCGGATGAGTCAACCACTTCGAACCAAATCACTAGCAAGAGCCAGGTCACGACATGAGGACGGGCCAAGAAGTGAATTGTGGAAGCGGCCGCGGCGAGCAATACCAGGAACAGGGCTACCGGCAGTCCTGCCCCGCGTCGCATGCTAAACCGCAGGGTCAGGGCAAACGTGACTGCGATAACGAAGGCCGTAAGCACCACGATGCCATTGAGTCCGAACCAATGGTGAATGACTGCAATGCCGGCATCGTAAAGCCACTCCCAGGCGTACCAGGGCTTGCCGGCCGTCGAGACCGAGAAGGCGTCGCTCCTGGGAACCGCGTGCATCGTGATGATCTGTTCCCCGGCGCGAATGTGCCATCCTGTACCCGCGTCTCCGAGCAATTTCTGTGACAGAACTCCTGTGGAAAGCAAGAACAGGATGGCGAGAAACAAGAGGTCGCCGACTGACGGAATCAGGAACAAGAGCCAGCCGGGCGGTGCGGGAGAGCCGGTGTGTTGACGAGATTCGGCCTGCGTCAGGTTGAAATGCAAGTCCCGGCGTACCTCCGGGGACATGTTACAAGATCATAGCTTCAGCGCAGGTGAAAGGTGAGATAACCAATGCCAACCCGCATGTGGTGCAGCCAGCGATCAGAAAAACTGCCGGCGATGGTAAGACCTAGAACCGCGTGGATCACGCCGAGCGGGTAGATGTTGCGGTAGCGGCGGAAGATCTCGCAAAATACCAGTCCGCCAATCAGGCTGAGCACAGTTAAGATCGGGCTGGGCAGATGCGCCAGCGAAAACAGCGCGGCTGCCCAGAGCACGGCATGACGGCTTCGGGTCAGGGTTTCCAACCGCAAGAACAGAAAGGACTGCAGGATAAACTCCTGCTCCAGCGACCAGATCGCGTAACGCCACGACTGTTGCAGCGACAGCGATCGGAAAGGAGCTACGTTGAGTCCCACAAGCCTGGAGATCATCGGCACCGATACGGCCAGCGCCATCCCAGCGGCGAGCGCAACCAACCACGCGCGCGCCGATGGCAGTCCCAATCCCATCTCTCGCCAGGAATAGCTGCCGTCGCCGGCAAATATCAGCAGTGCGATCGCCGCCGCCAGCATCAGAATGATTTTCGCGATACCCTGAGGAGTCCAGATGGAGACCAGGATCAGACCATAAACAACGACGATCTGTGTCCATAACCAGCCGCCGGAAACGACGCTGGCTTTCAGTACGGTCGAGGGTACCAGCAGCGGCGGAAAAGATTTCGACTCGGAAGGCATGGCCGGAATCTATTAAGTGAAGACTTGATACCTAGGATGCTGGAAGGTAGCTTACGGTTCCATGAGTGGCGAAAGTAACCCGAGGATCGTGATCATTGGAGCAGGTTTCGGCGGATTGCGCGCGGCGAGGCATCTTGCTCACCAACCGGTACAGGTCACAGTGGTCGACCGGCGAAACCATCACACATTTCAACCCTTGCTGTACCAGGTTGCGACCGCGGGCCTTTCGCCGGGAGAGATCGCGACTCCGATTCGCTGGATTCTGCGCGGGGACAAAAACATCGAAATTCTGCTCGGCGAGGTTCAGGGATTCGACCTGGAGCGGCGACTGGTTCTGCTCGCCGAAGAAGATGTCCCCTACGATTACCTGATTGTCGCAGCCGGCGCCAGTCATGCCTACTTTGGCCATGATGAGTGGGAACCGTTGGCGCCCGGTTTGAAGACCGTGGAAGACGCCCTGGAGATTCGCCGCCGTGTGTTGTTGGCATTTGAACTGGCGGAACGGGCGGTGGCGTCCGGCGAACCGCATCCCCCGCTGAATTTCGTCGTGGTAGGGGCCGGTCCCACCGGCGTCGAACTTGCCGGCACGCTGGCCGAAATTTCGCGCAAGGCCCTGGAAAACGAGTTCCGCTCGATTGATCCCAAGAAAACGCGCATTATTCTGCTGGAAGGCGGGACGCGCGTGCTGCCCACCTATTCCGAGGACCTTTCCCGAAGTGCGGAACAGCAACTTCGTCACCTTGGCGTCGAAGTCCAGACCTCTGCCATGGTGACCAACATTCAACCAGGGACGGTCTATATTGGCCAGACGCCATTGCCGGCCGCAGTCACGCTGTGGGCGGCGGGAGTTGCGGCGTCTCCGCTTGGCAAGAAACTGGGCGTGCCTACCGACCGCGCCGGTCGTGTCCTGGTGAACTCCGATCTCAGCATCCCGGGCCATCCTGAGATTTTTGTGATCGGCGATCTCGCCGCGCTGAAGGACAAATCCGGGAACTTGCTGCCCGGAGTGGCCCCGGTCGCGATGCAGCAAGGGACTTGGGCTGCAAAAAACATCGTCCGCGATCTTCATCACGAGAGCCGGCAGGATTTTCACTATCACGATAAGGGGAGCTTGGCGACTATTGGCCGTGCAGCCGCGATCGCGCAGTTCGGAAAGGTCCACATCTCGGGATTCATCGCCTGGCTGGCGTGGCTGTTCATTCACATCACGTTCCTGATCGGGTTCCGCAATCGCGTGATCGTGCTGATCCAGTGGGCATGGTCATATCTGACTTATGAACGCAGCGCTCGCCTGATTACCGGCAGCACGGAACTGCCCGGTTGGGATGCCGTCATGCGCCAAGCGATGCAGGCAGGAAGTGTTTCTGCCGATGATCGACCCAAAGTGCGGGAAACCGCCTGAACTCACCCGCTATAATCGAGCTACTTTGAAATCCTTCTGGCTTACTCTGGCCATGGTCCTGGGCCTGGCAGGTGTCGTTTCCGCCCAAACGCAAGTACCGGGCCCCACCGTGCTGGTAGTTCCCTTTGAGAACCGTTCCACGGCTACAGGATTGGAGTGGATTGGAGAGTCATTCCCGGAGCTGCTCGAGGAGCGGCTTTCCTCTCCGACGATGTACGTGCTGGACCGCGAGGACCGGCAGCGCGCTTACGACCGGACGGGGGTCCCAAGCCGGGTCCATCTTTCCCGGGCTACGATCTATCGCATTGCCGAGGAGATGGACGTTGACTATGTTGTGCTGGGAGCTTTCGGTTTCGATGGACGAACATTTTCCGCGACGGCCCGCTTACTCGATATGCATCGCCAGCACTTGCTGCCGGAGGTGACCGAGACGGGTCCGCTTCCCGACCTGATTAATATCGAAACCGCGCTGGCCTGGGACCTGGTACATGCGCTGCGTCCGGATCTATCTAACAGCAAATCGCAGTATGTAGCTGCCGCCGCGCCCATCCGCCTGGATGCATTTGAAAATTACATCCATGGATTGACTGACCCGACCGCTGCCGAACAAATCGGGCATTTTCGCGAGGCCGTGCGCCTGAATCCGGCTTATTCGCGAGCGCTGTTGCAGCTTGGGAAGACTTATTACCGGGAGCGACAATACGAGCAGGCGGTTGCAACGCTGGGCCGAGTTCCTGCGAATGATGCCGCAGCCCGGGAGGCCAATTTTTTTCTGGGCTTATCGGCCTACAGTGCGGGGCAACTTGACCGGGCAGAAACGGCGTTTGCATTTGTAGCCTCACGCCTGCCTTTGACCGAGGTTTATAACAACCTCGGCGTGGTGCAGGACCGGCGCGGGAAAAAGAGCGCCCTCGAGTATTTCCAAAAAGCAGTCGAGGCAGATTCCGCCGAACCTGATTACCATTTCAACCTTGCAGTGGCGCTCTACAAGGCGGGCGATACCAGTGGCGCTTCACGGCAGCTGAAAGAAGTTCTCGCATTACGGCCCACGGATGGAGACGCGAAAAACTTTTACGACAGCATATCCTCCGAGGCCAGCGCGCGACTGACGCAGGCGCCCGTCCCTAGCCGGGTTCCCTCGGAGCGGATCCGCAAAAACTATGATGAAAGAACCTTCCGCCTGCTCGCCCTGAAGATCGAAGCCACTGCCGAACAGCGGATGGCCAAGGCCGACCCGCGAACCCATGCGCGCTACCACGTTGATCGCGGCAATGAACTGCTGACGCGCGGCTTCGTGGCGGAGGCGGAGAAGGAGTTCCGGGAGGCACAATCCCTGGACAACGCGAATCCCGCCGCTCATTCCGGGCTGGCGCGAGTGTATGAAGCCGGCGAAAACCTGATACTTGCCCGGTCAGAGGCGGAAACAGCGTTACGTTTGAGACCCTCCGCCGACGCTTTCCTGGTTCTCGCCCGCCTGGAATTGCGAGACAATAGGATGGAAGCGGCGGTCCAGGACGTGGATCAGGCGCTGCGGCTGGAACCTGCCAATGCCACAGCCCAGTCGCTTAAGCGTGCCCTTGCAGCCAAGCTCGCGGAGAAAGCGCAGCCGCTGCAAAACCGATGAAAATGCCTTCGCGCCTCTTGTGGTTCTTGTCTACGGTGATCCTGGTTTGCCTGCCCGCTCCGGCTGAAATACTGAAAATTTCCGTCAGCGACACCATTCACCCGGTGACGGAAGAGTACATTGCGCGAGCGATCGCGGAGGCTGAGCGCAACAAAGACCAGGCACTTTTGATCGAGCTGAATACTCCGGGCGGACTGCTGGATTCCACGCGCGGGATCATCGAAAAAATTCTTGCCGCTAAGGTGCCCGTCATCATCTATGTCGCGCCGAGCGGACGGCGTGCCGCTTCGGCGGGATTCTTCATCCTCCAGAGCGCCGACGTAGCGGCGATGGCTCCGGGAACCAACACCGGCGCCGCGCACCCGGTCACCCTGACCGGCGGAAAGATCGATGACGTAATGAAGCAGAAGATGGAAAACGATGCGGCGGCCCTGATGCGCTCCGTGGTCGCAAAACGCGGCCGCAACATCGAGATTGCCGAAAGCACGGTGCGCGAGTCCAAATCGTTTACCGAGCAGGAGGCCTTGAAGGATCACCTGATTGACTACGTCGCGTCAAGCCAGGAGGACCTGTTCAAGCAAATGCAGGGCAAGACGGTGAAGCGGTTCGATGGCCAGATCGTAACTATGAACCTGGTCGGGGAGCCGGTGCGGAACTACGAGATGACTCTGAAGCAGCGCATTCTCGCCTTCATCATGGACCCCAACATCGCCTTCATTCTGCTGGCGATCGGAGCATTCGCGCTGTATGCCGAGTTCAATCATCCGGGCGCGGTGGTGCCCGGAACCGTGGGCGTGGTTTTTATCCTGCTCGCGATCTTCGCTCTGAACCTGCTTCCTACGCGTTTTGCCGCAGTGGTACTGATCCTGGCATCGTTTGTTCTGTTCGCTCTGGAGGCAAAGTTTGCCTCACATGGCGTGCTCGGGATCGGCGGTATCGTTACCATGACGTTGGGCGCTCTGCTACTGGTGGATGCCCCTATCCCAGAAATGCGGGTGCATCTGCCGACGGCGCTGGCGGTAAGTATTCCGCTTGGGCTGATCACTGTGTTTCTGATGAACATTGCTCTGAGGGCGCGTCGAAACAAGATCGTCACCGGGGTGCAGGGATTGATTGGAGAAACCGGGATTGCCCAGACATCCTTGTCTCCGGCGGGCAAAGTGTTCGTGCATGGAGAGCTTTGGGACGCGGTCTCCTCAAGTCCGGTGTCTGCCGGGCAGCAGGTCGTGGTACGGAAAGTAAATGACTTGCGATTGCTGGTCGACCCGCTTTCCGTCCCCCAGCCAACCCCAGCTACGCATGCGGTTTGACGTATCTGGGCAGGCACTCCCGTAATGCGTAGTTGTCACCGTTGATGCTGCCCGATTGCGGTACAATCCGCCTCAGGATCAATCCCTTCAAATTGGACATGAGGACATGATGGAACTCGGTTTTGGTTTCACCACCATCGTCATCGCAATCGTCGTTCTTTACCTGATGAGTTCCATTAAGATCCTGGCGGAGTACGAGCGGGGAGTCATCTTCAGGCTGGGCCGGCTGTTGCCTCAGGCCAAGGGGCCAGGCGTGATTCTGGTGTTCGCGCCTGTCGACCGCATGGTTCGAGTGTCATTGCGGCAGGAAGCGCTCGAGGTCCCGCCCCAGGACATCATCACCCGTGACAACGTGACTCTGAAGGTAAATGCGGTGATCTTCCTGCGCGTGATCGAGCCTCGGAAGGCGGTGGTGGAAGTTTCCAACTACGTGTACCAGACTTCGCAATTCGCGCAGACCACGCTGCGGTCGGTGCTGGGCGAGCAGGAACTCGACGAATTGCTGGCACACCGCGAGAAGATCAACCTTCGCCTGCAAAGCATTCTCGACACCCACACCGCGCCCTGGGGCGTGAAGGTGGCGAACGTCGAGGTCAAGCAGGTGGATATGCCGGAGTCAATGCTACGGGCGATGGCGAAACAGGCCGAGGCCGAGCGCGAAAAGCGCTCCAAGATCATTCACGCGGAGGGTGAGTTCTCAGCGGCGCAGAGATTGGTGGATGCCGCCCGGCTGCTGGCAACGGAACCAGTCAGCATTCAACTGCGCTACTTGCAGACTTTGACCGAAATCGGGGTGGAGAAGAATACAACCGTCGTCTTCCCGGTGCCGGTGGACTTCTTCTCCGGAATACAAAAAGTGCTGCAGGCGACAGGAAGGCCGCAGCCCGAGCCTGCCAACAGCTAGCTCTCGAGCGAGGACAGAATGGCTTCATCACAGGACACGGAAATTACACTGGGCACGGGCAAGATGCTGGCCCTGTTTTTTGGGCTGGTTGTGCTCTGTGCCATTTTCTTCGGGATGGGATTTTCACTGGGCAAGAGCACAGCGAAACCCATGATGGCCGAGTCGACGCCCACGACTCCAGTTTCAAACGGAGCGCGGCCGACCGCGATCAAGCCCGCCAACGCTACCTCGAACGATACTGCATTCTATAAACCCGCCGCGCAGAAGGAATCTGAAGCTGCACCAGAGTCAGCGGCGCAAACTACGCCCGCGACGACGGAGGCGAAGCCGCCCGATCCGATGGTGCCGGTTGCGACCAGCGGGTATTTTGTGCAGGTCGCGGCCGTCACCAAGCAGGAGGATGCGCAGGCTCTGGTGGAAGCATTGAAGTCGAAACAGTACCCGGCGTTCGTGGCCGCCAATGCCGGGGCCGACAAACTGTTCCACGTACAGGTGGGGCCTTATGCCGACGTGAAAGATGCGGAGGCCATGCGCGCCAAGCTGGTCAACGATGGGTATAACCCGATCCTGAAGAAGTAGACCGGTTTGAAGGCGGCTAACGGCGGCCCTAGCGGCTGAAGCGCTGCTCTTTCCAGGGGTCGCCGTACATGTGATATCCGTTCTGCTCCCAGAACCCCGCCGCATCCTGTTCAAGTAGCTCAAACCCCCTTACCCACTTCACCGACTTCCAGGCATAGAGATGGGGCACAATCAGCCGCAAGGGGTATCCATGATCGAGCGGCAAGGGCTCGCCATCATGGTGGGTGGCGAGCAGAACATTGTCGTGCAGCAGGTCCGCGAGCGGGACGTTAGCGGTATATCCCTGCTCGGCGTGCACCAGAACATAGGCGGCCTCAGGCTTCGGCTGCGCGCGGCTGAGAAGCTCGCGCAGAGAAACTCCCTTCCAGCGATTGTCGAAGCGACTCCATCGGGTGACGCAGTGGAAGTCGCTCGTCGTCTCAATCTTCGGCAGCTTGTTGAACGCATCCCAACTGAGCTGAAGCGGATTCGCAACCAGACCCCTCAGGCGAAAGTCCCAGGTGGCCGGATCGAATCGCGGCACCGAACCGTAGTGCAGCACCGGCCATTTCAGGGTAAGCGACTGCCCCGGAGGCAGACGCCCCTCGGCCTTCATCCGCTTCTCGCGCTCGCGTCGTTCGTTGCCTTCGAAGAGCATGGGGCCTCTGGGTGATCAGACGCGGGTGCGCCGGGAAAGTTTCAGTTCCTGAGCCAGAGTTCCGAATCTGCACGCGAGGTCCCTCCCCCGCTGGGACTTCTGGATGATGCCAGTCGAGGTGTTTCCCGCATCCGGATGGATTGACATTCATCTATCTACGATTCATCCTCAGTGAATGATTTCCGACCAGATTCTTGATCGTAATCTTCACGCAATCGCCGATCCGGCGCGGCGCAGGATTCTCGAGGCGCTCAAGGAACGCGGAGCTTGCTCGATCGACAGAGAAAGCGGGCTGTGCGCGTCGGACATTGAGGCACGGTTCAACCTGTCACAGCCGACGATCTCCCATCACATGGCCATTCTGACCAAGGCCGGCCTGGTGGAAGCGCGCAAGGTGGGCCAATGGAAGTGGTATCGGAGAAATGAAACTGCACTGGGGAACCTGATCAAGTCGTTAAAGGAAACCCTTTAGCTCCTGATGCTCTGGTTTTGATTGACAGGATGAAATCAGTCTGCGCCGGCAGCCTTGGCTTTTTGTAGCAGCTTGCGGGCTTGCGCGATCAAATCGGCGACTTCGAAGGGTTTCGCCAAGCTGGGAACGTTGTGATCTTGCAGGAATTTTCGTATCTCGGGCTCGGCGACGCTGGAAAAAGTGATCAGAAAGTGCCGCTCCAGACCAGGACGGTTCTCCGCCAGCCAGCGATAGATTTCCGGGGCTGTCCATCCTCCTGGCATTTTGCCATCCACGATCACGGCATCGAACTCATCGCTCCGGAGCCGCGCTTCCGCATCGCTGCGCTTCTTGACTGCGGTAACCTGAGCACCCGCGCCCGCCAATACATCGCGCTCGAACTCCAGCACCGCCTCTTCCTCTTCGACCAGCAAGACGCGACCTTCGAGGGCAAATTCACGCTTGGGAGGCGCCGACACTTCTTCCGCCACCGGCACGCGCTCTGCAGCCGGAAGCTTCACGTCCACGATCGCGCCACCCTCGGGACGGTTATGCGCTGAAATGTCGCCGCCATGTTCCTTGATAATTCCATAGCAGATGCTCAGCCCAAGGCCGGTTCCCTTGCCCACGATCTTGGTGGTGTAGAAGGGATCGAAAATGCGATTGGGCTCCTTGATGCCGGGCCCAGAATCCTCAAAGACGGCATGGACGTTGCCTGCCTCGGCGAACACGCGCACCGACAGGGTGCCACCGGTCCCTTTCTCCAGCATGGCGTCCACGGCATTGTTGATGATGTTCAGGAAAACCTGTTCCAACTGATGCGGATCGGCGGTGACTCCCTGAACATTCGGGTCGTACTCTTTGACCAGTTCGATGTCGTTGACCTTCAAATCGTAATCGCGAAGGGTAAGCGTCTCGTCGAGCACTTTGCGGAGGTCTACCTGCTCCTTCTGCGGTTTGCGCTGGCGGGCAAAGGAAAGCAGGTTCTGCACCACGCGGTGGGTCCGCTGCGCCTGCTTGAACAATTTGCTGACGAAATCTGAGGCCCGGTCCTGCAGACCTTCGCTTTCGAGCAACTGGGCATAGCCGAGAATGGCGGTGAGAGGGTTGTTCAGTTCGTGGGCAACCCCGGCAATCAATTGTCCGACAGCTGACATCTTTTCGCTCTGCAGTAGCTGTTCCTGGGTGCGACGCAGGTCTTCGTAGGCGCGGCAGGTCTCTTCGTACAGACGAACCTTCTCCACGGTGGTGGCAAGTTGCCGGCCAATGGCAACCAGGAGACTTTCATCGTTGCTGGAGTACTCGCGAGACTGGCCGCTGCCGATGCCCATGATGCCGATGGGCTTGTCTTTGCCCCAGAGCAGCACCCAAATCCACGATTGAAAGCCATCGGCGCGGATGAATTCCGACAGCGATTCGGGCAAGTGAGGCAGAAAGTCGGGGGTGATAACTTCGGTGCGCGACTTCATGACGAGATCGCCGAAGTCAGGAAGAGTTACTTCAGAAAACCTGGCGCGGTCGGCGCTGCGCTGGCCCCAGCCTGCGCGGCGGCGGAAGGTGGCCTCGTCCTGGCCTGCCAGGTAGATTGATCCAGTTTCGGCGCCGAGCAGCGAGACCACCTGCCGCAAGGTGAGGTTCAGGATCTCGTCCAGATCAAATGACTGGGTGGCGATGACCGCCATGGCATTCAGGGCATTCAGCTCGCGGTTTCGCCGTCGAATCTCATCTTCGGCGCGCCTCTTTTCGGTCATATCGAGCAGGAACCCTTGATAGCGCTCGATACGCCCGTTCCGGTCGCGGGTTGCAAAGCTGTTCTCCATCGCGGTCAGCAGGGATCCATCCCGCCTGCGCAGCGTGACCTCGAAGTTTCTGACGTAATTGTGCTGCTCGACTTCGCGCCGGAACTCGTCTCGCTTCTCAACCGAGGTATAGATGTGCGAGTCCAGGTTCAAGGCCATCAGCTCGTCGCGGTTCGAGTAGCCCAGCATGCGCATAAAGGCATCATTGCAGTCCAGAAGCTTGCCGTCGGTGGTGGCGACGAATACTCCCTCCTGCATCTGCTCGAATAGAAGACGGTATTTCTCCTCGGCAGCATGGCGATCCGTGGCATCACGAACCACGTGAATGGTCCCCTTCTGAGTGCCGTTCTGCTCGGTGTAAGTCGAGGTCGAAACCATTACAAAGCCACCGAAGCAGGGGTCTGGCCCTTCGTAAAAGGAACTCTCAGCGCCTTTGCAGTAGGGGCAACCCTTCCAATTCGCGTGCTCGCGGGGCAGAACCGATTCGCAAGGATTCCCAACGATGTCACCCGAGGACTGGTTCAGCCGCTGCAGGAGCGAGCGGTTGGCTTTCATGATGTTGAATTCAGCGTCATGCAGCAGTACGACATCCTGGATGGAGTCGAAGGTGTTGCTCCATTGCCGGTGCGACCGCAGAATCTGCTCCACCAGGCGCAGGTTCTCGACCGCCAAACCCAGTTGGTGGGCGCTGGTGGCGAGGAACTCCATATCGTCCGGGGCGTAGGACAGTCTGCGACGGCTGCCCAGGGTGAGCATGCCGATCGGCGACTTCTTTCCCAGCACCGGGACCATCACGATGTGATGAAACTTCTCTTGCTGCAAATACGGTCGCGCACTTTCGACCACCTGCGACACTTTCAAAACCGCAGGAACGCCATCGCGTAAGACGTCGCGATGGGTCTCGTCAATGGCCATGGTCATGCGGTCGCGAAGGAAATTCTGGGACAGTCCAATCTGCTGGGCAATCACCATGTTGCCGTCTTCGAGCAGCCGGAACCATGCCGCTCGCGCCCCCATCAACCTTTGCAGCTCTTCGAGCGCGGTCACCATCATGGGGCCGTGCTGTTGCGCGCGGGTGATGGTTGTAGTCAGCGCGTTGATCACCGAAAGCCGGCGTGTCCGCATCCTGGAATCGTCAAAGACGATCAGCAGCATGCTGACCCCAAGCAGCAGGTCAACCATTAAGTCGTAGCCTGGAGGAAAGACGGCGTTGACCGGAGCCCATTCCAGGTGAATGGACAACAAGGCGAGACTCAAAATCCAGGGCCCGATCTCTGAGCGGGCCCAGCGAAAACGAATCAATTCCGCGGCCGCGGTGAGCGCCAGCAGGCGGTAAGCAGTCTCCAGCGCGACCCGCAGGGCAAAAACATTCGGCCAATAGATCGCGCGCGCCGCGGCATAGACGACCAGAATCAGCGAAATGAGGGCCAGCGGCAGCAGCAGACGCTTGGAATGGGTGTAGACCAGCACGGCGGCGGCGAACAAGCAGATTGCCAGCACAAATTCCGCCTGCGAGATCGCGGTAAGAAGCGGCGTGAGTTGCCCTCTTCCGCCGCTGCGCATGGTCCAGTGGGAAACAAAGTACGCGAGCCAGCCCAGAATCCAGATGAGAAGATAGCGTCCGCGAAAGGTACGGAATACCAATAGGGCAGCGGCCAGCAGAATCAGCGCCGCCGACTCCTGTACCGAGAGCTTAGGGACACCGAGTTCCCCGACCCCGTACCAGCTTCCCCAGAGGTAAATACCCATTGCGATTGTCGGAACCTGTGCTCTTCAGTGATAGCACTTTAACCTTCTGATTCGATCTACTTTCCCTTCTAGAATGATTACTTTCGGAACCTGATGTGTAGGGTAGAATTGGCGATAGACTTACCTTCACATGCCAACTGATCGCATTCTGGTGGTAGACGACGAAGAGCCGATCCGCGAAATTGTCTCCTCGATGTTGACTCTGGCTAACTATAAGTGCAAACAGGCCGGATCCGGCCTGGAAGCGTTGGCGTTGCTGGAGTCGGGCGAAGAGTTCGAGCTTATGCTTTCCGACCTGATGATGGCGGACCTCGACGGCATAGGCTTGCTCGAACGCACCAAGGAAAAGTTCCCCGATATGCCCGTGGTGATGGTTACCGCGGTGCACGACATATCGGTCGCGCTGGCTGCCATACGCAATGGCGCTTATGACTACTTACTGAAGCCGTTTGAGCGCGAGCAGTTGCTGGCCACAGTTCGTCGTGCGCTCGAGAACCGTCGCCTCAAGCTGGAAAATCGCGCGTACCAGACGAACCTGGAAGCCCTGGTCGCGGCCAAGACGGAGCAGGTTCGCAGGGCCATGAGCACCCTGGAACGCTCCTACGACATTACCCTGGAAGCCCTGGGCGACGCGCTCGACTTGAAAGACGCGGAGACCGAGGGCCATTCCAAGCGCGTAACCGCATTCACCATCGCCATCGCACGGGCGATGGGCCTTTCGAAGGACCAGATCGCGGTGATTGCCCGCGGCGCCTTCCTTCATGACATCGGGAAAATGGCGATCCCTGATGCAATTCTTCGCAAGCCAGGCGCCCTTACCCCCGACGAAGTTGCGATCATGCGCGAACACTGTTATCGCGGCTATCAGATGTTGAAGAAGATACCCTTTCTAGCAGAGGCTTCGGAGATTGTTTACTCGCACCAGGAACGTTGGGATGGAACCGGTTATCCGCGGGGACTGAAAGGCGAGGAGATTCCGTTGGGAGCGCGCATGTTCTCGATCGCCGACACGCTGGACGCCATCACCTCGGACCGGCCGTATCGCCCGGCGCAATCACTTACCGCAGCTCGCGAGGAGATCAATCGCTGGTCGGGGCGCCAGTTCGATCCGACCATCGTGAAGGTATTCCTGGATATGCCACCAAATATCTGGGACGATCTGCGGCAGGAAATTAACTCGCAGATTTACCACTTTCCGCTTCCTCCCCCTCCGAAACCTGGGAAACCCGGCCTGGATGGAGGGATAGGCCCTAACCCGCACCCACCATTGGTTTAATGAGGAGGCAGCATTTCCATGCTGCCCCACATCCAACTCTCATAGCACTCAGTCTTTGAATTCCCGAGGGTATGGATATGAGCCGTTTACGGTCTCGTTTGGTTTTGTGTCTGGCAATTCTGTTCGCCGGGATTCCCACGTTCGCCCAGCGCGATGTCAACGGTCCCGCGCCCCCACACAGCATTCCCGAGGGCACAACATTTCTGATCCGCCTCGATGACAAACTGGACACCGCCAAGCTTGAGCAGGGGAAGCATTTCAAGGCGAAGCTGGCGGAAGACCTGGTGGGGCCGGACGGCGCCATCATTCCGCGGGGCAAGCGTGTGATTGGGCACGTAAGTTCGGTAGAGCAGGGCGTACATGCGCGGATGTTGATCAGCTTCGACGAGATCGACACCGGACACGGCAAGATGCCACTGATTGCAACCCTTACCGGCTTGCCCGGCGAGCATGGCGTCAAGCAGCCCGACTCCGAGGGTGAGATTGAGCGCAAAGGCATGAGCAATCGCCACATGATCGAAAGCGTCGCAGTCGGCGCCGGTGTTGGCGCAATTGGCGGAGCCGCAGCCGGCGGTGGCAAGGGCGCAGGGATCGGAGCGGGTGTGGGCGCCGGAGCGGGAGCACTCGCCGGCTATCTCACCGATCGCAATCTGAAACTCGATAAAGGTACGGTCATGGAAGTGAGGCTCGACCACCCGCTGCAAATTCCATATCACTGATTTTCAATAACCGGCATCGTCGTCGCGAGGCCGGTCTCGACGAGAGAAGAGGCACAGACTCGGGTCTGTGCCTCTTCTTTTGGCGGTTCTATTCCGGATCGGTGGGATCGTTGAATAGCACTGTCAGTTTGATACTGCCGTGCCCGAACTGCGGGAAATTAGGCTTGGTCGGATCGGCAGGATCGAGCGTGGATGCGGTGTCGTCCGGCGGGAACAACACCAGCGAGTTGAGGAACGTTAGTAGCGCATTCGAATCTCGAGGGCTAAGAGCCGCATACGCGTTGCGGGTAGCGAGCGCTTCGCCTCCGTGGCGCAGGATCACGTCGTTCAGAGTCATGCTGCGTCCGTCGTGGCCGTAAGGCCCGGTCGAACCCACACCCCATAACGGACGGGTCAGGAACGTGGTTTGTAATGTTCCGTCCCAGTTGCGCTCGTAGAAGTTGGCCCCCAGGTCATGACGCTTGAAATCGGTGAAGATATCTTTCACCACGAAGGAATTTCCCAACGGCAATTTCAGATCGGGATAGCCACTGCCGTCGTTCACGTCCTGATACAGAGTGGCAGCCGTGGCGTACATACTGTTGAACACCCCATTCACCGGATCGTAGTTCGTCTCCACGTCCGCGACTCGGCGGTCATGCTCAATCGTTAGATTGGAGACGTGGCAGGAAGAACAGCCAATCCGGCTAAAGACGACGCGGCCGTGATCGTTCAAGGAATTCTGTTCCCCATGACCAGGCTTGAAGTAGTTCAGCAGGTAGAACTCGAGGTGATCCACCAGTGCCGGATCGATCTCGTTTCCGTTCTGCGGGTCTGGCTGGGGCGGCGCCGTAATCTTGTCTTTTGATCCGTCGAGCACCATGCCCGACGGCGTGACTACACGCCCCCCTGCACTGGCAGAGAGCAGATCGGGATCGGAGGACGCTTCCAGGCCCATCTCGTTATGCAATGCAGTTACGATGAACTCGCGAATGGAGATCATGCTGCCTTCGGCGAAGAAAGGCTTTATCCGCAGGTCGGTATCGACTCCGACCAGCTTCGAGGTGTCCAGCGACCCGTCGCTATTTGCTGTAATGGCCCCGTAGCTGATGCCCTTGCTGCCCAGCTTGAGCGTGACAGAATGCTTTCGCTGCTGGGCCAAGGTGATGGCGAGGTCACGAGTAGCGCGGAGGTCTGTTGTGATTTCGTCGGCAAGCATTTCCTTGAGGCCGAGGCCGAACAGGTGCGGAGCATCCCGGCTATCGGGGCGGGTAACGACGTTTCCTCCTGAACCGGCCGAACCCCGGGGGCGTCCGTGACAGAGTGCGCAACTGTCAGCCAGGCCGGCGGCGATTGCGAGATCGGTGTTGAGGTTTCCGGAGCCGTCGCCTTCATTCGGCCCATGGCCCTGGGCGTGGGTAAATTTCCGCTGGAATAGCTGGCGACCTCGCCGGATGGAGCGGTAGGGATCCCGGTTGATGATGTAAACCGAAGAGTTGGGAGTAAGCACATTTCCCCGGCCCGCTCCGATTTCGTCTGCGAGGGATTTGTTGATGCCCGCTCCCGCCGTGTTGGTCGCCTGGGTGTTGTCAATCATCTGCGACTGTGCCGCGAGCGGCACAAACAGGACTGTGATCGCTAAGGATCCCAGGAATTTCGCTGCTACTGATTGCATGCCCTGCCTCCTTGTCGGTCCATGAGACCTCGGTGAACGGGCAAACAAGCGGCCAATGTTATAAACCTGCAAATCAGAAGTACATCTCGACCTATCTCGTTCAAAATGAATACGAAGCGCGTCGCGTCCCGTGCGCTACGGGGTAGACACACTGGATTTTTCGCGCTCGTTCATGAACCGATCGGTTCTGCGGGCTAGCAGGCTAACCGATCGGTTAACGTGCAAGGGCCCCCAAACGGGGCAAGTTTTCGCTCCGCCCGCGTTCTTGGTACGATTCCTGTTTCCCAGGAGACAAGGCAATGAAATCTCTCTCGATCCTCGCTGTGTGCTGTCTGGCCGTCACACTCACCGTCGCACAGGAGCATCCTGCGGTGACCGCTCAGCCCAACACCGTGTTTGTAGGCGCGGATGGAAAATTCGAAGCCAACCCGGACACCGCACAGCTTCAGTTCAACATCTCGGCACAGGATGAGACGGCTCGGGGAGCTTATGATCGCGCGTCCAAGTCTTCCGAACAAATCCGCCAGATTCTTCGTGCGAACGGCATCGAGCCCAAAGCGGCCGAGATCGGGTACTTTTCTCTGCAGCCCGTTTATGACTACAAGAATCCTAAGCGCAAGCTAGTCGCTTACCGGGTTAATGCGAACGTCTCGCTCAAGCTGAAAGACTTTTCCAAGGTCGCGCCGATCCTTCAGCAACTCGCAGATGCCGACGTGACCGAAACCCAGTCGATTAATTACACGCTGGAAGATATGGACGCGGCGAAGTCCCGGGCGGTACAAGACGCTTACCGGCGAGCACGGGAATCGGCCAACGCGGTAGCCAGCGCAAGCGGGCGTGCCGTCGGAGAGCTTTCGTATGCTTCTGTTGACACCTTTGAAAATATCCGGGTGTTTCAGCCGATGATGAAGCGGGCGCTGCCCATGGGAGCGGCCGCCGAGGCTGCACCGGCCCCTACGGAGGAATTCACGCCGCAAAGCATTTCGGTAACCGCGCACGTAAACGCGATGTTCACATTGCGCTAGTTCCTGGTCGAGGCAGTGGCAGGAACGCGGGCGGCATCGAGGAGAACCTCGCGCTGAATCACCATCTCCACGGTGGTGCCGGAGTCCAGCTTGACGTCGTTTCCGCGCGAGAGCATTGCGATCGCGGTGCCGACCGCGCCGCCAATACCGGCCCCGACCAGCGCGCCTTTGCCGCCGCGGCTGAGGCCTCCGATGACGGCGCCGGTTCCCGCGGTACTGGCCACCGTTCCAATTTTTTCCCCCGTCTGGCTGTCCTGCTGGATTGTCCCCTCTTCGCCTTTCATCTTCGTCTTATCCGCGCCGGGAACATTCTCGAGAGAACCGGGAAGCATAACGGTGTAGCCGCTGGGAAAAATCAGGGTCGTGAAGTGCATCTGCACTTCGGCCCGCCCCTTGATCCGTCCCGCCCGCTGCACGTGCGTAATCTTTCCCTGGACATAGGTGCCGGCAGGGATCAAGACGCGGTCGTTGAGCACGACCGGGAAATTCGTCTCCGCATAAACCGGGTCGCCTTCCTGCGCGCCTTTGGTCGAGATTGCATGTTTAAGAACGAGAGGAACTTTTGTGCCGGCGGGAATGGTGAGTTGCCTGGGCGCGGAATCAGGCGCACTTCCCCGGCTGGTTGTATTTGCTCCAGGATTAGATTGTCCCGCGGCGAGCGAGGCAGATAGCAATAGCAACATCCCCCAGCGCATAGTTCTCTCCCTGGCCCAAGTATACGGGCGGAATCAAGCTAACTTGTAAGTGGGATGCCGGAACGGTTGAGCCGAGATGGTTGCAATCAGCGGGCACGCAGGTTTTGCAGAATATTGCCCATGAACTGCGATTGCAGGCGCTGCGCGCACATCTCGCCGCAAACGTGAAGGGTCCCTTCCTTCTCGGCAATCTTCTCGTCCCAGGGCGCGAGATAGAGCACGGGCTGCTGGAACTGGTCATAGGAGGTCCACATCAGCCACCAACGATCGGAAGAACGCTTGAGCAGGCCACAATTGGGTCCGGCGCATCGGTAGAAACTGACAATCGGGTTCGGGGGGACGAAATTGCTCAACCGCGGTCTCCTGTGGATCGGATGCGGATATTTTAACGGAGACAGGCTCTCTGGTCACTCACTTGTAAATCAGATACTTCTTGCGCACTTCAAGAAATTTCTCTAGTGAGTCGCGCCAGTCGTCAGCGATCCGCCGCGGATCCAGACCCTTCTCAATCGCCTCGTACACAGATTGGCTGACCAGGATATCGCTCATCTTTTCAATGTGGAACTGGTCAGGGTAGAGCTTGTGTAGCGCCGAAGCGAGTTCGATGCCAAGTTCTGGAGCATCGAAAGCATTGCGCTCAATCAAGACGAGGTTGACGCCTCCGCACTTCTGGCCCTTGTAAATGTAATCGCTGGGCGTGAAATCGGCGGCGACGAAACGCACGCCGGAAATATTGCGAGCGTTCAGATAAGCGGCAAGCTGGCGGCCTTCGATCCAGGGTGCGCCCAGCAATTCGAACGGGGTGTCGGTGCCGCGGCCAACGGAAACATTCGTGCCTTCAACCAACCCTACGCCCGGGTACAGCGTGGCCTGATTCAAACTACGCAGATTGGGAGACGGGTTGATCCACGCGACCCCAGTAGAATCGAGCCAATCGCCGCGCATCCATCCTTCCATAGGGACTACGGTCAGCTTGGCATTGATATGGCGTTCGGCGTTGTACATCTGCGCAAGTTCGCCCATGGTCATTCCATGACGCACAGGCACCGAGCTATAGGTAACGTAGCTTTCGCGTCCTGGATCGGCGACCGGACCCTGCACAAACGAGCCGGTGATGGGATTGGGACGATCCAGGACGAACACTTCAATTCCAGCCTTCGCCGCCCCTTCCAAAAAATATGCCATCGCGGTTTCGTAAGTATAGAAACGTGTGCCAACGTTCTGGATATCAATCACGACCGCATCCAAGTTACGCAGAACGTCCGGGGAAGGCCGACGCGCAGCGTCGGTCGCGCCATAAACACTGTAAACAGGAACGCCAGTCGCTGCGTCTCTGGTGTCGCCCAGGTGCGTGGTATCAAGGGTGCCGGTGACGCCGTGTTCGGGGCTGAAGACAGCGTCCAGGGAGATGCCGGGCGCATGCGCAAGCACGTCAATGGTGCGATTGCCCTGCGAGTCAACGCCAGTCTGATTGGTAAGAACGCCGATTCGCCTCTTTTCGCTGGAGCCCCGAAGCAGGCTGAAGTTGTTAGCCTCGAGCATGTCGATTCCAAGCCTTAGTGACCCATTGCGCGAGGAAATGCGACGCGCGGCGGTTTGCGCTTCGTTGTAGCCGGTGATGTTTTTCCAGCGCAACTCGTCTTTTTCCGCCAAGGTGAGGGGAAGCGCAGCCGCAACCGCAGTGGCAATTTTGGAGCGCAGAGCCACGGCGCTTCCCTTCCCGCGCGGGTGGACGGCATTGCTGAGAATGATCAGGTAAGTGCGCGTGGTGGGATCGATCCAAAGCGAGGTGCCGGTGAACCCGGTATGACCAAAGGATCCGACCGGCAGCAGATCGCCGCGATTAGTAGAGAACGGAGTATCAATGTCCCAACCGAAGCCACGCAAGTTTGGTGAAGTCGGCGGCTGCTGTGGGGTTGTCATCTTCTCGATCATCTGCGATGGCAGGATAGAACTTCCGTTCAGAAGTGCCTGCGCAAATTTGGAGAGATCATCGGCGGTGGAAAACAGGCCGGCATGCCCCGCAACCCCACCCATCCGGCGTGCGGTTGGATCGTGTACCACTCCGCGCAGCATGAGTTCGTGCTCGTCGTATTGGGTTGGCGCAATCCTGGCGCGCCATGCCGCGGGCGGCAGGAAACGAGTGTGGGTCATCTTCAACGGCCTGAAAATATTTTTTTCGCAGTAAGCATCGAGGGGCGTTCCGGAGACACGCTCGACCAAAGCGCCCAGCACGATGAAATTTAGGTCGCTGTACTTGAATTGCGAGCCGGGAGGAAACACCGGCGTCTCGGCATATGCCAGACGCAAGCCTGTGTCTTTGCCCTCCCAGGGTTGGACCAGGTCAAGATCCTCGCGCAGGCCCGAATAATGAGTCAGAAGTTCGCGGATAGTGACGTTGTCTTTGTCGTTTTGCGCGAACTCCGGAATGTACTTGGAAACTGGCTCATTCACCCGAATTTTGCCCGCGTCCACCAACTGCATGACAGCGGTGGTGGTCGCGATGACCTTGGTGAGAGAAGCGAGATCGAAGACTGTATCGAGCGTCATCGGCTCGCGTCGGGGTTCCAGCGCGCGGTTGCCGATCGCTTTACGATAGACGATTTGCCCGTTGTGCCATACCAGCACCACGGCTCCTGGAACCTGCCTGCTATGAATCGCGTCCTGAACGATGGGATCAATGACGTTCAGTCGTGAATCGGCCAGCGGCGACTTCACTGCCATGGCAAAGCTGGAAAGACACGCGGCGAGACACACCACTGCTGTAAGCCGGAAGCGAAAAAAACCGATCACTGAAATGATCTCAACGATGTTTCGAATTTACACAAGCGGGATGCGGCGAACAAGGAAGGGGAACCCAGGAAGAAACTTATGTAATCGGGGCCTGCGCCTGGCGCGCCTGTTGCACCATCTCGACCAGGACCTTCCTGGTGGAGGAAGGGTCGGTGACTTCTCGCAGGAATGCAATGCGCGCCCCGCGCATGCCCTGATCGCTTTTCAACCGGACATTGAACCCAAGTCGGTCAACGGAAACCATGGTGGCCTCTTGAGCTGCAATGCCGGCAAACGCACGGGCCAGGAGCAACAGCGAGTCACTGTGATCGGCGTTCATATGCTCGAGGATTCCGGCAGCGGAGTCGGCCAGAGGATCCGGCTTTGCTTGGGTATAGTCGATCGCCGCAACCCATCCCATCACTCCAAAACCTCCGACATAGTACACGTCCACCACTTCCATTCGATAGAAAGCAAAGTCCTCAAAGTCGACCCAATACCTGCTGTTTTCATACCGGGCGAGGTAGAGCTTGCGCGCGTTCGCCAGCTCAGAAGTTTCGGAAATGGGAAGAACATTTCCGAGCACCGTGACTCGGGACGCACCCAGCGGATCTCCACTGGCATCCGGTTGAGAAACGAGAAGACTGGCGCGGGCATCGCCTTTTAAATTTTGCGTGTGCATTGCCATGGTGCTGATCAGGAAAATTGGTCTGCCGTTATCATCCAACGCATAAGGCATGATCGAACCGAAGGGAAATCCCGCCTGCTTGCGGGAAAGAGTCGACAGACTGCCGATGCGCTCCACGCTAAGCAGGGTGCGCGCGCGCTCGGCGAACGACGGCTCCGGGATTGCAACCTGATCTGCAGGTACAGCGGTTCCCGCATGCTTTCCAAGTGGAGATGACATGCGCGCATTCTACCGGAATATCAGGTCCCAGCCAGGGCCCGAAAGCGTCACTTACATGTCCCTGTGGCAGATAAGCAAGGAGTAAGCAGGTCGCCGGAAGGAGCGGATCGAAAATTTGGACCTACTGGCTCCGTGTAGCAGCTTGGCGCTCTTCGGGCGTCATCTGCCGCCACAGAACTTCCAGGTCGCGCTGAATTCGATCGTTGTTAGGTTCAAGATGCAGCGCCCGAGCGAAGGAACGATAGGCGTTCGGGAGATTGCGATCGAGACAATGGCCTGTCGCATACATGGTACCGATCATGCTCAGGGCACGGGCATTGCCGTGGCCTGCGGCCGTCCGAAGGTTCTTCTCGGCGCGGTCGCAGCTGGCAGGAACCCCGTTGCCGTAGAGATATTTTTCGCCCTCGGATACCAATTGCTCATCACCGGAAGGCTGCGGTGAAGCGGGGACTGGCTTGGTCGCGGCGCTACGAACCGGCTTGGCGGGGGGTGGAGACTTTGGGGGTGGAGTCGCATCCGCTTTTTCCGCGGGAGTAACATCCGGTTCTTTTTCGGGGTTCGGCGTGACGCTGGCCAGATCCTGTTCCGTTTTGTTTTCGACCGGCTTCACAGGGGAAGAATTCTCTGCTTTGAGCGGCACATCATCGGATCTGGTCATGTGCGCCTCGTCGGAGGACGGTTTTACCGGGGGCTCGGCCGAGGACGATGTCTCATTTGTGGGGGGCGGCAAGGGCTGAGCCGGAGCGGGCGCATTATGGGCCCCACTGAACACGGGCGCTTGCGCCGGGTGCGATGAACTCGCACCGCTCCAGGGAAACCCGTCTCGACTCCAGCGCCAGTAGACAAGGCCGCCGGCAATCACCAGCAGCAGAAACGCTAGCAGCATCCGCTTTCCGCCGCTGTGCGACTCTTCGTCTTCCAGCAGGTATTGAACGTCGCTGCGGGCGGGCGAGTCCGCCAGCCCCAGGAACGACGGACCACTCACAGGCGAGGTTTCGGCGGGTGGAGGGGCCGGAGCCTTGGGAGCGGGGGGCGGGGTTTCCGTCACCACGGTTGATTGTTCACGCCCAACCACCTTGCGCGGCGGCACTGGAGCCGGACGCAGTGAGGCGCCGCACATTCCGCAGAAGCGGTAATTGTCGCGATTGTCGTACCCGCACTCGGGACAACGAACTGGCATGGGGTCTGGCATTTACTATACTGTTTTAGATGGTGAATTTCCCACTCCTGTTGGCGCGAACCGCTGGCCCGCAACTTTACACCTTAGCGGTCAACGTGTTACCCTCAATGACGTTACTAAGAAAATTGAAAAATTGACGACAGGAGTGCACCAGGTTAGTGCTAGCCAGAGAGCAAAAACAATCCCTCATTGATCATTATCGTACGCATCCCACTGACACGGGCAGCCCGGAAGTGCAGATTGCACTTTTGAGCGAACGTATTGGTCAACTGACGGAACACTTCAAAACGCACCAGAAGGATCACGGCTCACGACGTGGGCTGCTGATGCTGGTCAGCAAGCGTCGCCGCCTGCTGGACTATCTGAAGCAGTACGATTCCGAGCGCTACAAAGGCGTGGTTCAGAAACTCGGCCTTCGCAAGTAGGTTCGTCGATCTGTTCCCCTGCAGAGTTGCAACTCATCGGAACCGCTGTGTGACCGCACAGCTAGCGTGAGGAAATCACCGAAGGTGTGTTTCCGGCCATCAGTCCACGAACTCTGGTATTGCGATGCATCACGTGCATTCTGTTTGAACCGGCACGCGCGTGCCCTCCTGCCTCGAAGGAAAAACACATGAAACAAGAAGTCTCCGTTGAACTCGCCGGCGGCAAACGCCTGTCTTTTGAAACCGGAAAATTAGCCAAGCAGGCTCATGGATCCACCGTGGTCCGCATGGGCGATAACGTCATTCTTGCAACCGCCGTCGCCAATGCCGATCCGCGCGAGGGAATCGATTTCTTCCCTCTTACCGTGGATTACCGCGAGTACACCTACGCCGGCGGACGCATTCCCGGCGGGTTCATCAAGCGAGAAGGCCGCCCCAGCGAGCGTGAAATCCTGACGAGCCGGCAAATCGATCGCCCGATCCGGCCCTTGTTCCCCGACGGATTTCGCTGTGAAACCCAGGTCATCGCGTTCGTGCTCTCGGCAGATACGGAAAATGATCCAGACGTGGCCGGCATCAATGGCGCATCGGCTGCGCTCACGATTTCAGATATTCCCTTCATGGGGCCGATCGGCGCGGTGCGGGTGGGACTGGTCAACGGGCAGTTCATCATCAATCCTACCTACAGCGAGATGCGCGACAGCCTGCTCAACATCATGGTTGTGGGCACCGCCGACGGCATCGTGATGATCGAGTCCGGCGCCAAGGAAGTCAAAGAAGAAACCGTCGTCGATGCCATTGAGTTCGCACACGCCGAGATCAAGAAAATCTGTGCAGCCATCAATGAACTGCGCGACAAGGCGGGGAAACCCAAGCGCACCGTCACTCCTCCGGAATTTGACCAGGCATATTACGACGACCTGAAGAACCGAATCGGGGCCGACCTGGCGGACCGCCTCGACACCGAGAAGCACCCGAAGGCCGAAAGCTACGCGCTGGTGAAGGAACTTCGCAAGAGCCTGGTGGCAGCCCTTCCCGAAGAGGACGAACCCGCCCAGGAAAAACTGAAAACCTATTACGAGATTCTGCGGGAACGCATTTTCCGCGACGAAGTCATCAAGAAGAAACGGCGTCCAGATGGACGAGCGTTCGATGAAATCCGCCCCATCTGGGTGGAAGTGGGCGTGTTGCCCCGTACCCATGGCTCGGCCATCTTCACCCGCGGCGAAACGCAGGCCCTGGTCACAACCACTCTGGGCACCAGCGATGACATGCAGCGCCTGGAGGTATTCGAAGGCGAGGCCAAGAAGCGCTTTATGTTGCACTACAACTTCCCGCCATTCTCGGTGGGCGAAGTTGCATTTCTGCGCGGTGCAGGCCGCCGCGAGATCGGGCACGGGGCCCTGGCCGAGCGCGCCGTTTCAGCGGCGTTGCCGGGCGAGGAGACTTGGCCGTATGCGATGCGCGTGGTTTCCGACATCCTGGAATCCAACGGATCATCGTCCATGGCCACGGTCTGTGGAGCCTCGCTGGCGTTGATGGATGCTGGTGTGCCGCTCAAATCTCCGGTGGCTGGCGTAGCCATGGGACTGGTGAAGGAAGGCGACCAGTACGCAATCCTCACCGACATTGCCGGCGCGGAAGATCATTACGGCGACATGGACTTCAAAGTTGCCGGCACCAAAGACGGCATCACTGCCCTGCAGATGGACATCAAGGTCAGCGGCATCACGGCGCAGATCATGCGCGAGGCCTTGGCGCAAGCCCAGCGGGGGCGGTTGTTCATTCTTGACAAGATGAACGAAGTGCTCTCCGAGCCGCGCACCAAGGTTTCCGCTTATGCACCTCGCTTCTATACCTTGACGATTCCGACGGACAAGATTCGTGACCTGATCGGACCCGGCGGAAAGATGATCCGCAGCATCATTGACCAGACCGGCGTCAAGATTGATGTGGACGATACGGGCAAGGTCAACGTCTCGTCCAACGATGAGAACTCCGCTGCCAAGGCGCTGCAGTTGATCGGCGAGATCACAGCCACCGCCGAAGTTGGAAAAACCTACTTAGGCAAGGTAACCCGGCTAGCGGACTTTGGCGCCTTCGTCGAGATTCTTCCCGGCACCGATGGCCTGCTTCATATCAGCGAAGTTGCCGAGCATCGCATCAAGGATGTTCGCGACGAGTTAAAAGAAGGCGATCAGGTGCTGGTCAAGGTGCTGGCGGTTGAAGGCAATCGCATCCGACTGTCCCGCAAGGCCATTCTCAAGGAGCAGCGGGCGAAGATGGGCGGCGGCGCTCCCGAAGGCGGCGCGGAGATCGAACCATCAGCTGCGGCGGCACCTGCCATGACCATTGAAGGCGGCGCCGAGTTCGACGATGACGAACCCAATTTCAATCGCGACCAGCCCCAGGGCGCTCCCGTTGCAGAACGTGGCCCGAGCGGAGATCGAGGCGATCGAGGCGGTCGAGGCGGACGTCCTGGCGGTGGCGGCGGTGGCGGGCGACGTCGTCGCGGACCTGGCGGCCGTGGGAGTCACGGTGGCCATGGTGGCGGACGTCACTAAGCAGCATTGAAGATGCAAGGCCGCGATCGATTCGCGGCCTTTTTTTCCCCAGGTACTTAGCGCCGTTCCCCGCTGTGCTGCCGGAAATACTGGATGCCCTGCTCCACTTGCGCCTGCGCCTGGTGGGTGTATTCCAGTGCTTTGGTGCGATGCCCGCCCTTGTTCGGAGTGGCTTTCTCGAGTTCCTCTTCCGCTTGACGTAAGTGCTCAAGGGCGGCTGCCATATGCGGCTCGGTGCCGGCATTGTTGGCCGCCATCTGATCGGCCCTATGCTCGGCCTGCTGTTCTCCGCGTGATTCCTGCGAGAGCAGATGCGCCGGTTGCAATGCGAGTCCCAAGCCGACGATTCCTGCCGCAATCGTGAATCCCAGTTTCGATTTCATAGTTCTCTCCTTTGTTGTCTCATGTGCCGTGGCGCATTTGAAGATACAAGGCAGCCGTCGTGAGTTGCCTGAGCTGAGTACAGGGAGAGAAAAAGGCCGCAAGCAGAGCTGCGGCCCCAGGAAGCGATTACTTTACTCGTTCTGCGATGGTCAAAATCCAGCCTTCGGGATCCTCAAAGGCGAATTCCCGCATACCATAAAACTGTGTCTTCAACGGCATAACGATTTTGGCACCGCGGCTCTGAACCCGGCCGAGTACCTCCTCGATCCCCTCCACTTCCAGGAACAACGTTAGAGTCCCGCCGATAGGACGAGCTACCAGCGGCGGATAGTCTTCACCAACTGTTTTCCTGTCATTGAAGAAAATCTCCACCGGTCCACCGGTAACCGAGCCGAAGACATAGGGAGGCTGCTCGGGCACAGTCATTCCAATATCAAAGCCAAGCACCGTGTGGTAGAAGTTGAGGCTGGCTGCGACGTCGTTGACAACAAGGTTTGGGGTCAATTTCTGGTACTTCATTGCATCTCCTCGAATTTAGAGGCGGACGTGTTTGAGAGAAGCGCACGCACACCTCGAGTGTGCTCGCAACTCCTCCATCCGCGATCCTTGCGAGGAGGAACGCAGGTAAGGCCCCCTCATTTTTTCTGGCGCCTGGCGGCGCGCGAGGACCTGCGAGGTACGGCAGGAGGATAGCACAGTCCCGCTGCGTTCAGCACGCGAGTAGCCAGGCTGGGCCGGAACTCGCACGTGACCGTGATCACTGCGCATTGCGGGGATGACTTCTAAGCTGGGGGAAATGGGAGGTCATCATGAGCTCATCCATTCATCGCGCAATTACCCTGGGTACGGGGACCGCGGTTTGGGGTACCGCGCTGTATACCTTGTGGCGCCACCTGCCGGCGCGAGAAAAATCCGCGCATAAAATCGCCGACCGGTCATTCCTGCTGGGATTGTTTTTATTTCCGCTGGCCATGGACCGCTTCGGTCACATGCCACGTTAGGCCGCGGCTCTACGCTCGCACCGCCGTGGGAACGGCCTTCTTGGGGAAAATCTCTCCAATTCTTCGGATCTGCGCACCCACGCCGCGCAGCTTCTCCTCGATATGCTCGTAGCCACGGTCAATGTGGTAGACGCGGTCCACAATGGTCTCGCCGTCGGCAACCAGCGCAGCCAGCACCAGCGAAGCCGACGCCCGCAAGTCGGAAGCCAGCACCGCCGCCGCGCTCAGGGGAGTCTTCCCTTTCACGATGGCGCGGTGGCCTTCGATCTTGATATTGGCTCCCATGCGCACCAATTCCTGCGCGTGCATGAAGCGGTTCTCGAAGATATTCTCCGTGACTACCGAAGCGCCGTCGGCTTGAGTGGCCAGCACCATGTACTGCGCCTGCATATCGGTGGGAAATCCTGGATATTCCTCGGTGGTAACGTCGACGGCTTTCAAAGGAAAGTCGCCCATAACGCGCACGGAATCCCCGGCTGAAGCTGTCCGCACGCCGGCGTCGGCAAGCTTCTGCAGCAGAACGCCAAGATGGCGCGGTTCACATCCCACTACGTTGAGGTCCCCACCGGTCAAAGCTCCCGCGATCACAAAAGTGCCGGCCTCGATGCGGTCGGGAATAATGCGATGGCGGGCGCCACGCAGTTTGGCAACTCCCTTGACACGAATGGTCGAAGTACCCGCTCCTTCTATGCGAGCTCCCATCTTGTTGAGTAGATCGGCAAGATCGGCGACTTCGGGTTCACGCGCGCAATTCTGCAGAACCGTCTCGCCCTCGGCGAGGGTGGCAGCCATTAGAAGGTCTTCGGTTCCGGTGACGGTAATCTTGTCGAAAACGATTTCAGCTCCCCGCAACCGGTCTGCGGAAGCTTCAATGTAGCCATGCTGCTGAGTAATGGTCGCACCCAGGCTCTCAAGGCCCTTCACGTGAAGATCGATGGGACGGGCTCCAATGGCGCATCCGCCGGGCAGAGAGACTCGGGCGCGCCCGCAACGAGCCACTAACGGTCCCAGCACCAGCGAGGAGGCCCGCATCTGCTTGACCAGATCATAGGAAGCTTCGGGCGTGGTCAGAGTGCGGCAGCAGATCGTGGTTCGGTGCTGAGCTTTTCCATAGCCCAGTTCCACCTCGGCACCCATCGCCGCCAGCAGCTTGCGCGTGGTTTCGATGTCGCGCACCTGCGGGATATTTTCCAGAATGATGGGTTCATCGGTAAGAATGGCCGCAGCCATCGCTGGCAGAGCCGCGTTTTTTGCTCCGCTCACACGAATGGTGCCGAGCAGCGGGTTGCCGCCGCGAATCACGAATTTATCCATGTCAAGATACTGCCTTAAATATGTCCCAAGACCAATCCTATCTGCGGCGCCGGACTATTGTAACGAGGAACCGCTCATGACGCCCTCACTTCGGTTACTCGGAAGTCCACGCCCTAGGTACGGCCGCCTTTCTGGCGGTTCAGGGACGAGTTTAACGATGCCCGTTCGATGGCCTGCCGTACGTGCCCGTGGCTGGACTTCAGCGCCCGCTGCGCAGTTTGCCGGTCGACCGCAGTCCGGACCATGACCAAGGCTACTGGAACGCTGTTTCCCGCGCTCTTCAAGGCCTTCTCCGCCGCCGGGCGCGAAAGCCCCGACGCCCGCTCCAGAATGGTGATGCCGCGATCCAGCAACTTGCTGTTCTTTCGATGCAGATTGACCATCAAGTTGCCATACACGTATCCCAATCGTGTCATGGCGCCGCTGGACAACATATTCAGCACCATCTTCTCGGCGGTTCCGGCTTTCATCCTGCTGGAACCCGCGATGACCTCAGGGCCGACCTCCACCAGCACGGTCAGGTCCGCAACCCGCTCCAGGGCCGAGTGTGGATTGCAGGTTACGGCGATGGTTTTCGCGCCGCGGCGGCGAGCGTATTCGAGAGCGGCGATCGTGAATGGAGTTCTCCCGCTGGCCGCAATTCCCACAACGATGTCGTTCTTACTGATCTTCCGCTTTGCCATTTCCCGCGAGCCCAGGCTGCGGGAATCTTCACTCGCTTCCACGGCAGTGTGCAACGCACGCGTGCCCCCGGCAATCACGAACTGTACCAGCTTTGGATCCACTCCAAACGTCGGAGGACATTCGGAGGCGTCCAACGCACCCAGGCGGCCGCTGGTGCCAGTCCCAACGTAGATCAGGCGCCCTCGTTTCCGGATTCCCTCGGCAATCCAGTCGATCGCCTGGGCGATTTGTGGCAAGGCTCTTCGAACCGCTCCGGCTACTTTGCCGTCTTCCCGGTTGATAATGCGGGCAATCTCCAACGAGGGCTTGCAATCCAGGTCGGCAGACGAGAAATTCGTTCCTTCGGTCGGCAGGCGCCCCAGATTTTCCTTGCGCCGCTTCAACGGACTGGCTCCAGCGCTTCCATGACAGCGTCGTGAACGCGAGGACGAATTTGCTTGATGAGTTGATTACGGCAGTCCGGCCAGGTGCGATTGGTCAGAAAGGTAATTGACACTTGCCGCTCGGGGTCAATCCACAGCGACGTGCCGCTGTAGCCAAGGTGACCGAATGACGAGGTGGAAAAATAACGTCCGGACTGAGAAGGTGGGGATGGTGTGTCCCATCCAAGAGCCCGGCTGCTGCCGGGTGGAGTTGATTCGCGCCGGATGAATCTGGCGATTGTCTGCGGACGGACTATGGGCAACCCTCCATGCAGCATGCATTGCGCGAATCTGGCCACGTCCTCGGCCGTCGCGAACACGCCCGCATGTCCGGCCACGCCTCCCATCACACTGGCGTTTTCATCCTGCACTTCTCCCTGGATCACGCGATGCCGAAAAGTCTGGTCATCCGCCGTGGGGACAATCGAGGTTCGCAATGCGGCGGCAGGATTGAAAGTTGTATGCGCCATTCCGAGCGGCCCAAACACCTCGCGCTGACAAAATTGATTGAGCGGTTCGTCGGCAAGACGCTCCAAGGCGATACCCAGCAAGATAAAACCGATATCACTGTAGATAGCATGGGTCCCGGGATCGGCGCTGAGCGGCGTCGCGAAGGCCTCGCGCAGCAGCTCTGCCCGGTCGCCACAGCGCAGAAACAACTTCTCATAGGCGGGCAGGCCTGATGAGTGCGCCAGCAGCAATCTCAGTGTGACCTGGTTTCGTCGCGGATCGTCCCCTGCAAACTCAGGCACGATGGATGACAGCGGCGTATCGAGATCCAGCACGCCGCGTTCATACAGAACCATCGCCATCGCCGTAGTGGCGATAACCTTGGAAACCGACGCCAGGTCGAAGATGCTCTCCGCCGAGAGTGGGCTCGAAGCCGGGTCGTAGGTGAACGATCCAAACCCTTTCAGGGCGACCAGTCCGGTCGCGGAGGTCACCGCCAGCGCGGCAGCAGGAAAGGCGTGTTCCTGGATTGCTTGCTGAACGATGTCGAAAGCTACGGCAAAAACAGAATTCTGCTGTGCATAGTCAGTAACGGAAAAAGAGGCAGAAGTCACAAGTGGCGAAGCGGTCCTCGGCTCAATCTATAGCAAAGTTCCGGACCAGGGTAAAGCTGAGGGAACAATTGTCAACACCGCGTCAATCTACGTCCCGGGTTTGCTGCGTAAGAAATGACAAAGCCTGGCCGTAACTTACACGGAGAAATGGTGTCTAACGGAGTAGGCACGGGGAGGTGAAGATGGACACGAATTACGTATTTATGTGCGGCATGGTGTGGTGCCAGTTCGGTGAGCAGGAAGCCGGTCGTGAATTGATTGCGGCCCTGCAGTCCACCGACCCCGCCCTGCGCATTCTCGCGCGAACCATGTTGGACCAGGCGCGCGGTTCGAAAGAACTTCTCGGGCAGGCCCTGGCCGACCGCACCATCTCTCCCGCCGACGCTGGCCTGTGTTCTTTCGGAGAGTTCAGCGGGGGTCGAATCGAGCATCTGGTCGCGGGAATGTGGCTTCCTCCTGCGTCATCGTAGAGCGTTGCGTCGTCGCAGCCGAGCGGGAATTAAGAATGCCCTGCGGCTCAAACCAGTGCCGCAGGGCCCGCCACGGCCTCCTGTCGTGACGAAAAATCCAACCAACTTGTCCCCTCAACCCTGTTATTGATATCGTGTCCGCTCTGCTGACTTGTGTACGTGGGCGCCTGCGAAACGGATTTCCAATCCGTGAGGCACGCTTAAGACGTACTGGAGATGGAGCGAAGTCGATTGCTGAGTGAGCTGCCAACTGGAGCGGTCGGTGATACTGCCCTGCTGTCGGCGGTCCGCTCTGGCGACCAGGGCGCGATGGCTTCACTCTACGACCGGTATTCCGGGATCATCTACGCCGTTGCCCTGCGCGTGTTGCGGGACACGGGCGCGGCTGAAGATATTTTGCAGGAAGTGTTCATGCAGTTATGGCGCAATCCGGCCCTGTTCGATGCCAGCCGCGGAAACCTCGCGGCGTGGCTGGCGGTGATTGCACGAAACCGCTCGATCGATGCTTTGCGGAAGCGCCATCCGGAAAGCGATCTCGAAGACTGCATTCTCTCCGTCGAGCCCGACCTGGCAGGCGATGCCGAGCGCTCGCGGGCCATGGAGAGAGTCCGCGGCGTAATGGGAGAAATGCCTTCCCCCCAGCGTTCCGCGCTGGAAATGGCGTATTTCGAGGGTATGAGTCATACCGAGATCGCACAAAAAACCGGCGAACCCCTGGGAACGGTTAAGACCAGGATCCGCGCCGGGCTTCTGGCTTTACGCAAGGCTTTCGCATGAGTACGCACGAACAATTCGCCGACGACCTCGCTCTCTATGCTCTGGGTGTGCTGGAGGGAGAGGGGCGGAGTGCGATGGAAGGGCATCTGCGGGAATGCCCGGCATGCAGCACGGAACTGCAACGGTTGAGGGGAGACATGTCTTTAATGGCGCTGTCGGCGCTGGGGCCGAAACCGCCGCAGCGAAGCCGGCAACGGCTGCTTGACGCCATGGCCCGCGAACCGCGCCAGGCTCAGGCGCTTCGAACGCGTCACTGGTGGAGTTTTGTGCCGTGGCTCGCAGCGGCGACGCTGGCGATCATAGCGGTGGGCTTCTGGCTTCAGAATCGCAATCTGCGCGAGAGCATCGCTCGTCTGGAAAATCAGGCTGCTCAGCAGCAAGCACAATTGCAGCGCGCCCGCGAGGTGGTCGAAACCCTTACCGCTTCCGACGCTCTCCGCATTACCGTAGTGGCTGCGAACGCTCCGCCCCAACCGCAAGGCAAAGCCATCTATGTTCGAGACCGCTCCAGCCTGATCTTCCTGGCCAGCAACATGCCGAAGTTGCCGCCGGAAAAAGCATACGAGCTGTGGCTCATCCCCACCAGCGGAGCGCCGATTCCAGCAGGAGTATTTAAGCCGGATGCCCGCGGCAGCGCGCAGGTGATCGAGCCGCCGCTGCCGGCGGGCGTGGAAGCCAAGACGTTCGCCATCACGATTGAACCCGAGCAAGGTTCCTCCACTCCTACCATGCCGGTCGTGATGGTGGGGGCCGGAGGCTGAGTCCGTGCAGCGCGAAGTTGGATGCGACTAACCTTCCATCGTGGAGACGTCCCCGGTGTCGGTTCCGGTCTCCTTGGCCTTCAGGAAGCGACGCAAGATCTTCCCTGAACGCGTCTTGGGTAGTGCGGTCACGAACTCAAGCGCCGAGGGAGTCGCAATAGGCCCCAGTTCCCGCCTGACATGTTCGATCAATGCCGCCGACAGGGCCTCGGAGGGCGCATAATCGGCGCGCGTTTGAATGAACACCTTGATGCTTTCGCCCTTCAGCGGATCGGGGATTCCGATTGCCGCAGCCTCCGCCACCGCTGGATGCGACACGAGCGCGCTCTCCACTTCTGCCGTGCCAATCCGGTGCCCGGCAACATTGAGGACGTCATCGGCGCGACCGAGCACCGTGATGTATCCATCTTTGTCTTTGACCGCAACATCGCCGGTCACGTAGCAACCGGGGATCTGTTGCCAATCTCGCTCATAGCGCGCCGGGTTGCGCCACACCGTGCGCAGCATGCAAGGATACGGACGTTTCAAAACCAGGCGTCCACCAACGCCGGCGGGAGTTGGCCGGCCCTCCTCGTCAACGACGTCCGCCTCACAGCCCGGCAACGACACGCCGGCCTTTCCGGGGCGCATGGCCATCGAAGGAGGGGTGCCCAGCGCCGGGCCGCCTAGCTCGGTCTGCCACCAGTTGTCCACAACATATCCCCACGCGCCATCCCCGGCCAGATGAGTTTGCGCCCAGCGCCAGGCTTCCGGGTTCAAGGGCTCTCCGGCGCAGGCGATGAATTTCAGGCTGGTGAGGTCATGTCCTGCGGGAAACTTTTCTCCGTAGCGCATAAACATGCGCAGGGCGGTGGGAGCGGTAAACATCTTGCTGACACCGTAACGCTCGACGATCTCCCATGCCGTACCGGGATTGGGAAAGTCAATCGCGCCCTCGCGGAACAGCGTGGTCACGCCCGCACACAGCGGCGCGTACACGATATAGGAATGGCCCACGATCCACCCGATATCGGAGGTGCACCAGAAGATGTCCCGGTCGTTGATGTCGTAAAAGGTCTCCAGATAGTAGGTGGTGGCCACCATGTATCCGCCGTGGACGTGCACCACTCCCTTGGGCTTGCCGGTGGAACCGGAGGTGTAGAGAAGGAACAGGGGGTCTTCGGCGTCCATCTCTTCCGCAGGACAGTCGGGCGGAAATTTCATCAAGTCGGCAAAATCGATTTCACGTTTGCTGGAAATCTCGGCGGCGCGCCGGGAATAGACCACCACTTTCTCCACGAAATCGAGGCCATCCACCGCCTCGTCCACGATAGGCTTCAAGGCCACGGTCTTGCCGCGGCGAAATCCGACATCGCCGGCGATCACGACCTTTGCCTGGGCATCTTCTACCCGATCGCGCAGCGCGGTGTGCCCAAGCCCGGCGTAAACGACGGAATGAATCGCGCCCAACCGAGCGCATGCCAGCATGGCCACCACCCCTTCAATGGTCAGAGGCATGTAGATCACGACCCGGTCGCCCTTTTTCACGCCCAGCGACTTCAGGCCATTGGCAAAGCGGCACACCATGCGGTACAGCTGGCCGTAGGTGACGATGCGTTCGCTGCCGTCTTCGCCAAGCCAAATGTAAGCCGCGCGGTTGCGCCGCTCCGAGTGCGCATGGCGATCCAGCGCATTGACGGTGATGTTGGTCCTGGCTCCGAGGAACCACTGATGATGGACGCCATCAAACTCAAAGACTTTTTCCCAGGGCCGGGACCATTGGAAATTCCTGGCGTACTCGCCCCAGAACACTCCCGGGCTCTCGATGGAACGGCGATAGTCGGCGGCAAATTCCTGCTGGCGGCAGGTTCCGGCGACAATCATGGGGGACGGATATTCGGTGTCAACGGCAAGCAGGTTCGAGATGTTGCCGGCAGATGCGGCGATACTCATAAACGGCCTCCTCGAGAGATGAGAACGGGCCCGTCAGGATTGGGAAATTCTCCGCCGCCCCTGAACCTCAAGCAGTGACCGCCGTCACACGAGTCTGTGTCAGTCGGAACCGGGCTTCAGCGCCCTCGCCGTCTGAACAGCAGAACCCCCAGGGTCGCGCCCAGAAATAGAGTGGCAAGCTGCTTCTTGCGGTCGTGGACCGCGACAAAGCGGGTGCCCTGCGGGCCAACTTCGAACACCCCGACAGGGATGGCGCGCACTCCGCCGCCACCGCCGCCGCCCTCTCCTTTGGCCCGCGTGTCGCCCACCCCGCCGGTGCCAGCCCCGGCGCCGAAACCATAAGCGATTTTGGCAACGGGAATAATCGTTTTCTCACCCGCAGCCACCGGGTCCCCGAAAACACTCCTCACCTGGGCTCGGCTCGACAGGTTCTCATGCAACGATTGCATCAAAGCGAGGCTGCTCATTTTATGCTCCTCATTCTGCGTTCATCCAATCGGCGTACATGCGATGGAAGGCGTGCACACCTGTCTCTTGCTTGATGCTGTAGCGTCCGCGCTGGTAACTTCGCGAACGCAGGTTTTTCTGCACCGCCTCGCAGATGGCGACATCTTCCACCTGAATCTGGTGGCTGAACTCAACCGAGGCTTTCGCGGCAGCGCCGCCCTGCTCTGTTTCCGGCAGATACCATTCAAAAATTGCCAGCGTGCGCTCGGTTGCAAGCGGGACAACGATGTTCAGTGAGACATTGTCGGGGTAGCAGTTCAGCATCCAGTTGGGAAAGACCCAAAAATAATCCGCAGTCAGATCTACCCGGGCCTGCCGGTAGCGGCGCGGGACCGTGTCCCCGGCCTGCAGGCCGCGAATGGGGCTGAACTGCCTCACGTAATTTTTTTGGGTCTCGACGGTGTAGGCGTTGTAGTCCAACTCGCGGTTCAGTCCGGGATGCACGCTCGGCAAATGGTAGCCTTCGAGATAATTGTCAACGTAGGTCTTCCAATTGCAATTCATGTCGTAGGTGCGGCGCTCAAAGCGCTTCATGCTCCGGAAATCAAATCGCTCCGCCTGTTGCGGCATTTCGCCAAGCGTCGCGAGCAGCGGAGGAGCATCAGGATCCAGGTTGACGAAAATCAGGTTAAACCATTCCTCGACCCGCACCGGAGTAAGAGCGAAATCTTTGGCGTCAAAGTCTTGCACGCCTTCGACCTCGGGCGCGCTGATGAGGGTGCCGTCGAGGGCATAGGTCCAGCCGTGGTACCCGCAGCGGAAAACCTTGCGCGATCCGCAGCCTTCTGCGGGGGGCCCGGCCCGGTGGCGGCAGACATTGTAAAAACCGCGCAACACTCCATTCGTACCTCGTACCAGAAGCAAGGGTTCGTTGCAAAGTTCGGTGGTAAAGAAATCGCCTGGTTGGGAGAGTGAATCTTTGTGTCCGACCACCTGCCAAGCGCGACGAAAGATCTTTTCTTGTTCGCTGGAGAACACTGCGGGATCGGCATAGAATGGAGCAGGCACCGACCATGCCCGTGCAATATCGGCGTCAATCTCGAGATTTTGGGAGCTAGGCTTCATAAAAAGGTCCGCGTCGACTCGGGTCCAGTTGCCGCAACCTGCCATCAAGATAACGGAATTTGTCGTTTCCAGATCGCAAGCGTCTCTGCACCTCAGCGACCCGGTTACCTTCCTCGGGTCAAAAGTGTTGAGACAGCATTAGTTAACCAAAGGTAACCACTTGACCCAGATTTCGATGTCTTTGGCCATCCATCTGTTCTATATCTTGCCAGCAAGGCGGTCAAAACATTCGGAGAGACGAGGAATTTAGAATGCGGAAACAGAAGGGCTTTTCATTAATCGAGTTGCTGATTGTGGTCGCGATCATTTTGATCATCGCCGCGATCGCCATTCCGAACCTGCTGCGCGCACGTATTGCTGCCAACGAATCGTCCGCAGTAAGTTCAATCCGTACCATCAACACAGCTGAAGTCACCTATCAGTCCGCGTACCCGACCTATGGATACGCCAGCACCATGGGATCCCTTGGACCCGGCGCGGCCGGCACCGTTTGCGGTGTTCCGACCCAGACCAACGCTTGCTTGATTGACAGCGTTCTGTCCAACGCCATCACGGCCGGTACCGCCAAGAGCGGGTACTTCTATGCGTTGGGTGCGACACAGGGCGCCGGCGGTACGCTCTTTCTGAGCTACACCGTTGGTACCTCGGCGGCAGTCTTCAACCAGACCGGCGTTCGCAACTTCTGCTCGACGGAAGACGGCGTTCTGCACTTCCAGGTGCCAACCGGCCAGTCCACTCCGATTTCGGTCAACGCGACTTGCAACCCTTGGTCAGTACTGCAGTAAAGTCAGAAAACCACGAAGACACCAGGCCCCTGCGCCTGGTGTTTTTTTTTGCAAGAGACGTCCCATCGCGCGTTCCATAAAGAGACAAGAAGCCGCCCTGGAATTCACAAATTGACACAACTTGTCATTGGAAGAGACAAAAGCTGGCGGCAATTCGCGCCCTGGGGCTACTAGGCCAGGTAACGGGCGTGCTCATCGGGACTGAAAATAAAGCAGGTACGGTTTTCCGGACCACTCCCCTTGGTAACTATGGGCGGTGGCCGATAAAATGCGAACATAATCAGCAATTCGGTCCATAGAGACCATATAACGTAATGGAGAAGAGGGAAAACGAGATGCGGAAACAGAAAGGCTTTTCATTAATCGAGTTGCTGATCGTGGTCGCGATCATTTTGATCATCGCCGCGATCGCCATTCCGAACTTGCTGCGCGCACGTATTGCTGCCAACGAGTCGTCCGCGGTGAGCTCGATCCGGACCATCAACACAGCCGAAGTCACTTATCAATCTGCTTACCCGACCTACGGATACGCCAGCACGCTGGGATCCCTTGGACCGGGCGCGGCCGGCACCGTTTGCGGTGTTCCGACCCAGACCAACGCTTGCTTGATTGACAGCGTTCTGTCCAATGCCATCACGGCCGGTACCGCGAAAAGCGGCTACTACTACGCTCTGGGTGCAACCCAAGGCGCCGGCGGTACGCTCTTCCTGAGCTACACCATCGGTACCTCGGCGGCAGTATTCAACCAGACCGGTGTGCGCGATTTCTGCTCGACGGAAGACGGCGTTCTGCACTTCCAGGTGCCGACCGGCCAGTCCACTCCGATTTCGGTCAACGCGACTTGCAACCCTTGGTCAGTGTTGCAATAAGCTTGTCTGAGTACCTCGAAAAGGTACAAGCTTGAGGCGCCGGATACATCGTCCGGCGCTTTTCTTTTTTCATTTGCCAATTTTGGAAAACATCGTGAGCCCAACCCAACCGACGCCAAGCCAAGGGCACCACTTCCCCTTCGGGAAAGCTGCCGGCCGAATTGGAATCTTGCTGGTTCTCACTGCGACGTATTTTGTCTACGCTCCGGTCACCAGGTTTGGCTTCGTTTATGACGATATTTTCCAGATCGTTCAAAATACTCGCCTCGATTCCTGGCGACTGATTCCCGCATATTTCACGCAGCACTTCTGGGCGCATGTGCCGGGCACTCCAGCCAACCTTTACCGCCCCCTGGTGTTGATCTGGTTCTTCCTGAACAACTCGATTTTTTCGCATGAACCCTGGGGCTGGCATTTGACCACGCTGCTAGTTCACCTCCTGGTGACGGGGCTGGTATTTGCGCTCGCGCGCCGCCTCCTGCTCAGTTTATGGCCGGCAATGGCGGCGGCGACACTGTTTGCTCTGCACCCCATTCAGGTTGAATCCGTCGCGTGGGTATCGTCGGTTACGGAGCCGCTTTGTGCAGCATGGTTCCTGGCCGCATTCCTCTGCTACCTGAGGTATCGCGAACATTCCATGTCCAAACTGGCATGGCTGGCATCTCTTGCTTTCTACGCTGCTGCCTTGCTCACCAAGGAGACGGCGGTCGGGCTTCCGATACTGTTGCTCGGGTATGAGTATGTGGACCGAGGGCCATCCTCGATTGCGCCGGCTCTTCGCAGAATATGGCCGTATTTCACAGTGTTGGCTGCTTACCTTGTATTGCGTTTTGAGATTCTTCATGGCCTCGCTCACCGTATTTCCACGGTGCCGCTCCGCGAAGCGCTCCTCACGTTGCCCTCGGTGGTGTGGTTCTACATCCGCATGAGTGTTTGGCCATTGGGCATGAGTCCGCTCTATGACGCTCACTATGTTTACTCCGTCGCGTCGTTGCGATTCATCGCGCCGACTTTGGTGTTGCTGGGCGGGACAATCACGCTGGGTGCCATACGGTCGCGTGGCAGGCTGAATCGTCTGTGGTTCAGTGTTGCGTGGTTTGTGCTGACCCTCGCTCCGGCCCTTGCAGCCTTCGTAGCCGCACCCAAGTACGAAGGAATCTCCGACCGTTACCTATATCTTCCGTCCGTCGCAGTTTGCCTCCTGGCTGGGTTGGCAATCAAGGCGTGCAGTGGTCGTCCGTGGACCATGAAAACCGCATACGTAGGCTTCGCCCTTCTGATGATGACGGGAACCGTGGTCATCCGCCGGCAAGTCAAGATTTGGGAGAACAACTACTCCCTCTTTCAGCGCGCTGTCCAAGTGGCGCCGCACAACGTCACAGCGGCCATCAACCTTGGGGTGGAGCTGCAAAGGAGAGAGCGCTACAACGAGGCGCTCGTGCTGGCTCAGCGAGGTTTGAACGAGGAACCGGACTCCGTAAACCTGCTCTCCCTTGCGGGCGCCGCTTCATTTCAACTTCACCGCTACTCCTTGGCCGAAGGTTTTTACCAGCGAGCGATTCACGTGAACCCAACTCGTGGGGATCTCTATCAGTGCCTGGCCATGACGCAAATCCAACTTGAACAATATGCCGATGCAGCAACCGCGTTGAAGCAAGGCATTGCGGCGAGCCCCGACCGGCCCGGATTGCACTACACGCTGGGCAAGGTACTGTCCTGGAGGAACGACTGGGGCGCGGCGCGGGATCAATTCCGCATGGAACTGGCGCTGGATCCGGAAAACTCGGCCGTCCAAGTAGCCTTCCTGCAGGCACAAGCCCATCTGCAACCTGCCGTTGCGATTCACCCATAGTTCGATACTGAACGAGACCGTCTCAATTCGACTTAGGCTTGCCAATTTGTGTCGACTTGGGCGACAAATCCTGTCGGCGTGCGGCATGGGATCGCCGCCTCTGGCCAGAGATACTTTCAACCTCTGTAAATTGAGCAACATAGAGGGCTTCAATCAGAAGCTACCGAGCGGCGAAACTGGCGAGCGACTTGCTACAACAATCGTGGATGATAAAAGGGGTCTCGAGCATGAAGCGCCCAAACGGCTTTTCTCTCATTGAGTTACTGATCGTAGTGGCAATCATCTTGATTATTGCCGCGATGGCGATCCCAAATTTGCTTCGGGCTCGCATTGCAGCGAATGAGGCATCTGCGGCTGACTCGGTTCGCAAGATCGCAACTGCGGAAGTAGCGTACGCGTCGGCTTATCCCACACAAGGATACGCGCCGTTGCTGGCCAACCTGGGCGGCCCCGCCAGCGGCTGCGTTCCCAGCACCACGACCGCGTGCATTCTGGACAACGTTCTCACTAACGGAGTCAAGAGCGGTTACACGTTTGTGGCTATTGGCTTCAGCGGCGCGGGCGGCACGACTAATTCTTCATTCGTCGCCGGCAGTGCGGCGCAAATGTTCAACCTGAGCGGGGTGCGGAATTTCTGCACCATCTCCGATGGGGTGTTGCGCAGCCTGACGCCGCCGGCGTCAACTCCACCGCCATCGACGGTCGCGGCCTGCGTGGCCTATCCGACTGCCCAATAATTCGTTAAAGTTTGGCGAGTGCCTCGGGGGAGGGTCACAAGCCGAAGCGGGCTGGAACGCAAGTTCCGGCCCTTTTTACTTTGGTAACGCCGGGTGCCGTGACAGCCAATTCACCCGCCTTGTCGCCCGCATATAATCTGTAAAGACTCCGATACAAGAAGCTATGTTTCTCCCATGCCGGCGATTGAAATCATAGGTCTGGAAAAGACTTACCTGACGGGTTTCTGGCGCAAGCGACCGAAGTGCGCGCTGAAGCCGCTTCACCTTGCCGTCGAAGAAGGGGAGATCTTCGGATTCCTGGGTCCCAACGGCGCGGGCAAAACGACAACCCTGAAGATGCTGATGGGGCTCGTCTTCCCAACCGGAGGTTCGGCGCGGATTCTGGGCATGGAAGTGAACGATCCCCGGGTCAAAGCGCAGATCGGCTTCTTGCCGGAGCAGCCTTACTTCTACGACTACCTGACCGCCCAGGAACTGCTGCATTATTACGCACGGCTCTCAGGAGTTCCGGCGAAGGAAATTTTCGGCAAAATCAATCAAGTCCTGGATCGAGTGGGCCTGCCCGACGCTGCCGGCGTGCAGTTGCGGAAGTTCTCCAAAGGCATGTTGCAGCGGGTTGGAATCGCGCAAGCCATCATTCACAACCCACGCATCGTATTCTTCGACGAGCCCATGTCGGGCCTTGATCCCATGGGACGGCGCGAAGTGCGAGACCTGATGGACCAGCTCCGGCAGGAGGGTAAAACCGTTTTCTTTTCCACGCACATTCTTTCCGATGCGGAAGCGCTGTGCAATCGAGTCGCAATTATCAACCGGGGCGAACTGCGCGGCGTGGGAGCAGTGGCTGACCTGACCTCCAGCGTGCACGGGAAGGTGGAATTCATCTGGCAGGGGGACTCCATCCCAGCAGCTTTGCGCACACTTGGCGAACACACGCGCATGACCGGAGACACAGTTCGAATGATCGTCGCGGAAGAGCAGCAGGAGCTCGCGCTGGAGGTGTTGCGTCGCGAACGTTTGCGCCTGATTTCCCTGAACCCGGTGCGGGCCTCGCTGGAAGACTACTTCATGCAGAAGTTGCAACCAACTGCCCGGGAATCTGCGGAGATGCGGCAATGATCACGCGAATCGCCAACATTGCCTCGAACACGTTCCGGGAAGCGGTTCGCGATCGCGTGCTTTACAATTTGATTGCATTCGCCCTGTTGCTGTCCGGGGCCGCGATCCTGGTAGGGCAGATTTCAATTGACATCGAGCGCCTGGTCGTCGTCAACCTGGGCCTGACGGCGGTGTCGCTGTTCGGAGTTGTGATTGCGATCTTTATCGGAATCGGTCTGGTCTCCAAGGAGATCGAGAAGCGCACGCTTTACACCATGTTGTCGCGGCCGGTCCGACGCTGGGAATTCATTGTGGGCAAATTCCTTGGCCTCGCCGGCACGTTAACAGTGAATACGTTCTTCATGGCCATCGGAGTCTTTGGAGCGTTGCTCTACGTCTCGCACCACTTCCGCGCCGGTGACGCCTGGGTGCTGGTGGCGCTGTATTTCATAGTCTTGCAGTTCCTGATCGTAACCGCCCTGGCCCTGCTTTTTTCTTCGTTTTCGTCCCCGCTGCTATCTGCCGTTTTCGCGTTTTCCCTGTTTATCATCGGGAGCTTTGCGGAAGATTTGCGCGGCTTTGCCGCTCTCACGCAGGGCCTGACGCGAGGACTGGCCGTAACCGCGGCCTACCTGGTCCCAAATTTCTCGGCCCTGAACGTGATCAGTTCAGTAGCGCATGAGCAGCCGGTATCAGGTCAGTTGATTCTCTACAACAGCATTTACGCTCTGATCTATGCCGCCGCCGCGGTTTCGGGGGCGGTGCTGATATTTGAGCGCCGGAACCTTAAGTGAAAGCTTCCCGCCAGGTCACGATTCTAGCCAGCGTCCTTCTGATCGCGTGCCTGTCGGGCGCGGTTGCGATGCTGCGCGCCGTTGACGAGATCCGCCCGACCGCGACTTTGGACGAGAGTCTCTACATCACTTCCCCGAAACTGCTCAAGCGACTCAGCCTGGGCTATGACGGGCTGCTTGCCGACATCTACTGGACCCGCGCGGTGCAATACTTTGGCGAGCGCCACCACCGCGGAGAGGTCAGTTATAAATTGCTTGCACCGCTGCTCCAGATCACGACGGCGCTGGATCCCCACCTGGTAGTTGCGTATCAATTCGGATCCAACTTCCTTGCGCCGGATCCTCCAAACGGAGCCGGAATGCCTCACGCCGCCATTGAACTGGCTGAATTCGGCATCAAGCACAATCCGGATGAATGGCGGCTGTACTACGAACTTGGGTTCATCTACTACATGGACCTGAAAGACTATCGAAAGGCGGCCGAGGCCTTTGCCAGAGGCGCGCAGACTCCGAAGGCGCATCCTTTTTTGCGAATCATGGGGGGGCTGATGGCAGAGCACGCCGGCGATCTCGAAACCGCCCGCATGATGTGGACGACAACTTACGAAAGTGCCCAGGAGCAATCAATCCGCAATAATGCAGCCGCGCATCTTCGCGCCTTGCAGGTGGACGAAGACGTAACCAGGCTGGAAGAGCTTGTTCAGCATTATCGCGAACAAGTAGGGCGCCTGCCGCAGAGTTTAGGGGACCTGAACGCAGCCGGAATGTTGCGTGGCGTGCCGCGCGATCCGCTTGGAAATGCGTACCTGCTTTCGCCTGACGGCAAAGTACGGGTGCAGAGTCCCGACGATTTACCCTTCATCACCAAGGGGCTCCCGCCCGGATACAAACCTCCCGTCACGCCCAAAGTCCCTTCCGTCAACTAGGGACCCTTACCGCCTAAGTATGTAAAGTAGTTGTTCCGGAATGTCTGATCAGGCACAACCCTCAATCAGAAAGACGGTTGCCGTTTGGTGGAACGGCGTACGCGCGCGGAATTCGCTCCTGTCGTCCTTTCACCAATTTGCTGCCAAGGTGTGGGAATTTGTTCGCGACTCGACTGCGGAGCGTCGCAAGCAGCGCTACGGCGACGCCGATTACGACTGGGAGCAACGCGTAAACACCACCAGCGCTACCGTGGGTTGGCGCGATCGTCTGCTTGGGCAATTCCTTTCGCCGTATCAGCCAACCGAGCCGAAGCTGTTTCACAAAATGCTGGGAGCGATGGCAATCGATTTCAGTCGCTTTACCTTCATTGATATTGGATCGGGGAAAGGCCGGACGCTACTGATGGCTGCGGATTATCCCTTTCAACGTGTGATGGGAGTCGAGATTCTCCCCGCTCTGCATGCCGCGGCCGAGGCAAACATTGCATCCTATCGGGCTGCCTCCCAAAAATGCTTCAAAATCGAGTCTCGATGCCAGGACGCCCGTACTTTCGAATTTCCCCCGGGACCCATCTTGCTCTACCTGTTCAATCCTCTCCCCGAAGCGGGCCTGGTGGAGATGCTGGGCACCCTGCACCGAGCCCTCGCCAGTCAGCCCAGAGAAGCGTACGTGCTCTACCACAACCCGGAACTGGAGCGCGTGTTTGCGTGCCCGCCGTGGAGAAAGTTGCGCGGCACACACCAATACTCCCTATTTACGCATCTTTCTTTAAAATAGAGGAGAGCTTCCCGACCACAATCTGCCGCAATGGTGTCAATTCAAAGATCAGGCATAGTGTCCCTGTGAACATACGTTCCACTCTGTCGAACCTGCTTTTCATGATCGCCGCGGTCACCTTTGGAGCCGCTGCCCCGGCTGCCGACCTGCGTCAGTTGGTCCAGAAGGTGGACCAGAAGTACAACCGCCTGCACACCCTGGAGACTCAATTCACCGAGATTTACCAGGGGGGAGGGATGGACCGGACCGAGTCCGGGACATTGTTGCTAAAAAAACCCGGCAAGATGCGTTGGGAATACCGTTCTCCGAGGGAGAAGCTGTTTCTGAGCGACGGCAGAGATGCGTGGTTTTACCTCCCTGGAGAGCGCCAGGTGAGGAAATCCTCGATGAAGAAACTGGACGATCTACGCTCACCGTTGGGCTTCCTTTTGGGTAAGACTCGACTGGAAAAGGAATTGCAGGGATTGTCGTTTGCGCCTGATGTCGCTCCCTTAAATCAGGGGGACTACGTGTTGCGCGGGGTGCCGCAGGGATTGGCAGACCGGGTTTCTCAGGTCTTGCTCGAGGTGAGCCCTGAAGGGCGGATCGACCGCATCATCCTGCAGCAGGCGGACGGGGCGGTGACAGAGTATCGGTTCAGCGGTCAAAAAGAAGACGTTCCCGTTGCGGATGCCTTTTTCCACTTCGACCCGCCCGCCGGAACAGAAGTGGTGGAGGGTGAACTCGGGCAGTAAGGTTAACGTCTTGTTTTTGCAGCATCTTACAAGGTGCAAATGGAGCACCTGAGGGGTTACCCCGGTTCGGTTTTTACCGGTATTTAACCCGGTTTTCCGGAATGCAAGTGCTAGACTTTTACGGGGCATCTCTGGGCAGCGCAGATCGGAACCATGGCTGAATTCCTGGTAAAAATCGCGGATGAGCGTGGACGCCTCGCGCAGCAGGTGGAGAACGGCTACTCCGCGGCTGAGGTGCGGGAGCGCTTCGTGCAGCAGGGGTTTCTGGTTTATTGGGTAAAGCCGAGGGGACTGTTTTCGGCCGGGGAAATCCGCCTTCCCACCCGCCGCACCGTCAAGCCGAGCCAGTTCCTGATCTTCAACCAGCAGTTTTTGACGTTGATCAAAGCCGGGTTGCCGATCCTGAATTCCCTTGATCTGCTGATTCGCCGTCAGAAGGACGCCCGCCTGCAGGGTCTGTTGGAAAATGTGCGGGACCGGGTCAAAAGCGGCGAATTACTGTCTGACGCGTTTGCAGCGCAAGGGGCGTTCCCGAAGATCTATACCACGACGCTGATGGCGGGCGAAAAGAGCGGCAACATGGAAGAAGTCCTGAGCCGCTATATCTCATTCCAGCGCCTGGCGTTGACATTCAAGAAGAAGCTGGCGGTTTCCCTGGTATATCCGACGCTGCTGGTGACAGTTGTGCTCTGCATGGTGGTGTTCCTTGTCACGTACGTGGTCCCCCAGTTTGCCAAGCTCTTCGAAAATCTGAACGCGAAACTTCCCGACATCACGATCCTGATGCTGGCGATAGGGACCAACGCGCAAAAGTACGCTCCTTACCTCGGCATCGCTTTGTTGGTAACGATTGTCGGCCTTTGGCGCTGGCAAGCCACGGATACGGGGGCGGACCGCATTGATGGAGTGATCCTGGCCCTGCCTATGCTGGGCAACATCTGGCTGAAGTACCAGGTCGCGAGCTTCTCCCGAATGCTTTCGACCCTGCTTTCCGGAGGCATGCCCCTGGTCCCATCGCTTGAGACTGCGGCCGCGTCAATGAGTAGCCGCCGGATTCTGAACGGGGTTCTGGTTGCGGCGGCGCGAGTGCGGGAAGGCCGCACGCTAGCCAAGAGCATCGAAGATCAAAAATTATTCCCAGATCTCTCGGTGGAGATGATTGAAGTAGGGGAATCGACCGGCGCGTTGCCGGCGATGTTGAATTCGGTCGCGGAATTTTACGAAGAAGACGTGCAGACGGCTCTGGGCGCGGCCATGGCGCTGATTGAACCGGTGATCCTGATCATCATGGCGGTTTTCGTCGGCGGCGTACTGATCTCGCTGTACCTGCCCATCTTTACCCTGGGATCGGGTGGCGCGATTCACTAAGCGAGAAATTGGGCCCGAGGGCTCTCGGTAGGTAGAACGGAATGGCACAACCGATGGTGGAGAAAAAATCAGTGTTCGTGGGTGGCGGGAACGGAGGCAACTTCGGAGCCACGGCGCACGCGGACGAACTGGAAAAAGCGCAGGACATCGCGCGCCGGTATCGTTGCGAATTTGTCGATTTGCACAATTTCCAGCTGCATCACGACCTGTTCGACAAGATTCCCGTCGAACTCATGTTCCGCTATAACTTCGTGCCGCTGGAAGAGACACGCGATGGCAAGCTCTCCATTGCCATAGCTGACCCCAGCAAGCTAATGCTGATTGACGAGATCAGCCTGCTGCTCGGCAAGCGGATCGTCACCAAGGTCTGTACCCTGGCCCAGATCAGTGAAATTCTCAAGAAGACCGAACAATCCAAGCGCGTTCTGGAAGACGCCAGCGAAGGCTTTCGGCTCGACGTAGTCACGGAAGAGGAAGGCCAGGGCGACGAGAGCATCTCGATCGATCGCCTGACGGCACAGGGCGACATCAGCCCCATCATCCGCCTCGTGGACACCACGATTTTTACCGCGCTCCAGCGACGTGCCAGCGACATTCACATCGAAACCCGCGACGATTCGGTTTGCATCAAGTTCCGCATTGACGGCGTCCTGACCCAGGCCATGCCGCCGATCGCGAAGGAGCATCATTCGACCATCATCTCCCGTATCAAGGTCATGAGCGAACTCGATATCTCGGAGCGGCGCGTGCCCCAGGACGGACGTTTCCGCGTGAAGTACGGACAGCCGGAAAGGCCGATCGACTTCCGCGTCTCGATCATGCCCTCGATCCATGGTGAAGACGCCGTGCTTCGCGTGCTCGACAAAGAGTCGATGAGCGAGAAATTTCACAAGCTCACGCTCGACGTGGTGGGGTTCGACGCCGAAGATTTGCGCAAGTTCCGGCGTTACATCAACGAGCCGTACGGCATGGTGCTGGTGACGGGTCCTACTGGTAGCGGAAAAACCACCACCCTCTATGCAGGCCTGAATGAAATCAAGACCGATGAAGACAAGATCATCACCATCGAAGATCCGGTCGAGTACCAGATCCGCGGCGTCACCCAGATTCCGGTCAACGAGAAGAAGGGGCTGACTTTCGCGCGCGGCTTGCGGTCCATTCTGCGCCACGACCCGGACAAGATCATGGTGGGCGAAATCCGCGATACCGAAACCGCCCAGATTGCAATCCAGTCGGCGCTTACCGGTCACTTGGTATTCACCACAGTGCACGCAAATAACGTGGTGGATGTGCTGGGGCGATTCCTGAACATGGGGGTTGAGCCCTACAACTTCGTATCCGCTTTAAACTGCATCCTGGCGCAACGGCTGGTTCGTCTGATCTGTGAGTCGTGCCGCTCGGTCGTAAGCTACGCTCCCGATGTTCTGGAATCCAGCGGCCTGGATCCACAGCAGTGGGGCGAGGTTCCCTTCTACGAGGGCCAGGGATGCATCGAGTGCGCGGGTACGGGGTTCCGCGGCCGAACTGCAATCCACGAATTGCTGGATTTAACCGACCGGATTCGAGAGATGATTCTGGCCAAGAAGCCGACGTCGGAAATCCGCCGCGCGGCCCGCGAAGAAGGCATGCGGTTCCTGCGTGAATCGGCCCTGGACAAAGTAAGAGCCGGGTTGACCACGCTCAAAGAGATCAATAAAGTGACGTTTATCGAGAGCTCCCGATAAACCAGGCCCAGCAGCAACGCAGGAAATCTGGAGTGCCTGCCGGGCTATTGCATTTCTCCGCCTTCGAGAGTGTGATCAAATAGAGAGAGCAGGCGTGCGAGCGTCATCTTAAGGAAGAATGAGCTCTGGTTCTAAATCACTGAAACCGAAACTGGCATGCGAGATTTCCGCGGACCGCGTTTTGGCGGGACGCCTTTCCGACACCGGACATATAGTCGAAATGTGCGCTGCCAGTGAGTTATCACCGGGCAGCGTTGTCCCCGACCTGATCGAGAACAACTTGCGGGACGCCGATTCGGTGTATCACACCATTCGTGACACCCTGGGCAGTGTGGGCGGGCGCACACGCGACGTGATCGCAGTGCTGCCGGACGCTGCTGTGCGAGTCGCGCTGCTGGACTTCGATTCCCTTCCCGGCCACCGCGAGGAAGCCGAGGGCGTGGTGCGCTTCCGGTTGAAGAAGTCGCTGCCCTTCGATGTGGACAAGGCCAAGGTTTCATATCACGTCCAGAACACGCCCAATGGCGTGCGCGTGGTTGCCGCAGTCGCCCTCACCAGCGTGGTTGAAGATTACGAGGCCGCGTTTCGGCAGGCAGGCTACAGCCCAGGCATTGTGCTTCCATCGATGCTCGCGGCCCTGGGCGCGGCAGCCGCAGACCGTCCGACCCTGGTGGTAAAGGTGGACGCCAGAACCACCAGCATCGCGATTCTCGATCAGCACCAGTTACTGCTGTTCCGCACGCTCGAAAATACTCGCGGAGTTACGATTTCAGGAGAGCAGCTGGCGGAGGAAATTTATCCTTCGATTGTGTTCTTCCAGGACACTTACCAGTTGAACATTGATGAAATCTTTGTCGCGGGTCTTCCCGACCTGGCTGGGGCCTTACCGGCGTTGCGGTCCTCGACCGGGATAGAGGTCCACGATCTCGTGTCGGGATCGCAATTGGCCGGGAACGGAAACTCTGTTCCTCGCTGGAGGATGGCGGGAGTGGTGGGAGCTCTGCTTTCATAAATGCGTTTAGACATCAATCTCGCGACTCACCCATACGAAGACCAGCGGCGGTTCTGGCTGCGCTGGGGCTCAGCCCTGGCATTCCTGGGACTGGTTACCCTGGTGCTGCTCTATGCTGTGATTAGCGGTTGGCTGACGGCCCGCAGTACGCGCAGCCTGATCCGGCAGGCGCAGCAGCAGATTGCCGAGCGCGACCAGGAAAAAGTAAAAGCAGAAGCCACCCTGAACCGGCCCGAAAATCGCAGTACCCGGGACCAATCCCAGTTTCTGAATGATCTCTTTCAACGTAAAGCGTTTTCCTGGACACGGGTTTTCGAAGACATGGAAAAAGTCATGCCCGGACGCCTGCACCTGGTTTCGATCCGGCCGGAAATGGACGAGAGTAATCAGCTGCAGCTCAAGATCGTAGTTGGGGGCGACTCGCGCGACAAGGCCATCGAATTGGTTCATAAGATGGAGACCTCTGAGCGATTCCGCCAGACTTACATTGAACGCGAGAATGCGCAATCCGGGCAGAGCGGTGGCGATGCCGTCCAATTCGAGATCATCTCGCAGTACGTGCCCCAGGCGCCCGGCGAGAATAAGCCGATGGCCACTGCCGCAAACAAGCGAGGCGGAGAATAAATGCCCGAGATGAGAGATACGCGGCAGAAGGTGAAGATCACGCTGGTGGTCTTGCTGGTCGTCGATATCGTCGCGGCTGCCCTTCTTTACTCGCCCCTGATCGGCTCGGAACGGTCGCGTACCGAGCAATTGAAGGCTCTTGAGATCGAGATGCGGCTGAAAACCCGCGCCGTGCAGCCACTGCGGGGGTTGCCGGAGAAGATCGTCCTGGCGCGCGAACAGATTGGCAAGTTCTATAAGGATCGCTTGCCCAGCCAGGAGTCATCAGTTTCGGAAACAATGGGGAAGCTGGCGACGGATAACGGCGTCAAAATCGGCCAGGTGCGATATAAATTGGGCGAAGACGAACAGGTGGGCCTGCGTCCGATATACATCGAGGCCGAGTTCTCAGGCGGTTACCTGCAGTTAGTCCGTTTTGTGAACGCCATTGAGCGGGACAAGCTCTTCTTCCTTATTGATAGTGTGGACTTGGGCGGGGAACAGAGCGGCGTAGTGAAGCTGCAGATGAAACTCGAAACATACCTTAAAGCAGGTGCCTAGGTGAAAGCTGGAACCGAGGACAAGAAGAAGCTTATCGCCGCTGTCGCGCTAATGGTCGGCGCCATCGTGTTGGCGGCAGTGCGCTTCTTTCCCGGGTCGGCCTCCTCCGCCGCGCCCCCGACTTCGGTCACCACCCCTGCCGAGACTAGCCCTGCTGCTCGCCCGGTCCGGAGTTCCCGTGCCGGCAGCGGAAAGAAATTGGACATCGCTCCGCGCTCTCTGGATCCAACCCTGCGCTATGACTGGCTCAGCGCAAGCGAGGACACCAAGTATCAAGGCTCGGGGAGGAACATCTTCCAGGTTCAGGTGGAGATTCCGCAACCTGTAGCACCGGTGACATCCGAACCCGAGGTCGCGCAAGGACCACCGCCTCCTCCACCTCCTCCGCCGATCAATCTGAAATTTTTCGGGTTTGCCAGCCGGACCGGAGAGACCAAGAAAATCTTCTTGTCCTCTGGCGAAGATGTGTTTATTGCGGCGGAAGGCGACATCGTGAACCGTCGCTACAAGGTGGTCCGCATTTCACCCCAATCGGTCGAAATTGAGGATGTGCTCAACAACAATCGCCAGAGCATTCCTCTAAGCCCGAGCTAATCATGCGAGTTACGCGGCAATTCCGGCGGCGCTCCCGCGCTCGTGGCAGAGATCAGCAAGGCTACATGCTGCTGATGATGATGCTCTTCGTGACCCTGATGGCGATCGCAGCGGCCGCGGCGGCGCCCAGCCTGATCTTCAACATTCAACGCGATCGCGAACAGGAACTCATCCATCGAGGAGTGCAGTATTCACGCGCAATTCGCAATTACGTAAAGAAGTTTGGTAAATATCCGACCCGGCTCGAGGACCTGGAGAACACCAATAATCTGCGTTTTCTGCGCAAGCGATATAAAGACCCAATCACCGGAAAGGATTTTCGGCTGCTGCATATAGGAGATGTTCAGACCACTTTCTCGGCAGGCTTAGCGGGAGCCGCTGCAGCCGGAGCGGTTGCGGCCGCGGGCATCAACGGTACGGTGAATGTCAATACGCTGGGAGGGCAGAGCGCTCTGGCCAGCGCCGGGCTTCAGGCCCAGGCTGCGCAACTGCAACAACAGCCGCAAAACCTGAATCAGCAGGCCGGACAAGAGGACACGAACAGCCAGAACAACCCGACGCAGGACCAGCCTGGCCTCTCTGGCTTTTCCAATCAGACCTTCGGGGGCGGGCCGATCGTAGGCGTCGCAAGCACCAGCAAAGACAAGACCATCCGCGAGTTCAATAAGAAGAACCACTACAACCAGTGGCAATTTATTTACGATCCCACGACTGACCGCGGCGGCCTGCTTTCGACTCCGAATCAACCACCGTTGCAGCTCAATCAGCAGAATCCAAATCAAGCCGGCAACCCCGCAGGTCCGGGGGGGACCACGTTGCAGCCGGCCAATCCTGGCAACACTCCCGCCGCGCCGCCCCAATAGTCTTTTCCAAAAAATAAAACCCACCCCTGAGGGTGGGTTCAAACACTCGAATTTTTGATGAACCTAGACGCTGAAGGACGAACCGCAACCGCAGGTGCTTTTCACGTTGGGATTCTCGAACTTGAAGCCAGCGCCTTCCAGCGTTTCCACGTAATCGACGATGCAGCCGTTCAAATACATGACTGAGGTCGCGTCCACATAAACATTCAGGCCATCCATGTTGAAGACCTTGTCCATCAGGCCTGCGCCGTTTTCAAACGACATGGAATAGGAAAAGCCAGAGCAGCCGCCGCCGACGACGCCCACGCGCAGTCCCGCAGGAACCGGGTTCTGTTGAGCCATAATCTCTTTGACCTTGGCAATTGCGTTCGCAGTCAGAGTGATTGGCGAGGTCTTGGGCTTTACTTCGGGTGTGGTTGTCGTGGCCATCGTATCTCCTTGAATCTACTAGTGAACCGATTATAGCAAAGACGCGGCGGGAACAAAGAACTTTCCCTGGTTCCACTGCCCACGGCAGTTCAATTACTTAGATGATTCGGCCGGCATAAAGTCGCTTTCAGAAACATTCGGCTACGAAGGCCAAAGCGGGGCTATAATCTGCGTGGGGCCCGGTCCTGGAGAGGTTGTGGGCGCCGACACAACTGCTGTCTGGGACGCTGGTCCGAAATCAGAACCGAGGTGGCTTATGTCTCCTTTGGTCTGGATGCTGACAGTGTGGGGAGTTCTGACCGCCATTCTGGTGATCCTCCTTATCTACCGCAGCACTCTCACCATGCACGAGGACGATCAACTGTTCCTGGATGAATCGGAATCGCACATGGAAAAGGAACAGATCCAACTCATGCAAAAGGTGGACCGGATCAACCCGTTCGTGAAATGGTTGGGCGCTGCCTCCGGTTTGCTGATCCTGGTAATCGCCGGAGTGGCACTTTACCAACAATTAACGGTAGTTCAATAACCACGGGCAGCCATGCAAGTCGCTGTTTCGTACTCTGCTAAGTTCGTGCATTAGTGTGCGCCGCCTTAGGCGCGCATAGTAAAAGCCTCGACCGCCGGTCGAGGCTTTTTCGTGTCTCTGATTTTTCACGCCACGTTCTTGCCGCTTTCTCCAAAATTGTCGGTCGCGGAATAAAGTCCGAGTTTGGTCAACCGCAGGCGCCAGCGCGAGCAGAACAAGTGGAAATCGGCGTCCGAATAAGGCACCGACTCATTTTCCGGGAGAATGAGTTCGAAGACTCCGTGCTGATTCGCCAGGCGCACTAAATCATCGAGTCCGCCGACCACCTGCGCTCCCCAGACACAACGGCCCAGGTCGCTGCCGCCATTGGTGTCGATCAGTCCCGCGCACTGGATGCGGCGGTCGCGCAGGAACCGCAAGGCGACTTCGGCGTGCTCCGAGGTGCCCAAGACGAAGACGCGGCGCTCCTGCGAGTTCCTTAAACGCCAGGTGTAGAAGGAATCCCGGAACAGCGAAAACGACTTGCGGACCGCGAGCAGAAGGGCCCACGAGAATACTGCATCAATGCCAAACACCACGCGGGAATAGCCGTTGAAACGATACACTCCGGTCAGCAATAGAATGGTCGTGACTTCGCCCAGGCCAACTGCTTGCGCAAGGCGGTAAATATCCGCGATCGATCCCCGATACCATGAGCGGCGATAAATACGGCAGGTATACAGGCAGAGGAACTTCGCGCCCACCGCGATCGGCCAAGACCGCAGGAACAGGTCCAGTTCGCCCTGTGGCACATAAGTCCGGAAGCGCAGGAAATACGCCAGATAGTAAGAGAGAAACAGAACCACCGGGTCAATCAGAAACGCCAGCGTATCGCGGGTAAGAAGCCGCCGCAACAATAAGCGCGGCAGCGACGTAGTGGGGGCCACGTGGCCTGAATCTGTCTGGAACAGATGAATGCCAAACAAGAAGAGAAACAGGAACCAGAAGGCGATCAGGCCAATGGCTCGAGTGTACAGAAGGTGCCGCATCAGGATGGCGATTGCACCGGAGCCTGCAGAAAGCGCATAGAGCAGGAGAACGGCCGTACGCTCGTTCAGTCCTAACCTGACGAGGCGGTGCGAGCTGTGGTCGGTTCCGCCGACCGAAACCCGTTGCCCGTGCAGGCGGCGGGTCACAGAAACGAAGAATGTATCGAAGATAGGGATGGCGAGAACCACGGCGGGCGCGAAGACCAGTGCGGGAACGCCTGAAACGTGCGTGATTCCCAGCAGGGACGACGAGCCCAGCAGGAACCCGATAAACAGGCTGCCGGCATCGCCCATAAATATCCGTGCGGGATTAAAGTTGAAGAAGAGAAATCCTGCGGCCGCTCCCGCGATGATTGACACCAGAACCGCGTATCCGAGGAATCCGCCGCTAAGATAAAAAATTCCCAGGTAGAAGGCGGAGATCAGAGCCACCCCCGCGGAGAGCCCGTCCATGTTATCGAGCAGATTGAAGGCATTGGTGATGCCCACCAGCCAGAACATGGAGACGATGACATTGATCCACAAATCGTGGCGCAGTGGATAAACCACGCCGCAGCTCAGAACCAGGGTCGCGGCCAGAATCTGGATGAGAAGCTTGGTCCTCGGCCGAAGATGGTAGATATCATCGACCAGGCCGAGCCCGAACACGAGTGAGGAGATTGCTATCAACTTCCAGGCAAGGTGATTGGAGAATGGCAGGAAAACCAGGCTGACCGCGACAAACCCTACCCATATAGGCACCCCACCGAACAGGCACGGAGTGCCACGGTGCCATCGGTCGGCGCGCGGTTTGGCGAGCCAGCCCCGCTTCCGGCAGATTCGGATGGTGAGCGAGACCAGGCCAGCCGTAATCAAGCAGGCCGCCAGGAAAGCCGCCCCGAGAATTCCGATGGAAACGGAGCGGCTGAACTGCAGGCTCGGGCTTTCCAGAATGCTAAACAATCAGTCTCCCGGAACCAGATCAACCTCAGTGGTGGTGAGATCGTATTTTTTGGGAGTGGTGAGGTGGTCGGCGACAGCCTGCACGATCTGGCGCAGGTTTTTGGTGGTTCGATAGCCAATCACTTCGCGAACCCGCGTCAAATCCGGAACTCTGCGCATCATGTCCTCGAAGTTTTCACCGTAGGCTTCTTCGTAGGAAATATGCCGGATCGGGGAATCCGATCCCGTCACGTCTTTTACAACCTCGGCCAGTTCGTTAATCGTGACTTCCTGATCGGAGCCGACATTGAATACCAGACCCACGGCCGAATCCAGTTCGCTCAGGCGCACCAGGGCATTGGTCACATCGCCTACGTAGCCGAAACACCTGGACTGAGTTCCATCGCCGAAGATTGTGATCGGCGCGCCGGCAATAGCCTGGGTGACGAACCGCGGCACCACCATGCCATACATTCCAGTCTGGCGAGGTCCCACCGTGTTGAACAGGCGAGTAATGACGACGGGGACTCCCTTTTCCCGGTAATAGGCAATCGCAAGGAATTCATCGATCGCCTTGGAGCAGGCGTAGCTCCAGCGTCCGCGCACCGGCGGTCCAATGACGGAGTCATCATCTTCATGGAAGGGGATCTTGGTGGATTTGCCGTAGACCTCGGAGGTGGAGGTAATCAGCACTTTCTTGTTTTTCTTGGCTGCGGCTTCGAGGACCAATTCTGTGGCGCGCACGTTGGTGTGCAGGGTCCGGACGGGCGATTCGACAATCAGGCGCACGCCCACAGCGGCCGCCAGATGGAAGATGACCTCGCTCTCATCCACCAGTTCCGCCAGCAAGCCCCGATTCATTACCGTATCGATAAAGTAGTGAAAACGCGGGTCCCGTTTCAAATGGCGAATATTGGCCATGGAGCCGGTCGACAAATCGTCAATGACAGTGACGTCATACCCGCTCTCCAGCAGTCTTTCAGCAAGGTGCGAGCCGACAAAGCCGGCGCCACCGGTAATCAAAGCACGCATTTACGGACCTCCGTGAAATTCAGCGAGCTTCTGCTCGCGGGTTCTTGCGTGTAGCTGCTCAGCGACATGAGTAGGAATGATGAGTTCACGCTGAAGGGACCGCCAACGTCAATTGCCCTTTGGAAGACGCGAGCCTGGTGTAAAGACCATCCAGGTTTTCGATCAGGCGATGCATGGAATACCGGGCGGAAGCAAGCCGGCGCCCTTGTATTCCCATGGCCGCGCGCAATTCGGGATTTTGGACCAGGAATTGAATCGCTTTGGCAAGCTGACCGGCATCCCTGTCGATCAGTATCCCGTTTTCAAAGATCCGCAAACCTTCCCTTTCAAGGGCCGTGCCGGCCATGAGGTCCCGTACTCCACCAACGTCAGTGGCGATGAAGGCTTTGCCCGACGCCATCGCTTCCAGCAGGGCCATGGGCGAGCCCTCGTTGATAGAGGTCAGCACCACCATATCCAGATCGGAATAAATATTTTCAATATTCTTCAGCCAACCGGTGATGGTGAGCTTCTCTTCCAGCCTGGAGTGCGCAATCTGCGCCTCACAACTCTGACGAAGCTCCCCGTCGCCGATCATGGCGAATCGAATGTCGGGACTCTGCCGCAAAGCTGCCGCAGCTTCCAGAAATAACCCGGGAGCTTTGATTGCCGTCAAGCGTCCAATCCAACCCACCAGCGTTTGCCTGGATCCCACGGACAAGACGTTCCGGAATGCCTCATGGCGGCCCTCAATCTCTAGAAAGCGGCTTAAATCAAAGCCCAGCGGGATCGCCACGATCTTGTCTGCCGAGGCGAGCCGATACCTCTGCGCCAACTCGGTTCTCTGGGTTTCTGTTACGGTCACAATGCAATCCGTCACCCGGGCCAGCACGCGTTCAATTGCGACAAAAACGCTGGTCGAAAGCGGCGAGAAATAGCCCTCGAAGACATGGCCATGGAAGGTATGCACGCGGATCGGCACACCCGCGATTAACGACGCAATTCTTCCCAGGGCGCCGGCTTTTGCCGTGTGGGTGTGAACGATCAGCGGACGTTCGCGGCGGAATACTCGGACCAGTTGCAGCAGCGCACGCAGGTCATTCCAACCGGAGAGCTTTCGCGACATTCCGTGGACGCGCGTAATTTCGAGGCCCCGCTCCTCCGCCAAATATTCCATGCTGGTCTCTCCGGGCGGCAGTTCGCCCACCAGCAGCAAGGTGTTGTAACCGAGGTCGCGGAGGCCATCAACGGCGCTCATTACCTGCACCGCAGCTCCGCCCACATTCAAGCGCGCGATCACATGAGCGACGGTGGTTCCCTGAGGCAAGCTCATGCGGCCCTTCCTTTTTCTTTCAGCAGCCGCAAATAGAGCCGTTCATGCTCCGTTACCATGCGCTGCAGCGAGAATCGCTTTACTGCCCGTTCTCGTGCGTTACGACCAAGTTCAGCGCCGAACTCAGGGTTTGCGATCAACCTTCCAGCGGCGTTTGCGATGGCCTCCGGAGCGCGTGGCGGCACCAGAAAACCCGTCCTGCCGTCCTCGACCGCTTCCGGGTTCCCTCCTACGTGAGTCGCGATCACAGGCTTGCCGCATGCCATTGCCTCCAGCACGACGTTAGAGAAACCCTCGCTCTCCGACGAACATATATAAACATCCATGGCGGCGAAGATCTTTTCTGGAGCAGGATCGGAATCCAAGACGAGGAACTTGTTCTGCAATCCCAACTCTGCGATTTGCGATTCCAGGGAAGCTCGCAATCCGTAATCTGCACCCAGCAACACGAAACGAGCCTGCTGGTATTCCTTTGCAATTAGACTCGCGGCGGTTACGAAATCGCAATGACGCTTGGCGGCGCTGAAATTTCCCACCGTGCCAAAAACGAATTCTTCGTCAGTCCACCCTACCGAATCCCGCCAGAAGCGAGGAAGCGAGGGATGAAAGCGCTCGACATCCACTCCGTTGTGGATGGTGACGCACTTTTGCGGAGCGCATCCCGCCACGGTCATCAACTCGCGGGAAACGGCTTCGCTGTTTCCAATGGCGAAGTCCCCGCTCCGGAGGAACATCTCATCCAGCCATGCGCCCATGCGGGTGCGGGAGCGATAGAGACTGAGCATGCATCGCGGACTGCGAATAAACACCGGCACCGAAGCGAACGCTGCCGCCAGCCCGCCCAGGATGCAAGGGGCCGGCAACTGGGCGTGAACAATATCCGGCCTCCATTTTCGAAGGTATGCATGGGTCCGCCGGATTGCAGTCAGATAAGTCATGCTGCGGGGGAGCCAATTGGAATTTCCATCGAAGGGGATCCCCATAATGAAAACATCATCCACCAGGCCACGCGCCCGTTCTGAGTTCAGGTTATCCATCAGGATCAGGGACAATGCGAAGCGATCGCGATCATGAAGACGAAACAACTCTAAAAGCTGGCGTTCCGCCCCTCCATCGCGCATAGAGTTGATCACATACGCGACCCGTATCCGGCGGGCGGCCGTCCTGCCATGAATCACTTGTTCGTGCACCGGTTGTAATACGGGAACGCTCATCCAATCCAATCATGCAGCAACGGACTGAAGTATCTGCGCGAATGCCGGCGCAAGTACTTCAATCGAGTAATGGTCCACCACGATGCGGCGTCCCACGCCGCCCATTCTCACCCGCGCCTCCCGGTCGTCCAAGAGACTTTCAAGGCACTCCACCCATTCGTCGGAATGCGAAGCTCCGAGCCCCGACTGGCCCCAAGCCAGCACTTCGCGGTTCATGCCGAAGGGACTCACCACAACCGGTATTCCGCAGGCCATGTACAAAAGCATTTTGAAGCTGCACTTTCCGCGTGAGAGCTCCGAATCCTCGATAGGCATGATGCCAATGGTCATGTCCTGAATGTCTCTCACCTCGCGGTCCCGGGAATACGGCACGAACTGCAAACGCTCCACGGGTATGAATCGGAACTTGGGCGCGCGATCGGAAACGATCTTTAAGAGAACGTCGGGGCGCCGCTTCAGAATTTCGGCCAAGGCAGACTCAATCTTGTACAGGAATTGGAATCCCGAACTGAGCCCGAGCCAGCCAATGACCGGCGAAGACGTCCTTGACTCAGTTGCAGGAACGAACCGTTCGGTGTCGACCGGCGTTGGCAAAACGCTGACATTCGGATTCCAGCTAGAGAATTTTTCAGCCAGAAATGCATTCCCACAAATAATGTGGTCCGACAGGCGTGCGAGGCGCCGGGTAAAATCTCCTCGGCGATGTACCCAAATTGCGTCGTCCACGTCTAACACTCGAGGACGCCTGGTGAATGGCTCCAGCGTTACCAGCGTGCTCAGCATCTCTCTTTGCAGCAGCGTGATATCGAACTTCTGTGTTTGCAGGGCAACCGGGAGGTGCTCCGCGAGGTTCCAGATGCCCCATGCGGGACGAGCCCACCTCGACTCCGGAGGATAGAGGCCCGCACGCGAGGCAAACTCGGTGATTTCTACTCCGAACGCTCTCGCAGGAGCGATGTAGGCTCTCACCCTGACCCGACTCGGAGCGCATTCCCCGCCGGTAACGGCGGCAACCCGCAAGCATCTTGCGGGTCTACCGTGGGATTGCGTCCCCTCTAATCGAGAATCCAGCTCGGTTGCAGGCATTTCGTGTCGGTATCCTACTTTGCACGCGCCAGCTGCGGTTCAGGAAAAGCCTGAGGAACGCTGCGCTGCCGATCGAACCACGACTGAAACATCAGTACATCCCACAGGGCCGCTCTCCAGTCGCGTTCACCCGAACAGTGTTCGAGCCACATTCGGCGAACCATGGTGGCGTCGAGGTAACCGTCGTCACGAAGCCGTTTCTCATCCAGCAAAGATTCGGCCCAGCAACGAAGCGGTCCTCTCAGCCAGGATGCGATCGGCATGCTGAAACCCGCTTTCGGTCGATCAAACAACTTCGCCGGCAAATACTTTCGGAGCACCTGGCGTAAGAGCCACTTCCCTTGCCCGTTGCGGAGTTTCATCGCCATGGGAATCCGCCAGGCGAATTCCACAACTTCAAAATCAAGCATCGGCACACGCGTCTCGAGTGCCACGCTCATTGCCGCGCGATCCAGTTTGACCAGGATGTCGTCAGGAAGATAACTGAGTGTATCGAGATACATCATTCGTTGCGTGAGGCTATCGTTGGCGAAGTCGTGATCTTCCTCGAAAACACTGGCCAATTCATTCGATCCCGGAACCCAGTCCAGGGGACAGTTTCGGTGTGAGACGAAGCGCTCGAACATCTCCTCGCCCGACTTTGCGTCGAGTAGCGTTGCGAGTTTATGCAGCTTGTCGCCTAACCTTGCGTTGCCGTTTCTTGAAAATTGATTCCAGGATTTTGCTGGTACCGCTTCCAGCGTTCGGCGCAGCAGCCGGCGTGAAGCGAGCGGTAGCAGGGACATTACCTTCCAGCCCTTGCCGACGGCGGCATACGAATAGTAGCCGCCGAATAACTCGTCGCCCGCATCGCCGGACAGGCTTACCGTCACTGACTGCCGCGCGAGCCTGGACACCAGGTAAGTTGGAATCTGGGATGAATCCGAGAACGGCTCGTCGTACATCTCGGGCAGGTTCGGAATGACTTCCATTGCCTGCTCGGGAGTGAGATACAGTTCAGTGTGTTCCGTTCCTAGATGCTGTGCGACTGCCCGGGCATAAGGCGCCTCGTTGAAACCCTGATCGGTAAAACCGATGGTGAACGTCTTCACCGGACGTGAGCTTTGCGCTTGCATCAGTGAAACGATAGTGGATGAATCAATCCCGCCCGAGAGAAACGCGCCTAGCGGAACATCGGAGACCATCTGCCGGAGCACCGCGCGCTGCAAAAGCCGATCAAGTTCGGAGGTGGCATCCTCGCTTGAGCCCGGAAAAGGATTTTCCCGTGCTGAGGCGACCACGCCGCGCATGGACCAGTACGGCCTCGGCGCTTCGATTGGCCTTTCAGAAATCTGCAAAATATGACCCGGTCGCAGCTTCTGCACCCGAAAATAGATGGAGTAAGGCGCTGGAATGTAGTTGAAACGCAGATAGGCCGCCACCACATCGCGATCTATGTCGCCCGAAAACCCGGGATGCCTTCGGAGAGCTTTCAGCTCTGAGCCGAACAGGAACACGTTCCCGAGATCAGCGTAGTACAACGGCTTTTCGCCCATGCGATCGCGTGCCAGAGCCAGAGTTCTCGAATCGCGGTCCCAAACCGCGAAGGCGAACATGCCGTTGAATTGCGGGAGCGAATTCTCTACGCCCCACTCCTCGAAAGCAGCCAGCATCACCTCGGTATCCGAAGTGCCGCGAAAACGGTGTCCGCGCGATTCCAACTCGGGCCGCAGCTCCCGGAAGTTGTAAATTTCGCCGTTGAGAATGACCACGTAGCGGCCACTCTCCGACACCATGGGCTGGTTTCCGAGCGGAGACAAATCAATGATCGCGAGGCGGCGATGTCCCAGCGCGACCCCGGCTTGCGCATCTACCCAGACACCAGATCCGTCCGGTCCGCGATGAGCGAGGCAATCGGACATCGAGCCGACGAGCGAGCGCATGTCGTCGGGCGATTGATCGCAACGCAGGTTAAGAAATCCAGTTATGCCGCACATGGGTTCTGATGAGGCCGTTGTAAAGACTCGGGCTTATGCCTGGGATTGCACAATCCTACGTTTTCGCGTAGAGGCCAGTCGCCTGATCAATGTCTTTAACGTGATCCTTGGAATGTCGCGATTGCTGAAGGTGCTTCGTTGCCGGAAGTATTCGCGAAGCAGGCTTACATCGTACAAGAAACGCTCCACCGGACCTCGGTACAGGTCCATGAACAAAGATTCAGAAAACCTTACGTTCTGGTATCGTGCCGTGGGCATGAGCCTGTCGGGGTCGATGGCACTCAGCCCATGTTGGAGAACTGAGCTGCAAACGAAGACCTTGTAGCCCCGCAGGTTGAGTTCTTCGAAAAGAAGGAAATCGACGAAATCCAACCAAAACTGCGGGTTTACTTCTTTAAGCTCTTGGAGAAACGATGTTCGAAAGGTCGAACCTGAGTTCAAAGCCCGAATTTTGAACTGCGCAATCCCGCTAAAACCTTCGATTACGATCGGACTTCGCCCGAACCGCATTCGCGCAGGAGAAATCGACCGATTCCCGCAACGCAAACCGGGCACAATTGCAGCCACTTGTTCCTGACTGAGATGACTCGTTGCGAGAGAAACCAATTCATCAAGAAAATCCGCGCTAAACTCTGTGTCCTGGTCCAACAACATGATCCAGGGGATCTGGTCTTCGAGCCCTCGCGCGAGACCTTCTCTGTAAGCCGCCAACAACCCGCCATTATTCGGGTTGTGCACGTACTCCAGGGCGACGTTCACGGCAGGTATCGCCTGGGCGCTCAAGCTGTTGTCGTATACCAGCAGCCTGAGGCAATGAGTGAGCTCCGGTCGTTCGAGAAGAGCGTTTCGCAGAGAACCGAAACTAGTAGATTCCGAAATCGCTTGCCGGTAGATCACCAGAACAACTAACAGCACCGGCTTGCCTGGTTCGCATCGCGTATTCACTGGTCGGTCCGCAGCATCCTGAAGTACGGGATCAGTTCCCCGGGGTGCTTGCCTTTTAGAACTACTCTCCATGCATAGGCAAGATAAGAACATGCCATGAGCAACAATGCGAAGATCCGCCAGTAGCCTTCGGCTGGAATGAACATGCATGCGACAAGAACAACAATGAGCACAGCACTCTCGGCAAATTTCAACCAGACAACCCTTCTATGCTGGTGAGTCAGGGAAATAATCGTGAAGAACAGCAGCGCCATATCGAGCAAGGTACGCAGAGACCATGCGAGGGCTGCGCCCGTTGCGCCGAATTTCGAGAGCAGATACCAAAGCATCAGCAAATAGATCGGAAGCTCCAGCAAATGAAATTTAGCAGTAAGATCTGCTCGCCCCGCGCCTTGGACGACAGCAAAGTTGACCTGAGCAAATCCATTGATGAGCACCCCAATCACGAGCAACTGGAGAATGCGAACGCTATTCTCGGCAAAGGACGGGCCCAACCACAGTGTTAGTCCCTCGTTGGCAAACATCACGACAACGGCGGTAATGGGGAGCAGAATCGCAGTCGTCAAATCCATTGCGCGGGCAAACAGGTTTGTTGCCTCGTCCACGCTTTTTTCAAGAGCGCTGGCGATTGCCGGAAATAACACCGCCGAGATGGAGACTGGGACCACCAACAACCGGTTTACGGCTTCATGCGGTGTAGCGTAATAAGCGACCGCGGCGACACTCAACCGAGCGCCAATCAGAAATCTATCGAAGTACATCATCACCGGTCCAACTACGTTCGATACTGTCATCCATCCGCCAAAGCCAAGCAATGGGCGAACGTAACGCAGTTGCACCGAAAATTGGTGGGACAGTTCTGGCAAAACTCGGAAGGAATAGAGAAGGTGAACGAAGCAAAAGATAATTCGACCAAGCACCATCACGGCGATGATGACGGACAACCTTGGATTGAACAACGCAACGGCCCAGGGAGCGACGTAGGTGAAGATACCCTGGGGCATTCGAAGCTGGTTCAACACATCAAAGCGCTGCACCGCTCCCATGATGCCGCCCAATCCGGTTGTGAGAATCACGAAAGGAAGTGACAGTCCGAGCAACCTGCAAGCCATGATGCTTTCGGCCTGAAGCGGGAGGGGGACTTGAAAAACCCGACGAATCAGCACGGGAGATACGAGTGCAGCCACGACTCCCGCCAGAATCCCCAAGGCTCCCATGATGGACAATGCGGTCCAGGCCAAAGGAGCGACTTCCGAGTCCCGTTGCGTGCCAACCCGTTCCGCCGCCAACATCGTGACTGCCCGGCCCAGCCCGAAATCAAATAAGCTGAAATATGCGAGAACGGCCCACGCAATCGTTAGGACTCCAAAGCGGTCCGTCCCTACATGGCGCATCAGGCTGGGAATAGTAAAGACCGCTACGACGGTCGGAATGATCTGACCCGCGAGATTCCATCCCGTATTGCGGACGAGATTCAGCGTCCCCGTTGTGGAACTCGTCGGTGATCTCAATGCTGTTGCCATAGCAGACTCAGCTGCAGTGTGCCCTCAGATCAATCTGGTAGGTCAGAAGATGGTGCAATTGTCCGAATGTGAGCCAATTAAGCAGTCTGGCCTTCGGCCCTAATCCGCCCAATGCACGGACCGAATCCACAACATAACCGGTGCTTTCAAAGAGTTCCCGATAGGATTTTGGAGTGAACCATCTCAGATGTGTTCGATCCATAAGGCCGGAATCCTGGAGCGTCCAGTCGCCCCGCATCAGCATTCGCAACACACTGTGATGCGAAACATTCGGGGAACTTGAAAACACCACGGCTCCTGGTTTCATAAGAGGGCGAAGTTTCTGCAATACAGCCCATGGATCCAGCAAGTGTTCCATAACTTCACTCAGGATCATGGCGTCGAACGATCGCTCCTCCCAAGGCAGGGTGATTTGTTCCACGTTTCCAACAACGACTTCGGTCAGTTTCGACTTGGCCAACGCGGCCGCACTCTCGCTCAATTCGACAGCGCAATAGGACCCGCACTTGCCCATATTGAGCGCAAGCGCCCCCGTCTCGCCATAAGCACATCCGATTTCCAGCACTCTGGCATCGGAACTGGCGGACAATTCCGACACATAATCCAGCCTCGCGCCAGAAAAATATTCCTGGCTTTTGGTTCGATAGGCATCGGGTCCAGCGACTTGCGGCAACGGGTTTACTAATCGTCCGGTGCAGTCGGTCATGACGTGAGCCTAACTGGAGAAGGCAATCCAGCCCCTTATCCCGGAGCCAGGAGCGACGACGGAACGGAAATGCCTTGGGTCCGCCGCAGGTCATTCAGGTAAATCACGAACACCGGCAAGAGATAAAGTGTTCGAATGTAAGTTAATGACGTAAAGCCGAGTTCAAAGGCCGCGATTACCACGAACAAGAGATTGGCGTCCCGCCTGAAAATCAGATTCCGTTTCAAGAAAAGAAACAATCCCGCATAGACCGTTATCACCAGGGCAATCGAACCGCGCAGATAGTACTCGACCAAACCTGAGTCTCCAAAAAACAGGTCGCCACGGTAGCTCAGGCCAACCGGAGAAAAAGGACGGCTACGCAGGTAGTTCACCGTGTCGTACAGCGTGCCCACCTGGGAAAATCTACCCAGGAACCCGCTCGTAGGCGAGGTCAGGGCGAGACTCACGGCCTGGCTTATGGTGGCCAGGTTCTCTAATTCCGCAAGGTACCGGATCACAAACGCGCCGACTGCAAGGATCGTGACTACCAGAATTGCCATGACCGTTTTCCGCCGGCGCTGTGCGGAATAGCGGAGTACCTGGAAAACCGCGAACGACGTGAGCGCCATCGAGGAAAAAGAGAACAGTGAGAACGTCAACCCGACGTAACAGAGCGCAAAGATCAGGTAAACGCGGCTCTTCTTTACCTTGTAGGTTTCGAAGTTCAGGAAGAAAAACAAATAGAAAAAGAAGGCTGCCACCGAGTGAGTGGCAAACGAAAGCACAGGCTTCCTGAAGCCCATCATCATTTCCAGCAACTCGGGATAGAAACTGGAATAGTAGCGAACCAGAAAGTTGTCCACCAGTTCGCTCCCCAGAATGACAGCCATTCCCAGCATGACATTGACGAGATTGGCCAGCACGAAAATGATCTGGAGTGATTTTCCGCCGGTCACATCCCGCAATACCACCAGGTAAAGAAAGGCCAATAGAAGGAACCCAAACAGGCCGCCCCAACGGTACTCCGAGAATGGCGAAATCACCGTCGCGGCGAGCAACGAGGCTATCAGAAGAATCGAATTAACACAGAGACCCGAACTCCCCATTCCATTTCTTTCGAACAGGAGCGGAAACAGCAGGCATACGAATGCGAGTCCATACAGCACCCACAGCGATTCCGAATACACACCGCCAAAGGAACTGGGCGAATACATTCCCAGCAGGAACAGCGTCGCCGCCACAACTTGGTGGGTTCGCACCGGATTCAAGGGGATCTGCTTAATTGGCTCGTACATTGAGGCCGCCCGGAGGACCTAGCTGAGCTGATTCCGCCGTTGACGGGTGAGATCACGTTGATAAACCAGAAATCCAGCCGGGAGCAGGCTGACGGCGAGCAGGCGGTGATTGGTGTCGCCAATTACATCGCCAATGCTGCTTTGTGCATGAAGTGACCAGCGAATGTAGTTGATCGTGGCACGCACCTTCTGCCAAGCCGGGACGGGCATTCCGCTTAGCTCAGAATAGTAGATCCTGGCAATGCGAGGGCTCTTCAGCTTCCGCTTGTCCATGGCGGGAACAACATCGCCGGGTTCGTAATGGTAGATTCTGAGCACCTCGTTAACGAAACGTGCTTTGTACCTCATCGACAATCGGTTCCAAACCAGGGCTTCGGGCGCGTAGCGCTCCTCCCCCACTTCGGGGAATGGATATTGCCGCAGAATGTCGGTGCGATTCACTCCCCACCGCTCAAACGCGCGATAGCGATATTGTTCCTGGAACGACTCTGCATCTACCACATCTTTTGGATACTTCGGACCGATCAGGTTCCCGCGATCATCCATGCACAGTGCGCACAGGGTGGAATAGTTTTCTTTGTCGGGAATCGCGTCCCAGTGGTACTTGAACCGTTCCAGCGCGGTGGGAACACAGCTATCGTCGGAATCGAACGAAAGCAGCAGTTCCCCCTGGGCTTCGCGGACAGCCCAATTGAACCCGACATGCTTGCCGCGATTCTGCTGGTAAAAGTAGCGGATGGGGAAATCCGACTCCCTCTGCCACGCTTTAACCAGTTCTTCAGTCCCGTCGCTTGAGCCATCGTCAACAATCACCCACTCGAAGTCCCGAAAAGTCTGCGCCTTCAGACTGTCGTAGACTCGCGGCAACTGGTGCTTGCGGTTATAACTCTGAGTGGAGATGGTGAACGCAAGTCTGCTCATGTGAGGCTGATCATAAGTTTGAGTTTTGAATCGCTGACAGGAACAAGCATCAGGTCAGGCAGAAACCGGGAGGAACCGGTTAATGGTCTGTACCGTTATCACCCGAGCCGTTGGATCCGCTGCTGCCATTTCCGTTCTGAAAACCGTTCTTCCCTGCACCGTTGCGAAACATGACCGGCATGTGCGTGCGCGAGATCTGCACCACTCGACGCAGGCCAGCTTCGCTTTTCCGCCACACCTTCTGGTTACGGAAGGACTGACCCACGTCGGTAAGCAGCACCTTGTAAGGGTCCGCCTGGTCGCGTTGCTGCCAGTGATCGCGCCCAATGACCCACGCGGAACCTAGCATTACGCCCAGTACCGCCGCAACCAGCGTCATGATTCCGCGGTGCGGCCCATACTTCCGCTCCGGGACATCCGCCACGTCCAGAGTTCGCACTGTAGGAATCTCTTTGGCTTCCTGTACTTTGGCGGTTTCATACTGCTGGGTCAGCACACCGAAGACGGTTTCCTCAATACGAGCGCGACGATAGAGGTTCGCGTAGGTGTAACCGAGCAATGGAAGCTGACGGATACTCGGGAATCCCAGAACCGAATTTTCGCCTTGGTCAGAGCTCTTTGCCCCTTCCAAACCGCCTCCGGCCTGGTCGGCTAATTGTTTCTTGAGTTCTCCGATCCGGGCCTTAAGGCTGCGCACGCGAATATTGTTGTCGGTATAAATCGACTGCAGTCCGCGAAGCTCCGACTGGGCAGCGATGAGTTCGCCTTCAAGGTTTGCTGCCGCCTCCACCATCGCCTTCCCTTGTCCGGTTGGATCCAGGGTTGCGTTCTTGCTGGCAAACTCGCTGAGTTGGCGGTCAGCATCGTCGAGCTCTTTCTTGACTTTGACTAGTTCTGCCTCCAGGAAAGCGCGTTCCCGGCCGGCGGCGGAGGTGCTCAAAGTGGAGACCAAACCATTCAGTTCATCCACATAAGCCCTCGCCAATGCGGCGGACATCTGTGGGTCGCGATCCACTACTGCGACTGAAATGATTCCGCTCTTGCGATCCTCCTCCAGCTCGGTGTTCTGCTCGAGCACCTTGCGCGCGTCCTCCCGCAAAATGCGCACACCGATTTTGGGATGCCCGTAGCGCAATTGCAGGTCAAACCTATCAATGATCTTGTCCTGCAGCGTGCGGCTTCGCATGATACCCATGAAAACCGCGCCGGTTCCCTGTGACCCGAGCAAGTCGCCAGCCATCATGCCCAGGTCAGTGCTGGTTCCAGTCCCTTTCATCCCCAGCGCCAGTCCGGCCAGGGCCGCCATTCCTGACGCCCCCTGTTTTTCCGGGGGCATGATGCGTGTGGTGGAGCGATAAGTGTTGTGTAAGAACAGGCTGAAGATCGCGGTCAGAACGGCCAGAACCAGCGCTATGCGGAAAATAAACTTTCGTCCATTCCACAGGGAATGAGACAAGAGCAACAGCCGATCTTCGGAACGAGGCTCCGCCAGGGCTCCGCGCAGTTCGATCACCGCGGGCTCTTCCAGGTCCGCTTCCCGCGAGATTGCCTGACGGCGTTTATCCATGGTTCTGCCTTGCAGGATTTTCCCTCATTTACGAATCCATTTCCAATCCGGGCGGTAAGTAAGGCCGACCGAGATCGATACATTGGACTTGGCAGCTGTAGACAGCAGCGGAAAACTCCACTGCTCGTATTGCGCCCCCGCTGTCAGGTCTACTCCGCCTCCAAAGTGAAGGTTGCCGTTCACCGCGTAATCCGCTAATCGGCCGCCGCCCAGAAACGCCGTGTCCACCTGTTTCAGGCGATACATGGCCTGGATCCGGCTCTGGGGTGAAATCGAGTATGTGCTCGACAACTGTACTCCGCGGCCTTGCCTTCCAATCCAGCTCCCAATGATGTTACCGTCATTGGTGTAGCCCGATCGATAAATTACGTTGAAGTAGTTAACTCCCGTCTGCGTGCCAAAACCTGAAACATCCGTTGTAATCCCCTCGGCACGGAAGTCCACGCGGTTGAAACGCGGTATCTGGGGAACATAGAACCCCGGGTTCCACGAGCAGCGCTGCGGCGCAGCGAGCGGCAGCACATCGTCATCACAGAACGAATCCAGGTAGAGTGTGAGCCAGTTCCGCAGCCGCGGCACACGATAAGTGACATCGAAGGCGCTCCGCCGGTCGCCCGGATCGTTGCGGATGTCCACGACGCCGCTCGCGCTGTCGCCCACACTCGCATAGCTGTTCCAGAAATTTCCGAAGGTGAAGGGGTGGCCTTGGCCGGAGAAAACCACGGTTCGGGAAAATCCAAATTCCAGGTTCGGAGTTGGTTTGAAGCTGATTTTCTGCCCGTGTACGAAAGGCTGGGTGGTGAGGCTCGGGCCCACAATCCCACTGTTGGCGAGAATAAACTGCTGCCCGTCCAACTGCCCGACAAAGAACTGGGTTTGCGCAGGACCCAAATACTTCAAGAAGCCGGGAAGCGTAAAAGGTGACACTGTCGCGATCCTCAACATCGGAATCGGCTCCGCATTGCTGCTCCAGATGAGCGGCCCGGACTCGCCCGGCCCCCACCACAGCGCTTGCTTGCCAAATGAGAACTGCAGGTTATCGAGATTTGCCGATACGTAGCCTTCGACCAGGCGGAAACGATCGGTAGCCGCGAAGGCAGTGTAGGGCAATACCGGCACCTGAGTCTGAAGCGCAATCGCGACCCGGGCGGCGTCGGGTAATCCCGGCCCGGCAGGAGCATGCTGGTATTCGCCTCGCACATAAAAGGAGAATGGACCGGCGCTCGCGTAGCCTGAGACCCCACTGACGACGTTCGTTCCTTCCTGGTAAGGCCTTCCGTAGTCGTTCACGATGGTCTGGCCGAAGTTGTAGCTATTGGTCAGAGGAGGACCCGAGATTCCAGTCACACGCGTGTAAAGCGACTCCACCGCAACACCAAGATTCTCGGCACCGCTGCGGCGTCCTTCCTCGACCACGAACTCCTTCTCGAGGGCTTGGAAGATCCTGCCGTTTACGTCAGAGAGCGATGTGTCCACCGGCATCCGATCTCTCGCTTCCTCAACCAGCCGCGCGCACTCCATGCGAGTCCATGGCCGTTGCCCGAGCACTGCGCTCTGCAGATAACCGGCGGCCTCCAGGCGTTGCAGCGCGGGATAGACCCAGCTGTCCACCGGCACGTAGGGCGAAGACATGTAATTCGGACTGCGCGGCGCCTTTTCTTCATCGAAGGCGGGTTCTTTCGAACCCCAGGCTGCGCCACCGAGTTCCGGATCGTGATGCGCGCGATAAATCTGTCGGCCCATGAACCAGCCCAGAGCGCTTCCTACCACGACATCAGAAGGAAAGTGTTGTTTGCCGGTCACGCGCGTCAGGGAGACTCCGGTAGCCGCGCCATACGCGAGAGCTTGTGTGAGCCATCCCGGATATTCGTGAGCGACGACGCTGGCAACCGACCACGCGACCGCGGCGTGTTCCGATGGGAATGAACTCCCGCCCGGCTGGAAAAATGCGCCGCTGCCCTGGTAGGGCCGCTCCCGCCGCGTGACTTCCTTCAACACGTAGGTTGCAATAGTGCTGTTGACTGCCGCTTCGCCCGCGAGGAACCCGGCTTCACGCTGGTGATCGTTGTGGGTCAAGTGCCCCCACAGGAACATGCCGCCGGCTCCCCCCACCAGGGAATACGCGGCGTAATTCGAGAAACTCTTGCTGTGGCGGATCGAACTCGGGGAGTCTGGAACCTGATTGGACAGCCAAGTATCGCCAACCATCAGGGCACTGGTGAATCCCAGGAACGGCAACAGCTTCGTGGCTGCGTCTGGTTTTGAGATATGGAACGGCGTCGTCCAAAACTGGACCTGATCCCTTGCAATGTGATCGAGTAATGGCCACCCAACGCGATTCTGTGGATCTTCGCCTGGAGCCAGCAGCCCCCAATTTTGCTGGACCGGCTTCGATTCCGAAATCTTCGCGTTTTGTGCCGAAGCCATTGAGACGCAGAACATGACTGAAAACAAGGTCAGACGGCGCAGTTGTACAAAAAAATCCACGGGGCGCTCTGACTAGAAGCCTCTCGCCACCTGGATGGCGATTCCGATAGAAGAAACCAGCTGCGAGGTCTGCAGCAGGTTCTTCCACTTGGCGCTGCCACCGTAAGATTTTTCGGGCACTACGATCATGTCGCCCGGGCGTAGCTCGGTACTAAGAACGCTTCCGTTAAATAAACCGCCCTGTGTTCCGACCACCGAGCCGTTGGCACGGATAACAAAAATGCCTTTCTTGTTGGCGGCCTGTGTGGGACCTCCGCCTTGCGTCAGATACCATCCGGCGCTCTTGCCTGCGTGGAACGTGACCGCCGTCGGGTTATAGACCGCGCCATCCACCATGACGAAATTCGGCCGCTTGGGAATGATCAGGGTGTCGCCCGCCCGCAGTTCGATATCGGACGGAGTGTTCTGCCACTTCTTCACGTTCTCCGAGATGTGAATGATCATGCGTCCGGCAGGAGGCGTAGTCTCGAGCCGATGCAATGCAGCCTGCCACTGCGCAGCCGAGGCCGCCTTCAGAGGATCTGCATCTGCGTCCGCCCCGAAGCTTGCGCCCTCGGCGCGAATGTTTCGGATCAGATCGGCACGGGTCCCTTCCTCCAGTTCCCGCACCTGGGCGCGCTCTAAAATGGCGCCATACGCGTAAGCGCTTCCGCGGAAGCCTCCAGCGCGCGCCAGCACGGAGCTCAGACGCTCTCCTTCCTGAATTCCATAAGTGCCTGGGTGGACCACTTCGCCCTCGACCTTGATCGAGGCGCCAATATCTTTCCATCCCGCCACTTGCCGGATGCTCAACACATCGCCTGCGTGTAGGCGAACATCGGTATCAGCGGCCCCCGACATCGCCTTCGCGATCTCCACGGTCCGGTGTTCGGCAACCAACTTGCGGCCCTCTTGCGATTCGTAGGTTGTCAGGTCGGCAGTCTCAGTGTCGGCACTGCGCCTGAAGCCGCCGGACAACCTCACCAGGTCCGCGCTGGTCATGCCTTCGCCGAGCGGATACTTGCCGGGACGCGCCACTTCGCCTTCAATGGTCACAACAGCTGGATCGGCCTTCGCCTGGTCGCGATGTATGAACAGTCTGTCCTTAGGATCGAGAAGAATGTCCTCGGTCGCGTCTCCCGCCAACGCTTTCTTGAGGTCGACGCTGATGACGCGCATCTTTCCATCGCTGGTGTGGCGGAAAACCTGCGCCGAACTACTGTCCGCATCGGGCGACAGGCCGCCGGCAAGGAATATCGCATCGCGCAGGTGGGTGACGCCGTTGGTCACATGATCGCCAGGATCGCGCACCTCTCCGCTGACGGTGACCATGGGCTGATCCTCGAAGTCATAACGCCCGAAGATCCGCACCGTGTCAAAAGGTTTGAGTTCCAGATCCTGCTCTTTGCCGCTCATGGCGTCGGCAAGATTAAAGGTCAAGACCGTGGGTTTATAGCTGGGTCCTTCGAGGCGTATGACTTCAGCATGCCGCTCCGAGGGTTCGGGTAAGAGGTCGTTGTAGGAGTGAATCAGGTCGCTAACCTTCATCCCGTCGCGATATGCGTATTTCCCGGGCCGGAAAACATGGCCATCCAGAAACACCGTCTTGTCCGCGTACGGGAGGATGGGAGAGATTTTGATTTTATCTCCATCCTGAATTTGAAACTCGTTCAGCGTTTTTGTAACGGCGGCCTGATCGTTTGTCTCCGGGATGTCGAGACGCAGCATGGTGCGGCTCTGGTGCGCCATCACGCGCTCCACGTCAACATGCCGAAGCGTACCGGAAGAAAGCACACCGCCGGCAAGTTCCAGCACCGCGGCAAGATCTTTTTCGTCGTTTAATTCGTAAATCGCGGGCCGGCGGACCATTCCATCCACCACGACCTGGGGCCCGAGCGGCGGGACCAGGATCGTATCCCCTGGCTGAATTCGTTGCATGTCAGACCGCACGCCATGCAGGAGCAAATCGTAGACGTCTATGTCTTCGACCAGTTGCTTCCCACGATAATGCTTCAAAGTGCGCAAGGACCCGCGCGAGGTGGGCCCTCCGGCCACATACAACGCATTCAGCGGAGTGGACAGCGAACTCACATCATAAGCGCCGGGGTTCTGCACATCGCCCACCACGTACACTCGCACCGTACGCAGGCGCGCCAGGGAGACATCGGCCTGCAACTCACGAAACTGCGTTCGCAAGACAGATTGCACGAGGTTCTGTACGTCGCCCAGCGTGCGGCCGGCGACCAGTACCGTCCCCACTTCGGGCAGAGCGACTCGCCCTTCGCGGTCTACCGTGCGCTGCAGTCGTTGCGAGACGCCACCCCACAACTCGATACTCAGGCCGTCTCCCGGCCCCAGGACGTAGTCCGGTCCCACGGGCAAGTCCATGGGGAGTTCCTGCATATTGCTATTGCCATTGGCGAATACCGATTCACCAAAGCGCTCGAGTGTGGTGGAGCGTCGAGAGACCTGCTGGTACAGATCGTAAAGAGAAGGCACATTTGCGTACGGATTCGGCTGATGGCGAAAAGTCGGCTGTTCAACTGGCTGCCGCATCGAAAGCGGGCGTTGCGACTGTTGCAAGCTCGCCTGTTGATTCTGGCCGGCAAAATTGTCAGGCGGTGGCTCCGGCAAAATTCCGCCAAGGCCCGGGTTCGTAGCGGCCGGTTCCGAGCCTGGCAGTTGCGAAGTGGCCCCGGAACCGTTCGAACTGCTTCCGCTTCCGGTCCGGCTCGGGGGTGATGAAACGTCCAGTATGTTGCCCAGTTCCTCGGGCTTGATTCCTGCGTAGCGGGCGGCTTCGAATCCGATGCCGTCGTAGGCGGTGTAGTCCGGCGGCGCCGTTGCCGAAGCTCGTTGCACCGCGCGCGCGGGGTTCTGCGGAGCTGCATTGTCCGGTGTTGGCTGAGGTCCGACATTGGCAGGCGGATTCACCGTCTGCGGCGGATAAGTTCTCTGCGCCTGCTCGCGTTGCGCCCAGTAGAGCTCTTCCTGGCTCGCGCTCGGATTTTTTGCAGCGGCCAGTTGCGATGTATCCGCGCTGCGCAACTGCTGCTGCCCCAGGTACGTCTCGCGAGCCAGCTCTTCCTTGCTGGGCTTGGCCCGGATATAAGCGCGGTCCACGATTTCATGGGTGGCCAGCAGGCGGGCATTTTCGTTATCGCGTAACAGCACGTAAACCGATTCATCCGTCAAATCGGTCGGATCGAGAATCCTTCCCTGCTCGTATGCTTTGCGCACCAGCAGCTTTTTGACTTCCAGCATCAGACCGGGCTCTTTGCTGAGGATGTCAATGATCTTGTCGGCAGGAAGAGACACACGCATCTCGGCATCTACCGCGGCGCGGCTCTGGCGTTGCGTTCCCGCGCCATAACTGTAAGAGTTGGCCGCTGGGTTCTGAGAAATTGCCGGCACGGCGCATAAAAGCAGCCAGCTCATTACCAATCCCGCGCTAACCTTCGCAATCCAGGAATGCGTCACCATACAACCCCTGTTCTCCAGAAACGCCTCGCGGCGCTGATTCCGGTTACAAGCTCCTGACGTCGGCCGCATCTACTTCCACCGCTACCGATCGCATGATCAGGTCGAGCGAAAGCACCAGCCGATATTTGTCTTTCTTTCTTTTCAAGATGCCCCGCGCTCCCATCATCGGTCCCCCGATTACCTCGACGGGGTGTCCGATTTTCAAGTAAGGATGCGGCTCGGCCCGAAGCTTGTGGGCCAGGCCGTTGCGGAGCGCTTCGATCTCACTCTCGGGAAGCACAGCCGGTCGGCTGTGGAAGCTGACGAAGCGAACCACGCCGGGCAATTGCAGCACTCGCGTGCGATCTCTGGACGAGGTATGCACAAACACATAACCGGGAAAGAGCGGCAAATCGATTTCCTTGCGGCGATCCTTCCAGCGGCGAACGCTGTGATACAAAGGCAGAAAGCAGTCCACACCTCTCTCTTCCAATTGCTTGGCGACCACCTTTTCGTGTCGCGCACAGGTGTAGGCGGCGTACCACTCGGCGGTCGCTTCCGACGGCGCAGCGCCGGGAAACACCGTTTTACGGCCCACCGCGTCATGCGAGATGTTGGTGCTGCTTTGCAAAGCTTCGCCCCCTCACTTACAGGGCTTTTGTGAGCTAACCACTTTAGTTGTATTTACTTACAACCAATATGCGAAGACGTGATTAATTCGCCTTCGGACTTGCCACCACCTTCGGCGGTGCCGTGATCTCCGCGCGCCGCGCCAACAGCATGCGGCCACGCAGTGTGTTCAGAATGCCTTCTTCGGAAGTCTCGATCCGGTTCGATCGGATATCCAGGTTCGCCCAATAAAAAATGCTGCTGTTCTTCTCGGCGGCGACCGCAAGGATCTTGAGGTGAGGAAAACGGTCGAGAAGCAGGTCGCAGACGTGTGGACGTTCTTCCGACGCGTCCAATGTGATGATCAGAAAGTCGGGGCGTGATTGATCGACCAGTTCCAGAATCGAGGTCAGGTCTTCAACGACACCCACAACTTCAATGTCCGGCTGCTCGGTGATGGTAGCCAACACGAGTTCCCGCATCAGCCGTGGTCGATTCGCCACCAGTACTCTGACTCTTTGCACAACGCCCCCTGCGGCGAGAGTATCTACCGAATGTAGCCGGCAAAACAGGTTCAAACACGAACCTAGCTGCGCTTGGCCTGGTACTCATCCTTTTTCGCATTACTCGCGATTGCAAGTACCAGGAAACGGCGCCTCACAGTACTCATCTAGTACTCATCTGCGAGCACTAGAAATGACGAGAGTGTCATCTGCTGGAACTTGAGGCTGGTATTTTGTTCAGAACTCGGAAGCAGCGGGCCTATGATACCCACCCCTGGTTGCGACAGAGTTCGACCACGGCGAGTCGATCGTTCGCCCCTACCTTGCGAAGCATGCGGTGAACATGGTTCTTGATGGTCTGCTCGGCCACGTTTAGTTCCTGTGCAATTTCCTTGTTGGTCAGGCCTCGCCCGATCATCTGCACCAGTTGCTGCTCGCGACGGGTCAATCCCAGTTGCTGCTTGATCTGATAATTCGGCAAGCTCCGGCTCTGCTGCGCGAAGTATTCGAACAGCGTCAGGCAAAGCGCGGGAGGACAGACTGCTTCTTCCACCACCACGGAACGCACGGCCGCGGCCACCTCAAGCGCGGAGGCATCTTTCAAGACATACCCCACTGCCCCTTCACGCACGGCGCGCAAGAACATCTCGCGATCGCATTCCATGCCAATCATGACGACCTTGAGCTCCGGAATTACGCGTCGCAATTCCGGAATCACTCCCAGTTCGCAAAGGGTAAAAGGCATGCAATCGAAGAGCAGCACGTCCGGAGCTGCTCCCACAATGTCGTCGACCACCTGGGGAGAAAAGGGCGCTGAACCCACCACCCGTATGTCGTTCTTCTTGCTAAGAATGCGCGCCAGGGCTTCGCGCAGAAGTCGATTTTCAGCCAGCAAGAAAACACGAATCGTACTCACGGCAAGCAACATGCGTACTGACAACCTTCACTGCTGAATTGGTCTGGGTAAGGTGCTATCCAACATACACTATTCGTCACTGAGGTTTGTAGCTCAAAATGCACTTCTGTGACGTAACTGCCTTAAAACATGGACCTGTGGAAAACTCCTGAAGCAATACCCGCTAGAAACCCCGGCAACAGCCCACTTGTTGCGGGTCACAAAAAATATATTCTGTTTTCCGAAGTGCAGGTGTTTAGCAGATGCGACCGTTCGCCAGCGGGTTGGTCTCGGTGGCGCCAGGCGTTCCCTCAGAGCTCTGTGTACATAAAGTAATGGTTTAAGATCCTGTGGTTTCCATATCTACCAATGAGGTTAAAAGAAAATCAAGTTTTCGCTACACGTCCGCCTCACCGTAGAATTTGGTGAGTGGCTGCTATAATTCGCGCCCTCACACACAACGCGGTCCAGGAACTCTCGACATGTCTTTCCGCATACGAAAAAGTGCGCTCATTAGCGTGTGCCTCTGCTTTGCTGTCACGGTTCGTGCACAGACGCAAAATGCCATAACGGGATTTGCATCGCCAAATGTCGCCCGTGAGACACAGATCGAAGCTTCTTTCAAGGCGATCCCATCCGCGAATGAAGAACGTCGCCAGCATCGCATCTTCACTGCGGAGCCTCACATTGCAGGTTCCAAACGAAACAACGAACTAGCGCGATACATCGCAAGCGAGTGGCGCAAACAAGGTTTGGAGGATATCGTCATTCGCCGCTACGACGTTTACAGCACGGCTCCGAAAAGCGCCTCGCTCGAGATGGTGGCGCCCATTCATTTCCGGGCGAGTCTGCGCGAGCAGGCATATGACGTGGATCCGGACACCAAGAACCCACGCGTCAGCCAGGCATGGACTGGAATGTCCACTTCCGGCGATCTGACCGCATCCGTCGTATACGCTCACAGCGGCAACCCCGAAGATTACGACTTGTTGCGCAAGCAAGGCATCACGGTAAAAGGCAAAATCGTCCTGGTTCGATATTCGAATCCTTACAGCTATCGAGGATTCAAGGCGCTGACTGCGCAGCGCGAAGGCGCCGCTGCCATGCTGGTGTACAGCGATCCCCAGGAAGATGGTTACAAGCGGGGCGAGGTCTTCCCCAAGGGCCCATGGGGTCCCGAGAGCCACATCCAGCGCGGCGCCATTACTTACGATTTCATGGTGCCGGGAGACCCGCTCACTCCGGGTTGGGCATCGGTTGCAGGAGCAAAGCGTATCCCGATAGACGAAGCCGTTTCGCTGCCCAAGATTATGGCGCTCCCGCTGTCCTGGAGCGATGCCAAGCCCCTGCTCGAGAACATGGATGGACCGGTTGCGCCCGACGATTGGCAAGGCGGATTGCCTATTCGATACCACCTTGGCGGAGAGAAAGTCCGTGTCCATCTGAAGATCGCCATGGACAACTCGATCAAGCCCTACTACGTGGTGGAGGCTCGCATTCGCGGATCGGAGTTGCCGGACCAATGGGTGGTCCTCGGCAATCACCGCGATGCATGGGTTTACGGCGGAGTCGATCCCAGCAGCGGCACCGCTTCGATGATGGAGGTGACGCGCTCACTGGGACAACTGCTCAAGCAAGGCACGCGCCCGCGGCGCACGTTGGTAATCTGCAGCTGGGATGGAGAAGAAGTCGGGCTCACAGGTTCGACCGAATGGGGCGAACAATTCGCCGACGAACTGCGCAAAAAAGCCGTTGCCTACATCAATGTCGATTCTTCTACTTCGGGACCGAATTTTGAAGGCAGCGCCGTTGCATCGCTCGCTCCTATGCTGGTCGAGGCCAGCCACTCACTATCCGACCCGTCGGGAAAGTCCTTGTACCAGGCATGGAAGGAATCATCGGCTCACAGCAAGAAACAAGATGACGTCCGCGATGAAACCCTCGCCGACACTCGCATCGGCAGCGGCTCTGACCATACCGTGTTCCTGAACTTCATCGGGATGCCGGTGATCGGCCTGGACTTCGACGGCCCTTATGGCGTGTACCACTCGATGTACGACGACTTCTATTGGATGAATCACTTTGGCGATCCCGGCTACCGGTACCACACCTTGATGTCGCAATTGTGGGGCGTCCTCGCCCTGCGGCTTGCCAACGCCGACTTGCTTCCATTCGACTTCGCCAGCTACGCCGGCAGCCTGCGCCAGTTCGTCCAGGAAATGGCGAAGGGCAAAGACCTCTCGTCGCTGGATCTGCAACCACTATTTGCAACGATCGACAAGTTCGAAGCCGCCGGCAAACGGCTGAACGATTCTCTGAATGCCGCGTTGGCCTCAGGCGCTCTGGATCCGCAGACTCGCGAATCCATCAACCTGGGCATGATGCAGGTCGAGCACAATTGGCTGAACCCCGACGGAATTCCCGGGCGTCCCTGGTTCAAACACATGCTCTACGGCGCGCGCTTCACGTACGCCCACCTTGAGTTGCCGGGACTGACGGAGGCCGTCGAGAAGCAGGACTGGGCGACGGCTTCTCAACAAGCCGCATTGTTGCAGGACGCGCTGGCCAGAAATACAAGACTGCTCGACGAACTGAATCAGAAAACGGCCAATCACGGAGCTTCGTCGCTCGAGGGATTGCGAAAGCAGCTAACCGGCATCGAGAAAAAGTTTCCAGGCGAGATGTCCATTTACATGAAGAATCTTGCGACCGGCGAGCAGATTGCCCACGACTCCGATAAAGTTTTCGAGACCTTCAGTGTGATCAAGCTCGCGATCGCCGCCGAACTGATGCATCAAGCGGAGAATGGCAAGCTGTCGTTGACGGACCGGATTACCACCAAACCCGAGGACGAGCGGCTTCCCTCAGGGGTTCTGTACACCCTGGATCCCGGACTCAATCCGGCCCTGAAGGACCTGCTCACGCTGATGATCATCATCAGCGACAACGAAGCCACCGATCTGCTTGGCGACAAGGTCGGGCGCAAAAACGTGACCGACTACATGCACTCGCTCGGCCTGGCGAACACCTCAATTCAGTTTTCCGATCTTGATTGGGACCGCACCTGGCTCGGCACCCTTGATGCTTCCTATCGAACCGCACGCGGCGATCAGACCGTGAACTTCCCTTTCGGAAAATACGACGAAGGCCAAGTGCAACAAGCCTTCGGTCATACGATTTATGACGCGGGAATCTACTTCGGGCGCAGCACCACTGCGGACGTCGGCCGCTTGCTTGAAATGATGGTCAACGGGAAACTGGTGTCAAAGCATGCGAGCGATTTGCTCTTGGGAATCATGGAGAAGCAGCAGGTCAACGATCGCTTCCCCAGATATTTGAAGGACGTCCGCATTGCGCATAAGACCGGCGATGGCCAGCCTTTCATCGCCAATGACGCGGGGGTGCTCTGGGTCAACGAGGAACCTATCGTGCTGGTGGTCTTCACCGGACATCACCGCGGCACAACCGCCAGCCTGCACGATGCTATCGCCCGGGTCGCCGCCTTGGTCGTCAAACATTATGGCGGCGAGCTGGTATCCGACTTCCAGTAGCTCGCTCGAATTTACTGACACCGGACGTGTTCCCTTCGGCCATGTGCTGACACCGGGGTTCGCTTCCGCGTGCATTCTTCGGTACCGTCGCCAATGGTGGAGCTTTGAAAGGAATGCTGTCTCCGGATGTGGGAACTCCCGAATACCACGTCATCTGGTTGTTTTTCCGTTGTCGCTGTCATCGTCAGAAGAGAGTGATCATCGCGGGAGCGCCTTGAGGAACATGCGCGATTGTGAATCGACCGGAGCCGAACTATTGATCCGCAGCAGCTAAGACTTGCTCAGGGACAGCCTGAGGCTGCTGGAAACGACAGAGAAGCTGTTGCGCAAATCCCTCCGGCAATTGCAAGGCTCGAGTCAGCTTAGCTCTGTTGCAGACCTGACTCGTTGTGCGACTTCAGAAAAGCGGCCTTCCAGGCCGCCCGTTTCTCGGGCGAGTTCACCGACCGGGAGAAATCGATAATGTACGTGACTTCGTGAGGGCAGTAGATGCACGGGGTCTTCAAAACTTCCGCTGTCGGTTCGTGTTCCACCGTGAATGGGAACGACCTCAGACATCGGGTGCAAGTCAGGACAACATAGGGCTTGCCATTATGATCCTTACCATTGCGAGGAATCCAGACCGGGGCATTCTCTCCTTTATGACCAGTTGAGCCAGTGCGCACCAGCTTCGCAATAATCGCCAGGAGTTCCGCCGCGCTTTCTTTGCCCTTGGCGTAAAACGCATCGGCGATCACGCCGTCGGGTACCGCGCTGGAATCGTAAGCTCCGCTGGAGGCTACGACCAGGATCTCCGGGAATCTGCGCCGAACAACCGACAACAACTCGAATCCCGACATTTGAGGCATGTTGAGATCCGAGAGAAGTATGTGAGGGAGGACATCCTGCAAGTGCAGGAGGGCGTCAAAACCGTCATTTGCAACCGAAACTTCGTACCCCTCGGCGGCCAGCAAGTGTGAGATGGTCTGACGCACAGCCTCATCGTCCTCGACCAGCAGTATTCGTATTTTTGAATTGGTTTTCAGTTGGATACTCGCTCTCACTGCTCAGCGCCAAAACAGGCGAACTGGTCTGTTCGCGGGAACTGTTTGATTGACGTCTGATCGCGTTCTGCCAGGACGCGATTGAGCTCAGAAATCAGATGCATTAACTTTGCCGGATCGAGTTCGGCGCTGGCGTGTTCGGCGAGTCGTTTCCAGTCGCTCGGTGGGTGCTGGCTCATCGGAGCCGTTTCCTTTTACGGTGATCCCAATCTATTCGGAGACATAGTTCCTGTCTGAGCAATAGTGCACAAATGTCATATTTAATGACCGGGCTTGGTCAGAGTTCATCAACGGATTGCCAGAGCCATGCAGGACGGTTGCCCGCTTCCTGATAAATAGCGATGGCGATAATCGGGACATAAAATACATGCGTGTTGGTTCGGCCCAACATCGTCAGCGCATCCGACCTGCTAGAAGCGGCACGACGAATCGAGGAGGAAGGCTGAGTTTGGGCATAGTGCTCCTGAAAGAGACCCCATCGAAACCAACTGAAGCGTTTGTATAATTGAGGTATGCGAGAGTGGCGGAATTGGCAGACGCACCAGACTTAGGATCTGGCGGGGAAACCCATGGGGGTTCGAGTCCCCCCTTTCGCACCAACGTTGCTATCGAGAGATCCTGGTCCTCGCCTTCAGGGGCCCGCCTCACTTTCGTTGGTAAGGTACTTCCACCAATCCCCACTTCTCGCCGCGGTTGTCCGCGTTATCTCTCGCGCTCACCCGGATATAGTAATGGCGTCCGCTGGTATCCGTATTTTCTCGTGAGGCGCGCAGCCAGATCCCAAACGAGTACGCCCCCGTCGCATTCAACGTGACGTGGCCCCGGGGCTGAACAATCCGATATTCGTCACTGACCGCGTACTCAACGCTGTCTGCCTGCACGCCCGATTCAGAATCCGCAATGGTTCCTGAAATCGTGACCTTCACCAGTCTCTGGTCAGGCGGCCATAAGACTTTTGGTGAGGTGGCAAGCGTGATAACGGGCGGAGTAACGTCGAACGGATTCTTGTTATTCAGCAGCACGCCAACCGAGCCTGCATCCTCGGGTGGCCGCGAGGGATTCGCAACTAAAACGTCCGGCTTGGCATCGCCGTTCACATCGGCGGTGGCAATGAAGCTTGTCGAATGTCCTCCCGGATCGTAGCTTGAAGCGGTTTGGAAAGTTCCATCGCCGTTGCCTAGAAGCACGCCAATCGTTCCCTTCGACGTCAGGCAGAAGTTCACCCCCGTGCACTGGTTCGCCACAACGAGATCAAGTTTGTCATCTCCGTTCACATCGGCGACAGCGACCCACCAGGCGCCGTTGCCGCCTGTGGCATAAGTAAGAACGGGCTGAAACGTACCGTCTCCATTTCCCAACAGCACACCTGCGGTGTTCACGCAGGAAGAGGTGCACCAGTTCGTAAGCAGCAGATCAGGCCGTAAGTCGCCGTTCACGTCCGCGATGGCGATCGAAGTGACCTCACCACCTCCCGATAAATAGCTAGCGACCGGTTGCAGGGTTCCGTCGCCATTTCCCAGCAGGACGCCGGCACAGTTCGCAACGCTGGTGTCAGGACATGCCCCATTGCTCACCGCGACATCAAGCACGTGGTCCCCATTCAGGTCGGCCACAGCCACTGCGGTCGCCCCTACTTGGCCCGAGGAGTAGGCCACCGCAGTCGAAAATGTTCCGTTGCCCTTCCCCAGCAGCACCGCGACCACTCCGCTCTTGGCGTTGTAGTACGTGTCAAAAATGCTGGCCACAATAATGTCGGGGATGACGTCTCCGTTCATGTCTGCCACTTTGACCGAAATAGCGCTGATGCCGCCCGAGCTATAGATCGTCCCTTGCTGGAACGTCCCATCTCCATTTCCCAGCATGACGCTAATGACCCCTCCATCCGAGTTGCCGCATTGCGGAGTTCCGGAGAAGCCACAGGCAGCCACTACCAGGTCGGGCTTGCCGTCTAAATTCACGTCCGCGACTTCCACTGAATTGGCGTTGGCCGTGCCCGGGTCGTAACTCAGGGGAGTACCGAACGTCCCGTCGCCGTTGCCCGGAAAAACGGTTACAGCACCCTCCGCACTGCTGCCAAGGTTTCCGCAGCTGGCAAGCCCAACCGGTTGGCAATCCGCCACGACCAAGTCGGCCACTCCATCCCCGTTCACGTCTGCGACGGTGAAAGTCTGCGGACTGAGACCACCCAAACCATAGGTCACTACGGGAAGGAATAAAGGCGGATTGTCATTCTGCATTGGAACTGCGGCGTTCGCATCGAGCAGAGTTGCGCCCGCTACGCTGGGCGCAACCAGCACCGCGATCCCGAGAAACATAAGCAACAGTGCCTTCACAGCAGAAATGAACGCATGAGACGGACGAATGAGAAGCATTGCAGACCTCCTCCATGTCCAAGCGGTGGGAACCCTGATCGAACTCAGGTCGTGCGCAGCAAGTCGTCAGAGCGTGAGCGGTTTCCGTGGAGTATTGAGCTGCCGGGAGTCCAATCACTAGCACTTTGCTCCCGTAATCGAGGTTTGTCAGTGACCCCAGTCACCGAGAGCTGGGTTTTTGGCAGAAGAGGAACCGTCACAACGCTTGACTCTCCATGATGGCAAGCCCCGGTACTCGCGACACAGGTATAATTCACCTATGGATGGGGGCGTCCGAGAGCGAGTCGAAGCGCTGAGAAGAGAAATTGCTGAAATTCAGAAGTTGAACCTTGAGTATTCCCACGGTCACGGACCAGGTTCCGCGGCCATGAGTGATCACCAAAGGCGCGAGCAGCGACTGAAGGAAATCATGGACGAATTGAGATCTATGACGGACTGGAAGAAACCCTGACCCAGGCGAAGGCAGTACTCGGGCACACTCACCTGACTGAACGTAGCTAGCGAGCCCAGTGCACGTGCTTTTCGAATACATCTGGCACCCGGGAAGCTAAAGACACTTTGAATATGGGCAGACACGGGAACCGCCCCATGAGGTATGCTTGAACTATGAACCATCTTGACGTGCTTCGGGAGAAGATCGGACGCCTGCGCGCGGAAATCGCTCAGATCAAGGAATTGAACGATCAATATCGACGCGAAGGCTGGAACGGAACAGAAGCCCAACTCGCTCACGGCCAGCGCCACGAGCGGTTGCAGGCCATCCAGCAGGAACTTGCGCAACTCGCTAACCTCGGCCGCAAAGTCCAATCTGTCGAGGAGATGAAGGAACAACATCGTTCCCGGCTGCACCTGGTCAAGAAAGCTTCATAGACACCAAGCCGCGTTGCAGGCTTGTCTCCTCACTTATTCCTCGTGGAAGCCGTTTCGCCGGCATTCAGCGGTTCAATGGTCGGAGTCGCGTTCCCGGCGACCTTCAATTTCGGGTCATGCTGGGTGACATCCAGCAATTCCCGCGCAATCCGGTCATCAATTTCCGAAGATTTATCCAGCTCGACCGGATAACGGATCATCACTTCCACTCCCGACTGGGTCAGGCGCAACCGGCTCTCCGGTCCCATGGGATGTACCGAAAGCGGGCTTAGAGAACGCTCCATGGTTCGGCGTTGCCGTTCCATATCGTCGCGGTACTCAGCGTAGATCTTCGTGACCGCGTTCAGCATGCGCTGTTCAACCTGGTGATAATCGCTGTCCGAGGCCAGGGTGAAAGTGATTTCATGCCAAACGAACTTGGTCCCCGGAATCTGCTTGAACAGCCCTGCATTGGCCTGAAAAACCACGGCATTGGAAAAAACCACCACCCGTCCCGTAGGACGTGCGCTGGAGCCGCTGCCGCCCATCTCCATCAAATGCAGACGAACCAGCCCAATATCAATCACGTCCCCGGTCACTCCCGCCACCTGCACGCGGTCACCGACCCGCACGCCGTACTTGCCGATGAGGAAGAAATACCCGGCGACGGACAGGATCACGTTCTGCAGCGCAACCGCGACTCCGGCTGTCAGCAATCCGGCAAAGGTCGCTAGAGAACCGAGTTCGCTCGCGAAGGCGACGGCGATGATGAGCGCTACCAGGAACCAGACTACGATTCGCCGCAGCAGCAGAAACTGGTATCGGCGACGCACATCCTGGACATAGCGAAACGTCGCGCGTCGCCAGACTTCCGAAATAGCAAACACAATGATCAGCACCGCTGCCAGTACCGCCAGCCGCAAGATCAGACCCCGTAGTTCCGATGAGTATTCGTTTTCGACGGTATTGCGCCAGTTGCCGAGGCTGCGCTTGTACAGGTCAAGCAGCACGGATTGTTTCCCCAGGGGCAGCACGCTGGCGGAAAGCTGCTTGTACTGCGCGGTCATGCCGTCCAGTTCTTCTTTCTGCTGGGCGAGAACGGCTGGATCGGTGGCATCGGGGGCAGAAGAAATCTCGTTCCCGCGTTTTGCCAGGTCTTTGATGTTGGCAATCATCGGCGTCATCATGGAGCGGGCGGATTTCTGCAGTGAGTCGGTGGAACGCGAAGCCTCCTCAAGCGCGCGCAACTTGTGGCGCAACGTGATCAAGTCGCTGCTCAGTCCCAGAATTCCCGACGGCTGAGGCCTTGGAGAACTGGGCACGCCAACCTGGGTCTGCTGGACTGCCGCGCCGCCGCCCGACGGCTGCCCCTTATTGTTGCCAGTGCCGCCGGGAACCGTTCTCGCAAGTTCCTCGATCTGCGCCAGCAGTCCGCCTCCAGTGGCTCCGCCCGCGTTGGCGCCGCTCACGAATTGGAGCAAGCTGCGCAAGGTGTCGCGTCGGACCGTGACCAGTTCCAGTTCGCTCTGCGTCTCGGCGATGGCGGACTCGAACATCCTCCGTTTCTTTCCCGTTGCTTCCGGCAATTGTTGCTTCTGGGAATCGAGTTCCGCCTGGATCTGTTTCGCCTGGTTGTCCGCCTGTGCGGCCAGCGTTGCGAGATTCTGATATCGAGATGCCGAAGGATTGTCCGGATCGGGCGCGACTGCTGGACCCGGCTGCGCCATGATGGCCTGCGCCCGTGCCCGCGCGAACTCAAACGAGAGGCCGACAATCTGCTCCCCGAGCTGCCGGTTGTCGTTAAGGAACAGAACGTCGCTGGGCTCGGTCGCGAGTTGTTGCTGAAGCGTCAACTGCCGATACCACACGACAGTCTGATTGAGAAATGAAATCAACGATTGCGCCGGGCTCTGTTGCTCATCGCCGGCAAGCGGTAAAACCAGCGTCAGAGCTGCTGCCAGGCAGATTGCCATTCTCCGCGCCGCCCGAGGTACCGCGAAACTCATCCCATGACTCCACTTTCCTGAAGATTCGTGCAGAGGAGCATAGTTTGCAGTTTATCAAGCGTCTCGTGAAACAGTGGAGCGTTGTGTCCACAGCAGGCGTACCGCTACACTGATTCACCTATGGCCAATCCAACTCAGCCGAACGTGAAGCTCAACAACACTCCCGATTATCGCGAGAACTATGCCAACAGCGTGCAAATGCGCGTGAACGTGTGGGATTTTTTCCTGGCTTTCGGCACCCTGCAGCAGCAAAGCGAGACCCAGGTCGAGATCAACAACTTCCAGGGCATTTATCTCAGTCCGCAACAGGCCAAGGCTTTGCTCAATGTTCTGCAGCAAAATGTCGTCAGTTACGAGAGCGCGTTTGGTGAAATCAAACTGGATCCGCGCATGACCACGGGAGGCCCGGTACATTAAAGTGCCGGCTCCCCCTCGATCTCGGACCCAACCTCACCCCTTGCTGTTATTTTCGTTGCTGCTTCTGGCAATCTTCATTCTGCATTTTCCGTTGCTTAAGCTGCCTTATTTCTGGGATGAGGCCGGGTACTACGTTCCCGCAATGCGCGATCTGCTGCTGAATGGAAGCCTGATTCCGCATTCCACTCCGAGCAATGCTCATCCCCCGCTCGTGATGGCGTATCTGGCGCTGTGGTGCAAGCTGTTCGGCTACACCCCGGCGATAGTCCGAACCGCGATGCTCACCATCGCAGCCTTTGCCCTTCTCGGCTTCTTCCGCCTTGCCGCACACGTGGCCAATCGCGAGGTGGCGTGGGCCTCGACCGTCTGCACCGCACTCTATCCAGTTTTTTTCGCCCAAAGTTCCCTGGCGCAGGTGGATCTTGCCGCTGCGGGGTTCACATTCTGGGGGCTTCGCTCCTGTTTGCGCGAAGAACGGGCCGCCAGCGCGGTCTGGTTCTCACTCGCGGTGTTATCTAAAGAAACTGCCGTCCTGGCACCACTCGCGCTCTTCGGTTGGGAAATCCTCCGTCCACTAGTCGCCAAGCGGCTTTCCCTCAGCGAGAAGAGAGGGCTCCATTCCGCATGGCTCCTGGCGCCTTTGCTTCCTCTAGCCGCCTGGTATTCATATCACTATGGCAAGACCGGCTTTCTCCTGGGGAATCCGGAGTTCTTTCGTTACAACGTCCAGACCACTCTTCAGCCTTTGCGAATCTTTCTGGCCTTGCTTCTGCGGTTATGGCAGTTGTTTGGCTATTTGAATCTCTACGTGCTGACGGTGCTGGCATCGGTTGCAATGATGTGGCCCCCTTTGCGCGATGACGGAGTGGAAAGGGAGGCCATTAGTCGCGACGCGCAGTTTACGTTCTACATAGTAGTGGCCGCGTACACAATTTTTATGGCCTTGGTCGGCGGTGCTGTGCTGGCGAGATACCTTCTTCCCGTCCTTCCCCTGATCATCCTTGTATTGGTCTCGACCTTGCGGCGTAGATTTCGCTGGTGGCTTCTGGCGGTCGGGTTCACCATCGTCAGTTTCGCCGCCGCTTTGTTCATCAACCCGCCCTATGGATTCGCGCTGGAAGATAATCTCGCGTACCGCGACTACATCGTGCTGCATCAGCATGCAGAAGATTTTCTCGAGGCACGTTACCCGATGTTGCGAGTGCTGACCGCCTGGCCGGCCAGCGACGAGTTGTCCCGCCCTTACCTGGGCTATGTAACACGCCCGGTACAAGTGCTTCGAATTGAGAACTTCACCCTCGAGCAACTCATGTCGGCTGCCGATGCTCGCTCGGCATTTGAAGTGGCGTTTGTGTTCTCAACCAAGTACCAGCCCCGGCCGTCGTTCGTGGACCACTGGCGCCTATGGCAGGAATGGAAGGCCCGCTTCTTCGATTTCCATCGCGACCTGCCGCCGCAGGCTGCGGCCCAGATCCTGGGCGGCGAACTGGTTTTCTTTGAAGAGCGCCAGGGCCAATGGGCCGGCGTGATTGAGCTACACAAGGAGTACCAGGCCCGCTTATCGGCCGCTCATGGCCGCAGCAAATGACAGGAGTGCGTCTTGATAACCAGCCAAACTTCGCGTCCGGATTGAAGTTGAAGCGAGTCGCGCGCGGCCAGTGTTAAATGCACATCGAATTCCACCCCGCAGTCCACTCTGGCGGAAACGATCACGTCGCGCTGTGCGAGCGATACAATCTCCCCCCGAATGATATTCCTCGCACTGAGGCCCGCTGGCACGGCGGTAGCCAGCAGCACATCTCCCGCGCCGATTCCAACTCTCAGGTAGTCACCGACATTGGCTCGAACTAAAGGCGTCTCCAAATGCACCTGAGTTCCGGTCACGGAGCATGTCATGGTTCCGCGCTCTTCGTGAATCGCATCTACGGAGACGTCGAATACATTTTCGAATCCGGACAAACTCGCAATCGTTTCCAGCCGCGGAGCGGTGAGCACCTGATGCGGGCTGCCATCGGCGATTAGGGCACCCTGTTCCAGTACCAGGATGCGCTCACCCAGCGCCAGCGCCTCTTCCCGGCTGTGAGTCACGTACAGGATTGGAATTCGGTGGGATTCATTCCACGCCCTCAGATCGTCGATAATTCTTGATTTCGTCGCGAGGTCGAGCGCAGTCAGTGGCTCATCCAGCAGCAGAAGGCATGGCTCGGTAACCAACGAACGGGCGAGCGCAGCACGTTGCCGTTCACCCCCGGAAATCTCAGCCGGCTTGCGAAGTCGAAGATGTGGAATGCGGAAGGACTTAGTAATTGCGTCGCAACGCAATTCCCTGGTGGCGGCATCCATGTGCGCCAAGCCGTACGCGATGTTGGCTTCGACGCTCAAGTGCGGAAATAGTGCAAGCTCCTGGAAAACGTATCCCAGGTTGCGCTCTCGAGCGGAAAGATTGATTTTCCGCTCGCTATCGAACAGTATCCTCCCAGCCGCAATCGTTCCCGCATCAGGCTTGGTCAACCCTGCAATACAGTCCAGGAGAGTTGTCTTCCCTGCTCCGGAGGCGCCGAAGACAATCGTGATTCCTTGGGATATCGAAAACGCGACATCCAGGCTAAAGCTCTGACCTTCTTTTTGGAATCGCTTGCGAATTTGAACTTCAAGGCCAGACGCTGTCGCCGCGCTCACTTCCACGGGCCCACCGCGCGGAACTTCCGATTCAATCCATAGACCAGCGACAGAATGATAAATGAGATCACCAGCAGCATTAATGCGGTGTAATTTGCTCCAGCGTAGTCGAGGGCCTGCACCTTATCGTAGATGTCGATGGAAACGGTTTTGGTCACGCCGGGAATGTTGCCGCCGACCATCAGGACCACTCCAAATTCCCCCATGGTATGAGCGAAGCTCAAAGCGATTCCGGTCACGATTCCGGGTAGCGAGAGAGGCAGTATTACCCGCAAAAAAGTTTGCAGTTTCGATGCTCCCAGGATCGCGGACGCCGACAAAAGTTTCGAATCGATTGCGGCGAACGAAGCGGCGAATGGTTGAACCGCAAATGGCAAGCTGTAGAGGATTGACCCAATGACCAAGCCTTCGAAAGTAAAGGCCAGCGTGTGCCCTGTCGCGGCCTGCCACCAACGGCCGAGGGGGCTACGCGGGCCAAGCGCGATCAGAACATAGAATCCAAGCACTGTCGGAGGCAGTACGATTGGCAACGCGACGATTGCCTCGAAGATAAACTTCCAGCGCCAATGCGAATAGGCAATCCAATAGGCAACTGGCAAACCCAGCAGCGCCAGAAGCAATGCAACCAGCGATGCCAGTCGAATCGTCAGCCAGAGAGCCTGTAGATCCATCACTCGGTTCCTTTGGAAAGGTTCTTCGTAATCGTTCTCCAGCATGCCATGACTGAGTTCTCTCCAAAGGGCGTCATTACGCAGGCGAAGGCTCCCGCGGTACACCGCCTCGGAATCCTCCTCTTGGTCCCGCGTCTTCGGCCCGTGTAATTGTACGTAAATTTGCGTAAAGCGTTGGTAAAAGCAGATGCTTCCGCCGCAAACTGTACATCATTGCTGGTAGGCTTGAAAATTGGAACAGCGCCCTGTCGTTGGTTCGCGCCCGAGGAAACCAAAGTGAAGCTGTTACGACGTCACTGGATGATCGCGGGGTTGGTGGTAATCGCCATCGCTCTGTTCGCTGCCTTTCAATTTAAGGGCAACGATAAGCCGCAGTACTTCACCAGCAAAGTCGATCGCGGCGACATTCGCCAAGTCGTGGAAGCTACCGGAACGATCAATGCGGTCATTACGGTGCAGGTGGGCTCGCAGGTTTCCGGCACCATCTCCCGCTTGTTTGCCGATTTCAATTCGCGGGTGAAAAAGGGACAGGTCATTGCCCAGATCGATCCTCAGCTATTTGAGGGAGCATTGCTGCAGGCGAAGGCGGACCTCGCAAATGCGAAGGCGAACCTTGTTTCCGCGCAGGCCAACCTGGAGAAAGCCAAGGCCACGGCCGTCCAGACCAGATCTGACTTCGAACGCATCAGCGGTCTGGCAAAAGAAGGTGTGATGAGCCCGCAGCAACTGGATCAGGCGCGAGCCAATGCCGACACCGCCGAGGCCGCTGTCTCTGCCGCCGCCGCCGGCATTACCCAGGCGGCCGCCCAGGTGCAGCAGAAAGAAGCCGCAGTCCGGGTGGCGCAGACCAATCTCGACTACACCACCATCCATGCCCCGATTGACGGCACTGTGATCGCCCGCAATGTTGACGTCGGGCAAACCGTGGCCGCTTCCCTTCAAGCTCCTACGCTGTTCACCATTGCCCAGGACCTGACCAAGATGCAGGTTTATGCCAGCACCGACGAGTCTGACGTGGGCATGATCCGCCCAGGACAAGTCGTAAGCTTCAAGGTAGACGCTTATCCCAAGGACACGTTTTCCGGGAAGGTTTCGCAGGTGCGGATGAATGCTACGACCGTGCAAAACGTTGTGACTTACAACACCATCATTGATTTCGATAATCCCGAACTCAAGCTGTTCCCCGGCATGACGGCCTACATCACGCTACCGGTCGCCAATGCAAAAGACGTGATGCGTGTTTCCAATGGCGCGCTCCGCTATAAGCCTGACCTGAAGGCCGACGAGATACGCGCCCTGTACCAGAAATATGGACTCAACTCGGACGGTCCAGAGCAGGCCTCCGGCGCGGGCGGTCCGAACGCAGGCGGAGCCACGGGAAAGCAATACCGCGCTCGCACCCAAGGGACCGAGGGAGGCGGCGGAAATGCAGCGGCCCAGACGCACGCTCCACGCGTGGACGTCGCTGTGGTCTGGAAGCTGAGAGGCGACAAGACGCTTGAGCCCGTGCGGGTCCGCACCGGGATCACTGACCACACTCTGACCGAGGTCGTCCAGGTTCTTAAGGGTGAATTGAAGGATGGCGACGAATTGGTGACAGGAAGTATCACGACTACCACTCCAGCCACCAGGGCTCCTGGGATGGGAGGCGGCCCTCCGCGGCGGTAATGGCGACAATTTCCCAACCTGAACTGCGGACCGACGGCGTGGATCCTGACGCGCTGATCCGCGCCGACGATATCCACAAGTACTACGATCTGGGCGAAACTCGCGTACACGCACTTCGCGGCGTAAGTGTGGTTATCGGAAAAGGCGAGTTCGTCGCGATCATGGGCGCGAGCGGCAGCGGCAAATCCACATTCATGAATATCCTCGGTTGCCTGGATAAGCCGACCAGCGGCAAGTACGAACTGGAACAAATCGATACCTCTCATCTCGGCAAGAAGGAACTCGCCGCCATCCGCAACCGCAAAATCGGATTTGTATTCCAGGGTTTCAACCTGCTTTCTCGAACCACCGCGCTGGAAAATGTGGAGTTGCCAACGCTTTATGCTCACGTCAGCAAGCAGGAAGGCCAGCAGCGCTCGCGGGAGGCGCTCATGCTGGTAGGCCTTGGCGATCGCATGGAGCACTACCCCTCTCAACTCTCCGGAGGACAACAGCAGAGGGTGGCCATCGCCCGCGCCCTGGTAAACAAGCCCTCGATTCTGCTGGCCGATGAGCCCACGGGAAATCTCGACAGCCGCACCTCAGTCGAGATCATGGAGGTGTTTCAGAAGCTTAACGAAGCCGGCCTTACGATCGTGCTGGTCACGCACGAGCCCGATGTCGCCCAGTTTGCCAAACGCGCAATCCATTTCCGGGACGGCAAAATCCGGCGCGATGAACCCATCCGGAATCGCCCCCTTGCGTCCGAAATTCTCAAGAACATGCCGGCATTGGAGGATTAGTCGTGCACTTCGTTTTCCCGAACCGGAGCGGTAACCCTACAACCCGTTCACTTGTCACAACCCGTTCCTCGATGGACTCGCTACGATCTGGCCGAGGAGGTTGTGCCATGGAAATCCAGGAAGCGTTAAAGATTTTGCGTGCGCTCGCCAACGGAACTCATCCCGAAACAGGGGAAGCATTGCCGCCGGATTCGGTTTGCCGAAACCCCCAGAGCATCAAGGCTCTCAACCGCGCTATAAGTTCCCTGGTATCGGCAGAGGAGTGGCAAAAGAACCGTCCCGCGAACGCATTTCGTTACTGGTCCCGAGCCGAGGAAGAGAGGATCTGCGCAGAGTTGCAACAGGGCTTGGACTTTGAGCAGATCGCCAAGGCGCACGATCGCAGCGTGAGTTCGATCGTAGCCCGCCTGGCAAAATTAGGGAAGATCGCGCCCAAGGGGTCGCCGCCGAAAGCCGCCTGACTGTGGATCTACTCGCCATAATTCGGATCGCAATGCGCGCGTTGGGGCGCAACAAGATGCGTTCCACCCTCACCATGCTCGGCATCATCATCGGAGTCGGGGCGGTCATTGCCATGGTGAGCGTAGGCCAGGGCGCCCAGCAGCAGGCGCAAGAGCAGATCGCGGCCATGGGCTCTAACCTTTTATTCGTGGGCGCCGGCACGGTCAACCGTGGTGGCATGCACATGGGCTGGGGGGCAACAAAATCCCTGGTTTACGATGACATGACCGCGATCCTGCGCGAGTGTCCTTCGGTCAAAGCGGCGGCCCCGGGCAGTCAAAGCACCGCGCAAGTGGTCTTTGGAAATGACAACTGGGCCACCAGCTTGAATGGGACTGAGCCTCAGTACTTCGACATTCGAACTTGGCGATTCCAGGAGGGCGGCTCATTTACCCAGAACGACGTCGAGATGGCCGCCAATGTTGCAGTGATCGGTGAAACCGTGCGCAAGAACCTGTTCGGCGCAACGTCCCCGATTGGGCAGACCATCCGCATCAATAATCTTCCGTTCAGTGTGGTTGGCGTCCTGGTCCCGAAGGGTACATCGGCCGCCATGGGTCAGGACCAGGACGACATCATCGTGATCCCGATCACCACTTTGCAGAAGAAGATCAGCGGCCAGAACTGGTTGCGTTGGATCATGGTGTCCGCGGTATCGCGGCAGGCAAGCTACACGGCGCAGCAGCAGATCACATCTCTGTTACGCGACCGCCACCGCATACGGACAAGCCAGGATGATGATTTCTTCGTCCGTAACCTTGCCGATATGGCCGATCTCGCCGATCAGCAGGCGCAACTCTTCACCGTGCTTCTGGCTTCGATCGCCAGCATTTCCCTGCTGGTGGGTGGTATCGGGATCATGAACATCATGCTGGTTTCGGTCACCGAGCGCACCCGCGAGATCGGCATTCGCATGGCGATCGGCGCGACCGAAGGCGACGTGCAGCAGCAATTCCTGGTCGAGGCGATCGTGCTCAGCCTGGCGGGTGGAGCGATCGGAATTGTCTTTGGCCTGACCGCCTCGTTCGTCATCACTCAAACCTTGCAGTGGCCAGTGCTGGTGTCCCCGCTCGCGATTATTTCAGCTGTCATTTTCTCCATGGCTGTAGGAATCTTCTTCGGCTTTTACCCGGCCCGGAAGGCCGCTCGATTGGATCCCATCGAAGCGCTTCGCTACGAATAACCTCTCTCCATAAGTGGGAGGATACCCCGACGTGTGTCGTTGGTACCCGCAGGTTGTTTATTCGTCATTGACAACCATCTACTCACCTTCGGATACTTAGCTCATTGGCCGCTCATTCGCGTTACCTTCCGGACTCCGCTATGAATAAGTGTCTTCTCGCAGCGCTTCGGCGCGTTTCCACTGTCAGCTTTGCCTTGAGTATTGCTGCCTTCGGGCAGGGCTCAAAGATGATCTCGCCCTACGATCCAATTGAGGAGCGAGATGCGGACCGCCCTATCCAGCGTGAACAGTGGTTCGCGCGCGGGCGCACAATCCCCGGACAGGCTGCCGCTGCCCTTCGCTATCGTGCCCATCTGCAAAAAATGCAAATGAGGGCGGCCCAACGCGCGCTGACCCGCACAAAGGATGGAGCCAGTTCGTCGCCTATTTCCGCGCCGGGCGGTTCATGGGTCTCCCTGGGCCCAGCGCCTTTGGCCTCCGACGCGAGCGGATCCGGCGTGCAGGACTACAACTGGGTTTCGGGTCGGGCCACCTCGGTCGCAATTGATCCCGCCGACACCAGCGGCAACACGGTCTTTGTGGGGGGAGCCTTTGGAGGAGTTTGGAAGTCCACCAATGCAGGGCCGCTGAGCATCAGTCCGGCCAGCGTGACCTGGACGCCGGTCATTGACGATCAGCCCACGCTCGCCGTTGGTGCAATTGCCATTCAGCCCGGAAATAGTAATCCTGCGAACAGCGTCGTTCTGGTAGGCACGGGAGAAGCGAACAGCTCAGGCGATTCTTATTATGGCTTAGGACTTTTGCGTTCGAGCGATGGCGGCAATTCCTGGACATCCATCACGCAATCTTCCGATTCGTCGCCTCGCCCGTTTGCCGGAATGGCCGTTAGCAAGATCGCCTTCAGCACCGCGAACCCGAGCCTCGGGGTCGCGGCATTCGCGGGCTCGGCGCTCGGAGACATTCTGGGGTTGGAAAACCCGGTCACCCTGAATCGCGGCTTGTACTACTCGCAGGACGGCGGCGCGACCTGGAAATACGCGTCCGTTACCGATAGCGGTACTACCGTTGCTCCAGGTTCGGCGACATCCGTGATCTACAATTCAGCCGCTGGACTTTTCTTCGCGGCCTTGCGTTTCCATGGGATCTACTCCTCCAGCGATGGCATTCACTGGAGCCGGCTCGCAACCCAGCCTACCGCCGGACTGACTCTGACCAATTGCCCCACCAATCCATCCTCCAGTGGTTGCCCGATCTATCGCGGAGAATTCTCCGTTGTTCCCGGCCGAAACGAGATGTACCTCTGGTTCGTCGATTCCGGCGAGAACGATATGGGTATCTGGAGAACCACCAACGGTGGCTCCTCCTGGACCCAGATTGTCGACACTTCCATTACCAATTGCGGAGATAGTTTCGGTTGCGGCACTTCTCAAGGCAGCTATAACCTCGAGCTTCAGGCAGTTGCAAACGGCAGCGCGACCGATCTTTACGCTGGCGCAATTAACCTGTTCAAGTGCACGCTTGCGACGACCAGTTCGACCACTTGCAGCCAGGGCTCATGGCTCAACCTCACCCACGTCTACGGCTGCAGCTCGATAGCGAAGGTTCACCCTGACCAGCACGACGTGGACGTGATCGTATCCAACGGGAAGTCCATTCTGTACTTCGCGAATGATGGCGGCATGTATCGCGCACTGGATGGATATCTTGGCTTAGCGACCGGCACCTGCGGGGGTAGCAACCAGTTCGACAGCCTCAACCAAACGCTCGGCTCGATGACGCAGTTCGTTTCGTTCTCGCAGCATCCCACCGACGCCAACACCATTCTAGGCGGCACCCAGGACAATGGCTCCCCGGCGACTGCGTCTTCTCAAAGCAGCAGCAGTTGGCTGAATGTGAATGCCGGGGACGGCGGCTTCAACGCGATTAATCCGGCAAATACCACGGAATGGTTCAGCGCCAACACCGACGTTACGATCCAGCGTTGCACTGCGGGAATCGCGTGTCTTTCACAGACTTTCCCGCTGGTGGTTCAGTCCGTGAATGTGGGCAACGATCATGGCGCCTTCTACACGCCATATATCCTCGACCCGCAGTCCACCAGCAGCGAGCTGATCATAGGCACCTGTCGCGTATGGCGTGGACCCGGTACTGGAGGGACCCAAACCGCCCTTTCCGGCGATTTCGAACCGGGTGGCGCGCCACCATGCTCTGGCGCAGAAGTGAATCTGGTGCGCGCGCTGGCCGCAGGCGGCGCCAAGGATAGCAGCGGCTTCTCGAAGGTGATTTATGCCGGCACCGATAGCTTCGGTCCCGGCACAGTCCCTGCCGGAGGCCGCATCTGGGTCTCTACCAACGCCGGTGGCGGCACTTCAACCTGGGCAGACCGCACCGGCAATATCAATCTCAGCACCTTTCCCATTGGCGGCGTTGCCATTGATAGCTCCGATGTTACCGGCAACACGGCGTTTGTCACGATCATGGGATTTCACGTCAATCACGTGTGGAAGACCGCCAACGCAGGCGTAACCTGGACAGATTTCTCAGGAACTGGAGGAGGAGTTCTGCCCGACGCCCCGGCCAACGCAGTCGTGGTGGACTCCAGTACCGGTACAGTCTATGTAGGAACCGACGTCGGCGTTTTTTCCAGCAGCACCTCTTCCGCTAGCTGGACCGAACTGGGCCCCGCGCCGAGTAGCGGTCAGTCCGGATTCCTGCCCAACGTCGCCGTGACCGCGCTGCGCTTGTTCAGTTCCGGAGGCGCCAAGAAGCTGCGGGCTTCGACATATGGCCGTGGCATTTGGGAATTCAACCTGATCACAACTCCCGACTACCAGATTTCGGTTTCCCCGGCATCGCAAACCATCTTTCCATCACAGAGTGCAACCTACAATGGCATCGTCACCGCACTCAACGGCTACAACAGCCAGGTTTCGCTCAGTTGTACGGGCACGGTCCCCTCTAGCTGCACGTTGAACCCGGCGCAGCTTACTCCGACTGTAAGCGGAGTCAGCTTCACAACCACTGCATCGGACAGCATCGGAGATTACAGCTTCAACGTGCACGGCGTTGGCTCCGACGCGCTCAACATTACTCATGACTTTGCGCTCACCCTGCATGTAGTGGATTTCGGACTCGCGTCCTTCTCTTCCACTACTCTCGATGCCAACGAGCCGAACCCTTCAAACCCGATCACATTCCAGGTCACGGGATCCGGATCGTTCAGCGGCACGGTTTCTCTTTCCTGCACAGGGCTGCCCACCGGCGCCACATGCAACTTCTCTCCCTCGAGTTCAGTGAACCCGACCGCCAGCACGCCGGTAACGGTCACGCTGACCGTTGGAACCACCACATCCACTCCAACCGGAAGCAATACCATTGTGCTGACCGCAACCACCACGGGCGCCCCTGCCGCAAAGACACAGAATTTGACCTTGAACGTGACCGCCAATCCGGATTACACCCTGGTCCTCACCCAATCCTCCGCATCCGCTGCGGCAGGGTCCACCACAACATTGAGTGGGACCGTTACCGCCTACAACGGCTACACCAGCGACGTAAGCCTGAGTTGCGTTTCCGGCCCGCCGACCTGCACCGTGTCTCCGTCCACTGTCAGCGCCTCGACTACTGGTGCACCCTTCGCCGTTACCGTCGGCAGCAGCGCAGTCCAAAGCTACAACTTCAGTATTGCGGGCCAAGGCACAGACCCATTGACCATCACGCATAGCGCCTCAGCCACCTTCAACTCCACCTTCGATTTCACCCTGTCCAGCACTTCCGGCGCGCAGACAGTTCAGGCGGGAGGCACTGCGACTTACATGTTGGACCTCACGCCAACCGGAACTGGGACCTTTCCGACCGATGTCGCGTTCACCTGCACGGGCCTTCCGTTGCGGAGTGCTTGCTCGTTTACTTCCATCGTCACTGGAAGCGGTGCGGCAACGGCAACCCTGACCATTTCAACCACCGCTCCCACCGCCGCGCTCAGAACTCGCACCTCACCTCTGTTCTATGCGATGCTCTTGCCCTTTCCGGCTCTTACCCTGGTTTTTGGAGCGGTGCGTCGCCGTTACGCGCTTCAATGGACCAGGATCTCCTCGCTTGTGATCACAACCCTCTTATTGGTATTGCTGGTCGCGTGCGGTGGAGGGGGCAACACCCCGGCAGGCAGTGGTGGAGGAACCCCAGGGACTCCGGTCGGCACTTACACCGTTACCGTCAACGCAACCTCGGGCACGATCACCCACACTGCCTCGGTTACGCTGACCGTGCAGTAGAGCGCCGGTTCGCCCCAATGGTAATCCGTCCTTGCGAAAGCAACAGGAACTGCGCTTATCTGGAGACTGTATGCCGGATGAGCGCATAGATGTTGCAATCATTGGAGCGGGAATTGTAGGTCTTTCGACCGCTCTGCATGCAGTCCGCAATTTCCCTAGACTGCGGGTTGCGGTGGTTGAAAAGGAAGCCCGCGTTGCCAGTCATCAAAGCGGCCACAATAGTGGCGTCATCCACTCCGGCATTTATTACAGGCCAGGATCGCTGAAAGCCCGGCTATGTGTCGAGGGTGCGGCGGCTATGGTCGCGTTCTGCCGCGAGCACGCCATTCCCCATGCGGTGTGCGGAAAGGTAGTCGTGGCAACTCGTGCCGAGGAACTCCCGCACCTTGACACCCTGTGGGAGCGCAGCCGTCAAAATGGGCTCGCCGGCGTTCGCATGCTCACGCGGGAGGAACTGCGCGAGGTTGAGCCGCACGCCGCTGGTCTTCGCGCGCTTCACGTGCCCTCTACCGGCATCACAGATTATGCCGCAGTCAGCCAGAAATATGCGGACCTTGTGCAGAGTGCCGGCGGCATGGTGCTTACCTCTTCGCAGGTTCTCTCGATTCGTCAGACGCAGCCCGACATCGTGCTTGAAACCCGTCGCGACGCAATCCATGCACGCTTCGTGATCAATTGCGCTGGCCTGTTTAGCGATGCGGTCGGAAGGATGGCGGGAGATCATCCGCAGTTGATCATCGTTCCCTTCCGTGGCGAGTATTACGACCTTCGTCCTGAGAAGCAGCGCCTGGTGCGGGCCCTGATCTACCCGGTTCCCAATCCGCAATTTCCGTTTCTCGGAGTTCATTTCACGCGTCGCATTCACGGCGGAGTGGACGCTGGGCCCAACGCCGTCCTGGCGTTCAAGCGCGAAGGTTATCAGCGGAGTGACTTCGATCTCGGCGACACGCTTTCCGCCTTACGTTTTCCAGGCTTCTGGCGCATGGCATGTAAACACTGGCGCTTTGGCCTGAGCGAATTTCACCGCTCCTACAGCAAAACCGCGTTCGTCCATGCACTCCGCCGCTTGTTGCCCGAAGTCACTGAAGATGACTTGGTCCCAGGCGGTTCAGGAGTGCGCGCACAGGCACTCAGGCCGGATGGCTCCCTGGTGGATGACTTCGAATTTGTAGTGGCGCGCAACTTCCTCCATGTGTACAACGTCCCCTCGCCAGCCGCTACTGCCTCTTTGCCGATCGGACGCGAGATCGTAACCATGGCAAGAAAGGCTTTTTCCCTTTCCTGACCCGTTAATCGGCGCTTCGGTCAAACTTGATGACATCGGACTGTGTTACCTTTTCGTTTTGCCTTTAGGCGGGATTACGGGGGAACTATGGGTTCGGAATTGTCGGGCAAGCGAGTGGCGGTCTTGGGTGCCGGAAAAATGGGTGGCATTCTGCTCAAGGCGTTATTGCAGAAGAAACTGCTCACGCCGCAGTTGTCCTCTGCAACGGTCGCTCATGAAGATCGCGCGCGTGCCCTGGCGGAAAAATTAGGGCTGCCGGTCGGGACCGACAACCTGGCTGCAGTGCGCAATGCCGACATCGTTTTTATTTGCGTCAAACCGCAAGTCGTTCAGGAAGTCATGGAACAAGTCCGCCCCTCCGCTAATCCCAACCAGTTGTACATTTCTGTAGCGGCCTCTGTACCGACCAGCCAGATCGAGAAGGCTCTTGGAGGCGAGATCCCCGTCATCCGCGCGATGCCCAACACTCCTTGCGTTCTTGGCTGCGGGATGACAGCACTGTGTAAAGGCAAATTTGCAGGTCCGCAGCACCTGGAAATGGCCTGCGCTCTGTTTCAAGTCGTGGGACGCACCGTTGTGGTAGACGAGAAGCACATGGATGCGGTCACTGGTCTCTCTGCCAGCGGTCCGGCTTACATTTACATCATTCTGGAATCGCTGGCCGAAGCTGGTGTGAAGGTGGGCTTGCCGCGCGACATCGCAACCCTGTTGGCGGCGCAAACTACCCTCGGCGCTGCTACGGTTGTGCTTGAAACCGGCGATCACCCGGCGCTGTTGAAAGATGCGGTAACAACTCCAGCCGGCTGCACCATTGATGGAATTATGGAACTGGAAGAAGGCAAACTGCGTGTGACCCTGATCAAGGCCGTCGTAAAGGCTGCGCAACGGGCTAAAGAGCTGGCGTTCGGGTAAGGTGAGGGGGAGTCCGGGATACGGCCAATTTCAAAGAAGCCTCACCTGTACAATGGTTTAGGCATTCAGAGATGAGGTATTTCTCGAGTGCCACTTTGAAACTGGCTGCTGGGAGCCGATTCTCTTAGGGGGAATAGCACCTAAGTGCCATTTACACCCCGTAGTCATGAGAATAAAGTCCCGGAGAACAGCCGCTCGGGGTGAGTGGTTGTGAGCTGGAGTATCACAGCGAAAGTTGCTGGCCGTCTCGCCGCAATGCCGCGGCGTCAATAACTTTTTAAACAAGACCGATCCTGGTGTTTGCTTGGCCAGTTTCCCCTCGGTGAAAGGATTCAGGTATAGACGGGCCCGCCTTCGGGCGAGCCGTGTCTGGGACCCTAGGTTCTGTTATGGCTCACGCGATTTCTCTTCCCGAAACCTCCGAGACAATTCACGTTTTGGCTGCCGACAGCACGCGGATGAACAGTCAACTGCTGGCAGCCGCCCTGGAGCGCGACAAGCGCTTTCGCGTTCTTGAACCGGTTTCCGATGCCAAGGGCATCGTGGCCGCGGTGCTCCGCGAGAAACCTGCGGTCATCGTCATCAGCGCTGAACTGGATGACGACCCGAAAAAGGGATTCTCCGTGGCGCGCGAAATTCATAACCTGCGCACTGAGACCCGCGTGGTCATGTTGATTGACTCCTCGGAGCGCAGCCAGGTCGTCGAAGCTTTCCGCGCCGGGGCCCGAGGCGTGTTCTCGCGCAGCGAGTCATTGAAGGCTTTGGCCAAATGTATTCATTGCGTCAACCTCGGCCAGGTCTGGGCCAACAGCAAGGAACTGCGCTACCTGTTGGAAGCCTTGGGTGAAGCCCTGCCCATGCGGATGATTGACTCCCGTGGCGCCGCCCTGCTCTCGCGACGCGAGCAAGAGGTGGTTCGCTGCGTGGCGGAAGGCTTGTCCAACCGCGAAATCGCTCAACGGCTGGGCTTGACCGAGCACACGGTCAAGAATTACCTGTTCCGGATCTTCGATAAGCTTGGCGTGTCAAAGCGGGTCGAGGTCGTGCTTTACGCTTATAGCCTCGGAAATACCTTGGCGGACGAGCCGAAGAAAACGAACCTCACGGGCCTCAACAAAGGTAGCGTGAACGGGAGATCGTTTCCTTCATCTATTTCGTAATTCTGCCTTCTCAGAAAAGCTTGTAGATCGCTTGCGGGATGGGGAACTTGCGTTGGTTCAACACCGCGCCCAACACCTTCGCCTTTCCGGCTTGCAGTTCCTGAATCGCCTGGCGTGCACCCTGTCTGCGCGACGCATTTGCCTTTAAGACCATCACCACACCATCCGACATGCTTCCCAGGCCGATGGCCTCATTGGAGAGAGTCATCGCAGAAGCATCCACGAGGACAAAATCAAACTCGGAGCGAAGCTCCGTAAGGCGCAACCGCATGCGATCGGAAGTGAGCAGCGCCTGCGCGGCTTCGTTCGAGGTCCCCGCGGTGATTGCGAACAGGTTCGGAAGTGGAAGCGGGCGCGCGAAGACGCGAATCGGGTCCATCTGAAGCAGAGCATCGGAGAGCCCGGGGCCATTCTCCAGTCCGAAATGTTGCGCCAACGCCGGCCGCCGCAGATTGGCATCCAGCACGCACACGGTCCCGGCAATTCGGCCGGCAAACATTTCCGCGGTCTGACCGCAGACCCAGGTGCACCCTGCACCGGATTCCGTGCTGGTGAACACAACGGTGCGAGGCGCATCTGCTCCCGCGCTCAGAAAAAGCTGTTGCACCAGATTGCTGATCTCCTCTTGCCCGGGTTTAACCGGCTGCGAGATGGCCGGGGCCGCCAGAGCTGCCGGAACAGTGCCGGAAGGCGCCACCACTTCTGCTGCTGATGAAGGTACTTCGATTGGCCCGGGCCGAAGGATTTCCTGGTCTTTGCCGAGTTTTTGTAACAGCTCGAAATTTCTGCTCATCGCGGTCCTTTACTTCCGTCTGCGAATCAGATCTTCAATCCGAATTTGAAGGTTTCGATCCGGTCTTCGATTGTGACTGGTTGTGGCTCCCCTGCCAATTCTTTAGTTTCAACGCAACTTCCTGCATGTAAGACTTGGCCTCCGCCGGAGTGAGGGCCTCTGTCCTCCGAACCGGAACCGGCCCGGGTTTCGGCAATACCGGCGCCAGCGCCCTGGGAACCGCGGGCGGCTCGGGAATGACGCTGGGAACTTCGAGCGGCGCAGGAGGCACTTCCGACACCAACTTGGAAATGTCCAGGTCGGAGATGACCTCTTGCACCACGGCGCGGTCAACGATCTTCTGCTTCAGAGCACATGCCAATGACAGCGCGTTGAAGCAGAAATTATTCACGTTACGCGGAATTCCTTCGGTGAATGTAGCGATGGTATCGAGCGCTTCCGGGGCGAACAGGGTTCCACCCTCGTAACCCGCCACTTTGAGCCGATGCTCGATGTATTCCTTGATCTCCCACGAGGGCAGCGGTTCGAGCCGGTTCACGATAGATACCCGCTGTCGCAGTTGTGAGAGCGATGGGCTGGCCAATTTGTCGGCGAGTTCCGGCTGCCCCGCAAGGATAATCTGGAGCAGCTTGGCCCGCGGCGTTTCGAAATCGGACAGCAGGCGCACCGTCTCGAGCACTGCAGGCTCCAGGTTCTGGGCCTCATCAATCACCACAATAAAACGGTTTCCCGCCCGCGCCTCCTGCATAAGGCGCTTGTTGAACTCTTCGTGCATACGCACAAAGTCCTGTGTGTCTCCCTCGTATCCAAGTTCGGACAGCAGGAAGCGCATGAACTCCCGCGAAGTGCATTGCGTCTGAAAAATGAAAGCGGTCCGCGCGCTGCTGCGAAATTTTTCCAGCAGGTGAAAAAGGATGGTGGTCTTCCCCATCCCGGGCTTGGCAATGAGGCCCAGGAACCCGCGACTGGCCTCGATCCCGTAGTATAGCGATGCCAGAGCCTCGCGATGCGCCGCGGACAAGTATAGAAAACGAGGATCGGGGGTGACACCAAATGGCTGCTCCCTGAAACCGAAATACTTCAGAAACATGGATTGTTTCCCGCGACCGTTGGCATGTTCTTTGTCAGGTCCGACTTAGCGATGCCTCTCACACGGTTCGAAGAGATCGGTTACCCCGGTAACACAGGAAGAATAGAGGTTCACGAGGGAGTGTCTTAAGATCCAAACGCCCGATCACTAAGCCCAAAGCACAATCTGCCCCATGGCCCCGGTGTTCACAAGTGGATGAAAGTGTTGCATACCAAAGTCTCCACGAGGATTGCAGTTATGCTACTTCTGGATTCTACGACAGCGCAAATCCTTGCTGCCAGCACAAACTATTTCACGTCATTGGACCAAGAGCATGAGGACTCCTTGTGTATCCTCAGCCATTCCTCGTACAATTCCCGCGCTCGTCACCTGTGGGTCTATTGATCTTTGGCCTCTCTTGCAAATCCCGATCCTAAGGTCCGCGTCCTCGTAGCCGACGCGCTGGCCATGAGCTGTCACCTGCTCGCGGATGCGCTTGAACGCAGTAGAAACTACCACGCCGATCCCGCCGTCAGCGCGAAAGATATTTATAAAGCGCTCGAGAAAAATCTCTATCAGGTCTTGCTCATCAGCACGAATTTTCCCGAGCAACCGGTGGGCGGCTTGGCGCTGATCCGCGATATCCAGAGCCGCAACCCCCATCTCAACATTGTGGTGCTGGTTGACACCCCGGAGCGCACTCTCGTAGTTGAGGCATTTCGGGCCGGAGCGCGCGGGATCTTCTGCCGTTCCGATTCCTTTCAAACCCTCTGCAAGTGCATCGCTTGCGTACACGAAGGGCAAGTCTGGGCCAGTTCCGTCGAGTTGCACTATGTGCTCGATGCCTTGGCGGAGGGCACCGCCGCCGAACCCAAAATGCCCGCCGGATCTCGGCCACTGAGCAAGCGCGAGGAGGAGATCGCACGTCTGGTCGCCGAAGGTTTAAGCAACCGGCAGATTTCCGAGCGCCTGTCTCTTAGCGAGCACACGATCAAGAACTATCTATTCCGGGTTTTCGAAAAGCTGGGAGTTGGAACCAGGGTGGAACTCGCGCTCTATGCTTTGAACCGGGGACCCAATCGCAGGCAACTGCAAGCCGTACGCCGCCCTACTGAGTCTTGATCTCGTGGTCCGTTCCAGAAAGACTGAACTTCACTGTCACGCTGGTTCGAAACGCAGTCGCCTTTCCCGCGGGTGCATAGGGGCGGAAGCGCCACTGCCGTACCGCTGTGACTGCCGCATTGGCCAACAGACTATTCCCGCTTGCTATCGCCGCATCTCGAACTAAGCCGTCTGGTCCAACCGTGATCGCTAGATGGACCGGTCCCTCAATCTGACGCTCCTTGGCCTGTTCCGGATATTCAGGCGCCACTTTTGAGAGCAATAGCCCGCCAGCGATGGCAGAGGAAATGGTCGGCGTTGCTGAATTTTCTACTGCTTCCGGCGCCCGCTGCGCCGCAGACTGGAAGATTATCTTTCCCTTGTCATAGACCACCAGACCCGGCGCGGGAATGGGTTCACGGGCTGCCGGCGTAACGTTTTTTCTCGATGGAGGCTTTGCATCTCGCACCGGAGGGGGCTCGGCGAGAACTGGTTCGGCTGGAACCCCCTGCACCGTTACCCCTGAGGCAGGGCCGCGAGGTGCCACTGCTTCGCTTGTTCCCCGCTCTGGCGTTTGCCAGGCCGACCGCCCGCTCATCCATCCCAGGAGCAACGCTGCCGCGATGATGGAGATTGTGAGCAGCAGGGTGGAATAGTCCTGCCCCCGGCTTCTCCGCGGCTTTGAGGATCTTGCCGTGGTCCGCTCGGTGTTTTTTGCCTGGCCCTCAGCCTGTACGAACACCTTTTCAACTTCAGGCTCCTTAGCGGCATTTCTCTCAGTGTGGGCCGGTGTCTGAATTGTGTTCACGATGCGGCGTGCCAACGCTCTCAACGTCTGTTCATCGCGATCGCCAAACGCATGGGAGCGATTGGAGAAGATTTCCAGAATGCCCAGCACTCCATTGGCATCTGCGATGGGCACCGCCAGGATTGAATGGATGTCCAATTCGGCGCAGGTTAGCGCGTCCACCCGTGCATCCAACTGACTGTCATCACAAAGCTGCACCTCTCCGGTCCGCAGGCATGCTCCGGAGAGTCCTGCCTCCATGGACAACCGGACCCCTAACTCTGGCGCGTTAATGCCAGTGGTGGCGCGAACCGTCAGTTCCGCGTCGCGAATGAGGGCCACGGCCGCTCCAGAGGCGGTAGTGGCAAGGCAGGCCTGCTGAACAATCTCGTTCAGCACCAGGTCCAAGGCGAGGTCAGCGGATGCATTTCCTCCACCCTTCAGCGCAAGGCTGCGCGCTAGTTCGGCCAGCACCAGGCTGGGATCTTCCTGTTCCAAGTCCAGTTCCCCAAATTGCGGATCAACCCGTGCCTCATCCGCGGGATCGTCTGGGGGAACATCGGGCCGTATCGCCGGTTGGTGAGCCATACTGGTCGCTCGGGCGACGAAGAGTTTAGTGCCCGTTTAAATCGGAGTTTCCTCCGAATTTGGCTTTCTTGTCAACTTCTATTGCCGCCGGTTCTACGAGTCGCCAACCAGGATTGGTAGCTCTCCGCGCTATTTAGCGCTCCCTCGTTTCTTCTCAGGCGGCCCCACATTCGGGGGCATTTCTCCAGTCAACGAATTCAGGAACGCCAGCAAATCGGCCCTCTCCTGGCCGGTCAGGAAATCCAACGTGTGAATCTCCTTGTCCAGGTTCGGGTTGGAATTCCCCGCGCCGATGTAGAAGTCCATGGCCTGTTTCAGGTCAGCCAAAGTTCCGTCGTGCATATAGGGCGCGGTCTGCGCTATGTTGCGCAGCGACGGAGTCTTGAACAGGCCCCGGTCCGACTCCCGTTGCGTCACCGCGAACAAGCCGGGATCGTTGATCTTTCCGAAATCGACTCCAACTCCGATGTCATGAAACTTGTTGTCGGTGAACAGGGCATCTTTCTCGCCAATCAGGTGACACGCCGTGCAATTGCCCTTGTCCTTCGAAGAAAACACCTTGAATCCTCGTTTCGCCGAAGCGCTGAGCGCCTTCTCGTCATGACCGTACTTCCACTTGTCAAAGGGCGAGTTCCCGCAGATTACGGTGCGCTCGAAGGATGCGATGCTCTTTTCGACTTTCTCGTACGTGATCGGTCCCGGACCCCAGGCTTTTTCGAATTGCGCTACATAGCTGGGATCGGCGTTCAGTCGCTGCTCCACCACCGCCAGCGTGTTCGCCATTTCTACCGGGTTCGCGACAGGTCCTTCAGCCTGGTGCTCCAGATCTGGGGCCCGGCCATCCCAGAATTGCACTTTGAAGTACGCAGAGTTCAAGACGGTCGGGGAATTCCTCGCCCCGGTCTTTCCTCCCACGCCGACAGAGACGGGCTTGGGATCGGCAAAGCCGTATTCGGGACTATGGCAGGTCGCGCAGGACACCGACTTGTCCGAAGACAGGATCGGGTCGTAGTACAGGCGACGTCCCAGCGCAATGGTCTCTGCCGTGGGCGGATTGTCGGACGGAAAAGGAACCGGCGGCAAGCCGAGCGGCGCCTTGATCTCAACCGGCGCGCCGATTGGCCGGACCTGGCTGGCGGCCGCAACCGTGGAATCCCCACTGTTGTTTGCGCGGTAAAGCACAAGCGCGGCAATGGTTGCAAGGCCCAGAAACAAGACTGAAAGAATTCTTCGCGAGTCCATGGATTCCTCCCAGAGCAAGCTTCGGCGGCAGTGTGAAATTCAAGTCTTTCCTTTTTTGCCGAGAACATCCGTGACTTCCCTCACCCTCGGGAGTGACTAGCGGGCCCTGCGCTTGCTATCCATTGCCGATCATGTTTTCATGACGCACCGGGCCGCCATTGCACGCGCTCCCGATCTCTATCTATGACTTTGGGCCCACCTTACAAAAGCGCTCCCCTCTCGCGCTCCGATCAATGGCATGCCGTCACGGCCAGCTTCCTGGGATGGACGCTGGACGCGTTCGACTTCTTCGTTCTGGTGTTTCTGATGGATGCGCTCGCCGCCCAGTTTCATGTGGACAAGAGCAAGATCGTTGACTCCATCACCTACACCCTTGCTATGCGGCCGGTGGGCGCGGTTCTTTTTGGAATCCTGGCGGACCGCTACGGCCGCCGCCGCCCCCTGATGGCCAACGTTGTTTTCTTCTCCATCGTCGAACTCTTCTGCGGCTTCGCCCCGAATTACGCCGTGTTCCTGTTTCTCAGGACCATCTACGGGATTGGCATGGGCGGGGAGTGGGGGGTTGGCGCCTCACTGGCCATGGAAAGTGCTCCCCAAAAATGGCGCGGGATTCTCTCCGGCATTATCCAGAGCGGCTATTCCGTCGGGTACCTGCTGGCTGCCGTCGCCGCACGCTTCGTACTTCCCTTCTGGGGCTGGAGAGCGATGTTCTGGGTTGGCGGCGCTCCTGCCCTGCTCGCACTCTACATCCGCTCCAAGGTGCGCGAGCCGGAGGCATGGACTCAGCATCGCGCGCCGACCGTCAAGGAGATCATCGGCAGCGCCGGGGAGCATTGGAAGCTGTTCCTGTATCTCGTGCTTCTGATGACCTTGATGATGTTCCTTTCGCATGGCACGCAGGATCTCTACCCGGATTTCCTCAAGTCCGCCAAGGCAATCAATCCGTCGTTCGTCGCCTACATCGCGATCCTCTACAACGTCGGCGCCGTGATGGGAGCGATTGTCTTCGGACATCTCTCAGAACGCCTGGGACGGCGCCGCAGCATGATCGCGTCCCTGGTGCTTTCTCTTCTGGTTATCCCTGCATGGGCCTTTGGAGGTTCGCTCGCGGTCCTCGCCGTTGGGGCATTTCTGATGCAGGCCGGCGTACAGGGCGCGTGGGGCATCATCCCGGCCCACCTGAATGAGCTTTCTCCCGATCGCACACGCGGGCTGGTGCCGGGCTTCGCCTACCAGATGGGCATCCTGCTGGCCGCGGGCGTTAATAAAATCGAATACACCTTGCGCGGAAAGTTCGGCTATAGCTGGGCGCTGGCAGGCTTTGAAATTTCCAACATCCTGTTGCTCATGATCGTGATCGCGCTCGGCTCGGAGAAAAAAGGCAAAAGCTTCGTCGGCGGAACTTGATTTGCGGTCCGTTCTGCTGCCAGCCTGCGGCGAAGGTTTCAGTCAGGATTTTACGGCCGACATCCGCCGCCTGGTATCACGTGCTCGCGCCGGTGCTTATTCTCCGTCCGCACCTCGAGCAACGATGCCGTGAAGAGCAGAACCCCGATCACTCCAAATACTCCGAGCGCGATCAGCGCCATGATCAGAATCGGCATGACCTACCTCCACCAATGCGACCATGTTGGCCCCGTTTGTCTCACCAGTCCGTGATAACGCTCACCACAAATCGTGATGTACGAACACGGGGTGGGCGTGGTTGTCCCGTTCGGGATTCACAACCCTTGTTCAGCCGATACTTTTTCGCGAAACGAAAACTGCTACAGTAGAACTTCCCTTAGGCCAGCCTATGCATCTCAGGGAGAGCTTATGCGTGTCGCCATTGTGGGGTCAGGTTACGTCGGACTGGTGGCCGGAGCCTGCTTCGCCGACTTAGGACATGACGTCGTCCTGGTGGATAACGACCAGCGGAAGATCGCAGCCCTCAAGTCAGGGCGCGTTCCCATTCATGAAAACTTCTTGCCAGAGTTGCTCGCCCGCTATGGCGGCAACAAGCTTCAGTTCACGGAAAATCTGGAGCAGGCGGCCCTCGACGCCTCCACTATTTTCATTGCCGTAGGAACACCGCCCACCGGGCAAGGCGAAGCCGATTTGTCCTACGTGGAATCTGTCGCCCGCGAGATCTCGGGCGCTCTCGATGGTTACAAGGTGATTGTCGAGAAGAGCACGGTACCGGTTTACACCAGCGATTGGATTCGCAAAATCGTCTTGCGCAATGGCGCCTCTCCTGACAGTTTCGACGTAGTTTCCAATCCCGAATTCCTCCGGGAAGGCACCGGCGTCACCGATTTCCTCTATCCCGACCGGATCGTCGTGGGCGCGGACTCCGAGCGTGCGGCGAGCGTTCTGCGCGAAATTTATTCCCCGCTGGTCGATGGCAGCTACTACCGCCGCAGCGACGCCATTCCGCGTCCCGATCGCGCCTCGGTTCCGCCACCGCTGATCATCACTACCGCGAAGAGTGCAGAACTGATCAAGCATGCCTCGAATGCGTTCCTCGCCATGAAGATTTCTTTTATCAACGCGGTGGCCTCCATCTGTGAGGCGGTAGGAGCGGACGTAAAGCAGGTGTGCACCGGCATCGGAACCGATAGCCGCATCGGCCCAAGGTTTCTGAATCCCGGGATTGGCTATGGCGGGTCGTGCTTTCCCAAGGACCTGATGGCGTTTCGCGCCGTGGCCCGCGAGTGCGGCTACGACTTCCACCTGCTCGACGAAGTCATTCGCATCAACGAGGAACAACGGCAACGTTTCCTTCGCAAAGTACGTAGCGCGTTGTGGACGCTGCGCGGCAAGAAGCTGGGAGTACTCGGCCTCGCTTTCAAGGGCGGGACCGACGACATTCGGGAATCTCCCGCCATCCTGCTGGTGAATGCCCTTCTCCAGGAAGGCTGCCAGATTACCGCCTATGATCCGGCGGCGGCACAGAGCGCACGCACGATCCTGAACGCCGGCGTGGAATTCGCGAACAACCCGTATGACACCGCGAAGAATGCCGACGCACTTCTCATTCTCACCGAATGGGATGAATTTGCCGCCCTCGACCTGGGTCGTTTGCACACGGAGATGAAGTACCCCATTGTGATTGATGGCCGCAACTTGTATGATCCTGAGGCGATGGCCGCGCAGGGCTTTGCGTATTACAGCGTTGGCCGACTGCCCGCTATGCCGGAATCCCAGGCAACTGGGGCAGGCACTCCTTCAAGGAAATCCAAAACTTCATGAGCCAACAACGCGCCCTGGTGACCGGCGGAGCCGGATTCCTGGGTTCCCATCTGTGTGACGCCCTGCTGGGCGAGGGTTATTCGGTGGTAGTGGCCGACAACCTCCTCACCGGACGGGAATCCAACATCGAGCACCTGCGAAACGACTCGCGCTTCGAATTCCAGAAGATCGATATCAATCGTCCCTTTGATTGCGGGCCCGTGGACTACGTCTTTCATCTCGCCAGTCCCGCCAGTCCGGTGGATTACACCGTCCATGGAATCGAAACTTTGCAGGTGGGTTCGCTCGGCACGTTCCATGCTCTCGATGTCGCGAGAAAATACAACGCGAAATATTTCATCTCGTCGACTTCCGAGTGTTACGGCGACCCGCTCGAGCATCCGCAGAAGGAAACTTACTGGGGACACGTAAATCCGATTGGCCCGCGCTCCGTTTACGATGAAGCCAAGCGCTTCAGCGAAGCCGTGACCATGGCCTACCACCGCTATTACAAGGTGGACACCCGCATCGTCCGCATCTTCAATACTTACGGTCCGCGCATGCAACTGAACGATGGACGGGTGGTTCCCAATTTCATGAAGCAGGCTTTCCGGGGCGAGGACTTGACGGTTTATGGCGACGGTAATCAGACCCGTAGTTTCTGTTACGTGAGCGACGAAATCGACGGCTTCGTTCGCCTCTCGAAATCGTCAGAGCACTTGCCCGTCAACATCGGAAATCCGGCCGAGTTCACCATCCTGGAATGCGCCAAGATGGTGCTGAAAGTGACCGGTTCGAAAAGCCAGATCCGCTATGAACCCCTTCCACAGGACGATCCCAAGCAACGCCGGCCCGATATCACCAAGGCCCGAACCCTGCTGGGATGGGAGCCGAAGATCGACTTAGAGACCGGACTCAGAATGTCGCTGGACTACTTCCAGAAGGCGGTACGCGAGGAAAAAGCGACCAGCGCTTAGCATGACTAGCTCCGGCGCTCGCCGCTCAGGACGGCATCGGCCGGTTGGCATGCAATCAATTGCTGAACCTGTTCCCGCTCTTCCGCTGTGGACAGGCTGAAGGCAACCCCCATCCCGAACGCCGGGTGCATGGCCTGTACCGTGCCGCGCACTCGTAACTTCATGGCTGAGGTGCGGACCACGATATCCACGGACGCGCCTTTTCGAAACGGCGCCGTGGTTTCTACGTAGCAGCCCCCCGGACCGATGTCGCTCAAGGTGCAGCGATTGGGTACGCCGCAGCCAGTCTGATACACGTCTGCGCTCAACCGACATGCGCGCCGCAACCTCTCTCTACGGTCTGCGGAGGACACCGCCAACAAACCCAGCCCTGCGGGCTTGTCGGTTTGTGGTGTCGCCGATTCGGCCATCGCTTTCGGTTCCGGCACTCGCGACACGTTGGCTCGCAGCCACTCCGCCAGCGCACGCCGTGAGGCTTGCGGGACGTCTGCAAAGCGCAAACCCACCCGCCCTGCGGCGTCCTGCCACATGACTTCACCCGACAGCCGAACCGTCGAAACCTGGCCTGGTAGAGAGAACTGAAAATAGACTTTGCATTGCGGCGGAACGGGGCGTTCTGACTGGATCGCAAGTCCCTCTTCACTTACATCGGTCAAGATTGCCTGGGTATCCTCAATATTGGAATAGGCGACTACGGCTGGCCCGCCCACCGGAATCCGTTGTTTGCGTCTCCGTTCCTGCCGCATCAACCCTCTGGCCGTGCGCAGGCTGGTAGCCGCACGCTCGGGTACGATCGGCTTGTAAAGGACAAAGTTTGCCCCCTTAGCAAAAATATCGCGAATGTTGTTTTGTGAGTCCACCATTGCGATCACGAGTGCGGTGCGATTCCTGGCTGTCGCTCTCAGCTCCAGAATCAACTCCTGTGCAACCCGCTCTTCCTTGCAGTCCACCATGACCGCATCGAACCGACGGTCGGATAAGAGCTGTTTCGCCCGGGAAATTTCGGGGCAGTGCTCCATCCGGATTCCCAGATCGCGAAGGATGCGGTCGAGCACCTGCACGGCCTGCGGCTCGGCGCAGACTACGAGACATGTGAGGCCCATACTTAGCACAATCTAGTTTCCCCGATGGTTCTGCGACAAGTTACAGGGGTCATCTTCGCGCTCCATGTCATGTGCAATGACTTTCGTAATCTGGAGTGCAAACCGTTAGGTAGTTATCTTCAACCTATTCCGGCGTAGGGGATCTCGTTCCGCCGATCGCACTGCTTTCGCAAAAGGACTACAAACCATGAGTTCGAGAGCCGGTAATTGGATGATCGGTGTGGGCATCGCGGGGATGCTGGTTGGCTTATCGTTAGTGCCTGCTGCAATGGACGGTTCCGACGCCAGTCTACTCGCCCTGGCAGGTTCCACCTTCTCGTTCAGCGCGTTGCTGACCGCCAGCGGAATTTACTTCAAAGCTCGCCTGATTCAGGCGAATTCAACCCCGGAAGCGCTCCCAGCCAGGAAAGTGAAGGGTGGCTGCGACCTGTGCAAAGGCGACGTCCCGATCATCCAGTGCCGGGTACATCAACTGCACCTCTGCGCCAACTGCCTCGGCCAACACTACGACCAGCGCTCTTGCGCCTACACCCCGAGCTTGCGTCGAGCCGGCGGCAAAGCCATGACAAAGGCCCACGGCGCCTGAAGTTTCCATCGCAATGCATGGCCAAAGTGACCATCGTCACCGCGCCGCGTTACGTTACACAAGTCCACTAGCCTGGCATTAGCCTTTAGTGCTTTGACGCTGTCAGACCCTCTTCATACGATTGCCTTATACCGAAACCCTTCCCAGATCGGAATGGGCTGAGGACTCTCCCTATGTTGTGGGATATGGAACGGCCTGCTCAACCCCGAGCCGGCGGAGTGCGGAGGGTTTCTTGGATCCACGGAACCGCGGTTTGATCTCCCCCGAGAAAGCACGTATGAATCGGCGTCGCAGAATCCGGGGCTTCACACTCATCGAAATGATGGTGGTGGTCGCCATCTCCTTCATCGCGTCCGCCATGTATTTCATGAGCATCCAGCCCGCCCTCAGGCAGACCCGGGTCGCGAACGCATACAACACAGTGCTGGCGACCATGCGGCGGGCCCGTGAAACTGCGATTGCCGAGCGCCGAATTTATATCGTCACCTTCGTAGCGCCGCGGACCATCACCATCACACAGGCCGCAACCGGAATCGTGACCAATACCTTCACGCTCCCCACCGACGTTTCATTCGACGCTGAGCCCGGCATCCCCAACACACCAGCCACAACCCCAGACAGGTTTGGAACTGGTGGAACCGCGATTGACTTCGATCAGGGCGTGCCCCTGGGCGCCAAGAACATGATCTATTTCCAGCCCGACGGATCGGCGCAGGACGTGAACAGCAACGTTAACAACGGCGTGGTTTACATCGCGCGGCAAGGCGAGCTATTCAGTTCCCGCGCAATCACGCTCTGGGGCGCCACCGGCCGTATTCGCGGCTGGCGACTGTATCAAAACGGCGCAGTCAAAGTTTGGAGGCAACAGTGAGACGCTTCGTTTCTCCAGCGCAGTCGGCAAACAACCAGCAGGGGTTCACCCTGGTGGAAGTCTTGATCTCGATGTTCGTGCTGACTGTCGGACTGCTTTCCCTGCTGGGCGTATTCGCGATGGCCATGGCCAAGACCCAGAGCACCGATCAGGACATGGTCGCTAAGCAGCTTGCTCAGGAAGCCTACGAGGCCATCTTTACCGCTCGAGAGACGGCAAACATCTCCTGGGCGCAAATTCAGAACGTTGGAACAGGACAGGTTCCGGATGGCATCTTCGTGACCGGGTTTCAACCCATCCGGCAGCCCGGGACCGATGGCATCCTGGGAACAGCCGACGACGCCCTCGCCGGGTTGCAGACCTTCACCCTGCCGGGCGCCGACGGGATCGTTGGCACCTCGGACGATCAGGTGGTTTCCCTCACCAATTTCCAGCGCAGCATCGCAATTACCCCGATCGTGACTGCGGGTAGCACGGTGGCGGACCTGCGCACCATCACCATCACCATTCAGTACTACACGCCGCAATCCAAGTTTCCGAAGAACTTTGTGCTCTCCGGATTCATTTCGCAGTACCGATAAGGGGAAGGCATGGCGAGCGAATTAAAAAAGTCGAGTCGCGGTTACAGCCTGATCGAGTTGATGATCTCGTTGACCATTGGCCTGGTCATCATCGGCGCCGCTGTCAACCTGTTCAGCAAGAGCATCAACGCCACCTGGATCGTCTCTCAGCGCGCCGAGATGCAGCAGGATGCTCGCGCCGCCTCCAACCTGCTCACGAAAGATATCAGCCTGGCTGGCGCGGGCATGCCTAGCGGCGGGGTTGCCCTGGTTTCCGGTGGCGGCATTCTTGCTCCTCGCTACGGCTGCGACTACACCGGCGCGTGCCACCTCGGTTCTACCAACATCGGTTCCATTACGTTCCCCACGCAAACCGTCTCGGGAAACACGATTAACTATTTGTACGGAGTCGTCCCGGGCTGGAAGCGTGGAGTCACGATTAATGGCACTGCCGGCGCTACCGACGTCATCACGGTCGTTTACGCGGACACCGCATTCCTGCTGTTCGACTATCACGTGAAAGCGAACGACATTAACGGGAACTCGGTCACATTCACCCTGCCCAACCCGGCTCCCAACCCCCTGGATCAGGCGGTAAACAATCCCGGCGTCGGCTTGCAGCAAGGAGATTTGGTGCTGTTCACCACCACAACCGGAGGAGTTGCCCTGGCAGAAGTAACAGCCCCGGTTCCTGCCGGTGGTGGCCCTAGTTACACCGTATCGTTTGCCACCGGTTCTTCCCTGCTCATTAACCAGAACGCCGGTACTAGCGGCAACATTCGCAACGCCATTCTGGCGAACTCGGCCGGAAATGTCGGAGTAGATCTGACCACGAAGATGGGCGCGATCGCGACCCGGGTTTGGCTGATCACCTACTATCTCGACAATAGCACCGGGACCCCCACCCTGATGCGGCAAGTGAACGCCCGCCAACCGGTGCCGGTCGCGGAAAACGTAGCCGACCTGCGCTTCACCTACGACACCTACGACGATAACGGAAACTTATTGAATGCCACCGGCGACGGCGGCATGGGCCTGGTCCCTCCCATCTCTCCCAGCCAGATCCGCAGAATCAATCTGGCGCACTTGACCTTTCGCAGCCAGCTGTCCGGCGGCAAGAGCGGTTATCAATCCATGGATATGCAGACCTCGATCAGCGCTCGCAACATGAGCTTCATTGATCGATACAAGTAGCGCGAGGTCCTGTCCATGGACCAGGAAATGGGAATGTCGAGCACGAGGAGTTACATGATGGAAACGAACAAGCACGGTTCACAGGGGTTCACACTGATCGCGTCTATGCTGATGCTACTGCTGTTGTCGGGAGTCGCGATTGGATTGTTGATGATGGTCAATACCGAGACCAGAGTAGGGGCCAACGACGTCGAGAACAGCCTCGCCTATCGTTCCGCTGAAGGCGCGATCGAACAGATGACCTCGAACCTGGCCACCACCTATCAGAATATTCAATCCCCTCAAGCCAGTGACATCACGGCGCTGAGCGCGCTGCAGCCCACGATTCCCGGCATCACCTTTCCCTCCGGAGGCTACACACTTACGCCGCGCACCGATCCCACGACCGGCGCACTGATCCGGTCCTACGGCCCTGTCAAAAGCGGACCGAACGCCGGACTGTACGCACAGATCACGCCCATTGACTTGGCGGTCACCGCCGATCGCCCCTGGGGAGAAGAAGTTCGCATGATGCGAACCGTGGAAGTTGCGCAGATCCCGGTATTCCAGTTCGGCGTTTTCTCCGATAGCGATCTGGCTTTCTTTAACAGTCCCACCCTCGATTTTGCCGGACGTGTGCATACCAACGGCGACCTTTACCTCGGTGTTTCGACCGGCGCCACCTTAACCTTCCATGACAAGATGACGGCATTCGGCAACGTGGTGCGCATGGTGCTGCCGAACGGCCTGGCCGTAAGCGGCAATGACGGCAATGTGTTCATCCCCACCGCCAGCGGCGGCTGCGATACGGGCACCCCGGCCTGCCGTGCTATGTCCACCTCGGCTGGGGCCTACCGCGAAGGTAGCGTGGTCAACGGTCCCACCTCGGGCCAGAACGGCTCGTGGAAGACCATTTCGACTGGTGCCGCGCCTTCGGGATACAACGGCTGGATCACGGACGGCAACTACGGTAATCCCGGCGGGACCGGGGTCAAGGCGTTGTCGTTACCATTCGTTTCCGGTAATTCGCTTCCCCAAGAAATCATCCGCCGCCCTCCAAAGGTTGGGCAGGCAGCAAGTGCAGCCGATCCCTCACGCCTGGGCGGGCAGGCGCAGATTCGTGTGCTGCTCGGCGATAATCCGAACGATTTGATCCTGTCGGATTCCAGTTCCACTGTCAACGATACGGTGGAGTTGGCGAGCCTTGTTCCAAACGCTCTGCTCCCCGGCGGAAGTGGCTGGGCACAGAATGGCGTCACGGTAAATGGCAAAGTCTATTACTTCGGCGAGGCCAACACGGACTGCACCGGCGGCAAAGGGTGCGATGCCAACTTCGTAACTCCGCCAAAGTTCCACGGCTCCCCTTTTCCCGGGGGCGTCAAAGAATGGCCGCAGATTGACGGCTTCCTCTTGGTCGAAGTGAATTATCCCGACGGCACATGGCACGCGGTCACGAAAGAATGGCTGCAACTTGGTTTCGCTCGCGGTCTTACTCCGCCGACGACTCCTGGATCCAATACCGTGGCCGATCATGCCAACGCGATCCTATATTTCCAAATGCGCGCCGATCGTAACGGCGACGGCAGCCTAACCAACGCAGGGGATGTCAGCACCACCGTCACCGGCGCCAACTCCCAATACAACTGGTTCCCCATCAACATGTACGACGCCCGTGAGGGCGAAGTGCGTGACTGGGCTTCCGGCGCAGCCCCCGGCGGCGCAAGCAGCTGCTCGGTGAACGGCGTCATGAACGTTGTCGAACTCGATGTAGGCAACTTGAAGCGCTGGCTGAAGGGAACCATCCCGGGAACCGGGAATCAAGTGGATTATGTCAGCCAGAACGGCTACATCCTGTATTTCTCCGACCGCCGCGGAATGTTGCCCGATCCCTTAGCCGTTCCCCCCGAAATCGTGGCGCCTAACCTAAAAGGCGACTACGGTTTCGAAGACGTTATCAATACTGGCGGGGGAAACTCGGGCACGCCGGACGGTGCGCTCGAGGCTCCGGTTAGCATCAAGGGCAAGAACCAGTCTCCTGAAGACACCAATAGCAACGGTCGGCTCGACAAGTACGGCGCAACCAACGTAGGGGAAGGATTCGGTATTAACACCAACACCAATCCTCCCGATCCGTTCAGCACCCGCATCGCGAACTGTTACACGACCGGACGCAAGAACCGTGTGACCGGCGCGCGCCATGTGCTGAAGCTGGTAGACGGGTCGCTCGGCAATGTCCCCGTCAACCTGGTCCCGAACCTGGACGGCACCCTCGGCGGATTCACCGTAGCTTCCGAGAACCCCGTTTACATCCAGGGAGACTACAACAGCAGCTCCGCCGATCCGACCTGGCTCAACCCCAACGCCTCCGAACCGGCGCACTCGGCAGCCGCCGTGATCGCAGATACAGTTACCCTGCTTTCAAATCAGTGGCTGGACGCTGGAGTATCCACAGGTGCTGTCACGACCACGGGCAGCCTGCTTCACCCCACGGATGCCACCAAATACCGGCCCGCGAACACCACCTATTACCGGGTGGCAATTGCAGCAGGAAAAACCATTACCTTCCCACATCCTTCTGCGGACCCGACTGCCTACTTCGGCACCGATGGTGGTCTGCACAACTTCCTGCGCTTCCTCGAGAACTGGAGTGGCCAGAGCCTTTACTACAAAGGCTCGCTGGTGAGCTTGTTCTATTCCACCTACAACACCGGCACCTTCAAGTGCTGCAACTATTCCGTGTACGAGCCACCGGTGCGTAATTACCGCTTCGATCCCCTGTTCACGGATCCGAAAAACTTACCGCCGGGAACGCCGATGTTTCGCGACGTAAACAACCTTGCGTATCGCCAGGACTTCACCCCTCACTAAACCACGAACCGAACCACTCAACCTGCCCGGACTCAGCATGCGCTGCTGAGTCCGGGCAGTGCTGTTTTCAGCCCGCGTTCCTTCATTGCCGGTTACTGCCCAAATCCTTCTTGTGATGGAAGTCACAACCTTCTGTGATCCCCATTGCCGACGGGCGCCCGGCCCAGGGTAGAAACTTTGGTTCGAGGGTGAGTCGCCGGTCTTGCGGGAGAACTCCACTCTAGTCGCCCGCCCCGAGCCTCGCCGAAGGGATTTCCATGAACAGCAAATGCAAGACAATGGACGCCAATGAGGCGGTAGCCCACGTCGCCTATCGCCTGAATGAAGTGATCGCCATTTATCCCATCACTCCTTCCTCCACCATGGGCGAGTGGGCCGACCAGTGGGCCTCTGAGGACGTTCCCAATATCTGGGGCACTGTGCCTCATGTCATGGAGATGCAAAGCGAAGGCGGCGCTGCCGGCGCGGTTCACGGCGCCCTTCAGACCGGCTCTCTGGCCACGACCTTCACTGCTTCGCAGGGTCTGCTGCTGATGATCCCTAACATGAACAAGATTGCCGGCGAACTGACGCCGACGGCTTTTCACGTTTCAGCCCGTACCCTGGCGACCCACGCCCTTTCGATTTTTGGCGATCACAGCGACGTGATGGCATGTCGCACCACCGGCTGGGCCATGCTCTGCTCCAACTCGGTGCAGGAGGCCATGGACTTCGCGCTGATCGCGCACGCGGCAGCACTTGAATCCCGCGTTCCCTTCCTTCATTTCTTCGACGGATTCCGGACTTCGCACGAAGTCAACAAGATTGAAATGCTTGCTGAAGACGACCTGCGCGCCATGATTGACATGGATCGCGTCTTCGAACACCGCGAGCGCGCCCTGTCACCCGATCATCCGGTCATGCGCGGGACGGCGCAGAATCCCGACGTTTTCTTCCAGATTCGCGAAACCATCAGCCCTTACTACGAAGCCTGTCCTGCGATCGTCGAGGAGACGATGGACAAGTTTGCGGGGCTCGTCGGACGGAAGTACCGGTTGTTCGATTACGTCGGCGCTCCGGACGCCGATCGCGTCATCGTGATGATGGGATCCGGGGCCGAGGCCGCGCACGAGGCCGTGGACTATCTGAATGCTGGTGGACAAAAAGTGGGCTTGCTGAAAGTGCGCCTGTTCCGCCCCTTCTCGGTCCAACACCTGCTGCAAGCACTCCCGGCAACAGTGAAACACATCGCCGTACTCGATCGCACCAAGGAACCTGGAGCCGTGGGCGAGCCGCTCTACCAGGACGTAGTCAATGCCCTGCATGAAGGGTTTCAGCATGGCAAGCGAACCACTCTGACTTCCATTGTTGGCGGACGTTACGGGTTGTCGTCCAAGGAATTCACGCCTGCCATGGTCAAAGCCGTCTACGACAACCTCGAGCTTCCCAAGCCCAAAGAACACTTTACCGTCGGCATTCGCGACGATGTCAGTCACAGCAGTCTGGACTACGATCCCAACTTCTCGACCGAGCCCGACAGCGTCGTGCGCGCGATGTTCTACGGACTCGGCGCTGACGGCACCGTAGGCGCAAATAAGAATTCCATCAAGATCATCGGCGAGAACACACCCAACTACGCCCAGGGATACTTCGTGTACGACTCGAAAAAGTCAGGCGCGATGACGGTTTCTCACCTCCGCTTTGGGCCTCAACCCATCCGCTCCAGCTATCTGGTAAGCAAAGCCAATTTCGTCGCCTGCCATCAATGGATCTTCCTCGAGCGCTATGACATGGTAGGGCCTCTGGTCCCGGGCGGAACCTTCCTGTTGAACAGTCCTTTTTCCGCAGAAGAAGTGTGGGACCACCTTCCCCGGCCCGTGCAGGAACAACTGATCGGCAAAAAAGCCCGCTTTTATGTGATCGATGCCTACAAGGTGGCTCGCGAAACTGGCATGGGCAGCCGCATGAACACCATCATGCAGGTCTGCTTCTTCGCAATTTCGAAAGTGCTGCCTCGAGATGAAGCCATCGAAGCGATTCGTGAGTCCATTCGTGATACCTATGGCAAGAAGGGTGAAGAAATTGTTCAGAAGAACATGCAAGCGGTGGACGAAACCCTGGCCCACCTTTTTGAAGTCAAGATCCCGGAACACGCCAGTAGCGCTATTCAGATGCCCCCTCCCTTCTCGAACGACGCTCCAAAATTCGAACGCGACGTTCTGGGAACCATCTACGCGGGGCGTGGGGATGAGCTTCCGGTCGGCGTGTTTCCAGCGGATGGGACCTTTCCGACGGGCACCGCGAAGTGGGAGAAGCGCAACATCGCGCTGGAGATCCCGGTGTGGGATACCAAGACCTGTATTCAGTGCGGAAAATGCGCCATGGTGTGCCCGCACGCGGTAATCCGAATCAAGGTCTACGACAGCGCCGAACTAAAGACGGCTCCAGCAACCTTCAAGGTGGCCGATGCCCGCGATAAGGAGTGGCAAGGCCTGAAATACACAATCCAGGTCGCTCCCGAAGATTGCACCGGCTGCGGGATCTGCGTTGACATTTGCCCTGCCAAGAACAAGACCGAGACCCGGCTCAAGGCGATCAATATGTCGCCGCAGCCGCCGCTGCGCGCAACCGAGCGCGAGAATTGGGAATTCTTTCTCACCTTGCCGGAGCTGGATCGCCGCAAGGTGAAAAACAGCAATATTCGCCAGCAGCAGATCCAGGAGCCACTGTTCGAGTTCTCAGGCGCCTGCTCCGGTTGTGGCGAAACCCCGTATTTGAAATTGCTTTCGCAGCTATTTGGCGACCGGGCGGTCATTGCAAACGCGACCGGTTGTTCCTCGATCTATGGCGGGAATCTTCCCACCACTCCGTGGACCAAGAATGCCGAGGGCCGCGGCCCTGCCTGGTCGAACTCCCTGTTCGAAGACAACGCAGAGTTCGGACTCGGCTTCCGGCTGTCCATCGACAAGCAAACTCAGTTCGCTCAGGAACTGACACGACGAATGGCCGGGGTTCTCGGCGAACAACTCGTGACTGCCCTCATTTCCGCTCCGCAAAAGGACGAGGCAGACATTTTCGACCAGCGTCAACGCGTTGCACTGCTTAAACAAAAATTGTCAGGCAGGACGGACAGCGAATCTCGCCAACTGTTCGCCCTCGCCGACATGCTGGTGAAAAAGAGCGTCTGGATCGTCGGCGGCGACGGCTGGGCGTACGACATCGGCTATGGCGGCCTCGATCATGTTCTGGCCAGCGGGCGCAATGTGAACTTGTTGGTGCTCGATACCGAGGTGTACTCCAACACCGGTGGCCAAGCTTCGAAATCGACTCCCCGCGCGGCAGTGGCGAAATTCGCCGCGGGCGGAAAGCCCGGCCCCAAGAAAGACCTCGGCATGATGGCTATGACCTACAGCAGCGTCTATGTCGCCAGCGTCGCGATGGGAGCGAAAGACGAACATACGCTCAAGTCTTTCCTCGAGGCGGAGGCCTACGACGGGCCTAGCTTGATCATCGCCTACTCCCACTGCATCGCCCACGGCATCAACATGACCACCGCCATGTCGGACCAGAAAGCCGCGGTCGATTCCGGACAGTGGCTGCTCTATCGCTACAACCCTGAGCGCGCCGAACAAGGTGAGAATCCGCTTCTGCTGGATTCACGCACGCCCACCAGGAAGATTCAGGATTTCATGTACATGGAAACTCGCTTCAAAATGCTTTCCAAAAGCAAGCCTGCGGATGCGGAGCGTCTCTGGAAGCAGGCGCAACAGGACGCTGATACCCGTTTCCGTTTTTACGAATACATGTCACAGCGCAAATTCGAGAAAAAGCCGGAGCAGAGGAACGGCAATGCGGTAAAGCCCGCGCCCGATGAGAAGGAAGCAGCAGTCCCGGTTGATGCGAAATGACCTGGAGGAGACATCATGGTTAACCTGAGCACGCGTTATTTGGGCTTGAAGCTGCGCACTCCGCTGGTCGCATCGGCTTCGCCATTGTCCCAGGAAATCGACAACGTCCGACACCTCGAAGATTCCGGCGCTTCCGCCGTGGTCTTGTATTCCTTGTTCGAAGAACAGCTGCGCCAGGAAATGTTCGAACTTGAACATCACCTGACTGCCGGCACCGAGAGTTTTGCCGAGTCGCAGACGTTCTTTCCCAGCCCTGGTGAATTTCGCCTGGGGCCCGAGGGTTATCTGAACCACATCCGCAAAGTGAAAGAGGCCGTCAGCATCCCGATCATCGCCAGTCTGAACGGCTCGACCGTGGGCGGCTGGACGAAGTACGCGAAGCAGATTGAGCAGGCCGGGGCGGATGCCCTCGAATGCAACATCTACTTTCTGCCCACCGCGCTCGATGTTCCGGGAGTTGAAATCGAGCGTACATACATAGAAATCCTCGAGTCCGTCCGATCCTCCATTTCGATTCCGGTGGCCGTGAAGCTCAGCCCGTTTTTCAGCAACATGTCCAACATGGCCAAGCAGCTGGACGACGCCGGCGCCAATGGTTTGGTTTTGTTCAATCGTTTCTACCAGCCCGATATCGATCTTGAGCAGCTTGAGATCACGCCTCACGTCCTGTTAAGCACACCCCAGGCCATGCGTTTGCCGCTTACCTGGATTGGAATTCTCTACGGGCAGATTCGTGCCAGCCTGGCCGCCACCAGCGGCATTCATGGGCCGGAAGACGTCATAAAGCTGCTCATGGTCGGTGCCGACGTAACCATGCTGTGTTCTACGCTGCTGCGCAACGGCATTAGTCATCTGCGCTACATCGAACAAGGCGTCATCGAATGGATGCATGAGCACGAATATGAATCGGTCGAGCAGATGAAAGGCAGCATGAGCCAGCTACGGTGCTCCGATCCGGGATCATTCGAGAGGGCGCAATACATGCGGGCCGTCAAGAGCGTGCAGCATGTGATGGTCACCAGCCGCGAGGCTTGGCGCATGATGACTGGAGATTAAAGTCGAAGGCCTTTCTTCTCACCCCGGCTTTTCTCGGCCAGTGAATTGGGATAATTCGCTTCCTAAGAGTGAACATTACATGCACCCTCCTCCGTCCTCATTTCCTCAAGGTTTAGTGCATAACCTCTCCCTAAACAAATGATTTTAATGCTGATCTCTCCCTTATTAAAGATCGCCACAGCAGCTCAGTGTTTTGGCGCGCCGATTGCCAACTCCAGACGGATTGCTGCATAGCATTTTCCTGGGTTCCCGGCCAATCCATACCTGGCCGGCCTGAGGTTTCAAGAAAAATTGACAGTTCTGGTTCGGCTCACACCGGAACCAAACCCCGCCGTGGAAGAAGGGGAAGGTGGCGGATTCCCGGCAAGTTAACTGCGAGGACAAATTTTAAGGAGGCACGTAGCAATGAACTTCTCCCAGATCAATCGGCAGGTATTTTGCCTGGCCGTGGTTGTGCTGATCCTGCTCAGCGGTGTAGCAGTGTTCGCTCAATCCAATTTTGTGTACCTGGAAACAAATAATGGCCTGACCGGGCAAAACGCCGTTCTTGGCTACAGTAACGATGGCAACGGCAACCTGACCCTTTTACCCGGTGCGCCTTACCCGACCGGTGGAACGGGCCTCACCAACTTCCCCAATACCGGCCTGGCGCTTGATGCGGACGTGGAAGTCGTCACCAATCCCGCGCACACCCTGATGTTCGCGGTTGACATGCACAGCAACACCATCGGCGCGTTCACCATCAATGCCAACGGCAGCCTGACCGCCGTGCCGGGTTCTCCGTTCCCCTCTCTCGGCCCTCAACCCTCCAGCCTTTCCTGGACCGACACCAGCAACGGAGCCGGAGTGCTCACGGTCATGAACAAGGACTCGGATCCGAACCAGACCGCGACCAATCCGAACATCACGACCTTTGCGTCGAGCAGCAGCGGGGTTCTGACTCCTACTGGCAATACCATCACTCTGCCGAGCGGAGCTTCTCCCACGTCAGTGGTCAACGGCAAGTCCCACATCATCTTTGCCGACTTGTTTATGGGCGTTCCCTCGGCGATCAACTCCTACCGGGTGAATAGCTCGGGCGTGCTCACCCGCTTGTCAGGCAAGACCGTGCCCAATGGGGACCACGTGTTCTTTGGCATCGCTCCTCATCCCAGCAGGAATATCTTCTACGCAGGGTTACCTGGCGACAGCCTGATCGGCGTTTACGCGTATGCGCCTCTGACGGGAATCATGACTTTCACCCGTACCGTGGCAAATACTGGTACTGCGATCTGCTGGCTGACCACCAACAAGGCGGGCACCTTCCTGTACACTTCGGAAACGCTTTCCAACAGCATCACCGTGTACAGCCTGGCCAACCCAACCACTCCCACTCAAGTTCAACACTTCACGCTGGCATCGGGCGGCAACAACGGTCCGACCAACCTTGCGTTTGACACTACGGGAAAGTTCCTCTACGTGCTGACCGGAAATACCCTGCACGTTCTGACCGTAGCGGCCAATGGAACTGTGAAAGAGACGATTACGCCGGTTGCTCTGCCGGTCGCTTCCAACGACATCGCGCAGGGACTGGTGACGTTCTAATCGAGTCGCTTCGTTATTGCGGCGGTCCGGATATCATCGGACCGCTTTTTTTTGAATTAGGCGCCTTCGAGTTCCGGCACGAATTCGAGAGGATCACCTTTTTCCAGCAGGTAAACTCCCGGGCCCTGGGCGCCGCGCACCACGCGGCAGAACTCCGCGACGAAGAACCCGCCATTTAGCGCCTCAGTAAGTGCCCACCGAGTCTCGCTTCGCCAAAGCCTGGCCAACGCAATGTCCTTCTGTTCGATCGCTCCAATGTCACTGGGGATTTCAATCGCAATGCGCTGCCGAGCCAAGGCGGCAGGCAGATCGGTGCGTTCCGGCCTCCCGTCCCCATTAAAACGGATCAGGGGTGTGAGACGCGATAATGTATCCAGCGTCTCGCTGCGCTGGTCCTGCCCTTGCAGCCTTTGCTGCACTCGTCGGCTGGCCATCGGCCACCGCACCCACAAGCGGTCGGTGCTGTTCTGGTGTAGAGCGCTAGAAGTGGACGGGCCGTAAAAGTCGGTGCGGTACGACTGTGAGATGACCCCAAGCTTGGCGAAATTCAAATGTGCGTTCTTGCTTTGCAAGGGATCGAACGTCCACGTCATCTCTTTGATTTTCAGTGCCAGCGATTTCTCGCGCTGAGCGAGTTTCAGTTTGTACCCGAGGTGGAGGTCTCGATACTGGTTGCGCACAGCCAGCATGTGAGAGTGGATCATGACCCTGCCGTGCTCGATTCCCGGAAAACCAAACGCGAACCCCACCAGCTCCTTCCCGTCGAAGGCGCCGATCCACACGCTGCCTGCTGCCTTGGTCGCCACCACAATGGTCAGCGGTAAAACGTCTTCGCTCGACAGGCCCCAAACCTCCTGCTCGAGTGGACCTACTTTGCGCAAGTCCTCAAAGCTCTCCAACTCGCGAATTACAACCGAGGAATTTGGTTTGGATTTGTTCAGAGCCATGAGCTGGGCAGCAGAGTGGGATTTACTATACTCGAAGCCCGGAGCTAGGGCTACCGCGAAGCATTACGCAGCTCGGCTGGGACCATCCGGCGAGAAGTAAGTTTCATTGCGGAGTAAGGCCTCGATGCCTTTGATCACCTCCACGCCGCGGTGTTTCGAGACCGCGCCGCGAAATCCGCACCGCCGAGCTTCTTCCAGCAATTCACCGGAGATTTCCTGCACCGTCAGCAAAAGGATCGGGATCTGCGGCTTGCTTCGGGCAATCTCGCGGGCCGCCTGGAACCCATTCATGTTCGGCATCGCCAAGTCCAGCACCACTACATCTGGACCAAGAGTAGCGGTCTGACTAATAGCGTCGCACCCGCTCACTGCTTCGCCGCACACCTGCCAATCTGCATGTTCCTCCAAAAGCCTGCGCAGTAAAAGACGGATCGCTGTGTCGTCATCCGCAACCAGGATTCGAGGAGGCATTTTTTCGCTTCTATCAGCCAGACTCATCCGCCCGGCGTGCACACCATCAACGCCTTTCACGAGGTTCGGCAGTTTTATGACATGTTTCCAAAATTCGAGCAATACAGGCTATACCCGATTACCTAACTAGATGATCATGCCAAGGGTTGAGAAGAGGGCGGTGCGCCATCACCGGACCTCGGCCCTCTGGACATCAGCGCACTCTAGGAGTCTGTGCTTCGAGCACTTTGCTATGCGAGACGGTTGCTTGGGGTCCTGGTTCCGGCGTTTCAGATCTCTGATGGCGAAGGAAAACGGGAGAAGGGGTACCAAGCCCCATTCTGTTATCCTAGCCTTAGTCGGATGGCAGCCCTAAGCTTCAATCTTCCGCCCGAAGGACCGAATCCTTTGCAGCTTGATTCGGGCGCTCAGTATGAGTACTCCATTGACCTGTTGCCGCCCGACTGCTTGACTCAGCCGCTCTGGAGATCGCTGCTCTCCAATATCCGTCACGTTGTTGCTCCCGAGAGATTCCCACCTCTGGTGCTGACCTCGCGGCCTATGACGGTCGGCATGTTGATTGGCGACGCGGTCAGTCTGCCCTGGTATCGGACCGTCTTCACCAACCTTGGGAATGTAATCAATCCCGAGGTGCTGCCTCCTCTGGAGCTTGAATCTCGGCCGGTGGATGTCGGCGAGCTGGTCAGCGATGAGTTGAGCCATCCCTGGTGGCAGTCGCTGATTCGCAGCCTCGCCGATACGGTTTCCCCCGAGAGACTTCCGCGGCTCGAGCTGACCTCTGCTCCCATGGACGCCAGTCTCGACGCGGGGAATGTTCACGTCGTCCGCTGGTCCTCCGTAATCAGCACGCCGAAAGTATTCTTGCCGGACAAGCCCAAGCCCGCAGTTCAACCGGTTATTCTTCGACCTGCATCGGCCGCGCCTGTTTCGCCGGCGGTCAACCCTCTCCACGCGGAGGCAAGCCGTATTCAAGGCAGGCTGTCGCGCTCGCGAATCCGCGAATTCGCGCTGGTTTCCGTCGCTCTTGCGCAACTTGTTTACCTGGTCGGATCTTTCGCCGGAGTTTGGTAGGAATTACTTTTTCGGCTTGGCTGCGGCTTTCGCTGCCTGCTTGGTATCAACCTGCACCGGCTTCGTAGTGTCCTGTTTCGAGGTATCCACCCAGATCACATTCAGGCTTCCATTCGCATCCAGCGACTGCGTGGTGACCTTCTGCTGTTGGGAAGCACTCCCGTTCGGACGCGAAATGTCGATTACCTTCTGCGTTGTTCGCAATCCATCGGATGGATTGCCGGCGCTCGGACGCTGAATCGTTTGTTCAGTCTTCTGTTCTCCGGAGGCATTGTTGCGCCGCGTCGTAGTTACCTTCTCAACCAGGTGGAGAGAATTATCGGCTGCCATACCTGGAACATCGTTCGAATACGTCTCACTCGTAGTTTTGTTCTCGTTGGCGTTACTATTCAATCGGCTCACGGTTTTCTGCACGATTGCCAGCTTTCCGTCCGGTCCCGGTTGCAGGACTCTTTCCTCGCTGCCGCCCTGCGGACTGTCCTTCTTCGTGCCTTCGCGGACCTCCACCGTCTGCCAGCTTCCATTTCCGTCCGGCAGCAATGTGGACTTGCGAAACTGGCTCGCATGTTCCCCGGTTTGGGTCTCGCGATACTGCACCCGCATCGACGGGTTCAGCGTCCCGTTGAGGTCTGGCATAAGAACCGTTGTCGTAGATTCCTGGACTGAAGGACTGAGACGCTTGATCTGCTGCATCTCTTTCTGGACAACGTTCAGCCGCCCATTCAAGTCTGGGTTCGAGGTGGTGCGAGAGATGTCCTGCGAGCCATTCGGCGAAGTCTTTGTTTCCTCTTCCGTAACCTGCACCAGGCTGCGATTTCCGTTCACGTCGCGAGCATAGGAGCGCCGGATCGTTCGCACGGTACTTGCGTTGACCTGGACGGTCTGAGTCTCGGTATCGCTGTACGGAACGAATTTGCCATCGGGACCGATCGTCTCCAGGCTCTTCTTGTCCGTTGTACGATTGCCCTTCTTCGACCAGCTCTCCGAAACGCGCGCCGGATTCACTGTGCCCGTTGCATCGCGCTGCGTGCTGCTCTTCGTCCCTGATTCGTCTGTGGACCTCTGTCCGAACACCCCGATCGAGACGACGACGGCAACAACAAGGGTTGAGACGTGAGCTGAGATCTTCATGGGCAGCTTCATTCTCTCTCAGCGGCGGGTGAGAACACAAAAACAATGAACAGTGTCTGCTGCCCATTGCCAGCCACCGCTGCGCTCCGTCGGACAGCGGCCGCCTTGCACCTACGGGCGCCCGAAGCTGTATCCAAGCGTTATACCGTACCGCGTCGAGTGGTTCGAGTTGAATTCCACGTTATTCCGTACCAGATAGAACCGCGCCTCCGGCCGCACGAAGACCCCATGGGTCACGTAGAACCGGAGCCCGCCGCCGAAGTCGCCCATGAAGTGATTGCTGCTGGTGTAGTTCGTGCATCCGCTCACGAAGCTACAGGTGAAGAAGTTGTTGTAAAAACGAACGCTCTCCACACCAATACCGGCCAGCAGTTCGGCCTGCACCCTCGGCCCAAGCTGCGGCGCATAGATGGCATTGAAATCCCAGAACAGAGGACGGTAGGGCTGAAAACCATTGTAGACACTCCGGCTAGCGCGCCAGTTGATCTCGCCTTGCACTCCAAAGTTTTTCTTGAACAGGTAGTCGCCGCTGAAGCCAAGATACGCCCCGCCGCCAATCGACGGAGTCGGGAAGAGCAGAAAGCCGTTCGTGTTGTTGGAAGGCGCAGTCAGGCCGCTCACTCCAAAGCCGATATCAAACTGCTGTGCCTGCGCCGGCAAGATACCAGCCAGTGCTATAAGGACGCCAAGAACAATCAGCTTTCTCAAGATATTCTCCATCAGGGCAGAAGATTTGCTCCGGTGCATGGAAAGATGCACCTGCACAGCGCGGAGGTTGCAGTGCGCAAAGAACCGCTCGAAGTGTTTGCACAAATCTACAGGCTGGCTATCGCCGCTGCTCCAGCTTCACCTGTGCCGTTAACGGTTTCCCATCACGCATCACTTTGACCTCAACCACATCGCCGACCTTGCTGCGGCGAAGCGCATCGGTGAAATCGTATAGGTTATTGATGGGCTTGTCGGCAAACTGGATCAGCACATCTCCGGCCTGCAGCCCGGCCTTTGCCGCCGGTGAATTGGGTCGCACGTCAGCGAACTTGACGCCCTTTTCAGTTTCTCCGAAGTCAGGAATCGAGCCGAAGTACGGACCGTATCCACGCTCACTGCCTCCCGATGCCGGCGGCGGAGTGTCCACTTTTACAAACTGCGGACGAGCCGGCTCCGACGCCAGCTCGGTCGCAATATCGCTGATCATGGCCAGCAATTCCGCGGCTCCGTGCGGATTGATCTTGTCCCACGTATCGGAAGGCTTGTGATAATCGGAATGCAGACCCGAGAAGAAGAACAGCACCGGGACTTTCTTGGTCACGAAGGAGGTGTGGTCGCTGGCCGCGTAGCCGCCAGCCGAGTACTGGATCTGAAACGGATATTTGGCTGCGTCTTTCTTTACGATCGTGTCGAAGTTTGAACCGGTCCCCACCCCGCCAATGAATAGCTTGTCATCTTTGAGCCGCCCGATCATGTCCATGTTCAGCATGGCTACATCCTTGTCGAGTGGCAGCGTTGGCTCCTTTGCCCACTCCGCCGAGCCGAGCAGGCCCAGTTCTTCGCCGGCAAATGAGGCGAACAGAATCCCGCGCTCCAATTTTTCCTTTCGTTGCGAAAAATAGCGCGCAAGTTCGATCACGCCCGCGGTTCCAGAAGCATTGTCGTCGGCGCCGGGGTGGATCTGCCCAATCTGCGACGGAGCGAGCGAATCGGCATTCCCGTATCCCAGGTGATCGTAGTGCGCGCCGATTACGACGTACTCGTCCGTCTTGCCGGGCAGGTATGCCAACACGTTGTTCACCTTGGCATGCGTCTTTTCGATGTCCACCGTCAATGCCGCTTGCACATTGTTGGGATAGGCAAATGAGTGAGGCTTGCCGTCGGAATCAATCTGCTGCTGCACGTCGGCCAGAGTCTTCCCTGCCGCCTGAAACCAGCTCTCGGCCACTGCGTTCTTCACCTGTACCAGCAGGATGCCGGCATCCTGCGGCCCAGGCTGGCTTCCGAACCGCATCAGCAAATCCTCTTCGCCGCCGCCTAATTTTCCGTTGAGCAGGATTACGGCCTTCGCGCCATGATTGCGCGCGTTGATCGCCTTCGTGATCAGATGCGAATGCTGGGTCATACCCTGGTTGCCGCTCTTCTGCGCAAAACTGCCGGGTTCGTAACGCAGCATCACAACAATCTTGTCCTTGACATCCTGGTTCGCGTAATCGTCGTACTGGAATTCGTCCGACGAGGCGCCGTATCCGACGAACACCATGGGCCCACTGATCGAACCCACGGCCGAAAAGTTCAACGGCACATAGTTTTCATTCAGCTTGAGGGACTTGGTAGTCCCGTTTACGGTCACTTCCAGGCGGTTTTTCGCTTGCAACCGCGCTCCCGTCGTCACCGTGAATGGCTGGAAGTATCCGCTGGTTCCCGCCGGCTTCAATCCGAACTTCTTGTAGTTGTCGGCGAGGAACTGTGCGGCTTTCTCCAGCCCCTTGGTCCCATCTCCGCGTCCTTCCATCGCAGGCTGCGTAAGAACCTTGATGTCTTCCAGGTAGCGCTGGTCGCTGACCACAGGGGAACCTGCGGAGCCGGCGCTGCAAAGGACGCTCGCCAGACACACAAAAACAGAAAGTTTCGAAAGCGTTTTATGAAACATAGTGTGAGTACCCGATCGAATGCTATTGATCGGCTTCCGCCGCGTCAATCCGCCCACTACTCTGTACCGAACCGCTTGCCTGGTGGTAAAAAAAGAGGATGCGAATTCGCCGTTCCCTGGCACTCCTCCTCGTCTGTTTCGCTCTCACCGCTTTTGCGGCCGACCATCCCTCTGAAATCCACGGCGGAAACGGAATCACGCTTCCTCCTCCGCCGCCGACCGAGGCAAAACCGGTGACCGACAACATCAACGGAACCTCGATCACCGACCCTTACCGCTGGCTCGAAGACGGGGACAGCCCTGAGACGCGAGCCTGGATCCAGTCGCAGATGAAGTACACGCAAGACTATTTGTCCCAGGTCAAGATCCGGCCGGACATCGCCAACCGCCTCACTCAACTGGTTCGTGTCGAGAGCTTCGGCATTCCACAGGAACGCGGCGGATATTACTTTTTCACGAAGCGACTGCCCGAAGAAAATCAACCTTCCATCTATTTGCGCAAGGGACTCAAGGGATCTGACGAACGCCTGATTGACGCCACCAAACTGAGCGTCGATCAGAACACATCCGTCCATATTGACGATATCTCCAAAGACGGCAATCTCCTGGTTTACGGCATTCGCGAGGGCGGCGCCGACGAACAGACTATTCACATCATGGACGTGAGCAAGCGCCAGGACCTTTCCGACAGCCTCCCCCGGGCGCGCTACTTCGGAGTAAACCTCAGCCCCGACAAGAAGGGTCTTTACTACGCCAAGTTTGAGTCTGCAGGCACGCTGGTTTATTACCACGCCCTCGGGCAACCCGCCGACTCCGACCAACTCGTCTTTGGAAAGTCGTTCAATGGCGAGACTTTCGGACAGATGGAACTCATCGGCGTGGAGGTCACCTACAACGAACGTTATCTCCTGATCATCGTCAACCACGGTGTTCCTGCCAGGCGCGTGGACATTTATGCCAAAGACCTGCGCACGCCGGACGCACCCGTTAAACCGGTGATACACGGCATTGACAACCGCTTCGAGGCCACCAATTTCGGAGACGACCTGTTTGTGCTCACCGACAATCAGGCAGAGAACTACCGCGTAGTAAAGGTCAGCATCAGCGACCCCGCTCCTGAACACTGGCAGACCGTAGTACCCGAAAGCAAGGACGTGATCTCCGACCTCACCCTGGTGGGAGGCAAGCTTTTCGCCACCGGCTTGCACGACGTCGTCACCCAAACCCGCATCTTCGACCTGAACGGTAAACAGGTCGGGCAAATCACTTATCCCACCCTGGGCTCCGCTTCTCCGGTCTTGGGTCACGAGGATTCGCGCGAGGGCTTCTACACCTTCGAGTCCTTCAACATTCCTCCGACGATCTATCGTTACGATTTGCAATCAGGAAAGAGCGACGTCTTCGCTCGTCCGAAAGTCCCGTTCGCCTCCGACCAGTACCAGGTAAAGCAGGTCTTCTACCGGTCAAAAGACGGCAGTCGAATTCCGATGTTTATCTCGTCGAAAAAAGGATTGAAACCGGCAGGCAATGCACCAACCTTGATCTTTGCGTACGGGGGATTCAATGTGAGCCTGGTGCCACGTTGGGATCCGGAATATGCCTGGTGGATGGAGCAGGGCGGCTACTTCGCGCAACCCAACCTTCGCGGTGGCGGCGAGTACGGCGAAGCCTGGCACAAGGCTGGTATGTTCGAGAAAAAGCAGAACGTCTTTGACGACTTCTTTTCAGCGGCCGAGTATCTGATCACAAATAAGTACACCGACACTCCGCATCTCGCGATTCGGGGCCGCTCCAACGGTGGCTTGCTGATGGGAGCAGCCATGACCGAGCGCCCCGAATTGTTCGGCGCAATCTGGTGCGGCTATCCCCTGCTGGACATGATGCGCTACCAGAATTTCCTGGTCGGACGCTGGTGGACCGCCGAGTACGGTTCGGCGGAGAAGAGCGACCAGTTCCCTTACCTGATCAAGTATTCCCCTTATCAGAATGTAAAGCCCGGCACGAAGTATCCGGCGATCATGTTCAACACCGGCGATTCCGACACCCGTGTCGCTCCGCTCCACGCGCGCAAGATGACCGCCCTCATGCAAGCGGAGACCGGAAGCGATCGTCCGATTTTGCTCCACTACGAAACCAAGGCCGGACACAGTTCAGGCGTCTCCATCACCCAGCTCGTCAACGACACCGCCGACGAACTTGCCTTCCTGTGGAACGAGACCAGTTCCCCTAGGATGCCGGCCGGTTCCGGAGGAAAATGATACCTGCGAAAGCAAGTTCTTCCGGGTGCAAACGATTGCGGTCAGTCTCGTGCGGCATGCACATTCGGCATCAGCGACTACTGAATCTCTGCTGCCAGCGGCTTCATCCAACTTGAGATGTGTCCCTCCTATAATGACTTCTACCTGAACCGACGGGAGTTGAAGGATGTTTGAGAGCATTCTCTGCCAGGTGACCCAATATGACCCCGATGTGCTTGAGTCTTTGATTGGACTCGCGGTAGAAATCGCACGCGAGGGGCGGGAGGGAAGGCGAGTTGGCACGCTATTTACGCTTGGCGATGAGAATGCTGTTCTGGCAAGATCGCGGCCATTGATCTTAGATCCGCTCTCGGGACACCCTGAGTCTGCGCTCCATGTTCGCAATCTTAATCTTCGCGGAACCATCAAGGAATTGGCTCAGCTGGACGGAGGGTTCGTAGTGAGCCAACAGGGGCAATTCGTGTCCGCATGCCGCTACCTCGATGCGATGCCCGCCTCGGTCGAAGTCCCCCTGGGACTCGGCAGTCGTCACATTGCCGCCGCTAATATGAGCGCCGTAACCAAGGCCGTGGCCATCGTCGTTTCCGAAAGCTCGGTGGTGCGCCTCTTCTGTCACGGAAAGCTGGTCGGGGAAATCATCCCGGAGATTTGGATGATGGATCACGTCGCACACCTGCGTGGTACTGTGAAGCAGGAACACGTTGGCGAACTGACGATCCTGACCCCGACTCTGGGACAAGCCTCTGCTGCCGAATAAGCGTTATCAATAACAAGGAACTGAATGCATGACGACGCTGCAGGAATACCGGTGTGAAGTCTGTGGAATCGTGAGCACGAACCCCACTCATTGGTTCGTGATTCGATGTGGAGACTCCGATCTCACCGTGTACCGCTGGAAGACTGAGACGGCGAACGTATCCGGAGCGCGGCATTATTGCGGTGAAGCGCACGCGCAGGTTTATGTCAGTCGCTGGTTCGAATCCGTGTGCGCACCGCCCAAGCCAAGTTTCTCGTGATTTGCCGGGCCATGACTGGTTCGCCTCGACAATGGTCAGTCGGTTTCAGAGATCAGGCCTAAGACCTGGGCAGAATGAGTCTTCGATCACACAATCTCAAGCGCGATGACGGCTGGCTGGCCTTTCGTGTTCCGCGGGAAGCTGTTAGGATAGTTCGTGACCACGATTTGCCAAGTTTCCGATGGCCCGATTGGGATGAAGGAAAGCGGTCGCCCCGAGCGCAGGCCATTCGAACTTGAGCACTGCATAGATCAGGCGAATTGCGAATCGTTGATTTGGCGAGTGGGGACGTAGTTCAGTTGGTTAGAACGCTGCCCTGTCACGGCAGAGGCCGCGGGTTCGAGTCCCGTCGTCCCCGCCATTCTTTTCCAATCTCCCGTTTGGCCAGCCATTCTCATATCCAGCCCTTCTCACTATACCGGCTGCAGATCGGTGTCCGGAGCCGGATGTCCGACAATTCGCAACATCGAGACAATCTGGCCCTTGTGGTGAAATGCGTGGGTTATGACGTGCAACAAGATAAAAGCGGGACTCCGGAGTTCGCCACCCCAATCCACCGGACGTTGGGACAGAGTGGTGTTGAGTTGCGCTTCCGTAAGGCCGCCGACGTAGATTTTTGTTGCCTCTCGTATCCGGTGTTTGGCAACTAGCAAGTCCTCCAGGGTCTGGCAGTCTTCTTCGTGCCAACCGGAAAACGCTTGGTTCTGCAGGTCATGGACCCAGCCTTCCTCGCAGGTCAGAATATGCACGAACTGCTTCCAAATGGATGCATGGCCGAATCCTGCAATCTGCTTGCGGCGGAGTTCCTCGGGGACGGTAGCAATGTGCCGCAACAGAAGGTCCAAGCGTTCATGCGTGGTGGCGTGTAGTTCGATGATTCCGGATTTGGTGAACATGACTTGTTCCGCGCTTTCAGGGATACCCGGAAATTTCTCAGCCCTCCGATTTTGCATGGCTCGATACCGGCGCGCAACCCCGGCGCGGTGAGTTCGTTGTAGTCAAGGTAAGCGTTTCGAAACCCTCCCGAAGCCACCGAACCTGAACGGTCGCCGTGACAGCTGAAGCCATTAATCTTCCGCTGCATTCTCCGCGTGCTATGCTTTGCGCCCATGCGACAGATCCTCGGCGCCGTCATTCTACTTTTCTTTGTCTCCATTTTTCCGGCCACGGCTCGCGTCATCCGGGTTGATATTTCTTCCCGTGCGCAGGTCTTGGGTGGGAAGTCTTTCGGGGGTGCTGGAAGCTACGAGCGCTTCACCGGACGCGTTTATTTCTCCATCGCAGTCGCCAACCCGCACAACCAGCGGATCGTTGATCTCGGCAATGCTGTGAATTTGAAGGACGGCGAGGTTGAATTTTCTTCGGACTTCGTTGCCGTGCGTCCAAGAGATCCGCGCAAGGGCAATGGAGCGGTGCTACTCGAGGTTCCCAATCGCGGCCGTACCCGCATTCTCTCGCTGGTTGACGGAGGTGACGAGGACCTCGTCTCTGACGCCGGAGACGCGTGGTTACTGCGCAAGGGATTTACCGTGGTCAGCCTGGGTTGGCAATGGGATGCCGAGGGCCCACAGCCCTTGCGACTTTACGCGCCCATCGCGAAGGAAAATGGCAAAACCATCACCGGCTTGTTGCGCGGTGATCTGATGCCGTACCGCTCAATGTCAGATATTCCTCTGGGGCACCTCATCGTGGGCGATATCGGCGGGACAGAATACCCGGTCGCATCGCCTGGTGATCCCCGGAACGTTCTCTCGGTGCGGGACTCACGTGACGCTCCGCGCACGGTCATTCCGCGCGTAGAATGGCAGTTCGGTCGCACTGTAGATGGCAAGGTCGTTCCCAGTAATCGGTACATCCATTTGAATGGTGGATTTCAGCCGGGACGAATTTACGAATACGTCTACGTGGTTGCCGATCCGGTTGTAGCAGGCGCAGGCTTCGCCGCGGTTCGCGACTTTGCCGCGTACGCAAAACACAGCAGTGACGCGATCACTCCGGCTGCCCGAGTCTATGGCGAAGGCATCTCGCAGAACGGCCGCTTCCTGCGCGACTTCCTGTACCAGGGTTTCAACGCCGACGAGAACGGGAGAATCGCGCTCGACGGAGTTCTCGCCCATGTTGCCGGGGCGGGTCGTGGCAGCTTCAATTACCGCTTTGCGCAGCCTTCGCGTGATGCGCAACCTACCTCGTCCGTCTTCTTTCCCACGGACCTCTTCCCTTTCACCGATCTGCCCGAGAAAGACCCGATCACGGAAGAAACAGCAGGCCTTCTCGACCACGCTGCTGCCGAGAAAGTTGTGCCCAGGGTTTTCTTCTCTAACACGTCCTATGAATACTGGGGACGTGCCGGCGCCTTAATTCATACCACTGCCGACGGCAAGAAGGACGCCGCTATTTCCGACAGTGTCCGGATTTATCACTTTACCGGCCTGCAACACTATTCCGGTCCGTTCCCGCCGGAAAAAGGTGTTGGCGATCTGCTCGGGCAAAATCCCCAGTCGCCGCTTCCCGCCAAGTATTTCTGGCGGGCCATGATCGTGAACATGGACTCGTGGGTGCGCAATCACAAGTCTCCCCCGGCAAGCAGTTATCCCAGGATTTCCGATGGAACTCTGGTGCCGCTCGGGGATTATGCATTCCCCCTGCTTCCTGCGGTTAACCGTCCGCATGAGGCGAACAGTGCCTACCGTCTCGACTTTGGCCCGAACTGGCGGAAGGGGTTCCTGGAGACGCAACCGCCGAAGGTAGGTCCGACATTCCCGGTGCTGGTGCCGCAGGTCGACGGGGATGGCAACGAGCGCGACGGGGTACGCTTGCCGGAGCTTACGGTGCCTCTGGCCACTTATGCGAGTTGGAACCTACGCGACCCTTCCATAGGCGCGCCCGCAGAGCGCGTGGCTTTTCAGGGCTCCTACTTTCCTTTTCCGAGGACAGCAGCCGAACGACAGAAAAACGGCGACCCGCGCAAGTCTATTGCAGAGCGCTATTCCGGCCGCGACGATTACCTCGCCCGCTATGCACGCGCGACCGATGAACTGGTAAAGCAACGCTGGATCCTGCAGGAAGATCGCAAAGCTCTGTTGCATCGTGGAGAGCAGGAATGGGATCAGGCAACAGCTTCGGTCACATCCGGTCACTGAAGTCACCCCGCCCGCCGACATTCCGGGAGCGGGGCAACAGGTGCACATTTTCAGTGCGGGATTCGGTCCATCAGCTTCTGCATCGAATCGTTGGCCTTGTTCATAGCCTTGTCGCGGGCATCGCTCGCGCGCTGCTTGCCGTTGTTCTTCAATGAGTCTTTCATCCCACCCACGGAATTTGCGACAGCCGAGTTTCCTTGCGGACTTCCCTGTGCCGACTCGTCCGCGCCGGCTTGAGCCGCGTTTCCGCCGCTTCCATCCAGGCTCATGTTTTCAATGTCAATGTTTCCATAGACCGAATGGAATCCGACACTGTTCACATTGGCATTGAAATCGTTGAATACCATGATGTAGCGTGCGCTCTGCCCGTATGGAATGTCGAGCATCTCGCGCGGTTCCCCGGCGCCGTTCACGAAATAGGCCGAAGCCCGCTGATGACGATCTCCGTATTGATCCACCAGGTAAACGTCTCGCCACCAGGCGGTATTGATCTGGGTCAGACGCTGGTTCTGGTTATTAAAGTCGGTGTCGCACAGCACCTGGGTTCCCTGGCGAGTGCAGCCGTAGACCGTCAGCATTCCTTGTCCATACTCGAATGTACCCAGCGAACCGTTTGGCCCCGGAGTGGCCGGTCCAGACGCGGCGGCCGCGGCGCTGGTATTGGAACTGCCGTAGCTCGGGATGGCAGACCGCCCGGATGTCGAGGACGAAGGAATGTAGCTGCTTGAAGTCGTGGGCGCGCCCTTCGCGGATGTTGGGGTGGGAATCACACCGCGCCCGCTCACCGCTGGCGCCGTCGCGTTGGTCTGGGTCGCCGCGGCTGGATTAACCGTACCCGTTGGGATCACCGGTCTTCCACGCACCGCTGGCGCTGCTGGCGAATTGGAAACAGTAGAGGCCCTGCTTGCACCCATGGAGCTTCCAATTGCGGCGCCCTTCCCGCCGGCCACGATGCCTGGCGGAAGTGTTCCCCGTGCCGGGATGGGCTGTGCCGCCGCTGGGTTCGCGGTCACGCCCGGCCGGCCCGCCTGTACGGCTGGCGCGGGCGCGGAAGTCACCGGACGTGCCACCGGCTTGTTTGGCAAAACCACGGTTCTGGCCGCAGCGTCGGGCCTCTGCGGCACTGGCTTGGCCGCGGGTACGGCCGGTGCAGGCTTGGCCGGGGCGGGCTTGGCTGTGGTCTTGGGCGGTGTTGTCGTCTTTGAAGTACTCGGCGGAACCGGCTGCGTGGCAGTTTGCGCGGCAGGCGAGAACGGAATCATCTGCGTAAAAACAACGAGCGTGGCGAGAACAAACCTGACCATGCGATCCATGTTGATACCTCCTCAGCGTTAAGTCTTCGATCGGTCGATCCTGCCGAGTTGGCACATTCGCGTGACGACGACTGCAACTCCAGCCATCAAGAACATTGTTGTAGTCGAGGTAAAGCCGGTGATAGCATTCCCCGGGCTTCCCACACGCGAACCGCGCCTCCTCCCCTCACGGTTCGGCAGGCATTTACTAGACATTGCGCAGAAGTTCGGGAAAAACCGTCATGAGGCATCGTCATTCGCCAGGAACTGCGGGGGACATCGCTCCGGAAGGAGACGAACCCATCGAGAACCGCAAGGCTCTGGACGAACTATTCAGCGTTACTTACGAGGAACTGCGCCGACTCGCCTCCAGCGTTCGCCGTGGAGACCCCAGCTGCACCCTAACGCCCACCGCCTTGGTCAATGAAGCCTGGATCAAGCTGGCCCGCTCGCCACGCTTTGCCGAAACTTCGCAGCTCCATTTCAAGCGCATTGCGGCACGCGCCATGCGCCAAGTCCTGGTTGAGGCGGCCCGCCGGCGGCACGCGGAAAAGCGCGGCGGGGCGGACGGGATCAATCTCGTTCTAGATAACGTTGCCGATGCGCCCGCTTCCTGGGGCAGCAATTTGCTGGCCTTGGACCGCGCTTTGGAAGCATTGGCCCGTATCGAGCCGCGTCAAGCCCTCATGGTGGAAAGCCGCTTTTTTGGCGGCCTCGACATCCCCGAGACTGCCGCCTTGCTGGAGGTTTCCGAAGCCACAGTCTTGCGCGACTGGAGGGCCGCCAAGGCCTGGCTTGCCCACCAGCTACAACTGACGGCCTAGCCTGCATTCAGGAGGACCATGGACAGCACTCGTTGGGACCGGATCCAATCCCTCTTCCACGAAGCCGCGGAACTTCCTCCTTCCGAGCAACCTTCGTTCTTGCAGCAGGCCTGCAATGGCGATGGCGCGCTGGCTGCCGACGTGATGGCCATGCTCAGTGAGGACGCCCGCGGCGGCTCTCTGCTCGACCATGACCCAGCCCAGGTAGCCCACCAAATCCTCGAGGTCGAGGCCCTGGCGCTTCCCCCAGTGGAGCAATTGGGCCCCTACCGCGTGCTCAAGGCTTTGGGACAGGGCGGAATGGGAGCGGTGTACCTCGCCGAACGCGAGGACCTTGGCAATCTTGTCGCCATTAAGTTGCTGCGCGATGCCTGGCTTTCTCCGGCCCGGCGCGAGCGCTTCGCCAGCGAACAGCGCCTGCTCGCGCAACTGCACCATCCATCCATCGCCCAGATCTACGACGCCGATTCTCTGCAGGATGGCACGCCGTTCTTTGTCATGGAGTACGTCGAGGGCGTCCCAATCACCGCGTACTGTGAGCAGAACCGGTGCTCCATTGAACGGCGCTTGCAGCTGTTTCGCTCGATTTGCGAGGCCGTCCAATACGCTCACGGACAGGCCGTCATCCACCGTGACCTGAAGCCGTCGAACATCCTGGTGAAGAAGGACGGCAGCGTGCGGCTGCTGGATTTCGGAATCGCCAAGCAGGTTGAGAACCTCGACTCCTCCGCGGATCTCACCGTGACTGGCTTGCGGCTGATGACTCCCGCGTACGCCGCGCCCGAGCAGATTCGAGGCGAACATGTGGGCGTGCAGAGCGACGTGTATTCGCTCGGCGTAATTCTGTACCAACTGCTCACCGGGGTGATGCCGTTCGACATTTCCAACCTGCCGGCAGGCGAGGCGGAAAGAGTCCTGCTGGAACGTGAGCCCGCAAGACCTTCTGACGCCCAGCAGGACAATCATGATCCTGCTTCCTCTCTGAGCCGGAGTTCCTGGGCCGATCTTGATGTCCTCTGCCTGACGGCGATGCACAAGGACCTGGGGCGCCGCTACCGATCGGTGGAAGCTCTGGTACGCGACATTGACCACTATCTTTGCGGGGAGCCGCTCGAGGCGCGCCCGGATTCGGTCCAGTATCGTCTGCGAAAATTTGTTACCCGTAACTTCCAGTCTGTCGCTGTTACCGGCCTTGTACTCGCCCTCATGATTGGCCTGGTGACCTTCTTCACTGTGCGCCTTGCCCGGGCGAGAAATGATGCACTCGCCGAAGCTGCTCGCACCCAGCGCATTCAGCGGTTCACGCTCGATCTGTTCAAGGGCGGAGATGACGTGGCTGGGCCTTCCGAACAGATGCGGGTCGCCACCTTGCTCGATCGCGGCGTCAAGGAAGCCCAACTGCTCAATACCGAGCCACAAGCCCAGGCCGACCTCTACGAGACCTTGGGCACGATTTACCAGAAACTGGCAAAATTTGACCGCGCGGATTCCCTGCTCGAGTCCGCCCTTGATGAGCGCAAGAAATTATTTGGTCCCGACAGCAGTCAGGTAGCAGAAACTCTCGTCTTGCTTGCGCTGCTGCGAGCCGACGAAGGCAAGTATGACGACGCCGAGCAGTTCGCCCATCAAGGTTTCGACATGGACCAGCGTCACCTTCCGCCCGATCATCCCCAGGTTGCGAAAGCCACTTTCGCCTGGGGAAAGGTCCTGGAAGACCGCGGTCGCTACCCTGAAGCCATTGAGAAGCTCAACCAGGCCGTCCAGATGCAGTCGGCCTCGGCGTCCAGGCAGACTGATCTGGTCGCCAGCCTCTCGGAACTCGCCAACACTAATTTCTATGCCGCGCACTATGACACTTCCGAAGCCCTCAATCAGCGGGTGTTGAAGATGCAACGCGAGATCTTCGGCGATCGTCATCCCCAGGTCGCTGACACCCTGATTAACCTGGGCGCGATCAAGGTCCAGCTGGGTCACTATGCCGAGAGCGAAACCTACTTCCGCCAGGCACTCGATATCGTCCGGGAGTGGTATGGCACTCAGCATCCGGAAACTGCAGATACCATGACGTTCCTCGCCCAGGGCCTGACCGGCATGAAGCGTTTTGACGAGGCGGCGGAACTGCTGAAGCAATCCCGCGCCATTCTGATCAGCACCTACGGCCCAATGCATCAAAGGGTCGCGTTCGCCAATAATGAACTGGGAGTTGCGGCCCTGCGCCAGGGAAGACTCGACGAAGCGGAAACCGATTTCCGTCAAGCCCTCTCGATTTACAAATCTGTTTACAGTGGGAATCACTACCAGGTCGGCGTGACCGAATGCAACCTGGGTGGAGTGTTCCTTGAACGAAAAGACTACACTCGCGCCGAGCAATTCGTGCGTGATGCGCTCGAGACGTACTCCAAGTCGGTCGCCGCGGACCATTACAATGTCGGAATCGCCCGGGTTCGCCTCGGTGCCGCGCTCCTCGGACAGCGCCGGTACCGCGAGGCCGAGCAGGAAAGTCTTGCTGGGTACCAGATCCTGATGAAGAAGGCGAATCCAAATCTCATCTGGATTCAAAACGCCAGCAAGGACCTGGTGCAGATTTACGAAGCATTAGGCGAGCCTGACAAGGCAGCGAAGTTCCGCGGTGGAGATTCGCGCCCGCCGCATTCGTAGAATGTCATTCAATACCTCTGTGAGCCGCAGGCGAAGGACCTTACGCGCACACTCATTGCACCTTCCCGCGCAGCACAGTGATGGATGCCGCAGGCAGCGCAAACACCGTCCCCGCCTCGGCAACAATTTGCGAGACCACCGGGGGGCCGTCCGGATCCGCGTGGCTGTTCATCCCATCGTTGATCCACACGTACTGCTCTCTACCAAACGTAACCCGGGTGACCGGACCGGAAAATGCGCCCCTCTCCCCAAAGCTCACACGCACCGAATGCGCGTTGCTCTCGTCACGGTTGACCAGCATGAGCGACCAGTTTCCGTCAGGCCGCTTCACCGCGTAGGAGGTCACCAGCACAGTGCCGTCAGCATCCTTGATGTCCGACGAGGCGCTGTACATGACATGTGTTCCGGCCCGGTGCTGCACCCACTCCACATTGATCATGCGCGCCGCGAAATACGGCGAGGTGTAGCCCTCAATTTCATATTTTTCGTCCGAGACGAAGTTCGACCACGACGCCCAACCCAGGCACGTGTTCTGGAGGCGCTGCGGCTGGATCGGAGAATGATGGAACACCGCGCCTCCTCCCTCAAAGAACGACCCCACGTTGTCCGCGAGCCATAGCGCAGCGAAAATCGTGGTCATCGGGCCGGTGAGTTGATTGGCCAGATGGTCTTCGGTCACCATCAGCGGCACATTCTTGGGGACGCCATCATCGCGCCAGACCTGCAGGATGTGCTTCATCAACTGGGGTTCGTTATAGAGATTCTTCCATGTGATGGCGCAGGGTTCGAATGGGTAATGTTCGAAGGAAACAAACGCCAAGTCCGACAGTCGCCCGTGCGATTTCAGGTAATCCACGAATCGTCCCATCCACGACACGCGCCCTTGCGAGTCGGGCCACAGACGGATGTCTTCATTGACTCCCTCAAATACAGGTCCACCAAGTTTGAGCTTGGGATCGACTTTGTGCAGCGCGGTCGCCCACTGCAGGTAAAGGGCCCCATAGTCCTCAGGGGTCATGTGCTTGCCGTCAGGCTCCTCTCCCATCTCCACAAATCCGATTGGATAACCCCGCTTCTCGATGTAAGCGATCTGCGCCGCCGCGTCTTCAGGCGTCCCGTAGAGCATGGTCACCGGGATGGTTGGCGGCAGGCCGTTGGTGATCCCGCTGGTATAAAAGAGATCGAACCCGGTGTGCTGGTATACGCCTTCATCGTAGACATCCGCGGCGGAATGCCAGGGATCGATGGACGAGCTCACATACTCGGTCAGTTCTTCCCCTGGTCCCTTCTCGCTCTGCACGAATTTCCCGCCGGCCTCGACTGTGCCCACCTCAATTCGCTGTACCGCGTAGCCCACGCAATTCCGGATATCCGCCGATCCATGCTCGTCGCAGGTATTCGACGACTCGCTCATAAGTACGCGAATGTAACGGGAGTGCACCGGAGCCGCGGCCAGTTTCAGCGTGATATCTCCTCCGCGCGCGTCCTTGACTGCTCCCGAAGGGAAAGTCTTCCACTGCCCCTTAGGGCCGCCATCGAAATCCAGCGCCGCGGTTCCTTCCCAGTATTCGACCTGGTAAGCCGTCGCGTACGGCTCCTTCCATTCGATTCGCACTGCATTGATTTGCTGGTCCACCTTCAAGTCAACGACCACCCACTGCGGATGCAGTGCATCGCTTTCTCCGGTGAACTTGGCCGTCAGGTACGGGTTGCTCTTCCAATACGTCAAGTTCGGCCCTGGCACCGGTGAGTCCCCGCTGGTCGCAAACCCGCGGTGGGGCAACGCGTACGCGAGGATGTAGCAGGTCGGCTGCTTCAGTTCCGTGCTGCCGGTGAAATATCCGCTTTGATGGGCAGCATCGCTCCACGTCCCCACCGGGTTCCAATGCCAGGCCGCCATGCGCAGCTCGGTGTTGTTGCGATACGTAATCGGACCCCAACCCGCGGAAAGGGATTCCTGGATGATGTGAGGGGTATAGACACGATCGATATCAATGCGCGACAGCACGTCAATCGAGCTGCCCAGCGCACGATCGGGATCGAAGGAGTTGATCGGGCGCGAAGTATCCACCCGCACGGTCCCCCCTGGAACCTGGGCAGCAGCACCCAGGATGCTCAGAAGGACAGTCATGATGAGTGTCACATATTTTCCGGAGTTCCTGACGACACACTCCGTGTTGTAGGGATGGATCACGCGTCGAATTGTAGCCATCCCGCAGATCACGAGCAATGATCTCCAATTGCGCCGCTTTGCACGAGAGAACAACTGATAATCCATGGCAGAATAGATAGACGAAGCAGTACCTTCTAGATGAATAAGACCAAAACTCTCGCACTTTCTCTCCTGCTAACCTCCGCGCTTTGTGCGCGCAGCCACGCTGAAAACAAGAACGCACCGCCGGCCAGTTCCGACCCCGTACTGGTCGGGGCCGGCGATATAGCGAGTTGCGACGATCTTCGCGGAGCGCAGGCCACGGCAAAGCTGATCGAAAGTATTCCGGGCACCGTCTTCGCCGCCGGCGATCTTGCCTACCCGCAAGGGACCGATGAACAATTTGCCAATTGTTACGGCCCGACCTGGGGCCGCTTCAAAGATCGCACGCGCCCTGCCCCGGGGAATCACGAATACCGGAGCAATGGCGCCTCCGGTTACAACCATTATTTCGGAGCCGCTGCCGGCGATCCCGCCCGGGGCTATTACAGCTACGACCTCGGAGCCTGGCACATCGTCGTCCTCAACAGCGAGTGCATTCCAGTCGGCGGCTGCGGTCCCGATTCACCGCAAGGAAAGTGGCTGCGCCAGGACCTCGCCCAACATCCGGTCGCTTGCACCCTGGCATATTTTCACCGCCCTCTATTCAGTTCCGGTACTGCGCATGGAAGCGAGCCCGAAATGCGCCCACTATGGCAAATGCTGCATACGGCGGGCGCGGATGTCGTCATCAACGGCCACGATCACGATTACGAACGATTTGCACCGCAAGATCCCGACGGAAAGCCCGACGCCTCGCATGGCATTCGCGAGTTCGTGGTCGGCACGGGTGGCAAAAACTCGCATCGCGCATTCGGGCAAACGCAGCCCAACAGCGAAATCCGGAATGCCGACACTTTCGGAGTGCTGAAGCTGACGCTTCATCGGCTGAGCTACGATTGGCAGTTCATCCCCGAAGCCGGGCGATCATTCACCGATTCCGGCTCCGGTAACTGCCATTGAGCGGTACCGCGCGGTCATGACGCGCAAAGCGTCCAACTCGGCGGGACAAGACTCTCATCCAAACGGACAATCTGTATTCCTGCGTGTAACAGAGTCGCAGCACCGAACGTGACATCCAGTAAGGAGAAATCATGGCCAATCCATTCGTCCATGTGGAACTGAACACTCCCGATCCGCAAAAAGCGAAGGCGTTCTACTCGAAGCTGTTTCAGTGGCAACTCGAAGATATGCAGAATCCCGAAGTGCCCGAAGGAACCTACACCCTGATCAAAGTCGGTGACGGCACCGGGGGAGGGATCATGAAGCAGGTATCAGGCGGTCCGTCCGGATGGGTTGCCTACGCTCTGGTGGACGACATCCATGCCACAACCGAGAAAGCGAAGTCGCTCGGCGCCGAGATAATGAAAGATGTCACCGAAGTCATGGGCATGGGTTATCTGAGCTTCATTCGAGATCCCACTGGCGCAATTCTAGGGTTGTGGCAGCCCAAATCCAAATAGAGTGAGTCCGAATATCGCTACGCTTGCAGCTAAGATTTTGGTGGGCAGTGCAGGACTCGAACCTGCGACCTCCTGCTTGTAAGGCAGGCGCTCTAACCAGCTGAGCTAACCGCCCAATGCCTGTGCAGGCTCGCAAAAGATAGAACATCTTCACGAAAGGGCTTGAATCTCACTATACGTGAGCCGCAAAACCAGGGTCAAACTTCGCAATCATGATCGAGGGCGAGGACTGCTATCCTGATTCTTGCGCCGCCTCATCATCAATGCCGACGACTTGGGCCTCACCTCGGGCGTCAACCGCGCCATCATGGAAGGCCACCAGCAAGGCTTGATCACTTCAGCCACGCTGATGGCCAACACCCAGGCTTTTGACGAGGCGATTGCACTCGCAAAAAAAACTCCCACCCTCGCCATCGGATGTCATGTTGTTTTGGTGGACGGAATTCCAGTCACTGCGCCCGCCCGCATCCCATCGTTGCTGGGACGAGATGGCAGCCGCTTTCGAGGAAAGTTGGCCGAATTCGCTCCCGCGCCCTCGAAGTTAGATCCCGCACAAGTCGAGGAGGAGACCGCCGCACAGATCAGGAAAATCCAGGCTAGCGGCGTAAAGGTCTCTCACCTCGACTCTCACAAACACAGCCACGTGTTTCCAGCGGTAACCGCTCCCGTGCTGCGAGCCGCCCGGGCCTGCGGGATTGCAGCCATCCGCAATCCCTTCGAACCCGCAGCTTTCGGGTTGCTGAAACACCGGCCCGCACTTTGGAAACGTTACTTTCAGGTGCGCACTCTTCACCTGCTCGCCAGCCGTTTCCGCAGGCAGGTCGAGGCTGCTGGTCTGCGCACCACCGATGGCACGATCGGAATTGTCGCCACCGGCTCTCTGGATCAGGACTTATTTGAGTCTCTGATAGGAAACCTGCCCCAAGGCACCTGGGAATTCGTCTGCCATCCCGGCTACAACGACGCCCAGCTTCAAGGCGCGGGTACGCGATTACTTGAGTCACGAGTTCGGGAACTGGAAATCTTGACCTCGCCCCGCAGCCGCACCCTCCTCGAACGCTGTGGAATTGAGCTGATCTCCTATCGCGACCTGAGGTAACTTGAGTACCAACCTTTGTAATCCGTGATAGCTTGAGAGGCGCGTTATCATTGATTCCTTAGAGAGGGCCTGAGAAGCCTCGTTATGCAGGAAAGGCCTGAACCGCGACTGCAGACCGATCTCATCGTCCGAGTCTGGGGCATGGACTCTGACGGCCATCCCTTCTTCCAGAATGCCCACGCTCGCAATATCAGCAGCGAAGGCGCGCTCCTCTCCGGACTCGAACATCAACTCACCGCCGGCGATACCATCGGCGTCCAACTGGGAACCGTCAAGGCCCGGTTTCGGGTGATTTGGGTCATCGATGCCGGGCACTTGCAGAAAATCCAGGCAGGCGTGCATATCCTTACCGGACAACCGTGTCCATGGAAGGATGAGTTGGGCGGTGCGCCGAGCCCGGAGCCTGCTCCCGCGGCGGGCCCCGCCAAACCTGATGGTCGCAACAAACGCAAATTTGTTCGCCACCGCATCAAGTTCCCCATGGAGATTCGCGATGAACGGGGCGGCGGCGCTCACATGCAGACTCATGCCACCGACATTGGAGGGCGCGGCTGTTACATTGAGACCATGATCCCCCTTCCTCTCGGCACCAAGGTGCGTTTGGTTTTCTGGATCGGTTCCGAGAAAGTTGATACGACCGGCATCGTTCGGGCCAGCGATGGCGGGGTCGGAATGGGGATCGAATTCGTTGGGCTTGACGATGCTTCCCAGGTCCGTTTTCAGCAATACCTCGAATCTCTGGACACAACCTTTTCAGGAATCGGCGCCGCTCCGAACCAATCCTAGCCAAATCCCGTCTAACCCCGCAGAATATGAATCCAGGTATTACTAGCACCATCGAATGTGCAGTAGACACGAAAGGTCGGGCATGAAGATCGGGATTACCTGTTATCCCACTTACGGCGGGAGTGGAGTGGTGGCGACTGAGCTAGGCCTGGAATTGGCCGAGCGCGGACACGAAGTTCATTTCATCTCCTACGCCCAGCCGGTTCGCCTGAAGCCTCATCAGTACATCCATTATCACGAGGTGGAAGTCTCGCGGTACCCCCTTTTTGACTACCCACCGTACGATCTGGCTTTGGCCACTCGCATGGCTGAAGTCTCTGAACTATACGACCTCGACCTGTTGCACGTGCACTATGCCATTCCGCACGCCGTAAGCGCGCTCCTCGCCCGCCAGATGCTGGCCGCAAAGCCTCGCGCCCGCGCACTTCCCTTCGTCACCACGCTGCACGGGACCGACATCACGCTGGTGGGCCTGGACCGTTCTTACCTGCCCATCACGCGTTTCTCCATCGAACAGAGCGACGGGGTGACGGCGATCTCTGAGTACCTTCGCGACCGCACCATGCGCGAGTTCGATGTCCGCAACAGCATCCAGGTCATTTACAATTTCGTGAATTGTGACGTGTATGTGCGCGATCCCGAAGCCGCCGAGCGGCGCAAGGAATACGCGCCCAACGGCGAACGCGTTCTGGTCCATCTTTCCAATTTCCGCCCGGTCAAGCGGGTCACCGATACCATCGAGATCTTTGACAAGGTTCACCAGCAGATTCCGTCGAAGCTGCTGCTGATTGGCGATGGCCCCGACCGTTCGCGCGCGGAATGGCTGGCGGTACAGAAGGGCTTACATAACGATGTCTTGTTTCTCGGCAAACAGGACGACATTCGAGAGAAACTCGCCATCGCCGACATCATGCTGGTGCCCAGCGAACTGGAATCGTTCGGACTGGCCGCTCTCGAAGCCATGGCTTGCGAAGTCGTTCCTATCGCCACCCGGGTCGGTGGCGTGCCCGAGGTCATCGAGCACGGCGTGAATGGATTCATGGCGGATGTGGGGGATGTGAATACGATGGCGCGCTACGCTATCCAAATGCTGGGCGACGAGGCCTACCTGAGAAAGATCAGCAAGGCCGCCCGCGATTCGGCCCGCGCCCGCTTCTGCTCCAGCAGAATCATCCCTCAATACGAGGACTTCTACCGCCGGGTGCTGGAACGCTCTTCGTAGATCGCCTCCGGAATCGCTCCCTGGGTTTGCAGCACCGGCAGCCGCAAGCGCACCAGCGTACCTTTCCCTTCCCTGCTGTCGATGGTCATGCGCGCAGTTTCGCCATAGAGCACCTTCAGGCGTTCCGCCACGTTTGCCATCCCGATGCCGGTCCCGCCCAGTCCACTTGGCCGCTCCAGTAGCGTCGCCGATCCCATACCCACGCCGTCGTCCTCGACTTCAATCACCAGCTTGGAGTTCGCAAGCCGGCTACGCAGATAGATGCTGCCGCCTTCTACCTTGGACGACAATCCGTGCTTGATCGAATTTTCCACCAGCGGTTGCAGCAGCATGCTGGGCACCATGACGTCGAGCGAATCCGCCTCCAGCTCTTTTACGACTCGCAGCTTGTCGCGCCCAAAGCGCACCACTTCGATATCCAGGTAGTTGTCGATGAACTCCAGTTCCTCGCGCAGCGGAACGAATGCATCGCCGCTGCTGAGCAGCCTGCGCAAAATGGTCGCCAGCTTGATGATCATCTCGCGGGCGGTATCCGGATCAAACCGCACCAGCGACGAAACCGAATTCAGGGTGTTGAACAGAAAATGCGGGTTGATCTGGTTCTGCAGCGCCTCCATCCGCGCATGCAGCAACAGCCGCTCCTGCTCCTCGAGCTTGATCTGGATGCGCACGCTATTCCAGATCTTCAACTCGGTTCCGATCACCATCACCGAACACGCATAGATCGCGATCTCCACCCACAGGTTTCCGTGCTCCGGGCTGAACGTCGCGTTGGGCGCAAAGCGGGCGAGTTCGGTATGTACGAACCGCAGTCCCACGATGGTCAGAAAGAACATGATTTGCCAGTCGAACAGGCGCGGCTTCGGCAGGTTCCGTCGAATCCAGCGGTAGATGCTGAGATCAATGAAGGGAGAGAACGACCAGATCTCATCACGATTGGGCGCGATCTCGCGAAGCAGTCCGGCCAGGAATCCCGCAAGCACCAGCAGTGGCAAAGTCGCCCATTCGCCATGAAGAAGGGCAGGAACGCCCAACAGGATGCCAGTCGACGCTCCCGCGAATCGGCCGACCACCACGCCCAGGAGAATGGCCGTCTCCAGCGAAAGATCGCTGCCAAAGAAATTATGGAAACTGAAGCGGATCCACACCCCCAATGCCAGGGGAATGCCAATCCAGAGCACCAGGTAGATTTTCTGTTTGAGTGTACGTTCCTCGCGAAACAGCAGTGACTTGAACTCGACCGATCTCCCCAGGATGCTGGCCGCCGACGCCGCTACGCCCAGCTTCACCATCAAATTGATGAGAACTATCTTCGGTTCCATGACGCAGAAAGAGAGGCGCTAGGCAAACTTTATCACGTAGTGCGAAGCGGACGTCTCCGGTTCGTATCGATGCAACTTGCCTGTGTATTCTTTCATGAGGCTTACTGCCCGCCCTTTCCTCGGCAATCTTCGAGATTTACCATTCCAGCGTGAAGCCTCTTCTTCCCGTGCTGGCCCTGCTGATCTCGCTCTCCGCATCCGACACTACCCCGCCTCGCCCTGCCTACCTGGGCTTTGATCGCAATCAATACCCCGGAGATGCCAATCTCGCGGCTCTCCGAAGAACGTTTTCTTACTCTGGATATTGGCTGAATAATCCTCCCGGAGAAACCTCGAATACATGGGCTGGCAAACGACAGCGCCTGGTGAATGAGGGTTTCGGATTTCTCGTCCTGTTCAACGGCCGCCTCTACAACGAGCTCGGGAAAAATGCCGCTGGAATCGGAGAGTCCGATGCCGGCCAGGCGGTGAATGCGGCCAGGAGAGAGGGGTTCGCAACCGGCACCATCATCTTTGTTGACCAGGAGCAAGGGGGGCGCATGCTCCCCGAGCAGCGCGCCTATCTCCACGCATGGATCGATGGAATCACCCGGGCAGGGTTTCGCCCCGGGGTGTACTGCTCAGGAATGCCCGCGGAAGACAGTCCCGGTAAGAACGTGATTACCGCGCAAGACATCAAGCAGAACGCCGGCTCGCGTGACATCACCTATTGGGTCACGAATGATGCCTGTCCACCATCGCCCGGATGCGCCGTATCCAATCCGCCCCCGCAACCCAGCGGGAGCGGTGTGCCGTTCGCGGAAGTGTGGCAGTTTGCGCAATCTCCCAAGCGCGGCGATGTTGCCGCGAAGTGTCCGGCGAATTACAACCGTGACGGCAACTGCTATCCCCCAGGGATAGATCCGGCGCAGAAACTGCATGTAGACCTGAACACCGCAACCTCGCCAGACCCGTCGCATGCGAATCAACTCAGATGAGCTTAGCTTCGTCATTCCGACCCCGGGAGCGAATGCAACGCAGCCGAGCACTCTGTTCCAGCTCTTAAGGTGAACGACGGGGACTGTGCGGGGAAACCGAGAGAGTGCTGGGGTTGAAGCTACTCTAAGGTCAAGCCCTCTCGCCGGTTTCTGCGGCTGTTCTGGGGCTTCATGGTTTTGCCGAATCAGAAATCCTCTTCTCCAGTTCCGCCAACACAGGACCAATTGCCTCCACCTGCTGAGGCCCGCCCTGGGCCATATCTCGGCTGCCGCCACCGCGTCCGCCCAATTCGGCCAGCGCTTCTTTCATCAGCGCTCCCATATCGAAAGTTTGATCTGGAGACTCGGCAAACACCAGAGCCGCTGGAGAAGCCGTAGAAGCCAGCAAGGCCACCACGCCCGACCCCTGCCGCGTCGCCTTCTGCGCCATCAGCTTGATAAACGCGAGATCGCGATCCGGAAAAATTCTAGTCACAATTTTTCTGCCATTCTTCTGCGCAGTCTCCGCCAGCGCTTTCTCTGCATACAACTCCGCGATCTCCGCCAGCAACTGCTCACGGCCCTTGCGCGATCCCCTCAACTCCTCCTGTGTCTTGCGTACCTGCTGCGGAACATCCGCCAGTGCGCTCGAAAACAGTCCCGCCGCTTCGGTTAAAGCCGTGTAGTCTCCCCGCGCCGTCTTTACCGCTCGCGTGCCGCACACGAACTCAACTCGCCAGCCCTGCTTAACCTTCTCGGTCTTGCGCAACAGGATCGCCCCGATCTGTCCCGTGGACCGCACATGCGTTCCACCACAAGCCGTCAAATCGAAATCCTTCACCTCGATCAGTCGCAGCTTGTCGCGCTCTACTGGAGGCAGTTTGCGCAGTCCCATTCCTTGCGCTTGCTCCTGTGTAACGAACCGAATTTCGACAGAACGATCCTCCAACACAACCTCGTTCGCAAGTTTCTCGGCCGCTTCGACCTGCTGCGCGGAGAGGGTCTTCGTATCCAGATCGATGGAGCAGTAGTCCTCGCCCATGTGAAACGAAACTGTCGCCATGTTGAACAGGCGCACGAACGCCGCAGACAGCACATGCTGACCCGAGTGCTGCTGCATGTGGTCGCGTCGTCGCTCGATGTCGATCACTCCATGCACCGGCAGGCCGGGCGCGAAGTGCACCGATGGCTCGAGATAGTGCAGAATTTTCCCCTCCTCCTCGGCCACCTCAATGACACGCGCGCGCTGCCCGTTCGACACAATCCATCCGGTATCGAACACCTGCCCCCCGCTCGTGGGATAAAACGCGGTCTGGTTCAGAATGATCGCCGGGCGAGTCCCCGCACAAAATTCCGCCACCACGGCGTCAAACTCGTAGAGAAACGAATCGTGATAGTAGAGATGCTCAGTCATAAGTACCGCTGGCATAGACGAGATTGACTTGATTGCGGGGGCAAACGCTGATGGCTAAACGGGCTAGTACGGCCCGATAATCCCCCCAATATTCCTCGATCCCTGCACCTTGGGCTTGCGCGGCCCTTCGATTACATCCAGATATTTCAGTCCAGAGCCGGTATTGAACAGCACCACCGTGTCGTCGGGACCGAAGAACTCCCGCTCGCGCAGTTTGCGATACGCCGCCAGCGATGCTGCCCCTTCCGGGGCCGCAAACACTCCTTCCACCTTGGCCCAATGATGAAACGCATCCATGATCTCGGCGTCGGTCACGGCCAGTGCCACCCCGCCACTCCTGTTCAAAATATCGAGGATCAGGTAATCGCCATATGCCTTGGGGACGCGCAAGCCCGCCGCTGCCGTCGCCGCCCCGTTCCAGAAATCGGCTGTCTGCTTGCCTTCATCCCATGCTTTAGCAATGGGAGCGCATCCGCTTGCCTGCACGGCTACCATCTGCGGACGCTCCGGCCCAATCCATCCTAACTGCTCCATTTCATCAAACGCCTTCCACATGCCGATCAGCCCTACTCCGCCGCCCGTTGGATAGATAATCCCCTGGGGCAACTGCCACCCTAACTGCTCGGCAATTTCATACCCCATGGTCTTCTTGCCCTCGATGCGAAAAGGCTCTTTCAAGGTCGAGACATCGAACCATCCTTCTTTCTCCTTGCGCTCGGCCACCATCTTCGCGCAATCGCTGATCAACCCATCCACCAGAGTTACATGGGCTCCGTAACTCTCGCACTCGATGCGATTGGCCATCGGCACATCTCTGGGCATGAAGAGGTGCGCCTCGATGCCCGCAGCCGCCGAATATGCCGCCAATGCGCTTGCCGCATTCCCCGCGGAAGGAGCAGCCAGTTTCTTCAATCCGTAGGCCCGCGCCATGGTCACCGCCGCCGACATGCCGCGCGCCTTGAACGACCCTGTAGGATTCAGTCCTTCTTCTTTGATGTACACGGGCTTGTATTCGCGGCTGGACAGCATCGGAGTGAAGCCCTCGCCAAGCGATACCGGTTGCGCATCGGGCAGGACTTCCGCGTAGCGCCACATTGTCGCCGCTCGGCCCCGTAACGCTTCGGACTTAAAGTGTTGCTTTAAGGATTGCAGATCGTAGCGGGCATACAGTACACCGCCATCTTTGGGACAGACCGTCTGCGGGCGGTCCGCAGGAATCTGCGCGCCGCACTTGGTGCACTCAAGAAAAGTAATTCGTGCCACGGGAAAAGTTTAGCAGGAGGAAGACAATTCAATCGCCAATTTCCAATTGTTGATTATTGATTTTCTTTGATTGGTGAATGCAGCGACGGTGCACAAATCTCACGTTTTCGAAACTTGTGATTCCGCGAGTCTCGTGTTCATCAGCACCAGGGGACGGAATAGACCGCGAAGATTCTGTATGGCCCCGGTTCAGCTTCGTTGAAAGCTCCGGTATCGAGTGCGTTCCGCGCCACTTCGAAAGAGGCCAACAAACAGTGCTCATTGGTCGGCAGTTTCTCTGCAATTGAATTACAAGAAAGCGGAGAGCATTCGGGTGCGGTTTTCACATAGAATGTGACGACATCGAATCCTTCGAGCTTCTCTTCTGACGGCGACGTCACCTTCGTGGTGAACAATTGCTCAGAACCGAACGCCTGCCACGTTTTCCCGTTGAATTCTAATTCGTAAGCCTCGTAATAAAAGAGCGAGGTTCTCTCTAATGAAATTGAGTGCTCCTCAGCAACACTCTTTATGATTTCTGCCGAATCAAAAAACCAATGACCATTGTGCTTCCAATATTGGATGTAGTCGGCGAAGTACTCCGAAATGCAGCCGCTGACCGAATAGATGTCAGCAACATGAGGAGCGTTCAACCAATCAGGTCGCGCGTAAATTCGCTTCGCCATGTAGCCAGCAGGAATCATGGGAACAGTTCGACGAAAAGCGTGGTGCCCAGGTTCGCGTTTTTAGAAACTTGGGAAACCCGCGAAATGCTATCCCGGCAGTCTCTTCAACAACCCGCTCGCCTTCCGGAACCACGGCCGCTCTCTGCGCTTCAGATATCCCGGCATGGTCGGCTTCTTGGCGAGGATCCGCTGTGCCCATTCCCGCGCTTCCGCGCAACGCTGCTGCCCTGCCAGGAATGTCGCGTAGTTGTAGTACGTCTCGGATAGCGTAGAAATCTCCACCGCCTCGCGAAACAATTTCTGCGCCTGCTCAACGTTTCCCGTATTCGCATAAGCATGCGCGAGCAACCCCTTGGCGCGATGGAAGTCGTATTTCGGATCTTTGCCCACGACTCTTTCCATGTCGGGAACAGCTGCCGCGAAATCCCCCATCTCCATCTCAGCAATCGCACGCCGGTAGAAGGGATCGGGCGAATCTGTGCGCGACGAGATAGCGTGGTCATAACATTGCCGCGCTCGCGCAAAGTTCCCATCTTCCAGGTACAAGTCCGCCAGCTCTTCGTAATTCCCCGCTGAAGGATTGTCGAGGATTGCCGCCTCTAGTTCGCGAATCCGCGAGCGTCGGGGAAACACCTTGAAAGATTGCCGCAACAAACCGGCGTCAGGCAGGACTTCAACAAAGATGTAAATCAGCGCGCCCAGCGGCCCCAGGAACAGGATTACCCACAGCCAATAGCCATCCGGGCGGCGGCGGATAAAATGCACAATCGCCACCACCTGCAGGATGATTCCCCAGGGATAGAACAGAGATGTAAAGAATCCCATCGCGCTGTTGCGAACTATAGCATGCAGCGAGTGATGCTCCGTTTACCTTAGTAACCGAGTCCGCAGCTTGCCTTCAGACACCTTCAACATCCAACAGAATGGACCCTGCCGCCGCCGAGGAGGACCGCCGTATGCAGAATGCTAAAATTTCCTGTGACCCATCCCATTCGCCTGCTGGCCATCGATATTGACGGCACGCTGCTGAACCCGGAATTCCAGATCTCCCCTGCCGATCTTGCCGCGCTTCGCCGCTGTCGCGACGAGGGCATTGAAGTCGTGGTCGTCACCGGACGCCGCCACACCTTTGCCATGCCGATCGTCGAGCAACTTGGATTCGATCTCTGGGTCATCAGCTCGAACGGCGCCATCACGCGTTCCCTCCAAGGCGAGACTTTTCATCGCGACATGCTTCCGGCCGCGACCTGCCGAAAGCTTTGCCGGCTCATGGCCGATTTTCGCGGTAATACCGTTCTCACCTTCGACAAGGAGTCCAAGGGCGCAATCGTCCTCGAGCGCATGGATGAACTTACCTCCAGCATCCAGCGCTGGCTGGAAAAGAACATGCGCTATATTGACTTCGTCATCCCCGTCGAGACTTCCCTGACCACCGATCCGGTGCAGGCCATGTTTTGCGGTCCGATTGAACGCATGCATCAGGCTCTGGCGGTCATTGCTGGCAGCGACCTGGTGAACGAAATCACCGTCCTGCGCACTGAATATCCCGTCCGCGACCTCTCCATCGTGGATGTGCTGAACCGCGGCTGTTCCAAGGGTCACGCCCTCGAGCGCTGGGCCAATTACCGCGGCTTTCCCCGGGAACAGGTCATGGCCATCGGTGACAATTACAACGACATAGAGATGTTGGCCTTTGCTGGCCTGCCATTTATCATGGGAAATGCGTCCGAAGAACTGCGCGGGCACGGCTGGCCGGTCACTCTGTCGAACGCAGAATGCGGCGTGGCTGCCGCGATCGAGCAAGTCCTGGGATCGAAAGTTGTATAGCGACAACCGTGTAGGGACAGCCGCCCTCGGCTGTCCGGCGGGCGCAGCCCCCAGGCGAACGGTATGAAACATGCCTAGTCTGCGACAACTCGGGGCGATCACCGCCGTCCTCCTCTCGACGACCGGGTTCGCCGCGGACGTTGCCATCCTGCAGAACGGCTTTTCCATCCGCCACGAGCATCGCCAGGTCGTCGGCCCCGTGACCCGCCTCTACACTACGCCCGACAATTCCGCCTTCGTTGATATTCCGACCGCCGATATTGACCACTTTGAAAAGGACCTCACCCCGGTCACCGCACCGGCGGCACTTGCAGCCACGGCCCCGGCGGTTCGAAAACCTTTAAGCATTGCCCTACCGCAACCGAAAGCCCTGGACGCAAAAGCGCTCAACGAAGTTATCAACTCCATCAGTGATCGTCACAAGATCGATCCGGACTTGATCAACAGCGTCATCCATGCCGAAAGCGGATTCAACTCCCGGGCGGTGTCGCCGAAAGGCGCCCGCGGGCTCATGCAGCTCATGCCCCAGACCGCAAACCAGCTTGGTGTCAACAACTCGTTTGATCCCGAAGCGAACGTGGAAGGCGGCACGCGCTATCTCCGCGAACTGCTGGAGCAATACAATTTCGATATTGTGAAGGCGCTCGCCGCGTACAACGCCGGACCACACCGGGTCGAGCAATATCATGGCGTGCCTCCGTATTATGAAACCCGCGCCTACGTCGCGAAGATCATTCGCGAGTTCAACCGCAAAAAATTAGCCGAGCGCAAGGCAACTGCGAAATCTCCAGCCGTGAAGTCGGCAAAAAAGCCTGCTCCCTCGAAACCGGCCCCCGCCGCCGAAACCAGTGAATCCATCCAGCCCACACCGTCGCCACAGGCGGTACGCTGATCGGCAGATTGACCCATTGGCCGATGTCATATAACTTGGCAAAGGTATCTCGCACTCCATTCTTTCTTCATTGCAGGGCGTAGACATCTCGGGTCGATGAACAAGAAACAAGCCAGCATTTACGGACTCGTCGGGGTAGTGTTTGCGATCCTGGTTTACGTTCAGTTTCGTACCTGGCGGAACTTCGATTGGGCTACGTTCTGGGCGCAAACCGACCATATCGATTTGTGGCATGTGGGACACGCGATTGCGCTCATCTACATCGCATACATTATGCGGGCATTCCGCTGGCAGATTTTCCTGCGCCCGGTTCGCCCCAAGGCTTCCGCCCTCGGGCTGGTGGCCCCGACCCTGATCGGTTTTACCGGGCTGGCGGTATTGGGACGCCCGGGAGAGTTGATTCGTCCCTACCTGATCGCGCGACGGCACAACCTGAGCTTTTCCTCGCAGGTTGCGGTTTGGGCCGTGGAACGCATTTTCGATATTGGCGGCTTTACCTTCTTGCTGATCATGGCGGCATTCCTGGCCACGGCTCCCAAGCGCCTGTCTTACTATGCGGATTTTCAGAAGGCCGGTTTGTTTTTCACCGTCCTCGTGGTCGGACTCACGGTGGCGGCGATCGTGATGGATCGCCGGGGCGAGGCCCTTGCAGCCTGGGTTGAACGCCGCTTCGCGCACCTCGCTTCCAATTTCGGCCAACGCGCCGCCATGCGGATCCGCGAGTTCAGCAGCGGCCTCAAGACCATTCACAGTCCCTGGTCCCTGGTGCAGCTCATCGCTCTGTCGATCGGTATGTGGGCCGTAATTGCCGTCGCCTACAAGGAGGTCACCCACTCCTACGGCGCCGAGCCGCTGGAAATCCCCCAAACCCAGGTCCTGCTGCTGATGGGGTCGAGCATGGTGGGATCCACCATTCAATTGCCCGGTGTAGGGGGTGGCTCGCAACTGGCCACCATCGCTGCCCTGGAGCACATTTTCGACGTGCCCAAGGAACTAGCTGCCAGCTGCGGCATCCTGTTATGGCTGGTCACCTTTGTTGCGGTGGTTCCCTTCGGCCTGCTTCTGGCCCACCGCGAACACCTCTCCCTGCGCAAGCTTTCCAAAGAGAGCCATCAGGCCGAAGCCGGCGAAACCGTACGTCCGGCTGAGTCCACCTGACCCACGCCCCGCAATCCTACCTGTTACAATGGCCTGAGTCCCAAGCTTCATGAAGTGTCCTTTCTGCGGTTTTGCAAATGACAAAGTGGTGGATTCGCGCGAGAGCAAAGAGGCCGAGTCCATCCGCCGCCGCCGCGAGTGTTTGAAATGCGGCAAGCGGTTCACCACGTATGAGCGAATCGACGAAATTCCCTACATGGTGGTCAAAAAGGACGGGCGCCGCGAAAAGTTCGACCGCCAGAAAGTTCTGAACGGCCTGTTGCGCGCCTGCGAGAAGCGTCCCGTACCGATCAGCAAATTGGAGCAGATCGTCAACGAGGCCGAGTCGTTTGTAATCGAATCTCCCGAGCGCGAGCGCAAGACCAGTGAACTCGGCGAACTGATCATGAATCGCCTGCGCCGCCACGATAAGGTCGCCTATGTCCGCTTCGCCTCGGTCTACCTTGATTTCAAAGATGTACAGGAATTCATGTCGGAACTGAAAGACCTGCTCAAAACCAAGGAACCCGAGGTAAAAGGAAAAGCCGCGAGGAACTGAAGAGATTGACGAATGGTGAGAGTGCCAGATTTTATGGATTGCCGGAATAGTTGGTCCGGCAAATTCGACAATTTCTCAATCCGTAAATTCTCTTATGTCTCATAAAGTAACGCTGATACCCGGAGATGGCATTGGACCTGAAGTCACCAACGCCGCAGTCCGCATTCTTGAAGCTACGGGCGTCAAATTTGAATGGGAGACCTTCGAAGCCGGCGCCGAGGCCTACGAGAAGTACCACGAGTACATTCCCAAAGAGCTGATTTCGTCCATCGAGCGCACCCATATTGGGCTGAAGGGTCCGGTAACGACTCCCATCGGCGGCGGTTTCGCCAGCATCAACGTCGAACTCCGCAAGATGTTCGAGCTTTACGCGAACTTCCGGCCCATTCGGAACCTGCCTCACATTCCGACCCGTTATCCGGATGTTGACCTCATCATCGTGCGCGAGAACACCGAGGGTTTGTACTCTGGCATCGAGCACGAAGTCGTTCCGGGCGTGGTCGAAAGCCTGAAGATCATCACCGAAAAGGCCTCTACCCGCATCTCCAAGTTCGCGTTCGAATACGCACGCAAGAACAAGCGCAAGAAGATCCACGCCATCCACAAGGCCAACATCATGAAGCTTTCTGATGGCCTGTTCCTGCGCTGCTCACGCAACGTCTCCAAAGACTATCCCGAGATCACTTACGGCGAGCACATCGTGGACAACACCTGCATGCAGCTGGTGATGAACCCCTACCAGTACGACATGCTGCTCATGGAAAATCTTTACGGCGACATTCTTTCCGATCTTTGCGCCGCCTTCGTCGGAGGCCTGGGCTTCGTTCCGGGTGCCAATTTCGGAGATCACTGCGCGATCTTTGAAGCCGTCCACGGTTCCGCACCCGACATTGCCGGAAAGGATCTTGCCAATCCGACCGCGGTCATCCGTTCAGGTCTGCTCATGATGCGCCATCTCGGCGAACACGCGGCGGCCGATAAGGTCAAGCGCGCGCTGGAAAAGGTATATCGCACCCGGGAGAAGCTAACCCGTGACATCGGAGGCAAAGCGTCTACCTCCGAATTTACCGATTCCGTGATCGAAGCCATGGAGACCCCGGAAGCCGAGCCCGCGCCGACACGCGCCTGAAGGCTGGTTCGTAACTGAGGCGCGTCTACTCGCAATGATTTCCCTTCTGAGGTCGTCCCTCAAGGCGCCGCAGCGCCTCGAGGGATCGCGCCTATAGAGACATCTCGTCGTCCCGGGTAAGTTCCCTTCTACTTCTCTGACGTCGACCCGAAAGGGCCGCAGCGCCTAGCGGGATCGCCTCACGGCTCAGGGTCACACCGGAAAGACAGGTCGTGTTGGAGGACACGATCCACTCCAAAGGGACGACACGGACCATTGACCACTTCGACACGCTTGAGGTAACATTCGGCCACTTCCGGGGAAAGAGGGGGATGGCGAATCTAAACCGGCGTCTTGGAGTGGTTCTGTTTCAGCTGGGCGGGCCCGACAGACTGGAAGCGATCGAACCTTTTCTATACAACCTGTTTTGCGATCCTGACATTATTGACTTCCCTTTCGCGCGTATCGGTCGCAGACCGCTCGCCAAGCTGATTTCAACCACTCGCGCCAAGAAAGTTCAGCACCACTACGCGGTCATGGGCGGAGCCTCGCCAATCCGTCGCTTTACCGAGCAGCAGGCTCTGGCCTTGCAGAACCGCCTGACTGATGGCGGCATTGACGCACGCTGTTTCGTGGCGATGCGCTACTGGCACCCGTTTACCGAAGAAGCAATCATTCAGCTTCTCGAGGCGCACTGCAATGAGGTCGTCCTGCTGCCTCTCTACCCGCATTATTCCGCCACCACCACCGGCAGCAGCCTCAACGAGTGGAACCGCCAGTATCGTGGCCGGCTCCCCGTTCACACCATCGAGACCTTCTACAAGCATGACCTCTACCTGGATTCGCTGGTGGAGAAAATAGAAGAAGCGCTCTCCCGTTTCTCCGATCCAGCGGTTCCCGAGCTTGTTTTCAGCGCGCACAGTGTACCTGTCGCGGTCATCGAAAAAGGCGATCCCTACCAGCGCCAGATCGAGGAAACCGTCGAACTGGTAATGCGCCGCGGCGGGTGGGCCAATCATCACCGCCTCTGCTACCAGAGCAAAGTAGGCGCCAGCAAGTGGCTGCAGCCCTCGCTCCATCGCACCTTGCGCGACCTGTCCACTGAAAAGGTACAGGAAGTCTGTATCGTCCCGATCTCTTTTGTCTCCGATCACGTCGAGACCCTGGGGGAGATCGATCACGAAGCCCGCGAGGAAGCCGCGGGACTGGGAATTCACAAATTTGAAATGACTGCCGGGCTGAACGACTCGCCCACGTTTATCTCTGCGCTCGCGGACCTGGTCGCAACCGCGGCGGGCGTAGAACTCGACCAGGATTGCTTGCTGGCAGGAGATTGACCGGGCTTAGGTAAGAACAAGTCAAGAAGGAGTGAGACGGATGGCAGAGACCGGCGTTCTGGGGCGGCTTCCCAAGTGGCCGCGCAATGCGCTCAACAACTCCGTGATCGCGGCCGAGCAGGCCTATCGCAAGCGCTCTGGCCTGCCGCTCCTTTCCGATGCCGATATTGAAGCGCTGAAGGCCGGCCAACCCATGTCGTGGGAAGCCGGGGGCAATGGCGCCAGCGCGCCAGCACCAGCCGCTCCTGTCCCAGCCGCCGCTCCACCAACTCCCGCACCTGCAGCCGTGACAGCATCCTCTGGAGATATCAGCCCCGAAGTTCAGAAACAGGTTGCCGCCGGTAAGAAGTGGAGCAAGTCGTCGATCGCCGCCGAGCAGGCTCGGCGCAACCGCAATAATCTGCCTCCGCTGAACGACGCCGAAGTCGCCGCGCTGCTGGGAGAGGTCGCGCCCCCCGCCGCCTCACCCGCCACTGCCGCTCCCCCCGTGGCCGCTGCGGCCGCAACTCCAGCGGTCGCTGGAGATATCAGCCCCGAAGTTCAGAAGCAGGTTGCCGCCGGAAAGAAGTGGAGCAAGTCGTCCATTGCCGCCGAGCAGGCGCGCCGCAAGCGCAACAACCTTCCACCATTGAACGATGCTGAAGTCGCGACTTTGTTAGGAGAGCCAGCAGCCCCGGCCGCCGCTCCGGCAGCTCCGGCTGCTGCTGCTCCGGCTGCCCGTACTGCCGCCCCGACTCCTGCCGCACCGAGAGCCGCTGCCGTCGCTGCCGGTTCACCCGTTGCACGCACCGGTACCTCAACCACCTACGTTGGAACACCTGCGGTCGGCACCTCGAAAGCCGCGGCTGCTGGAGGCGTGGCTGCCGTGGGTCCCGAAGACGGGCCCGTAAATCAAGGCCGCCGGCGCCTCGCATGGGCGTGCGTCGCCGCGTTTCTTACAACCTGGCTCATTGCCTTTTTCCGTTTCTTTCTGCCCCGCACTCTGTTCGAACCCGCTACTTCATTCAAGATCGGCTACCCGTCCGACTTCGGCCTTGGGGTAGATACCAAGTTCCAGCAGAAATACCGCATATGGGTGGACCGCACGCCGGACCGCATTTTCGTGATCTACGCGCGCTGCACCCATCTCGGCTGCACGCCCGACTGGAAGCCTGCGGAAAACAAATTCAAGTGCCCCTGCCACGGCAGCGGTTATGACAGCGAAGGCGTGAACTTCGAAGGCCCGGCGCCACGTCCGATGGACCGCGCCCACGTAGAACTGGCGCCCGACGGTCAAATCCTGGTGGACGTATCGAAACTCTATCAATGGCCCAAGGGCCAACCGAGCCATTTCAACGACGACGGAGCATTCTTGCCAGCATAAGAGAAGCCGGTGTAGCGACAGCCGCCTCGGCTGTCGGTCGAGCGAGGCTCGAAACGAACCCGGCAAACGCCGGCGGTACGAAGAACCTTAAGAGGAACGAATGGCGGAAGACAACAAGAACGGCAGCAACGGTAGGCCCGGAACCAACGGCAACGGCGCTCGTGTCGGACTGCTCGAGCGCGTGAAAGCCGGCGTCAAGGACGACATCCAGTCGCTCAAGACCGATATGCCGGCCAAGGCGAAGGAGCAGATCGAAGGCCTGAAGGATCCGACCAAGACGCAGGTCTACACATCAATCTTCCGCCACAAACACGACGACACGCCGCGCAATCGCGCGTTGGGCGTGCTGTCCAACGTATTCCTCCATCTCCACCCGGCCAAGATCAACCGCGACGCCGTTCGCTACAGCTACACCTGGGGCATGGGCGGGATCACGTTCTACCTCTTCATCGTGCTCACCTTCACCGGCGTGCTGCTGATGTTCTATTACCACCCGACCAAGGTGCAGGCGTTCCGCGACGTGCTCTACCTCGAGCACGACGTCCCCTTCGGGAAAATTCTGCGCAACATGCATCGCTGGGCCGCTCACCTGATGGTGATCGCAGTCTGGCTGCACATGTTCCGCGTATTTCTGACCGGCTCATACAAGAAGCCGCGTGAGTTCAACTGGAACGTCGGCGTGATTCTTCTTGTGCTCACGCTGCTGCTCTCGTTCACCGGCTACCTGCTCCCGGACGATCAACTCGGATTCTGGGCCGTCACGGTGGGCACCAACATGGCCCGCGCGACGCCGCTGCTCGGGCACGAAGGACCGTTCGGACCGATGTTGCACATGACGCCCTATAACGATGTCCGCTTCGGCCTGCTGGGCGGCTCGATCGTGGACGCCAATGCCCTGCTCCGGTCCTACATCTGGCACTGCATCGGCATTCCGATCGTGGCTTCGATTTTCATGATCGTGCATTTCTGGCGCGTAAGAAAAGATGGCGGCATCTCCGGCCCGGCCCCGGTCATGCTGGCCTCAGAAGTGAAAGAAAAGAAGTAGCAAGTCTCGCGTAGCGGGCAGGTGTCTCACCTGCCCAGCGGAGCATGAGCTCCGCAGCTCGACCCGGCAGCCGAGGCGGCTGTCGCTACACGGATTCGGGAGACACTATGGATTGGCGACAACTCTGGGAAATCTCGTCCACGCCTGACAATGTACCGATCGTAGCTCTCATCCCGCTGCTGATCTTCTATTGTTATCTCGCCTGGAAGCAGGCTCGCGCCAACGATGAACTGATCGAAAAGCTCGAATCCGATCCCGCGATGGCCAAAACACACCATCGCAAGACCTGGCCCTTCCGCCCTGGCTGGCAAAAAGAGATCCACGTCTGGCCGTTTCTGCTCCGCATCGAGTTCCTCGCCGCTATGATCGTCACCCTGATTCTCATGGTCTGGTCCATTACGTTGAGCGCTCCTCTCGAAGAGCCCGCGAATCCCAACCTCACCATGAACCCGGCAAAAGCGCCTTGGTACTTCCTGGGCTTGCAGGAGATGCTTGTCTATTTCGATCCCTGGATCGCCGGCGTGGTCATGCCGACGCTGATCATCATCGGGCTGATGGTGATTCCCTACATTGACACCAACCCGCTGGGCAGCGGCTACTACACCTGGAAGCAGCGCAAGTTCTCCATCGGGACCTTCTTGTTCGGCTTCATCATTCTTTGGGTGGCGATGATCATCATCGGCACGTTCATCCGCGGCCCGGGCTGGCAGTGGTTCTGGCCCGGCCAGACGTGGGATCACAATCGCTTGATCTACGAAGTGAACCGCGACTTGCCGGATTTGTTCAACATCACCAGCAACGTGGCGAAAGCCATTTTTGGCGCAATTATTGTCGGCGGTTATTACGTTATCGGCGGAATGATCGTGCATGGCCTGTTCCGCCGCTATAACCCGAAAGATTACCGGCGCATGAGCCTGTTGCAGTACTCGATCATGATGTTCTTCATGCTCACCATGATCGGCCTGCCCATCAAGATGCTGCTGCGCCTGGCGTTCAACATCAAGTACGTGTGGATTACGCCGTGGTTTAACGTTTGAAGACCGTCGTTGGTCGGCTTTAGGTCTTTGGTCGTTGGTCGTTGGCCAAAGCAGGCAACCACCGAGGTGAGACGCTGAGGCGAGAAAGCTAAGGGCTAATAGCTGATGACCAAAGACCAACGACCAAAGACAGATTCTGGAGGATTCGGTGCCTGAGCAACCTGTCCCCGAGCAAGATCCGATCGTAACCAAGTCGTACGCGATCCACTACGTGGTCGCCATGGTCGTCCTCATGGCGAGCCTCTTCTGGGCGCTGTGGGATGAGGCGTACGGCCAGCGTCCCTGGAAGGCTTTCCAGAACACCTGGAAAGAGCGTTATACCGCCTTCCTGAACACCGCCACCTCCAAGAGCGACAAAGACCTCAAGGCCGTTGAAAGCAACTCCGAGTACCAGCAACTTGCAGCTGCGGCAGAGCAGGCCCAAAAGCAGGCTCAGCCCCGCAAAATGGAACTCCAGAAGCAGATCGCCGATCTCAATGCCCAGGTGCTCGCGGTTCAGAACGTCTTCACCGACAAACGTGCGTACGTAAACTATCTCACCTATCACATCGAGACCGAAGAGAGCGCATCCGGGAAGGCGAGCAACAAGAAAGACCTTGAGGAATACAAGAAGAAGCAGTGGACCGTCGAGTTCCCGGACGGACACAAAGAAAAATACGACTTCCCTCACCTGGAAGAAAAATACAACGCTCTCAAGGACGAGCGCACTAAGCTCAACGCGGAACTAGGAGATCTCCTCAAGCCCGTTACCGAAGCCCAGACCAAACTGAGCGAATACATTAACGATCACCTGGTGGACCTTACACCGTCGCAAATCGAAGGGTTGGAGAAGAAGACAAAAGATTGGGATCCGCAGATTGTCCAGATCAATGTGGCCGAAGCCAACATCGTGGATCGCTGCGAGTCCTGCCACATGGGCGCACGCGAGCCGCTGAAAATTACCGCTGCCGTGATGACTCCGAAGGGCCAGAAGAAGCCTGACGAATATGCCCAGGCCTTTGTGAGTCATCCCGATCCCGAACTGCTCAAGGCGCACGATCCCGAAAAATTTGGCTGCTCGCCCTGCCACCAGGGCAATGGCCGCGCTACCACCAGCGTCGAGAAGGCCCACGGCAACTATGAGCACTGGCTCTGGCCGTTATATCCGGCGCAAAACGTGCAGGCCGGATGCCAGACCTGCCACTCCGCAGACATGTATCTGCCAAAGGCCAGCAGTGGCAGTTGGGAAGTCATCAACCTCGGCAAACGCCTGTTCCGCGAGCGCGGATGCAATGGCTGCCATCGCTATGAAGGCTACGACCGCGAACCGGAAGACCTGAACTCCGTCAGCCAGCAGATCAAGCAGTTCGAGTTGCAGAAGATTGATAACCTCAAGCAGGCCGACTACCTGATGAAGCAGGCCGATGCCGCCCAAAGCAACGAAGAGGCGAACCAGTTGAATGAAAAAGCGGTCGGCCTCCGCGTCGCCAACAGCAAGATGGATGGCCGCATTCAGCAGCTCGACTTTCAATCGCACAGCCTGATGCAGGACATGAAGAAGATCGGGCCCAACCTCAAAGACATCCGGCTCAAGCTGAATAAGAACTGGATCCCAGTCTGGCTGAAGAAACCCACCGACTTCCGTCCTACGACGAAGATGCCGAATTTCCGCCTCACCGATCACCAGATCCAGGCGATCTCGGCGTACATCTGGCAGTCCGCGCTCACCGACAAAGCTCCGCAGCAGAAGCCCGGCAATGCGGAGCACGGCAAACAGCTCTTTGAAACTCGCGGCTGCCTTGCCTGCCATTCCATGGGTGAAGGCTCGAGCGAGATTGGCGGAAGCTTCGCGGCCAACCTGACGCGTGTCGGAGAAAAGGCAAATTACGACTACCTTGTCCGCTGGATCCACAACGCCCGCGAGCGCACCCGTCCGTACTGCCCGTATGAGAAGAAGGACATTGGCCCCGAGGACTACGCCAAGAAAGGCTTGCCCTACCAGTTCGACTTGCAACACAGCAAGTGCCCCAACGACGGCCACGAACTGCAAGTGCAGAACATGACGGTGATGCCCAGTCTGCGTCTCAGCGTGGAAGACGCCCAGGACATCGCTTCCTACCTGATCACCAGGAAACAAAAGCAGCCCACCGACTACCCCGAAGCTTCCTTCATGGACGACCCGAACCTCAAAGAAGAAGGCAAGAAGTGGGTTCGTCACTACGGTTGCGCCGGATGCCACGAAATTTCCGGCTTCGAAGATGAAGGCCGCATTGGCACCGAGCTTACCTTCGAGGGCAGCAAGCCGATCGAGCGTCTCGACTTCGCGCTGTTCACCGAAGCCGCGCAGCGCGGCAACAAAGAGCCGATTACCGATAAGGAGGATCTCGCGCGCCTGCCCGAAGGGCCCGCAAAAGGCCCGTGGTACGACCACAAGGGATTCTTCGAACACAAGCTTGCCGAGCCTAATATTTACGACCAGGGCAAGATCAAATCGGAGACAGAAGCGCTCCGCATGCCCAACGTCCACCTTTCGAAGGACCAGATTCAGGCGCTTACCACCTTCCTCCTCGGGAGCCAGGAAACTTCCCTTCCCGCCAGCTATCAATACAAGCCCGGCGATACCCGCAAGGACATTCAGGAAGGCTGGTGGATTGTCACCAAGTACAACTGCATGGGTTGCCACCAGTTCACGCCGGGGCAGGAAACCGCGCTGATGAAGCAGCAGTACTATCGCGACAATCCTGAGCAGTTGCCGCCCAAGCTTCTGACCGAAGGCGCGCGCGTGGATCCCGAATGGCTGCGCCGTTTCCTTAGCAATCCTGCGCTCAGCAGCAGCGACACCAACCGCAATGGCGTGCGTCCTTATCTCGCTGTACGCATGCCGACGTTCTCCTTTTCAGACAATGAACTGCGCAAGCTGGTGCGCTTCTTCCAGGCGCTCTCGCAGCAGCCGATTCCGTACATTCCGGAAGAAGTCCCGACCCTCACCGCGAAAGAGACCGACATGGCGCGCAGCCTGTTCTCCAGCACCGCAGCACCATGCCTGAAATGCCACGCCACCGGCGACGCGGCTCACGACAAGACCGCCACTGCCCCGAACTTCCTGCTGGCCAGGGAGCGTCTGAAGCCCGATTGGGTCGAACGCTGGATCATCGACCCGCAAGCCGTCAGCCCGGGCACTTCCATGCCGTCAGGACTGTTTCGCAAGCAGGGCTCGCAGTGGGTCTTTGCTGGCCCGACGCCACCCACGTTCCAAGGCTATGACAAGGACCATACCAAGCTGCTGGTGGATTACATCTTCCAACTGACTCCGGAAGAGCAACGTCGGGTTGCGTCCGCCATGGGACACGCGCGCGCTTCCAACCGGGAGCCGGGCAGTCCCAAAACGGCAACAACGGCCTCCGCATCTCAACGCGCAATGACGGGTGGTTCGCGCTAGAATGTTGGCGTCGAGAATGAATGTAGGTTGGCCGCCCTCGGCTGCCAGGTTGAGCACAACTCTTCACATGGCGGAAATATTCGAGGGCAAGTTCTGCGCTACGGATTCACAAGGACATTTCAAATACTCCAAATGAAGGGGCGACATCATGATTAGAAAGACATGGCTGGCAGTGCTCGCACTGGTCTGCCTGGCAAGCCTGCTGCTGCTGGGTGCATGCAGCAAGAAAGAAAACACCGAACAGTCCTCTAACGCGACGGAAGAAAAAGCCGCAACGCCGGCGCCCGCGGCTACCCCGATTGATCCCGCCACTGTGGCCACCATCAGCGGCACTGTGAAGTACGACGGCACCGCTCCCAAGCCGGGCAAGATTGATATGAGCCAGGACTCAGCCTGCAAGGGCGATAACGTTGCCGAAACCATGGTAGTGAGCGGCGGCGATCTGGCCAACGTTTTCGTGTACGTCAAGGACGGTCTGGGCGATCGCACCTTTGACGTGCCCAAGGACCCCGTCGTCATTGACCAGAAGGGTTGCCAATATCATCCCCACGTGCTCGGCGTCATGACCGGGCAGAACGTTCAGATCAAGAACGACGATCAGACTACGCACAACATTCACCCCACTCCGAAAGACAACCGCGAGTGGAACGAGTCGCAGCCTCCCGCCGCGGCCCCTATCGAGAAGAGCTTCGCCCGCGAAGAAATCATGTTGCCGGTCAAGTGCAACCAGCATCCGTGGATGAAGATGTACGTCAACGTCGTGAAGCACCCGTTCTATGCCGTCACCGACAAGGACGGTAAATACGAGATCAAGGGCCTGCCTCCGGGAACCTACACACTCGCCTTCGTCCAGGAAAAGCTGGGCGAGCAGACACAGCAGGTTACGGTTGCGCCGAAGGACAGCAAAACCGTCGATCAGACCTTCAAAGCCGGAGCGATGTAAGCTGTTGCTCTGCTAGAATGTTATGTCACTTCCTGTGGGACGTAGCGATACGTCCCACTCTCTTCCATTCCAAGTGACATGCCGTCATGCCGAACCAGGAGCCTCCACTGAAGTCGCTCGCTCTTCCCTACAACAAAGGCCTGCATAACTTCGCCGTATTCGTCGCTGCTGCGACGCTGGTACTGATCGTCGCCGGGGCCCTGGTGACCAGCAACGACGCTGGACTCTCGGTTCCGGACTGGCCAACTTCGTTCGGATCGCTCTACAAGATTCCCCGCATGGTCGGCGGTGTTCGCTTTGAACACAGCCATCGCATGATTGCCGAGCTGGTCGGACTCTGCACCATCATCCTTGCCTTCTGGACCTGGCGCGCCGATAAGCGCCGCTGGTTGAAGGGTCTGGCCATCGGAGCACTTGGGACTGTCATCATTCAAGGGATTCTGGGCGGGATCACCGTACTTCATTTTCTTCCGCCGGCGGTCTCATCGGCCCACGCCGCCATTGCGCAGACCTTCTTCTGCATCGCCGTCTGCATTGCCATGTTCACTGGCCCGCGCTGGGTTGAAGAAGTGCCCCAGGTGGAAAACGATCAGCGCAAGCCCAAGCTGTTTACCCTGGCCCTGCTCTCGATCTTTCTGCTCTATGTGCAACTCGTCTTGGGAGCGATGTTCCGCCACCACGGCATGAGTTGGTGGCCGCACGTGGTGCATGCCGCCCTGGTGGCCATTGCTCTCACCTGGACAGCGGCCCGCGCATTGACCGTCTATTCCAAAATTGAAGCGGTCCGCCGTCCCGCAGTGACCATCATGTTTCTGCTCATCACGCAGCTCTGTCTCGGCTTCCTCGCCTTCCTGACCCGAGTGCAATGGGGACACGATGCGGTGCAACCTGAATTGCCCATGGTCATCTCGACCGTCGCGCATGTCGCGGTGGGCGCCTTGCTTCTCGCGACAACCGTTATCCTTGCCATCCAGGTCTGGCGTCACGTTCCAATCGCATTCGAAGAGAGAGTAACAGCCGGGGCCCGCAAGCCCGCCTCGCAGGGTGCATAGCGGCAAGCGACAGCCGCCTCGGCTGTGGTGCGAGTTAGATTTGCGCGGTCTCTGCGGCGGTTCTCAGCCATCTCGCGATTTAAGATTTTGCTTGTGCCCACTGCTGTAAAATACCGTGTGGCCCTCAACGCACCCGTAACCTTGGCAGACCCCGACCGCCTCACGTCGCAATCTTCTACCATTTCAGTGCAAAATCTCGTGCATCGCTACGAGAATCGCACCGCGCTGAATGGCGTGTCCTTCGATGTGGGTCGCGCCGAATTGTTCGGATTGCTGGGCCCCAATGGAAGCGGAAAAACCACCCTTTTCCGTATCCTCTCGACCCTGATGGTCCCGGTTGGCGGCCGCGCCATCATCATGGGCTTTGACGCAGCAAAAGAACCCAACCAGTTGCGCCGCCAGATCGGGGTGGTCTTCCAGGCCCAGAGCGTCGATATCAAGCTCACCGCCGCGGAAAATCTTAAGCACCAGGGACATCTTTATGGCCTTCACGGACCAGCCCTCGACGGCCGGATTAAAGAGATCCTCGGCCGCGTTGGCTTGGCCGATCGCGCGAAAGAGAAAGTCGAAACCTTCTCCGGAGGCATGCAGCGCCGCGTGGAGCTAGCGAAGGGCCTGCTCCATCACCCGACCGTGTTGCTGCTTGATGAACCCACGACCGGGCTCGATCCCGGCGCGCGCCGCGATCTCTGGCAATACCTCGCCGTCCTGCGCGATGAAGAGCAGGTGACTGTGATCGTGACCACGCACCTGATGGAAGAAGCCGAGCGTTGCGATCGGTTGGCGATTTTGAACGAAGGAAACCTGGTTGCGCTCGGCACCCCCGCTGAACTGAAACAGGAAATCGGCGGAGACGTAATCTGGCTCGAGGCTGCCCGCAATGCGAGTGATCTGGCCTCTGCCATCTCTGCGCGTTTCGGGGTGGAGGCAACAGTAATCGGCGACAACGAGCAATCGCGAATCCGCCTGGAGCAGGAACACGGCCATCGCTTCATCGCCGAACTCGCGGAAGCGTTCCCGGGACAGATTCAGTCCATCTCGGTAAGCAAGCCAACACTGGAAGACGTTTTCATTCACCGCACCGGCCACCGGTTTTGGACTGACGAGGAGAATCAAGATTCCTAGGAATTGTTGGCTTCCTAGGAGAATCTGGTTCCCTTTGATGACGTCATCCTGGAGCCAAAGGCGAAGGATCTTGCGTGCGGTAACGCAACACTCAGTGCAAAGCAGAACCGAATACACCAATTATGGCAACTCGCACCGCAGCTCTCCCGACCACCGCCCCGATCTCCGCCGGCTTGATGCTTCCGGCGTATACCCTCTGGCTGCGCGAAATCGTGCGCTTTTATCGCCAGCGCAGCCGCGTGATCGGGGTGATCGCCTCGCCGCTCCTTTTCTGGGTCGTCATAGGCTCGGGCTTCGGCACCTCTTTTCGCTCCGGCGAGGCTGCCGGACAACAGCACTATCTCGACTACTTCTATCCCGGCGCGCTCATCATGATCGTGCTCTTTACTTCGATCTTCACCATGATGTCGGTGATCGAAGATCGTAAGGAAGGCTTTCTGCTGTCGGTGCTGGTCGCTCCGGTGCCGCGAAGCGCCATCGTATTGGGTAAGGTCTTGGGGGGAACAACCCTCTCGGCCATTCAAGGATTGATTTTTCTAGTGTTCGCTCCGCTGGTCGGCATTCACATGACCGTCTCGCAATTTCTGCTGGTCGCGGTGGTCATTTTCCTGGTCTCGTTTGCGCTGACGGCGCTGGGCTTCGCCATTGCCTGGCCCATGGATTCCTCGCAGGCCTTTCACGCCATCATCAACCTTTTCCTGATTCCGCTGTGGCTCTTGTCGGGATCGCTGTTCCCGCTCTCCGGGGCATCCGGATGGGTTCGTATTCTGATGCAGGTGAACCCGCTAACCTACGGAGTCGAGGCGCTGCGCACATTGCTCTATCCCGGCAGCCCGTCGCAGTTCTCGCTGCAGGCCTCGATGGCTACGCTGGTGCTGTTTACACTGTTCATGTTCGGCCTGGCATTTATCATGGTGAACCGGAGAACGACAAAACCAGCGGCCTGAGGGATTTGGTTGTTGAATTGAAAATCAACGATCAACAATGCAAATCGCTTCTCAATACGCGATCTACCCGGTCATTGACGCGGTGCTGAATGGCACCAGCGCCGTGTTGCTTGTTGTAGGTCGGGGTTTCATCGTCCGCGGACGTATGGCTGCTCACCGCGCTGTCATGATCGCGGCACTGACGTCCTCAAGCCTGTTTCTGATTTCATATCTCTACTACCACGCCCACGTTGGCTCGGTGCATTTTCAGGGGCAAGGCGTTTGGCGAACTCTGTACTTCACGATTTTGACGACGCACACCATTCTGGCCGCGGTTATTGTGCCGATGGTGATCATCACGCTGAGCCGCGCCTTGCGGGAACGTTTCGACCGTCATCGCAAAATTGCCCGCTGGACATTTCCGCTGTGGCTGTACGTCTCAGTTACGGGCGTGGTGATTTATTTCATGCTGTACCAGATATTTGCCCCATAGAATTGCCAATTGTCGATTGAAGACCGGGAGATGCTTTTTCTTCGTGAACCTTCGTGTCCTCTGTGGTTCATGTTTTTGATGTTCACTTGGCAATTGGCAATCGAAAATTGAAAATCTTTTGATGGCGACTGTACGACTCAAGATCGACGTCTCCGGCACGGTAGGTGACGAAGCCTGGCGCGAACTCAAGCAATACGACGAAATCCAAAGTGCCGACTTCGGCCCGCAATTCGGCAGCGGAGGCCGTTGCAACCATCCCCTCAACGCCCCTCATGCCAAAGGCGAATGGATCGGCGCCGAGATCAAACTGCAAACGCCGCTGCTCGCACAGTACGCCGTCTCGCATTACCTGGAGCAGGATCGAGTACTGGACGCGGATGTGGTGGAGTGAGTATTCGGCATTCAGCACTCAGCATTCAGCCAGTCGAGATTCTCCGCCCGTGAAGCGATGCGTCTTGGCTGAATGCGATTGCTGAGTGCTGAATGCTGTTATAGTTTTTCCCAATGTCTGATCTCGTTAGCGAACCCAAACCCAAGCGTCGCATGACCACCGGCCAGCGATTGCTGTTTTTTCTGACCGCATGGCTGATCGTGCTCATGCCGTTCCTTTTCTGGTGGAACACTTGGTTCGGGCGACAGCTCTCTGACAAGAGTCTCGAGGAGTATCTGCACGACGATAAGAAGCCTCGCCACATCCAGCACGCGCTGGTGCAACTGGGCGAGCGCATGAACAAACACGATGCCTCCGTCAAGCGCTGGTATCCCGACGTGGTTCGACTCTCGTCGTATCCCGTGGAAGAAGTCCGCAACACCGACGCCTGGGTCATGGGGCAAGACACCGCCGGAGCGGACTTTCATGCAGCACTGCTCAAGATGCTGAGCGATCCCTCGCCCATGGTGCGTGGCAATGCCGCATTGTCGCTGGTTCGATTCGGCGACGCCACGGGCCGGCCACAAATCGTGGCCTTGCTGCAACCTGCGACCATCATCGCTTCACAAGCAGGAAAAGTGTTGGATACCAGCGCAGTCGGCACGCCGATTCATCAGGGTGGAATCGTTGCCAAGATTGATCATGACGGCCAGCAATCTGAAATTCGTTCGCCCATCACCGGGCGCCTGCGCGCACTCTCCATTCAACCCGGACAAAAAGTCGCCGCCGGGAGCGAAATCGGCACACTCGACCCCGGCACCGAACAAGTGTGGGAAGCGCTGCGCGCGCTCTACTTGATTGGCCAACCGGAAGATCTGCCGATCGTTCGAACCTATGAACGCGAGTTGCCGGAGATTCCCGATCATGTTCGCCAACAGGCGCTGGACACCGAAAAGGCGATCCGCGAGCGGTCAAATCGGAGCTAGGATCCTGATCCGCTACCCAGTCCCAATCGACACGTTCACCAATAGCTAAGTTGTTGATTTTTGGAAGAACAGTCGTTGGGACCCGAATTGGCGATTCAGCCCTCGTCTAGAATGCCCCGCAATTGCTTTCTGCGGCCCGTACAACGACGATCGCGGGCACGACCAAGCTTTGAGTCACGGGAGGTGCCACGCCTCGCGTAATGGCGTTGTAGTTTGGAATATATCTTTCAGCTATTCTAACCCGCCCCGAAGCTGATTCCCACTCTGGGCTGGCACGCTGCTGGAGGAGGAAATGAGCTCGACGAACAGAGAACCGAGGTTCTGAATCGGCGACCGGAATCGCCAATCCTAGAACGGCATCTCCCCGACTTCTTTTTCCACTTCCACCGTATCTACCATGACGATGGCGTCCCAGGGACAGCCGTCGAGAAACGCGCCGTCCGGGCCCTTGGAGGTGCACTTCTTGCAGCCAATGCAGAGGATGGGGTCCACCTGGATGCGGCCAAAGGGGGGATGGTCCTCATCCGGCACCCAGAACATGCAGTCTTCCACCGGACAATACTCGACGCAGGCCGGAGATCCGGCACATCCCGTACAGCATTCGGTGATCACCGCCAACTCTTTTGGTTTCTTCTTTCGCGGCGTATTCAGGCCCTTGGAGCGTGGCTCGTGCTTGAGTTCGTCGGGAACCATCCCGACCGCGGGGGTGGACATGGGTGCAGATTATAACCCAGCATTTGGCATTTGGCACTTGGCAGTCAGCATTCAGCACTCAGCACTCAGAAAGGCGAAACCGATAGCGGGTTTAGACTGCTCGGGTGCTCGTGAACCTATGTTCGTGCCCAAGGGTTTACAAGCAAGCAGTCAAAAAAAACGTCCGAAACCGAGTGCTGAATGCTGAGTGCCGAGTGCTGAGTGCCGAGTGCCAAGTGCTACCCATCACACCGGTAGCCCTCCGACTCTGGTATAGTTTTCTTCCAGCCTCCGTCAGAAAAATATCTCGCCTCCCGCGTGGAAGGAGCAGCATTCATGGCAGGAAAAAGTGTCAACAAAGTGATTCTATTGGGAAATCTGGGCAAAGACCCGGAATTGAAGTACACGCCGCAAGGCACGCCCGTCGCCAAATTCACCCTGGCTACTAACGAACGCTTCAAGGACAAGGATGGCAACTGGCAGGACCGCACCGAGTGGCACAACATCACCGCCTGGGCCCGCACCGCCGAAATCGCCGGAGAGTACCTGAAGAAGGGGGGTAAGGTCTATATCGAAGGCAGTCTGCGCACGCATTCGTGGGACGACAAGACCAGCGGCCAGAAGAAGTGGATGACTGAAGTCGTTGTGAACGACCTGGTCCTGCTCGGCGGACGCGGCGAAAGCGGCGGAGAGGGCGGCGGTTATTCCAAGGGCGCCAGCGCCGGCGGCAACAACTTCGACCAGCGTGCCCCGGAGCCCGAGCACGCCAGCGCTCCTATCAGCGACGAAGACATTCCGTTCTAGAAACCATTTAGGGCAGACGTCCAGGTCTGCCCTTCACAATCCGTCGGATGATAGCCAAATTCGGCTGTCCAAGAGCAGGGCTCTGCCCTTCGACATGCTCCGCGCACCCTCTTTTACAATCTGCTCACCTCGGCTCCGAACCTTGATTCAACTTCAACTCCGCATTGCCACGAATGGCTTTCCGCCGTTGTTCGGGGCAAGATACCCTGAATGAAAGAGTAGCTCGATTTTCGCGGTCCTGAAAATACCCCGCCACCTTCTTTACCCAGCCCCCGTTTCGGGAGGATACTCTCTCCAAGGAGAGTCCTAATGACCACGACGGGGACTCGCACCGCACCGTCCGACTCTGGCGCCATCCTATCCACCATGGCTTCGCTGATTGTGGGAGCAGCATTCTTTGCTCTCTGGTTCTGGTTGCTGCCGCCATGGCTGGGGTTCCGGCCGAATCCCGTGTTGTGGAGATGGGTTGCTGCCGTACCGTCGGTGCTGGGCTTTGCGGTCGCGATTCGTTGTGTATGGGATTTCGGTCATACCGGCCACGGCACGCCTGCCCCCATGGTTCCGCCGAAGAGGCTGGTCGTGGTGGGCTTTTATCGTTACGTGCGCAATCCGATGTACGTTGGTTTTTTCATCGGATGGATCGGCCTATGGATCGTCTTCGGACGCGCCAGCCTGGCTGCCATAGCAGGCGCGGTCGCGGTGATGCTAGGCATTCACCTGTTCGTGCGCTTCTATGAAGAGCCTACGCTGCGAGGGCTGTTCGGCGACGACTACGAGGAATTCTGCCGTAATGTGCCGCGATGGGTCCCGCGCACCACGGCCTGGCGGAAGTAGTTGGGCCGGCGGGTTGCGCTCGCCGGACAACCGAGGGCGGCTGCTCCCTGCACAGCTTTCTTGTTATGAGAACACTGCGACTGCTCGTGTTTGTGCTGCTGCTAGCAGACCTGCTGCTGGGCGAAAACGCCCCGCCAATCACTGTCAGCATTCCCAGCGGCAAGCTCCAGATCAAGGCGTTTTTCTGGAAGCCCTCCGGGCCGGGTCCGTTTCCCGCAGTCCTGTTCAATCACGGCTCGGGAGAGGATCCGTCCCATACGGCGAGCCTTCCCATCACCGAGGCCGCCGAAAAGCTCGCGCCCATTTTCCTCAAACATGGTTACGCCTTCCTCTACCCCTTCCGGCGCGGCCAGGGCCTTTCAGCCAACCAGGCTCCATTTATGCAGGATGTCCTAAAGCGTGAAGAAGAAACCAGGGGAAAAGAGGCTCGCCAGCACTTGCAATTCGTCCTGCTGACCACCGAGCAACTCGACGACGCTCTGGCGGCGCTGGCCTTTCTGAAGAGTGCTCCCGGGATTGACTCTTACCGCTTGGCTGTCATCGGCCATTCCTTTGGCGGGCAGCTAAGTTTGCTGGTTGCTGAACACGATGCTTCTCTGCGAGCGGTTGTCAGCTTCGCCGGTGCGGCCCGATCCTGGAAAACTTCTGCCGAAGTGCGCCAACGCCTGCTTGCCGCTGTGCGCAAGGCTGAAGCGCCCATTATGTTGGTTGAGGCCGAGAACGATTACAGTACCGAAGGAGCCGCCGCCCTTGCCAAGGAGATGGACCGATTGCACAAACCGCATGTCTTGAAGATTTATCCTCCAGTAGGCGACTCCCCTAATGAGGGGCACAACCAGTTGTATGGGGCGATGTCACAGTGGGAGGGTGATGTTTTCAAATTCCTCGACCAGAATGTGAAGTAGATGTAGTTCTCCGCGGGGAGCGCGCTTACAGGCGGGGATGGGTCAGCACCGGCTGAGTTCCCACGCAGGCCACGTAGTCTTCGAATTCGCGGGCACGGCGCTCGGAGGTGTGCTCTGACATCACGCGCTCCTGGCCGGCACGTCCGATGTTTCGAATCTCGGTTTCATCCGCCTCATCCAGATAGCGAACCACCTCTTCCGCAGAGGTGGGCAGAAGAATTTCCTTTCCCGGCTCGAAGAATGTGCTCAACCCAGCCCAGTTGTCCGAAAGGATGGTGGTTCCGCAACCGGCCGCTTCAAACAACCGCACCGAGGGAGAATAACCAGCCTGGACCATATCGGCACGGGTCAGGTTCAGGGTCATGCGCGAAGAACAGTAAAACGGAGGATGGAACTTGGGCTCGAGGTGCACGATGCGCTTCACGTTTGCAGGCCACTCCAGGGTATTCGGATACTGTGGTCCTGCTACGATGAACTTCCGTTGCGGCAACCGCCGCGCCGGAGCGCACAACAACTCTTCCATCTTGCGCTGGCGATCGGGGGCATACGTACCCATGTAACTCAGGTCGCACTGATATTCAGTTTGCGCCGGACAGAAACGGTACCGGTCCGGGTCGAACGAGCAATAGAGCGGGACTGCCTTTTGCGCGCCGAACCTGCTTTCCAGTTCCCGCAGCAAAGGTCCACCCGTGAAGCTGAAATAGAGATCGAAACCAGGAACCTCGTCGAGTTTCAGATATTCGGCGCCGCCCTGACGAAGAGCCGCCACCGTAATCGGCGTGTCAATGTCGTAGAACGCCTTCACCGGGACGTCTGAGTCCAGGACCGCAGGAATGGCTTCCACGGAATCGGGAAAATATGATCCCACCATCACCACGTCCGAGTCCGACAGCTCTCTCCGCAACATGGACTGAACTTCTTTCCATTGTTCGTAGATGTGAACACGGCAGAAGGGAGGCTCAGGCATGTCGCGATTGGAGGCGTACCATTCCTGATCGCGCTCGAAAAAAACAACGCGATGTCCGCGCGCGTGCAGCGCACGGGCCAGGGCACGATAAGTCGTGGCATGCCCATTGCCCCAGGACGACGTGACCGATAGTGCCAGGATGGTAATTTTCACAAGTGCGACTCAGGCGTAGAGTTCGGCGTGCAGGCTCTGCAACGCCTCCTGGAACTGCAATCCCCGCAACTGGTACGTGTGCTCGCGAAGCGCGCGCCGGCGCATGGCCGATCCGATCGCTTGCGATTGCTCACGGTTGATGTCGCTCAAGAGGTGAACGATGTCATCCGCTGAGCGCGCGACCAGGATCTCTTTTCCGGGGCGGAAGAAGCGATCGATGCCCGCCCACTCATCGGTCACCACGCAGGCTGCGGCGCCGGCCGCTTCAAATACGCGCGTGGGAGGAGAGAATCCGACCGCCGCCATGGATTCGCGATTGATATTCAGCACCATGCGCGCGGAGCAGTTGATGCGGTTGTGGTCCGCGCTGCCGACGTGGCCGATCCAGCACACGTTCCTGGGCAAGGCGCGGCCTCCCCAGCCTTCGCCACCCAATATGAAGGAAAATTGCGGGGCTTTCTCGGCGGCGGCAAAGAAAAAATCGGCCACCCGTTTCTCACGATCGGGCAGACGATGTCCCACAAAGGCGAGGTCGCACTGCACGGCTGGATCCGGCGCGACGGGATGATGGGTATCCGGGTCAAGGCCGTTATAGATCGGAATGCAGTTCTTCGCACCGAGCCGCCGGTAGTGTCCTACCACCGGGTCGCTCCCGCCATAAGTGAAAATGAAATCGTATTGTGGGATCAGCTCACGAAATGGGTCATGCGAGTTCTCCTCAACCCGGGCCAGAGTGGCCGGTGCATCCACGTCCCAGAAAGCGACCCTGCGTTCGCGGGCCTTGCAGTCCAGCACAGCGGCTTCGAGAAATTCATCGTCCGCGCCCACCCCGCTGTGCTTGATGATGAGGTCGGCCGCGCAAGCTTCCGCCAGTACCATGTTGAGTTGCGAAGGCGTCTGGTAGACGCGCACGGTCGCGTAGTCAATGTCGCCCACATCGCGCTTCTGCTGGCGGCCATAGACATCCGGCTCGGCGAAGGTGATCGCATGCCCAAGACGATGCAGGTTCTTGTAAATGCCGCGATAGTAGGTTGCCGCGCCATTCCAATACGACGACACCAGGCTGGAACCGAACACAAATATCTTCATCTTTCGATGTCCTTGTAGATCTCGATGAGCTGCTCGGCGCGGTGCGCGCAAGTGTGACACTTCTGAATCGTCTCCAGCCCGTTTGCTGCAATCTGAGCCCGGGCCCGGTCATCTGTGAGCAGATATCGTATCTCTGCCTCCATCGTCCGAGTGTCCTCAGCGCAAACATAATCCTCGCCCGGACGGAACAGGTGTTCCGTATCGCTCCAGGGAGAACACACCAGGGGAATTCCACAAGCCAAGGCTTCAAAAACGCGAATCGTGGGGACGCCGCTTAGACCATTGGCATAAAATCTGCGCGGCACGTGCAAAGAGAGCAGGCTGCGCGCGTAGGCGTAGGGACCTTTGAGGTTGGGCAGATATCCTCGATACTCAATGCCGGCTTCAGACAACCTCTGCCTGGCATGGTCGGGATAGCGCACACCGTGCACCACGATGCGCCGCTCGCGCAAAGCGGCCGCGGGGCCAATGAGAAACTCCTGCAGCTCGCGTGTCCTCTCCTCGTCCCCCCAGTTCCCTACCCAGACAACATCGGTATCTTTTTGCGCCTGCATAGGCCGGAAGTGCGCCGTGTCCGCAGCTTCGTGAAACGTCCAGACCTTCTTGACCTGAAAGGCTTCGGAATAGATTCTGCGGATGGCTTCCCCGAACGCGAGCACCCCGTCGAACTCCGCGAGGGAAAAACGCAGGATCTCCTGCGGGTTGGTATAGGCGCGATGGTGGGTATCGTGAAGCAGGACCCGAAAGCCGAACCTGCGCCGCAGCGCCAGGATCGTTTTCACCGTCTCCGGTTCGTTCCATTCGTGCACCAGCACCAGATCCGCACCGCGCAGCTCCTCCTCCGCGAAGCTCAGGAAACTCTCGCCGGCATTAAAGAAGCGCACGTCAAGAGCCGGAAACGCGCGGCGAAAACTGAGGAATGCTTCGGCTGCATAATCGGGTCCTTCCTCGAGCAGATTCCTGAACGACCAGGAATTCGTCATCTCATAGCAGCGGACCTGGTGTCCCATACGCACCAGTTCATATGCCAACCCACGCAGGAAGTGAGCGTTGCCGTGGTTCCAGTCTGAGATCCACGAGTGCGCAAAGATTCTGATTTGCAGGGCTCTCACGCAACTTTCTCCGCGGCGCTGACGCTGTAGTAAAGGTTCTCGTACTGATCGATCATCCGCTCCGCCCTGAATTGCCGATGCGCGCGATTATAGGCGCGTTCGGCAAACTCATGCCGCAGTTCGGAGTCTGCGCTCAGCTCGCGAATGCGGCGAGCGAGATCGTTAGGGTCGTTGCGCTTGAAGTAATAGGCCGCGTCTCCCCATAATTCGTGAAACACCGGAAGATCGTTCATGACCAGGGCGCAGCGGGAGAATGCAGCTTCCAGGGGCGCCAGTCCGAAAGGCTCGTAGCAAGAGGTGGCCGCGTAGATGGCAGCGCGCGCGAATAGTCCCCGCAATTGCGCCTGCGACTTCTCCCCCAGCAGCTTGAACTCTCCCCGGCCCAGCTTCGGTTTGGCAAGGTCGGCGGCGTTGCCAGGCTCCTCCTGCGAGCCGACGATCCACACCGGAACCTTATGGTCACTTTCCAGCAACAAAGAGACCTGCTTGGCGCGATCCCAGAGTCTTCCCACGCCGAGCACAAATTTTTCCTTGGAGACGTCCGCTTCAAACAGCGCTGGGTTCCGCCCGTTGTAAATGACCCTGCCGTAGCTGGGTCGGACGTAAAAGCGAGGAATCGTGTTCAGCATCCACTGCGATGGCGCGATCACCACATCGGCGCAGCTGAGGCCGCTGACCACAGTTTCGCGGTACCAGCGAGTCCAGGCATTGTCCTCCGGCTCGCAACCATGAACTCCCTCCCACCAGCTGAAGACGTCGCTATGCGCGACCACTACGCGAGGCAGCCATGGGGAGACAGTGCCATAACAGTACTGATTGAGGTGGAGCAGATCGGGACGGACTTCACGAATGACGGCCTCAAGGAACTCGCAGGACGACTCGATATCACGCTGGGGTTCGCGCATCCATTCCAGGCGGTAAGGAGTTGGCCGGTAATCAAGATTGGGCAGACCCAGCAACCACTCCGTCTGCTGCGGGCTTGGCATGCGGCCGAAACTTACCAGCGTGACTCGCACGTTCCGCCGAACCAGCCCACTTACCAATTCCTGGGTATAGGTCCACACGCCGCCGACCGTGTCGGCCGTAATCAGTACGTGCATTCCAATTCCTCGATTGGGACGGGATGTGCTTCCTGTATGTCGCTATAACCTTTCCCCGAAAATAGACCCGTGTAATATTTGTGCGCTCGTTCCCACGCCTGATCATCCGGCGGACCGAATACCTGCTGGTAATACGGTGTGCCGGGATAGGGGAACATCGGCACCGGCTCGCTGACCCAGACCTGATGCGCTTTCAGCTTTTCCTGAAACCCGCGGATGTCGTCGCGGTCGTCTTTGTCGGTAAGGATAAGATTCGCCTGCACCCAGGGGATGCGCTGGCGCGCGTAGATGAGTAGGTCCGACAACCGTTCCGTGGACATGCGGCAGTTTTTATTGAGTTCGTCCCGGCCTTCCTCCGTGATGGACTCAATGCCGCATTCCATCGAAATACAATGCGCCTGGCCAAGCAGGTCCAGGGTCTCTTCATCCCACAGGTCGATACGGGTCTGCAGGCCAATGGATACCGGACGATGCCGTAAGTTCTCCAGCAGCCTGTGCACGTTCTTCCCGACTCCAAAGATCTCGTCGATCCAGTAGATGTAATTCACGCCCCGGGCAATCAGCGTATCCACTTCGGCGAGGACTTCGTCGACGTCACGCTCCCGGAATTTATTCCGGAAAAGGGTTTTGTTACAGAAGCTGCAGGCCCAGGGACAGCCGCGCGCGAATTCCAGTTCCGCCCCGCGACCGGAGCCGCTAAAAACGTGATGGCGGTGCTCATGCCGTTCGACGTCATAGTTGTCGAACTTCAGCCGGCCCAACTTCTTCATGTCGGTCACGCCTAGCGACGGGCTGATGTGTTCGCCCCGCTGATCGCGCCAGCAGCATCCATCGATTTCGTTCCATGGACGGTCTGCCAACTGGACGATGGTTTCATCGGGCTCGCCCCGCAGGGCGACATCGCAATTCAGCTTTCGTAAGGTAGCTGCGGGAGTGGCGGAGGAATGCGGCCCGATTGCAACTTTGACCGCTCCCGAATCCAATTCACGAAACCATTGCTGCGGGACCCGCAACTCCGGCGGAGGACAGCGCCAGAACAAGTAAGAGGGCGCGGTCGGGATGACCAGAAAATCGGGACGAAAGGTACCGATCCGCTCTTTCACTTCAGACGCGTTCAGGCCATGCAATTGCGCATCGATCAGAAGCGGCTTGTGTCCAGCCTCGCGCACTTTATCGAAGGCGAACATCAACTCCAGGGGATAATGCGGCTCCTGGCAGCCGAAGTAGGTCGAACCGGTAAAACTCCAGGCCGGATTGACGAAGGCAAACTTCATGAAACGGCTCCGCTGACCGGCTGCAATCCAGGTTGCGCTTGCGCAGCGACGCTGGTACTTGACACGTACTCGCGGTTCTCCATCCACCAGTCGTGAATGCGTTCGAGAATTTCGCGGGTTCCGATGCGCGGCTCCCACCCCACATGCTCTTTCAACTTCGAGGTGTCGGTCACGTAGTAGAGTTGATCTCCGGGGCGCGCCTTTTGCATCTGCAAACGCAGGCTCTTGCCGGTCATGTTCTCGATTTCATCAATGAGTTCCAGCAGGGAGACAGCGTTGCGCCGGCCGCCCCCAACGTTATAGATCTGACCTTGTGTTTTAGTAGTGTTGGCGCGCACCGCCTCGAAGGCTCGAACCAGGTCGTCAACGCACAAGATGTCGCGCACCTGCCGCCCGTCCCCATAGATCGTGAGCGCACGGTCCTCCAGCGCGGAATACAAGAAATGCGCGACCCACCCTTGGTCTTCGTTTCCAAACTGCCGCTGTCCCGCGATACAGGACATGCGCAACACAACCGTGGGCAATCCGAAGATGCGGCTGTAATCGCGAACGTATTGGTCGGCCGCACCTTTCGAGCATCCATAGGGAGAATAAAGATCCAGTGGTTGCGATTCGTTCACGCCGCGCTCGTCGGGGCAGTCGTAACGCTGGGCGCGCGCCACCAACCGCTTGAAATTGAGATGGCCGTACACCTTGTTAGTAGAGGTGAAAAGCAGGAAAGGACGACGTCCACTTTTGCGCGCGGCCTCCAAGATGTTCAGCGTTCCTCCGACATTCACTTCGAAGTCGAAGCGGGGGTCCTGCACCGAGGAAGTTACAGCGACCTGCGCGGCAAAGTGGTAGATCTCGGTCGCAGTCTGCACCGCGCGGTTGACCAGCGCCGCGTCACGCACGTCGCCGATGGTGACTTTCAGCCGATCGGCATCTCCGGCTTGCTGTTGCAGCCAGCGCAGGTTGCGGTGCACTCCACGCCGCGACAGATTGTCATAAATGTGGATCCTGGCATCGGTGTGGTTCAACAACCAATGGGCCCAGTTGGAACCAACGAATCCGGCTCCCCCGAAAATCACGATGGATCGGAACGGAACTAACTTATTCATCACTCTTTCTTTCCTTAAGCCACAAGTCCGTGTACGTTGAGCGTCTGCATTGCCTCTTCGACGCGATCGTCAGCCTGCTGCGACTGAAGCCATCCGACCAACTCCTCGATCCCCTGCTTCAAACTCACTTTGGGCTTGTATCCAAGCAGGGTCGAAATGGCCGAAATGTCGCCGAAGCAGTGTCGAATATCGCCGGCGCGATACTTTCCGGTGACGTTGCTGGGAACTCTAACTTTCAGTGCACGCCCGAGTTCGGCGGCGATCTGGTGGATGGTGACCGGATGGCCAGAGCCGACGTTGAGAGCGCTCCCATCGGCGGCAGACTTCTCCATGGCCAGCAAGTTTGCCTGCACCACATCGCGCACGCTGACGAAGTCGCGCATCTGCATACCGTCTTCGAAAATCATCGGAGCGTGCCCGTTCATCAACCGCGAGGCGAAAATCGCGGCGACGCCGGTATATGGATTGGAGAGCGATTGACGGGTGCCGTAAATATTGAAGTAGCGCAGCGCGACCACGGGAATTTCATAGGTGCGCCCGAACAGCAGCATCATCTCTTCCTGGTCCTTTTTGGAGAGCGCGTAGACAGAGGTGCTCTGCAGGGGCTTGCGCTCGTTGGTTGGAACCGGCTTCAGCGAGGTTCCGCAATCGGGGCAAAGCGTCTCCCAGCGTTTCTCTTTCAGCTGCTCGAGGGGGCGCGGAGGCGGCTTGACCTCGCCGCAATGTTCGCAGAGATACCGACCCTCGCCGTAGATGGACATGGAGGAGGCGACAATCAATTTTCCCGGATGCGACCGGGTATCCAGAATCGCCTGCAGCAGGTTCGCAGTTCCCTGGTTGTTGACGGCCGTGTATTCGGCGATCTGGTACATGGACTGGCCCACGCCGACGGCAGCGGCAAAGTGGTAGACCACATCCACCCCCCGAACCGCTCTGGCCAGGGCAGCAGGATCGCGTACGTCTCCGCGTATGAATTCCGCTTCCGCCGGAAGGTAGTCGGGAATTCCCGCAGGATGAACTTGCTCGCTGAGATTATCGAAAATGCGAACCTTATGCCCGCGCTGGATCAGCGCATCGGCGGTATGCGAACCAACGAATCCGGCGCCTCCCGTAATCAGAATTTGTTTACTATTCACTTACCCTTGCTCCTTCTTTCCAGAACCCGGCCGCGATATTTCCGAACGGCGCTTTGAAGTGCACCGAAACTGGTGCTCAGTACTACGCACGGCTAGTTTCGGCAGGCGTGGCTTGGATGAAAGTACTTACAGGTAAGATGTCTACCCCGAGCTTGGTACGTCTGAGTTGGTTTTTGGCGCTCGTGTAGCCTTGTGGACGGGCGGCGAGAGCGAGTCGCACGCCCCGACATTTCGAATTTTCAGTCTTGCGCGGAAACCAGAGTTTGCTCGCGCTTTCGAGTTGACACAATAGTATCGGGGGGCGAGGGGTTTTTGACGCCGGATGGCGCGTAACGTTCGACAGCCCACGCTGCGAACTCCGCAAAATCTTCGGCGCGCTTCGGGGGACTCGTGTAGTGGGGCGCAATTCCGAGATGCTCCGGGGTGAAGCACAGAGTCATGGTGGTCTGAAATTCCTCGAGCGCGCTCATTTGACGGTCGAACCAGGGTTGCGCGTTGGGACGAAATGAGTCTGCCCAGCTCACGCCCGTGCGCAAGTGGCGCACGCCGAGCTTACGCAGCCATTGAACACCCAGTTCAAGGCGCGGATCTTCGAAGTGAAACCACTGGCACAATCCCAATCCGGCGGGAAAGCAACTGCTGGCAGCCTTGGGTGTACCGTCTTCCCTGATCAGGCCCATGTAGTAATGCCGGTAATAGGCGCTTCCTTCTGCCTCTTTGTGACGGGTCGTCGCGGTCCATGACGCGGGCAGATCGAACAGGCTATACCAGTGCACCCGATCGACGATTGGAAGCAGCAGTTCTGCGGTGCGTTTCATACCGAACACCTGAACTTCCTCGGCGCCGAACGACGAAGCGCCAGCCTCCGACACCCAGACCGGCTTGTCAGTCACTTCGCGGATCTCGTCAATCTTGCGCGGCCAATCGTGGATGCTCCAGTGATTCCAGTCCAAAGGAAAGCCGTGCACCGCGACCACATCCAGTACGTCGAGAACGCCTTCGCTCTTCAGCAGACAGATGAAATTGGGATCAATGGGTGATATCCCACCAAGCACAATCGGCAGTTTTGGATTGATCCGCCGGATCGCACGCGCAGCCGCAATCGTCATTCGTGAAAACGCCTTCCAATCGGGATCAATCTGGAAATCCCAGTGGGAAAGGTTGTTAGGTTCGTTCCACAACATTACAGCTTCAACCATCCGGTCCTCTCTTGCGACGTGCGGGATCTACAGCGTGCCGTCCAATTCCATATCAACAACGTAACGGTTGTTGCGGGTCACGTTGCGTGGAGCACAAATCCAGGTCTCGGCCTCGGGATGGTCCAGTAATTCCAGGCCGGAACTGCGCAGCATGCCCTCTACCGCGGCCCGATTCGGAATCCACCAGTTGGTAGGATCGTTGGAATAGCTTTTTTCGATGAAGTACATCGCTGGAAAACTCTGTTCGCGAAAAATGTCCTGGTTCCAAAAGGGATAATCTTCGGCGGGGCTGTGCGATTCCTGCGAACCCCGGATCATGGTTTGAAAGATCAGGCGGCTGCGGACTTTCTTTATGACCTTATCGAGGCAAAACAAGGGATAACGCAGGTGATAGAACACGCCCATAAAGAAAACGTAATCAAATTGCCCATCAATCTGGTCGACGTCGTACACCGAACGTTTTTGAAATTCGATATCCAGCTCAAGGGTCTTAGCCGCAAACCGCGCCTGGTTCAGATAACGGTCATCCACATCAATTCCCAGCACCCGCGAGGCGCCGCGCCTCTTCATCTGGATGGAATAAAAGCCAGCGTTGCATCCCAAGTCGAGCACGGTCGCTCCGGAGAGGTCGGCCGGGATCGAGTGCTCGAGATACTTCCATTTGATGTTGGGGAAATCGCCGAGAAAATGATGGGGGGCGGTAGACACTCCATTCAAGTCGAGGTTGTGAAACCATTCGCCCAGCTCTGCCACGCGTTGCGCGACAGCGGCATGGTTCGAAGAGGAGTCGTACTCAAGCTTGTCTGTGAGGGGACCGGTCAAGGAGGACATGGCTGTTCGCATTAAGGATGCGAAACAGCCGTGAGACAGTTGTGTGCACCGGCAGAACTGTGGGCAGCTTCTTCTTGCAAACGCAACCTGTTCATGGAAAAGCACATCCAAGCGCTTCGTGCCTGAAGAAGCCAACCACCCGTCGCCGAGTCCCCCGCAGACCTCCTCCGAGCCTCCGCTGATCACGAGGGAGCAGGAGAGTCTGTACCGAGAGGTACTGGAAGTTCTCAACGAGAAAGGCGTTCCCTACGCGGTCTCGGGAGCCTTTGCGCTGCGGGAGCACACCGGCATTTGCCGGTACACGAAAGATCTGGATGTGTTTCTCAGTGCCAACGACGTGCCGATCGCGCTCAGCGGGTTGAAGGAGCGCGGCTTCGAAACCGAGATCACCGATCCGGTATGGCTGGCCAAGGCACGGCGCGACGACTATTTCGTGGACCTGATTACAGGCATGAGTAACGCCGTGATCCTGGTGGACCAGTCGTGGATCGATCGGGCGTTCCCTGCCGAGATCATGGGCGTCCCCACCAAAGTGCTGGCTCCCGAGGAACTGATCAGTTCCAAATTGTTCGTTACCCGGCGCGAACGCTTTGACGGGGCCGACATCGCGCATGTCATCTACGGTACCAGGGGCAACCTGGATTGGCATCGGATCCTTGACCTGGCGGGCGAACATTGGGAGGTGCTGCTCTGGGCCTTGATGCTGTACCGCTATGTCTATCCGGCCCAAACCAACTACGTGCCGGCCTGGCTCTGGAATGACCTGCTGAACCGATTTGCGCTGGCCCTGGAGAATCCCAACCCCGAAGCTCGGTTCCGGGGCAGCCTGATTGACGAGAACATGTTTTCCATTGATATGAACGAGTGGGGTTTGGACAACATTCTGGATGAATATCGGCAGCGCCGGATGCAGAATGGCAAAATCCGGTTAGAGCAACGCAAGGCCAGTTAAGTTCAGATCTATGAGAATTGCCGCGACGGCTGACCTACATTTCTCCGCCCAGGGACGTCCTGCGCTTCAGGACCAGCTTGCACGGGTGCGCGACCAGGCCGACGTGCTGGTACTGGCCGGCGACCTGACCAACTACGGCAAGCCCAGCGAAATGGAGCCTCTCCTCAATGCGCTGGTGCGAGTGCGGGTTCCCATCATCGCAGTGCTCGGGAACCATGATTACGAGAGCGGATGCGAAGCCGACCTGATGAAGATGATGAGCAACGAAGGCATCAAGGTGCTGGACGGGAACATTTACGAGCGCGACGGCGTGGGCTTTGCCGGGACCAAGGGCTTTGTGGGCGGGTTCGGCCGTGGCGTGCTGACCGCATTCGGCGAACCGGAGATCAAGACCTTCGTTCGCGCGTCCATTGACGAGGCGCTGAAGCTGGAGCGGGCCATGTCACAGTTACGGACCAAGAAGCGGGTGGTGGTGCTGCACTATTCCCCGATCATCGGCACGGTACAGGGAGAAGCGCCGGAGATTTTCTGTTTCCTGGGGACCTCGCGCTTGGCGGAGGTGGTGGACCGCCACGGCGCCGACCTGGTCGTCCATGGCCACGCCCATCATGGCAGCCTTGAAGGAAAAACGGTGGGCGGGATTCCGGTGCACAATGTTGCTATTACCTTGTTGCAGGGTCAGACGCCGCCGGCAGACTTCAAGATCTTTGACGTCTGACCCTGCCCGCGGGCAAAGAGTTCAGCTCGAAACCGGCCGGGTTGAAGGTCCGTCCGAATTCTGGAAACAGCCGACGTGCAACAATCGTCAGAACGTGTAAATCAAGTCAAATTGAAAGCGGTTGAGGAAGGGCTCAGTCTGCCCTGCCTTGGTAATGGTTTTGTTGAGGCTTGCGGGGTTGTTCTGCAGGTTGCTGTTGAGCGTTCGGCCGTGCCACCAGGTTAAGCCGGCAACGGTATTGGCACGCACTTTCCACAACGCATAGACGCGATGCTGGAGAATGTTCGTGGGGGCGCGCTGATCGCTTTCCGCGAACGCCGCCAGCGCCGCATCCTGCTCCTCGCGAAGCCATGCGTATCCGACCTGGATATCGTTCTGGTTTTTAGTCTGGCCCACGCTGATGTCTGCCAGGTAAGCCTGGTTTTGCTTGCCCAGCGACGTTATCAATTTTCCGCCGGTGTCGTAGGGGTGGTTGGCGGCGTCGAGGTTTTCTTCGAACTCCAGCAACAGGTTTAGAGGAAGACGGCTCATGCCGGTCTTGATCTGGTTGCTGAGAATGAAATCGGAGTAGAAGAAGCCCGACAGGAAGCGTGGCTTGCCATCGGCGCCGATGGTGACAGCATTCGTCTCCCCATTGGGAGCGAACGCGCAAGGAGGAACCGTGGGGAAGCTTCCGCCGGAGCCGCTGCCTTTTGCGCAGCCCGGACCTTCCCCGGTGGCCGGAATCGTCGTAGTCGTGCCGCCGTTGCTGAAGCCGACGGTGGTTGCCTGCACCGCGAAGCCGCTGGCCTGGAGCAGCGCGCTGGTACCGTTCCACTTTTCGGCCATGTAGGAGGCGGTCGCGGTCCACGGTCCTGCTTCCAACTTGCCGGCAATCTGGCCGCCGAGAGCGTAGGAGTCGCTGCCGGAGGTGACCTCGTTGAACAAGGTGTTGAATGCCTGGACGGTGACGTTCTTCACCAGCGGCGTCTGAGTGTTAAAGGACAGTTTGACATCAAAGCCTTCCGGGTTCAGGTCGGGATCGCCGGTCATCTGGGTCCGCTGCCACAAATACGGAAACTTGCCGCCAGTAGCAGACAACCAGTTATGCGCGACCGGGTTGTAGGTGATGTAGGCCTTATCAAGGCCGATGCTCTTGCGGTCGAAGAAATTGGTGAAGGTTTCGTTGGTGGTGGTGGGATCGCCTAGCGAACCGGTCGCCATGGCCACGCTGCCGCTGAAATCTTCATTCAGCCTGCCGTCGAATCCGAAGCGGACCCGCACGCGGGCGCGGTTGCGAGGCTCGAATCCCTTGTAGTCCTGGAAGAAACTCTCGCCGCGGATCCGGATATCGCCGTTGAGGCGGAAGCGGCCGACGAGGCTTTCTAAAGCTGAGACCCGCTTCTGCTCGTCTTGCGCGGTCACAGCCGTGCCTACCAGCGAAGTCTTCAGGTCGGCCAAGGTGCTGTTGATGCGGTCAAGATTTTCTTTCTGCTGCTCGGCTGCGGACTGCGCAATCAGAGCCTTCTGTTGCGCATCGCCCGCGGCGGATTGCGCCTGCTGTAGCTGTTGCTGCGCCTGTTCCGCCTGCCGGCGAGCATCCTGCAAAGCAGAGTCTTTGCTCTGCATTTCCTGGCGCAGTTGCTGAATCTGTTCCTGCTGCGCCGCCAGAGCGGCGCGCAATTCCTCAATGTCCTTTACAGTGACAGTCCCCCTCCGGGTGGCGGCTTTCTTCGCCCTGGCCGGAGAGGACTGCGAGGATTGAGCAAAGAGGGCTGCAGCCAGGAACAATGCCACGACTGTCGCGAGAGCTTTCTGGTGACCTTGCATGAAAATGCTGCTCCTTTGTGGTGTTCAGAACGGCAGAGTACCAGCACTGCTGGTCCGGCACCTCGTACCTCCGCAAAGCGGAAGGGATGTTAACGATAATGTGCAGTATGTCTATCGGTTGACTAGTGATTCACGACGCAAACCGAACAACCTGGAACCATACCTCAAGCGGACGCTGGGAATCCTTGCTCAGCTGGCGGCGACTAGTCCCCACTTGTGCTGCAGGCGGCGCTCGATGGTCTTGAACACCAGTCCATCCACGACGTAGCCGAGGGCGATGATCAGGATCATGACTGCCAGGACCTGGCTCATGTCATTCAGGTCGCGGCCCATCATCAGTACCTGCCCAAGACCGAGGCTAAGGTAAAGCATCTCGGCGGTGATCAGGGAGCGCCACGCGAATGCCCATCCCTGCTTGAGGCCGGACACGATGAACGGCAGGCTCGCGGGTACCAGGACGTGCCAGAACAACTGGAAGCCGCGTGCGCCGAGATTGCGTCCCGCCATGCCGTAAATCTTGGGCATCTGCTTGCGCCCATCTTCCATGGCGAGGGTGACAGAAAGCAAAGACCCCATAATCACGACGAACAGGATTGCATTCTGGCTCAAGCCAAACCAGAGCAGCGCCAGCGGCCACCAACAGATGCTGGGCAGGCTCTGCAGGCTGACCAGCAGGCCGCCCATGGTTTCTTCCAGGAACTTGTTGCTGGCGACGCCAAGGCCGAGGACCATCCCAAGCACGACCGAGATGGAGTAGCCGATTACAACCCGCTTCAAACTCACGATGATGGCAATCAGAAAGCTCTGATCGGCAAAGCCGGCCCACAAGGATTGGGCGACACCCCAGGGCGTGGGAAACAGATAGGGCGGCCAAACCTTGAGCTCGGCGAGCAAGATCCATACGCCCAAGAGCGCGGAGTAGAAGATGATGTAACGAGCGGCGCGTTTCATGGCTGGGCTCCGGGTTCGATGTGAGGCTTCACTCCTTGCTGATACTCCTCGGCGAGCGAACGATTGATCTCTTCGCGAAGCTCGCCAAGGATCTCGCGCGCCGAGGCGGCAACATCGAAGTCTTCAAGGTGCCGCGGACGCGGAAGGTCGATCTTGAACTCGCGTTTCACGCGGCCAGGGCGGAAGGTGAGCAAGACCACGCGATCGCCGAGGCGGACTGCTTCACGCACGTTGTGCGTGACAAAGATAACGGTGCGTCCGGTTTCAGCCCAAAGGCGCTCGAGTTCATCATGCAGCAGGTCGCGAGTTTGCGCGTCCAGGGCGGCGAAAGGCTCGTCCATCAGCAGGACGTCCGGCTCTGTAGCCAGCGCGCGGGCCAGGGCGACGCGCTGTCGCATGCCGCCGGAAAGCTGGTGCGTGTAACTGTCTTTGAACTGCGACAGGTGCACGAGGCGCAAATAGTAGTCAATGCGCTCGTTGCGCTCCGCTTTGGGAATTCCTTTCATTTTCATCCCGAACTCGACATTCTGTTTCACGGTCAGCCAGGGAAACAGTCCGAGTTCCTGGAAGATGAGGATGCGATCGGTGCCGGTTCCGGCGATGGGCTTATCGTCAACGAGCACCTGGCCGGAGGTCGGATGGTGCAAGCCCGCAATGAGGTGAAGCAGCGTGGACTTGCCGCACCCGGAAGGGCCAACGATGCAAAGAAATTCACCAGGCCGAACCTGCAGGCTGATCTTGTCGAGAGCCAGCAGGCGCTTGCCATTGGCAGCCTTGTAGCTGAGCGAGATTTCCTGGAGCGAAACTTTCGCGGTTGTGCCGGGCGCGGGTTCGCGGAGGGGGAGCGTTGCCACTCCACCGTTTCGGCCGCGTAATGGCACGCCGGGATCGCCATGATAGAAAGTTTGCGGTGACGCGGTCATTGAATGGCCTTCCTTTTCTTTTCCGCCAGAACCTGGTTCAACAGGGTCAAGTCATACAGATTGGAGAGATCGGGCATCTGACGGCCGAGGAACCCGGCATCGAAGGCGGATTTGGCTGAAGTAAGCAGCGAGTTGCGCAGCGGATCGTAGGTGACCTCAAAGCGTGTGAAGGCCTGGTCAATCAGGTCCTGCGGGATTGCCTTGCCAGTTTCGGCCTGGATCTGCCGGTTGATGAGCTTTTTGGCTTCCGGGAGGTGGCCGTTAATCCAATCGGTGATCTCAACGTTGGCCCGCAACCAGTTCTTCACCACGTCCGGATGCTCACGAAGAAATTTCGCGCTCACAATCAGGTTGGTCACGATGAACTGGCGGTTCGGCCAAAGCTCGCGTTCGTCGAGGAAGAGGCGTCCATTGCCTTCACGGATCAGGCGCGTAGCCCAGGGCTCAGGGGTCCAGGCCGCGTCGAGTTCTTTTTTCTGAAAGAGCGTCAGCTGATCGGGATTGGCCATGGGCATAATCCGCACGTCGCCTCCCTTGTCAACCGGCTTCATACCATGCGACTTGAGCCAGGCGCGGAGCGCAACATCCTGGGTGTTGCCAAGCTGAGGGGAGGCCACTTTCTTGCCGTGAAAATCTTCCGGCTTGTTAATGCCTGCATCGCTGCGAACCACCAGGGATGCCCCGCCACTGGCCGCGCCGGCAACGACTCTCAAAGCCTCTCCCTGCGAGCGGACATAGCCGGTGATCGTGGGATTCGGCCCGACATAGGCCATGTCAATCGCTCCCGCGAAGAGCGCCTCGATTGCCGAAGGCCCGGCGTTGAAACTCTTCCACTCGACCTTCACATTCGGGCCCATGGCTTTTTCAAAGAGGCCATTCGCCTTCCCCACCATCGCCTGGGGATGCGTGATGTTCGGAAACGCGCCCACGCGAACAGTAGTCTGCGCGAACCCAAGCACTGCAAACACCATGAACAGCAAAACCCCCAGGACTCTCTTACTCATCTTTTCCCCTGTTCGGATTGCCGTGCACGACCATGGGCAGCACTCCGCCCTGGTCTGCTTTCTTGCGGGACTTCTTACCTGGCTTACGGACCCCAGGACCAACGATATCGGCCAAGGTGGTGTTCTCGAGGATGCGGGCCGCGGCGTTCCGCACGTCCAGGAACACCTGGTACAGCGCGCGATGTTCAGCGTCACGATCAATGAGCGTACGGAGTTGGTCGGCATCCCCGAAGGGGGCGAGCGCGCCGTCAATCAGGCGAATGATTTCGCTGAGATGGATTTCCGCGGGAGGACGGCGAAGCTGGTAACCGCCCTTGGCGCCGCGCACGCTTTCAACCATGCGGGCGTTTTTCATTTCGAGAAGGATCAGCTCGAGAAACTTTTCGGGAAGGTCCTCTTCGTAGGCGATATCGCGAATGCGAATGGCGCCCTGGTTATAGTGGCGGGCCAGCATCATCATGGCCTGAAGCGCGTACAAACCTTTTTGTGAAATCTTCATCGGTGGAATACTGCCATAAAGTCTATTAAATGAATAGACTTAATTTACATAGTAGTGTTAGCAACTGGAATGCCAGTGTGGAGGCTTTCCAGAACTTGCTCAATCAGGAAGGGTTGGACGCCCGGAAGAAGAGAAGTTTCGGCTAAGGTGTGCACTTCGTTTCAGCTTTTGACCAGAAAAGAGACGTGGGGTGCAGGCGGCGTGTGGCTACCGCTTACTCGGAAATTCTTATCAGCTGCACCGTGATATTGTCGGGGCCGCCGTGTTGCTTGGCCAGGTCCACCAGCTTGCGGCTGGCCTTTTCGAGAGAGCGTTCCGCAAGAGCATCCTGAATCTCCCGTTCGCTCACCATCCCCCACATGCCATCGGAACAGAGGACGAGAAGATCATCCTTCTGCACAGGGACCGGAGTTGACGGGCAATCGAGGGAGATGTCCAGTCCCGCACCCAGAGCGGAGGTGAGAATGTGGCGCTGAGGATGAAACTCCGCTTCTTCCGACCTGATCACCCCAGTTTCCACCAGACGCCCGACATAGGAATGGTCATGGGTGAGGCGGGACAGCACCGAGCCACGCAACAGGTAAAGCCGGCTATCGCCGACATGGGCATAGTAAAGTTGATTCTGGCGAAGCGCGATGGCGGTGCAAGTGGTTCCCATCCCCGAGAACTCGGGGCGGCGAAAGGCAAAATCCTGGATGCGCCGATGCGCGACGTGAAAAGCATTCGTCAGTAGTGCTTGAATGTCAGCCCCCGGGCCCATGGCGTAGGTCTGCTGGACCGTATCCACCGCGATGCGGCTCGCCTCCTGGCCGCCCTCGTGTCCGCCCATGCCATCGGCCACAATGGCAAGCCTGCCTTTGAGCGCAAACTGCTCATCACTCTCGGGCTCCCAATAGGAGTACTGGTCCTCGTTGTTTTCTCTCTGGCAGCCCACGTCGGTGAGGCTGGCTAGCTCAATCCCGGGCCGGATTTTCAATTCAACCTCATGCGATGTGGCAGGTGGGCGCAACATAAGCCGACTGTGGATTATACCGGAGCAGGCTCCCGTGGCTCATCGCATCGTGACAAATGTCATGCCACGCTCGTGATGTTACTCACTACCGCTTCCGGCTACCCCGAGTGATTCTACGGCCGTCGGCTCGAGGAGGTGAGGATGTCCGCTGCAATTTCTGAAATCCGAACAAACGGCAGCGTCGGTGAAACCACAGTCGCCGTCCTGGATACTGTTGAAAAAAGCTATGGTCAGGTACGCGCGCTAAGCAAACTGCGGCTATCGGTGGCGGCGGGACAACTGGTCGCGTTACTGGGACCCAATGGCGCGGGTAAGACCACGGCGGTGAAGTTGCTGCTGGGGTTGCTGGCCCCGGACCGCGGGACGGTACGTATCTTTGGCGGCGACCCCCGTGATCACCGCGTGCGGGTGAAGACCGGCGCCATGCTGCAGGTGGCTCGGGTACCGGAGACGCTGCGAGTACGCGAGCATGTGGACCTGTTCTCCAACTACTACCCGGCTCCACTTCCGCAAGCGGAGACGCTGGCGCTTGCCGGTCTGGAGGACGTGAAAGACCGCCTCTTCGGAGAACTCTCCGGGGGACAGAGACAGCGCGTGCTATTCGCGCTTTCGATCTGCGGCGATCCGGACCTGCTCTTTCTGGACGAGCCCACGGTCGGGCTCGACGTGGAAGCGCGACGGCTGATGTGGAAGCAGATCCGGCGACTCGTCGAGCGCGGGAAAAGCGTGCTACTCACCACCCACTACCTGGAAGAGGCGGATGCGCTGGCGGATCGGGTTGTGGTACTCAATCGCGGCGAAATTGTTGCGGAAGGAACGCCGGCGCAAATCAAGTCGAGCAGCGGGGGAAAACGCATTCGCTGCCGCACTTCCCTTCCCCTCACCGCGATTCGGGGGTGGGCAGGTGTGCTGGAAGCGCACGAGGAGCGCGGCCTTGTCGAGATTCAAACCGCACAAGCCGAACCTGTGCTGCGAGAACTCTTGAGCCGGGATGCCGCCGTCTGTGGAATTGAGGTCACCAGCGCAGGCCTGGAAGAGGCGTTTCTCTCGCTGACCGGGCACAACCACGACGTCGAAAATCATGCGAATTAAAGCGAGGATCTATGGTCAGCGTTGCCAATCTGTTGTCGATCCCCAGGCAGAGCAGCCGCGTATCGGTTTATTGGAAAGAGATCAAGTACGAATTTCTCAAGAACCTGCGGCTGCGCGCATATTCCGTGTCCACCATCGGCTTTCCCACGATGTTCTACATCCTGTTCGGCCTGGTGCTGGGGTCGGCGAGCATCCAGGGAGTACGCACGCCCGCCTACCTGATGGCCACATATGGGGCCTTTGGGGTCATGGGCACCTCGCTGTTCGGCACCGCTGCCGCCCTGGCTGCGGAGCGCGGCTTAGGATGGCTGCAGGTGAAGCGAGCCAGTCCCATGCCGCCGGCTGCATATTTCATTGGCAAGGTGGTCATGAGCATGATCTTCAGCGCGGTCGTGGTCTCGATCCTGATGCTGCTGGGAATTAGCTTCGGCAAAGTCACGATGGCGCCGCTGGAGATGTTGCGCCTGATTAGCGTGCTAGTGGCCGGATCTCTGCCTTTTTGTGCGATGGGGCTGGCATTGGGGTACTTCATCGGCCCCAATTCGGCGCCGGCGACGATCAACATGATTTATCTGCCGATTTCATTTTGCTCGGGGCTTTGGGTGCCGATCATGTTTCTGCCAAGGTTGATGCGGCAGGCCGCTCACCTGCTGCCGCCGTATCATCTGGCCCAGGTTGCGCTACGGATTGTGGGAGGCGGCGACGAAACTCCTGGCTGGCAGCATTGGCAATTCCTGATCGCATTCACCCTGGTATGCCTGGGTATCGCGTACTACGGTTTCCGGCGCGACGAAGGAAAGATGTATGGGTGATCTCGGTGATTGGACTAAGCTAAGCGGGACACGATGAAAATGTACGGGAGCGACCGGGAGCGCAGTTGGGCGCCATTTGTATGGCTGTTCTACCTGGTGTTTTTCTTTCTGCACCCGTGGGCTGCGCACGCGAACTGGAAAGTATGGGGGATCACGCTGGCTGGGGCGGCGATCTTCGTTCTCTTCTTCATCGGCCTCTTCACGATTCGCAAACCGTGGAAGTTCCTGTTTCTGACCGCAATCGTGGCGTTGGGAGTCGGCTTCGCGCCGTTCAATCCTGGTGCGTCGGTGTTCTTCATCTATGCAGCATCGTCTCTCCCGTTCCTGTTCGGGAAGCCGTGGCAGACGATCCTCCTGCTTGGGGCACTGCTCGGGCTGGCAGCCTACGAGGCATATGCCTTTAACATCTCCTCCACTTTTATCTTCACGGTGTGCATCATCTCGATCCCGGTGTGCGTGGCCAATATCTTCGTGGCGCAGCGCGATCGTGCTACCGCAAAATTACGAATGGCCAACGAAGAGATCGAGTTGCTGGCGAAGGTTGCCGAGCGGGAACGCATTGCCCGCGACCTGCATGATGTGTTGGGACACACGCTCTCCGTAATCATCCTGAAGTCGGAGCTAGCGCAGAAATTGGTTGAACTGGATCCGGCGCGGGCCAAGGCGGAGATGTTCGACGTGGAACAAACCTCCCGCGAAGCGTTGGCCGAGGTCCGCAACACGATCCGGGGATACCGGGTCAACAGTATCGAAACCGAGTTCAGCCGAGCCAAGGCAGCATTGCAAACGGCAGGAGTGAAAGTGGATGCGGAAGCCGGCAAGCTGAGACTGAATCCCGCGCAAGAGAGCGTGATCGCCCTGGTGGTGAGAGAGGCGGTGACGAATGTCGTGCGCCACGCGGGCGCTCAGAACTGTTTGCTACGACTGGCGGCGAGCAACGGACATTGCGTTCTGGAAATTCAGGATGACGGACGCGGCGGCGAACCCATCGAGGGCAACGGAATTCGAGGCATGCGCGAGCGCGTGGAAGCTCTGGGCGGAAGTCTTGAACGCGATGGCAGCCACGGCACCCGGCTCACGATTCGCATTCCAACCAGCGGAGACACAGCGCAATGACCCCGGCCAGGGAAGGCGGCAAAACGATTCGCGTCGTCATCGCGGAAGATCAAGGCATGGTATTGGGAGCGCTTGCCGCGCTGCTGGAGATCCAGGGAGACATTTCAGTAGTCGCGCAGGCGCGCAACGGCAAAGAAGCGCTCCAGGCCGTGCTGTCTCACAAGCCCGATGTGTTCATCACCGATATCGAAATGCCGGAGATGACCGGTCTTGACGCGGCTGCTGAATTGAAGCGGAACCGTTGTTCTACTCGCGTCATCATCCTGACAACATTCGCGCGCGCGGGATATTTGCGTCGCGCATTGGATGTTGGCGCGTCGGGTTACCTGCTGAAAGATATGCGGGCCGAGGAACTGGCGGATGCCGTGCGGCGCGTACATCGCGGCCTGCGGGTGGTCGATCCTGAATTGGCAGCCGAAGCCTGGGGCGAACCCGATCCCTTAACGGATCGGGAGCGCCAGGTTTTGCGGTTGGCCGGGGACGGAATGGCCAGCGGCGACATCGCCGCCAGCCTCAATCTTTCCGAAGGCACCGTGCGCAATTATCTTTCCGAAGCCATCAGCAAGCTGGGAGCCTCGAATCGAGTGGATGCCGCGCGAATTGCGCGGGTAAAAGGTTGGCTCTGACTTCAGAGAGAGTCAGAGATGGTGACTTAGTCGAACGTAGGCTGAGCGCCACGTTGGCACTTGAGATCCCTCTCGCGCTGATCGAGAGTACGATTCAGTTCCTCCACCAGAGCCAGAAGTTTTTGCGGATCTGTTTCTCGCATGATGGCTTCACATAATTCTTTCCATGTGCTATCAGGCATGCTTTGGCTTTGATCCTCGATAAGTTTTTCTTTGTCGAATTTCCCTTACTGATTAGCATTTGTGGTGCCAATACGTAGTTGGTTGCACTTAGCCGGATGCGCGGCGAGGCAGCGGGAATAATTCCAGAATTTCTGAGCAGATTCTTCATACCGCGGCGACTGTAGTCAGTTATTCCGCTGCACTGCTCAGAGGTTTGCAGCAGGCGAGTGGCCGGCGGTCAGAAGGGACCCTCGATAATTCTCGAGTTCCGGACCCTATCCGCAGTGAACATGAGGTGAAGCTGGCGCCCCTGGCCGCAAAGTGTTGTATGCTGCGAAGTTATCGTACCCGTCATCCCACCTCACTAAGCCCCGCGTGGATTCAGAAAAATATTAATTCGCTCGTGGCAACTCTGATCGTGGCTTCACAGTTGTGGTTTGTACATATGATGAGCGGGCCAACATCGTCGAGGAAGGCTCCGTTTCCACGATCCCAAAACTTCGTTTTCGCTGTGGTACACATCTGCTGATGTTCAGGACCGGCACGCTGCGAATTCAGGGAATTCGATGCTTCGGTCAATGCTTCTGCTTCGCGGACTGGATCTGAGGCAGCAAGATGTCGCGAACGTAATGCCAATAAGGAATCCGTTTCAGAGCCTCATTTGCGTACGCTTCGGCGGCATCAGGATCCGGCTTCGAGGCGTGAAGGCTGGACCAGGAGAGATTCATGAGCAGTTCAGGCTCGCCCCAGGACGGATTCAGCGGGTCTGTGCTTGCGGACTGCTTGCGCGCTGACTCAAGACCTTTCTGGTAAGTTTCCATGGCTTTCGTTTCGCCACCGCCACGCTCCGGAGGGAGGTACCAGAACGTTCCACCCTGCACCCACAGGAAACGCGGATTATCAGGAGCGGCGGTTTGCGCGTCCTTCATCCATTGCATGGCTTCAGGGAGAAATTCCTTGACCCGCTCATTGTCTCCGCGGTTCAGAAAGAGCCGGAAGAACAAGCATGATGCGGCGGCGATCCTGGCATCAACGAAGGTTGCATCCGCAGAAATTGCTTCTCGGAATTCGACGACCGCCTGTTTCAGGTCGGAATCCAACTCTGCAGGCTTGACCGATTCATTGGCCCCATTGAGCGCCCTGCGCCAAAGCGCAAAGCCCCGCCAGTATCGGACCCGTGCGCCAACTTCCTTGTTGGAGACGAAGGGCATTAACTGGTCGTACAGTCGAATCAGGGCTGCGCGATCTCCTTCGTAGTCGGCTCTCTGAATTTGGGCCACAATTTTGACCATCTGTGCGGAGCTGGACTTCGCGGCAACCGCCGGGCAGGGCAAAAGCGCCCATAACACCGCCAAAAACATTCCGCCTCCGCGGATCGTCTTCCCTGAGACCGGAGCAGCTGTTCGGTTTCCCTGCATCGCGCACCTCTGTCGAGTGAATTGGCCCATCGCAACAGAGACGTTCAGCACGACAAAAGTAGAGCAAGTTGTAAACGCCAAGAGCAACGAACCGGGGCAAAACACTTGCCCCACTTTTTGCCCCAGCATTGGGACAAAATGGTTGCCCTGCCGTGGATTGTCCACTAACCTGCCGCAGTGAAGACAGCGCGCACCACGAC